>Ga0209542_10000976_pt1 | contig 68234 bp, 72 predicted proteins | sample RifCSPhighO2_01_FD_184028 | JGI IMG/M metagenome (GOLD analysis project Ga0209542, IMG submission 184028) | Soil microbial communities from Rifle, Colorado - Rifle CSP2_plank highO2_0.1 (SPAdes) (version 2) | ecosystem: Environmental > Terrestrial > Deep subsurface > Rock core/Sediment ...
TTGGCTATTGGCTATTGGCTAGTTAATAATTGCTAGAATATCATCTTCATCCCCCACGAGATACTTTTTCCCTTCGATCTCTATCTCATCGGGGCCATATTTTTTAAAGAGAACCATGTCTCCGACCTTGACCGACATTGGAACTCGCTCGCCCTTCTCGCTTACCTTTCCGGGGCCCGTGGCAATCACTTTTCCCTTAATCGGCTTTTCCTTCTCCGCGCTGTCCGGCAATACTATACCGGATTTCGTGGTTTTCTCTTCCTCGAGTGGCTCGAGAAAAACACGATTCGATAATGGTTTAAAATTCATTTTAATTAGCTAGCAACTAGCGACTAGGGTTTAGGGTATAGAGTTTTGAAAACTTGTTTTACCCTAACGGCTAAACCCTATTGGCTATTGGCTAAATTTCCGCTCCGACATGAGCGTTTAGGTGATAAGTTTAGCAAAGTTGGCAATCATGTCAAGCGATTGCCAGTAAGCTAGTAATTAAGTTTAGGGCATAGAATTTTAACCCTAACGGCTAAACCCTATTAGCTAGTGACTGACTAGTGTTTCATTACTCGTTCGTAAATATTCAAAACCGCCTTCACCGCGTCGCCCGCTGAAATATTGTTTTGTTTGTAGAGCACATCAGTTACATCTCCTACCGCCCAAATGCCCGGAACAGACGTTTCCTGCGTCTTATGATTAACTATTACTTGCCCAAACTGATCAAGTTCCACTAAACCTTTTACGATGTCGGAATTCGGAACGGCGCCAATCTCAATAAACACTCCATCAAGTTTGAGTTCTTTTTTATCGCCGGTTTTCGAATCGGCATATATAAGACCGGTTACAAATTTATCGCCTGTAATCTCTTGCACAAGCGCCTTATAAATAATCTCAACCTTCGGATTCGCCTTGATTTTCTCCTGCGTTATCGGATCACCCTTCATCGAATCGGAGCGAATGATTAAATAAATTTTTGATGCGTATGGAAATAAATCGTGAACAGCTTCGAGGCCGGCATTGCCCCCGCCCACGACCGCGACAACCTTGTCTTTAAAAATCGGCGCGTCGCACGTGGAGCAATACACCACGCCTCGGCCATCGAGTTCCTTCTCGCCGGGAACACCAAGCTTCCGGTGCCTGCTTCCCGACGCAATAAGCACATACCTGGTTTCAAAACTCTTTCCCTCCTTTGTCCCGACGCGAAATCCCTTTTCAAATTTTTTAACTCCGATAACTATGTCGTCGGTTATAATTTCTATGTCTTCCTGATCCCGAAGATGCTCTTCGAGCATTTTCCCCAAATCAAAACCGGACACGGCTTTTGTTCCGATCCAGTTTTTTATTTCGGCGGAAACCAGCGATTGGCCGCCGAAACTTTCCGTGATAAGAAGCGTTTTTATTTTTTTTCTCGCCGAATAAACACCGGCTGCCACGCCGCCGGGGCCTCCGCCGATAATGATTAAATCATACATAAAAATCAGTGATCAGTAATTAGGGTTTAGGGTATAGAGTTTTGAAAACTTGCTTTACCCTATGTTTTACCCTAATTGGCTAAACCTTATTGGCTAGTGGCTATTTCACTCCAAGCAAATCCACGAGCGTCTTCTTGTCGAAGCCGACGATAATCTGCCCATTCACGTCAATAACTGGCACACCCAGCTGGTGAGACGCATTGACCATCTCTTCTCTCGCCTTTGCGTCTTCAGCGACGTTAAATTCGGTATATTGAATATTGTTTTTTGTGAAAAATTCTTTTGCCATCTTGCAGTAAACACAACTTGGCGTTGAATATATTTTTACGTTGGCCATATTTTGAACTTTTGACTTTTAACTTCTAACTTTTGACTTTCGATTCGATCCGACCTTTCTTCGGCTCAACACCGTCAGTCTCCGCATCGGCTGACCCAAAAATTACCCAGACGTTTGAAAGCATTACGATCAGGCCAATAATTAAACTGTCCCACTTCGCAACCGAAATACTTGAAAATCCCAATACCCAAGGAGATATCATCGCCCAGATTCCTACGACAACCATAACCCAATTCTCAAGCATACCTTAATTTTATCTACTCACAATGACTAGGTCAAATACGCGCTTTGCAGAAACAGGTGCATTTGGGAGCCGCCCGGAGCGCGTCGGCTCGCCTCGCTGAAGCTCCGGCGAAGCGGGCGCGAGAAAGAGGAATTTTCTAGCAAGAAAATATCCGTGCTCGCAAATGCACCTGTTTCTGCAGGCTGTACATAAAAAAACAAGTTAATACCCTGCCGATCGCTTCCTCTCCTTATAGCAATTGAGGCACACAAGCTGATTCAATCTCCCCGGATCAGGTTTAAAGGGAAGCCTGTCTATCGGGGAAGAACACTTCGAGCAAACCCAGCCTCCAGTACATCCATCTGCGTCTCCGGCAGTATGAGTTACGCGCTCCTTTTGAAATTGATTGTTTTCCATGAATAGATTTAATTTATACGACCTTAACTCGATTATATTTTCGCCTTCAGAGCATTATCAATAACTGATTTAAACCCCGAACTGCCTTCGTAAGGCAACGCACCTCTCATTATTTGCCCGTTGATAGAGAACCAAGGAGTAGAATCAACGCCCGCGCTCTTTCCGTCAGCTACTTCCGCCTGAACAACACTCGCGTATTTTTTGCTGTCAATGCAACTCTTGAAGGATTCAACATTCAAACCGATATCCTTGGCAATTGCCAAAAACAGATCTCGGTTCAAGTTTCCGTTATTTTCCCTGCCATCCATTCTTTCTTTTTTGTATATCTCGTCATGAAACGCCCAAAACTTTTTTTGATCTTTTGCGCATTCGGACGCCTCCGCCGCATTAATTGATTCTGGACCAAGAAAAGCAAAATTTCTGTATATCATCCGTACAGTGCCAGCATTCACATATTTTTCCCGTATCAACGGCTCGGTTTCGGAAAAAAACCTCTCACAAAATGGACACTGAAAATCGCCGTATTCAATTATGGTGACGGGCGCATTGGGATCGCCCAAAATCACATCTCGATCGGTCACTGCCGCAATCTGCACAGGGGGATTCACGCCCACAGCAGCGAGATTTTGCTCAGAAGAACCGCTTGTCGGACCCCTATGAACAAGATATACAATCGAACCAGAAATCATCACTCCAGCAATAAGAATGCTGACCGGCAAAAAATAATCGCTCTTTTTTTCTTGCTGCTGAACCATATCCCGAACTTCTTCATTTATATTTTTTTCTTCCATGCTCAAGAGTCTATCAAGATCGGCGCTTCCGTGTCAAACGCCAAACTCAAATTCATCAACCCATAATATTACAGTGAGGTTTCTCGCGCGTTGACCAGCAAAAGATAATCGCTCCGAAAAATTTCCACGGCGATTCTAAAAATTCCGTACGCGATAAACGGCGCGGCGAATACATCGATCGAATAGTGAACGTGCGCGAGAAGAACGCTCGCCCCAAAAAGCACCGTTGCCACAAGGAAAAATCTGCGCCACAGTTCATCGCTCCAAAAAATCAGCGCTAAAAGAAACGGCGCGCCCGTGTGGCCGGAAAAGAAAAACTCGCCCCCGGAAATGAGCCGGCTATATACATGATTGAGCAAGCCATTGCCGTCAAAAACCGCGCGGTCAGGATAAATACCCATGTGCGTAAGACTAATGAAAAATGCTCTGCATATTATGAAAAGCGCTATTGCTTTAAGAGCGAAAAGGAGATATCGGGGCCGCGCGACGAGAAGCATCATAGAAAATAACCAGAAATAAATCGCTCCCTGGACGACAACGAAATCAAGATCGAAAGTCGGAAGGTTATCGAGAAATATGTCGCCGGTAAAACCAGAAAGCGCCGCTTTTTTAACGGAGTAGTGTCCGGCGCCAACTTGAACCGTGAAACTCAACGCCAAAAGAAACACACCGAGATAAAGCGAACTTCTGTGTTGGGAATTCCAAAAATCTTTATGCCGCGCGAGCAATTTCTTCATCCCGTTAGAAGCAGATCGCGATCTCGGCGATTCTGTGGATTTATTTTATTGCAACGATTATACATTTGGTTGAGTATTGTATTATTTACAAAGCGATCGCGCCTGCCTGCCCTGTCTGCCGACAGGCAGGCGGCAGGCAGGGCTTCTAACAGGATTCACGCGCCATAATTATACACTCTAAAAAATTTGAGCGAAACACACCCTTGAAAATAAAAATTCCTTGCGTCTTTTTGTTTCTACTGTCAATAATGTAGAATAAAACGTATGGATATCGCCTCAATTTCCCAACCATCATCATGGACAAACAGCCCTGGGGGCTATTTTTTGATGTTTATCGCGATGGTTTTGGGCGGTCCGGCTGTCACATCAGCAGGAGCCTTCGCCGCGGCATTTGGAGTCTTCAACATATGGATTGTGTTTATTGTTTCGATTATCAGCAATTTGGTTCCTGACGCGCTATGGTACGCAATCGGTTTTTTGGGGAGAGAACAAGTCATAGAAAGGTTGGTAAAAAAGTATGGCCGCTACTTTAGAGTCAGTACTCGCAGAATAGGAGAGCTCGAAAAAATGTACGAAAACCATGTCGGGAAAACGCTAGCTTTCGTAAAACTCGTGCCCTTCCTTGCAACCCCGGGTCTCATAGCGGCAGGCATGGCGCGAATTTCTCTCCGAAAGTATGCACTATGGAGTATCGTTGTTGCATTTCCCACATCCCTTATCTTTCTTCTCATAGGATATTATTTTGGCGCCACATATGAACGAATACTTCATTACTACACGGCATACGGGGGACTTTTCGGCATCATTATTGTTATCAGCTTCTTCATAATATACTACGCGTACCGGAAATTTACGAAAAAACTCAGGACGAAAATTGACAACATACAGTAGCTGACCCCTCATGCGTATCGCAATATTTTCAGACAATTTTTATCCGGAGCTCTCGGGCATCAGCGACTCAATTATTTCTCTCGCCAAAGAATTGGCGGTTCGAGGACATGTCATCAATTTCTATGTCCCGCGCTATGGAGCGGCGAATTACAAAAAAGTCGGCTTGCCCGTGGAAGAAATTGCGCTGGGCGAAAATATAAAAATTACTAGATTTTTCTCGCTCCCCTACGGCACGGGAACAGGACAAGGAAGAGTGGTGATTCCAACCGGGCTTCGCTGGTTATGCGTGATGCGCTTCAAGCCCGACATTATTCATACCCAGCTTTTTTTCACCATCGGACTTGAAGCGCTCATCGCGTCGAGAATACTTGGCGTACCTATTGTAGGTACGAATCACACTGCCGTAAAAGAATTTGCCCGCTACGCGCCGATACATACTCATGCTGTCGAGAACCTGCTTATTCGATACGTAAATTGGTTTTATGAAAAGTGCGGCCGTGTAACCATGCCTTCGAAATCCGTCGCGGATGAAATGAAACAATTCGGATTTTCCGGGGAATGCAGGGTTATTTCGAATCCGATTGATACGAAAACATTTTCCCCGTCTTCTCGGAAGGCAGAATTAAAAAACGAATTGAGGTTTTCAAAATTCACCGTTATCCACGCCGGACGCCTCGCGGGAGAACGAAATGTCGATGTTATCATCAAAGCCATCGCCGTGGCGAAGCAAACTATTCCGGAAATAGAACTGGCAATCGCTGGCGGAGGATCATACGAAGGAGAACTTCGCTCCTTGGCGCGCGACCGCGGCATAGAAAACTCGATAAAATTTCTTGGAGTTCTTTCAAAGCCGGACCTCGCCAAGGCATATAACGCGAGCGAAATATTCGCAATCACAAGCACCGCGGACACTCAAAGTTTGGTCATGATGCAAGCGATGGCATGCGGCATCCCAATAATCGGTGTCAAAGCCCGAGCGCTCCCCGAATATATAAATCCGAAAAATGGCATTCTGATTGAACCAGGAGATGAAAAAGCTCTTGCTGAAAAAATAGTCTTTTTATACAAAAACGAAAATATCCGAAAAAAGCTCGGTGATGGCGCGCGAAAATATTCAATCCAATTTTCCGCTCCTGAAATCGCGAGCCAATGGGAAAAAATGTACGAGGAAATTGTAACGAGATATAATCTGAAGTAATGAATCCCGTTAGAGATTACCCATCTATGTTTTACGCGCAAGTTTCAAAAAGCAAAAATAAGCGTGGCTTGCGAAGCATAGAAAATAACACACGGAAACGCTTGCGTTTCTCATCGAGTCTGAAGACTCCTCTGAGTCTGAACGACCTACCTCTAATGGGATGAAAATAAGCTTCGTTATACCAGCGCACAATGAAGAAATGTATATCGGCGACTGTCTCGATTCCATCGAACGGGAGATTCAAAACGCGCCCTGCCCCGTGGAAATTATTGTTGTTGATAACGCCTCAAGCGATAAAACCGGCGAGGTCGCGCGATCGCACCCAGACGTAACGGTCGTTGACGAACCCCATAAGGGAATAGTGTGGGCGAGAAAAGCGGGATTTCTTGCCTCGACGGGAGATATCATCGCGAACGTCGATGCGGACTCAAGACTTACAAAAAACTGGCTAAAAAAAGTTGCTGAAGAATTTTCAAATGACCCGGACCTCGTCGCATTGAGCGGTCCCTTTATACTCTACGACCTTCCTCCACTCCGAAGATTGCTTGTTAGATTTTGGTATTGGATGGTGTTTATTAGCCAGGGCATTATAAAGTTCTTTTTTGGCTCCGGAGCGTTTCTTCAGGGAGGAAACTATGTGCTCCGACGAAACGCTCTCGAGAAAATCGGCGGATACGACACAAACATCCAGTTCTACGGCGAAGACAGCGATATTGGTCGGCGCATCATCAAGACGGGAAAAGTAAAATTTACATTCAAGCTCCCTATGTATTCTTCTGCCCGGCGACTCAAGGAAGAAGGCACGGTCACAACCGCGTTTCGATACGTAATAAATTATTTTTGGATTTTAATTTTTAAAAAACCGTTCCACATGAAATCTAATGACATTCGGCACGAATCAAAAACTTCGGATACAAGCGCGCCGAAAAACATAACAAAGTAATCTGTTCTGCGCGCCATGCCACTTCAAACTGTCACATACGAGCAAACCCTTGAACCAACTGCGGCAACGAGCGCGCTCAAAAAAGCGACTGCCGCAGCAATTGCGTTTGGTATCTTCGGAATCATTGGCATCACTTTTTCTCCGATAAACAATACCTCCCTGCTCTCGTTCATATTTTATGAAATACTCGTTCTTAATACTTTTTTTTCCGTAAAAACCTTTTCGAGAATCATACCGAGCTTTCTATCTCAAAACATTATTGATTGCGCGCTCGTCATATTTTATGGAATTCTCGCAACGCAATTTGAAAACCAGAAAAACTTTGTAATCGCTTCGACGGCATACTTCTGTATCACAACGATCAAATATTCAATACTCATCAAAGACATCCCAAAATATAAATCGATTCTCAAAAGAAAAATTTTTGTTAACGTCCTCGGCGTAGTTATGTTCGCTGTGTCACTCCAAATTATATATATGGGATACGAAACAGCCGCCGCGCTTTTCTACACAATCGCTTTTGCGCTTGCAAATATATACCTTCTCGCGGTAAAACCTCTATACGTCCTTCCGCGGTAAAACTTTCGATAATACGCACAAAATACATGAATTCCAGAAACAGGGCAAAAGTATTTTTTCTTTTTATAGGAGACGTCACCGTTCTCTACGCGAGTCTTTTTATTACTCTTGTGCTTCGCTATGCAGAGGATTTCTATTACCAGTTTACGAATTATCACGCCCTTCCGTTTGCGGTTATCTTCCTTCTATGGATAGCGGTTTTCTACATATCAGGAATTTATGATTTAAAACGTCTAAGAAACAATCTTGATTTCATCAAAACTCTCGCTCTTGCCATAGCTCTAAATGGAATCCTCACAGCGATTTTTTTCTACTTTCTGCCAACAACTATCACCCCGAAAACAAATCTCTTTATTTTCACAATAATTTTCGCGCTCATAGAAGGGATATGGCGACGAGCATTTAACACATTCGCGGCGGCCGGCATCGCGCCGAACAGGGTGCTCTTGGTCGGCGCCTCGACGGGGACGAAAGAAATCGCGGCGCTCATATCGGTTAATCCTCAATTCGGATACCAGATTGTCTCGCAACTGAGCGAGGATACCCCGCGCATTGAAACGGCGGTGCGAGACATAATTGCGCGCCACAACGTGAATGTTATTGTCATACCCCGACATCTCAAACACAACGAAGCATTTGCCCGCGAGCTCTATAAGCTTCTCGGCGAAGGAATCGAAATCCGCGAACTTTCCAATTTCTATGAAATGATAATGAGAAAAATTCCCCTCTCCGAAGTCGACGAGACGTGGTTTCTTGAACACATTACCGATCGAGCCCGGTTTTACGATCAGCTCAAACGGGCTCTGGAAATCGTCGGAGCATTTGTGCTTCAAATAATTCTGCTCCCGATCGAACTCTGCGTTGCGCTCGCAATAAAAATGACCTCGCAGGGACCCGTAATCTATACACAAACCCGCGTCGGAAAAGGCGGCAAAAAATTTACGCTCTACAAGTTCAGAACAATGCGGGTGGACGCGGAAAAAAATGGCGCACAATGGTCCGAAACAAATGATACGCGCACAACACTCATCGGAAATATCCTCCGTAAAACCCACATCGACGAACTTCCTCAGCTCATAAACATCATGAAAGGCAACCTCTCTTTTGTTGGCCCTCGCCCGGAGAGGCCGGAATTTACTTCTGTATTAAAGGAAAAAATCCCTTACTTTGAAATTCGCAATCTTGTTCTTCCCGGCGTTACCGGCTGGGCGCAAATTAATCATAGCTACAACGCACCCGACGCCGACTCGCACGAAAAACTTCAATACGACATCTACTACATTAAAAACAGGTCAATTATCCTTGATCTTGCTATTATTATAAAAACGATTAGATCTTTCTTTGTAAACTCGCAATGAAAAAGAAAATTTTGATCACAGGCGGCGCTGGTTTTATAGCATCTCATATTGCAGACGCCTATATTAAAGCCGGGCACTCGGTTTCGATCATCGACAACCTCGCCACGGGATTTACGAGAAATATTCCGAAAAAAGCGAGATTCTATAAAACGGACATCAGAAGCCTTGAGCAGATTGAAAGGATTTTCAAAAAAGAAAAGCCGGAAGTCGTGAATCACCATGCGGCGATCGCCGAAGTTGTGAAATCAGTCAAAAATCCCCTGCCGACACTCGAGGTAAATGTATTGGGAACCACAAATATATTACTTGCCTTCGGAAAACACGGCCGGGGCAAACATAAGAAATTTATTTTCTCCTCGACCGGCGGAGCGATTTACGGGGAACCAAAAAAAATTCCCGCGGATGAAAAAACTCCGGCAATCCCGCTCTCTCCGTATGGACTCTCAAAACTCTTAGGCGAAGAAGTAATCAAATTCTACGCTCGGCAATACGGCTTCGACTACTTTATCTTCCGATACCCCAACGTATACGGCCCGCGGCAGAATCCTAAAGGCGAAGCAGGAGTTGTTGCAATCTTCGGCGGACTCATGAAAGCCGGTCACCGCCCTACGATTTTCGGAGATGGAACCAAGGCCCGGGATTACACGCATGTCACGGACATCGCGCGCGCAAATCTCATCACGCTTACAAAGGGGGAAAACGAAATCATAAACATCGGATGGGGCAAAAAAATAACCGACAATATGATATTCAACGCAATCGCAAAAGAGATCAACTTTGAAGAAAAACCGCACTACGCTCCCTACCGAAAAGGCGAAGTATACCAAATAGCGCTCGACGCAAGAAAAGCGCAAAAAGTTTTAGGATGGAAACCGAAAATAGAATTACGGGAAGGTATTAGAAAAACCTTGGAATCAATCTAAATTCAAAATTTCATCTACCGGTTAATTTTTAAGATACGATTCGTCACTTGTCGCATCGCGAACATCAAATAACCGATAGTTAACTAATATTTCCTCTCTTTGGTTGATATCTCTGTTTGCTACACCACACGTTTCGGACTCGCCGGGAAATTCAACAACATCAATGTTATCGGCTTTTAATGAATGATTTGTAAACCGGCTATCGTCGATTGAATAAACATATTTTCCTGTCGTCATCGATAGATACGCATAGCGATCAATGAGCGAGCGGTGCGCCTCGGGCATCGCCTCGACTTCTTTGGGATCAAACAACAAATCAAAACGCGGATTAAACCGCCACGTCACTGTTCCCTTCGGAATCCTCTCATCCGCGAACAAACCAATACCGTGAACTAGACTGGGCTTTGCTGAAGCTTTCACGGTGAGCATTTAAGTGTTATCAGAATCACTTTAATCTTCGAACTTTTAGCCGCAAACCCTTCTTTCCTCATCCTAAAAACTCTTAATCGCTTTTCCCCGCCTTGTTCTTCCTGTATTTATCCACGAGCCAAGAGCTCGACTGAACTTTGCCGCCGTGCCCAACGTTATAAACCATTGCGATATTTAGTTCCTCGCACACAAGCACTTCGGGCACCGGATCTCCATCTGGCTTTCGATCGCCTCCGTTTGCGAACACATGTGGACGGATTTCACGAAGCTCAAAACAAACGCTCATATCGCTCGCATTTTCGGGATGCGCTGTAATCACCACCCGACTCACACCCCGAATTGCCTCGATAATTTCTTTTCGCTCTTCCTCCCGCATAAAAACATGTCCTTTCTTTTTTGTGAGCCACTTATCATTGTTCAGAATCACCACCAATTCATCGCCCAAAGCCCTTGCCTCCTGAATCATACGAACATGACCGATATGAATCGGATCGAAACCCCCGCTAACAGCAACAACAACTTTTCCTTTTTTTGCCAGCTTTTTACTCATGTTATTTAAGCTTAAAAAATGGTATTAATAAGATACTAAGCACAATGTTTTATAAAATCAAATCGTTTTTGTTCGACAACGCGACCATGCGCCAAACAGTGGCCAAAAATGTATTCTGGCTTAGCGTTTCGAATTTCGGCGGCAGATTCTTGCGTGCGGCAATAATCATATACGGCGCGCGTGTTCTGGGCACCACCGAATGGGGAATTTTTTCGTACGCAATATCGCTCGTCACGTTCATCACGGTTTTCGTGGATGCGGGCGTGAGTCAAATTTTGGTTAGGGAGTTTTCGAAAACGCCCGACCCCATAAGTCAACGCCAAGTTATTTCCACATCCTTCCTCCTTAAGGGGGCTCTTATTTTGATCGGTGTATTGGGCATCGTGTGGCTGGGCCCGTTCCTTACGAGCATCGAGGGAGTGAAAGCCCTATTGCCGATAGTCGCGTTCATATTCGCGTTCGACAACGTGCGAGAATTTGGCTTTTCAATCGTTCGAGCTTCAGAAAAAATGCAATGGGAAGCCGGGCTGTACTTACTTACAAATCTCGCTATAGTCGTTTTTGGATTTGTATTTCTTAGATTATCCGCAACCGTCGGCGCGTTTACCTTCGCGTATGCGCTGGGAACCGCCGTAGGAATGATTGCCACCCTATACGCCGTCAGGAAAAAACTCATGGGTCTTTTTTCTAATTTCAAATTCGCGATTCTCCGGTCAATTCTTTCATCCGGCTGGCCTCTCGCGATCTCGGCGGTATTGGGAATGCTCATGATCAACACGGACATCCTCCTGATCGGCTTTTTCCAGTCCGCGCACGACGTCGGCCTGTATTCAGCCGCACAGCGGATAGTACAACTTTTATACATTCTGCCTGCGGTTATCAACGTAAGCCTCCTCCCTTCTTTTTCGCGCCTCGCGCACAAAGAAGACGAAAAACTACAGCGCATACTGGAACTCACAGTGCCATTCACATTTCTGATCGCAATCCCAATCGCGGTTGGCGGAATACTCTTAGGAGGTCAGATTATTGAGTTTATTTTCGGAAACTCCTACCTCGACGGCACATCTTCCTTCCAAATACTTCTGCTGACGATCCTCATAGATTTCCCGGTCGCTATATTAACCAATGTCGCTTTCGCGTACGGCAAGCAAAAAAGCCTTATGATATATTCCGGCATCGGCGGGCTGTCCAACATCATTCTCGACTTAATTTTGATTCCACGTTTCGGTATCGTCGGCTCAGCGTGGGCAACTCTTTTCGCTCAAGTTTTAAGCGTCGCTTATCTCTGGAGAGTGATACGCAGCGTAAGCCGCCCCAAGGTTCTCCCGCATCTCAAAAAAATCATTGTGTCGACAGGCATTATGGCAGTCGTGGTCATACTCGCAACCCTCACAGGAGCGCACGTGATCACAGCCACTCTTGCCGGAATCGTAGTGTATACCGGAATGCTTTTCCTGTTTAAAGAACCTCTGCTCAAGGAAATAAAAAGCATATCTGCGGTTTAATTCCCTATACTTTCTCCACAAAGCTTGGATATGAGTGTTTGTGGAGCTGTCCGAAGCGCAGCGACGTGAGAAAAAAATCCAATTCCGCTTCCCATTCCCATCAGAGCTTCTAGCAGAGACTTGTTTCGGAGGGGGTTTGCGAAGCGGCGGCGAACGCAAATTCAGCTGTTTTTTCAGTAGAAAAAACAGCGTACCCGGAGGAACACGCCTCTGCTAGAAGCTCCACCCCTACTTCACAACTCTGCGCTTCAGCCGCGCGAGCGATTGATGCGCCGCGCGCCGTATAAACTCCGGTAAAAACGAATACGCGTATTGGATAAGGTTAAGCGCAAGCGCCGGATAGTATCGAGGGTACGCATTTCGATATCGCCTCATCACGGCAAGCGACGCTTTAAGGTGCGGCCGAATCTTTGCGATGGAGGTGTTCTGCGTCCCCATTGTGTAATAGGAAAAATATTCGGGGAAATTATACAGTTTTCCCGCGAGACCTATTTTTAACCAAAAATCCCGGTCTCCCGAATAGCGGGTCGTCTCGTCATACCACCCCGCCTTTTCTCCGGCGCTTTTCCGGAACATCGTCGTGCTGTTCGCCATTGGATTTGAAAAAAGCATATATTTTCTGATTTCTCCGTCCGTCTCCGGTTTTAAATAGCGATACAGTTCTTTTCCCGCGGGATCAACCACGACAACTCCCCCGCCGCACCCGACATACTCGCCGTTCTTTTCAAGAAATTCTATTTGTTTTTTGAGCTTATCCGCGTCACGCCACGGGTCGTCATCGTCAATCATGGCAACATATTCCCCGCGAACGATCCGAAACGCATGATTGTAGTTTTTCGATATGCCCTCGTTCGTCTCGCTTCGGGCATAAACGATACGGGATTCTTTATTCTTCCACTCCGCGACAACGTGCGGCGTATCATCCGTGGACCCATCGTCGGCAATAATCAACTCCCAGTCTTTGAAACTTTGCTCCCGCACGGATTCAATCGCGCGGCCAATAAGACTCGCTCGGTTGAAAGTTGCCATAACAATGCTTACCCGTAGACTAGCCATAATTCAAAAATGATAGCAGGAAATAAAGAATTTGACAAAGTAATAAGTTTATGTAACTGTATCCGCAGTTCTAAAAAAAGTTAAAACAGCAGTAAACCTCAACCGAAAGTGATTGCTTATGGAAACTGAAGAGCTTATCGAATGTTGGCCGGGAGAGATAGCCACCCTCTCGGACGGAACCAGAAGTACCGTAGGAATTGACCGCCCATGGCAAAAAGCATTGAACCAGGAAGTTGATATCGGCGTCGTCACATGTCCCTTTTGCGCTGAAGAGCAGCCAGGCGCTGACCGAACGCTCGTCGTGAAAGTTTTCAATCGGGGTAAAGCCGGAAAGTGGAAAATTCGGAAAAACAGGATGACTCCCTTTCCATTCCACCACCTCATCTTGCCTCTCGAGTGCTATGACAATGAAACCCTCTGGACGCTCGGAGGAGAACGAAAAATCGCGGGCGCGCTCCATACCGCAAGAAGCGCGATGCGCGGTTACGGCGGATCAAATATAGAAGACGCCTTCTTCTTCGTCCACATCGGATATTCCGCAGGCCAGAGATGGAAACACGAACACTGGCACCTCATCGAACCGCCCAGAAAACCGACTCTGATGGAAAGCGACCTCATAGAACTCGCCGAACGGGAAAATCTCGTAGTCTTCAGAAACCTTGGGTTCACCGTTGTCGCCGGCGGGTGCCGAGCTGGATTGTCGCCGGCGGGTGCCGAGCTGGACAGTGCTACATCATTCCTCGCAGGGGCGAAATGGAAATGTTCCCCGATAGGCAAGCAAACACTCTTGCGACAACCATCCATCGCCTTGTGACGCTCTTCAACCAGAAATTCACGAGCGCGCAAGGCTTAAAACCCGACTTCCAGGTCTTCGTCCGATTCATGAACAGAAGACTGGTGTACGCGAAGTACACACCCATCCTCAATATGTGGGGAGGATCGGAGTACGCGGCAATCGACGAGATGACGCCGTTCGTACTGCCATGGCCCCACGAAGCCACTGTGAGGCACCTCTTGAGCTAAAATACTGCTCGAATAAAATTCAACGCTCCGACCTCACCGTCGGAGCGCCTTCATTTTTATACTTCTACTTTCTATTTGCCATTTGCTATTTGCTTTTTGCCAGTCTTCTCACATATTCTTCCACCTGCTTATATCTCTCCATCGTACCAATATCCAAAAGATAGTCGCCGGTCTCGTAGCCATAGAACTTTTCTCCGCGATGTACGATATCCGGCAATAATTGATGATCAATTTCATAATACATGCCGGCGGGCACATACTGTAAAACCTTTCGATTGAAAACATAGACCGCGTCGAGCGATCTCCATTTTTTGGGCAATTCAGTGTGGGGCTTGGAATGTATTTTGAGAAGTCTCAAATCAGTATCTACTTCCGCGAGATCCGAATCCTGCGGATGATCGTTCTCCCCCACAATCATCATGCCGAGCACGTCCGCCGGCTTTTCTTGAAACGCCGTGCTCATCTTGGAATAATCCACGAGGCTGAACATATCGCCGTAAACTACAAAAAACTTTTCATCGAGCTGACGCTCGAAGCCTTTCACCCCGCCCGCGGTTCCCAGAATTTTCCCCTCGACGTGATACACGATTCTTACTCCCCACTTCGACCCATCCCGAAAATAATCGGTAATTACCTTCGGCAAATAATGCACGTTTATAAAAAACTCTGAAACGCCGTGTTTTTTGAACTGGAGAATGTGGTGCTCCAAAATCGGTTTCCCGACGATCGGCACCATCACCTTCGGGATAGTATCGGTGAGCGGGCGCAACCGCGTGCCCAAACCAGCGGAGAGAATGACGGCTTGACGAATGACTAATGACATTCAGTTTGTTTTGTTGTCCAAATGCTTAAAATAATCCTTGAAGTACTCGGTCATAAGATGAAGTATCACCCCGTGCGCGCTCTCAACTACGCCGTACTGCCCTTTTTCAGTTTTCACCAGAACTTTCGCGTCCGCAAGCTGGTTTAATTTCCCGCCGTCAAAACCCGAAAGACCAATCACCGGAACGTGATGCTCCTTGGCAAGCTCGACGGCTTTAATAACGTTCGCCGAATTTCCGGAACTCGAAATCGCAATCACAACATCCGAATCCTGCAAATAATTCTTGAGCGGCCCGGCAAAGACCATGTCGTAGCCCACATCGTTTGCCCACGCGGTAAGCTCCTCTTCGGTTGTAGGCACCCGTATCGCCTGAAAACGCTTCCGATTACTTCCAAGATCGTGGCCAAACACGGTTTTATTAAAATCAGCCACCCAATGCGTCGCGAGGGCAAGCGAACCCCCATTGCCAAACACATACACACGCCCATCGCGCTCATACACGCCCTGTAGGATATTTAACGCAGTGGCGATTTCGCCGTGCGGCAACGCGCGAAGCGCGCTCTCCACCTTCTGCGAAAAATTTCTGATATATTCCTTCATGCCCGTAATTAAAACATAAAAAAGAAAAACGGTACAAGTTTTTTTTATAAAACTCCCGGGTCAATAAAAAACACCTCGCGTCAGAGACGCGAGGCAATTTGTTCGTACTAGTATTAATTAATCAGCGATAGGTAGCATCTGCCTCGAAAAGCAAACCGTCTCTCTCGCGGACAAGAAAACCTCTTCGGTCAGACACAATCCCACCCTGAACAATCTCCGTGGGGCAAATTGAGTTGCACGTCATCCTCCCCCGAAAAAACGTGTACGGAGAGTCGCTCTCCACTATTTTTAAAAGTGCGATTTCGGCACACATATTCATCGGAACTTGATTTGTTAGATCGGTCCACGCAATGATCCGAACGAACATCGGCATTTCGTGGAGTTTGAGATGGTCAATCTCCCAAAGAAGAGGACCTTGCTTAAACTGCCAAAACGGGACGACGAGTCGGTCATTAAGACGAGCTGGCTTCATATAGCACCTCCGTTCTACGTTATAAAATAAGCTATTAGGACAACACTTACGATTTTGCAAGCGCACCCAAGAAAAGAATAGCAAAAATTGCCGCGGCTATCAATTCCCCTATGCCAACATACCGCAAAAAATAGAACTCTTTCAATTTTTAAAATTTTCCGCCATAGGCGGATCCGCCTTCGGCGGAGAGATTTGAGATAAATCGTCCCCATTGTACAAAACCTCCGCCCCGGATTGAACGAACGCCACAGGTATTTCCTGAAAATCGCCGAGATTGTTTTTCCGTGCGACATCCCACACCATACTTCGAATCGCTGCCTTTTTCTCGAGCGGCGCGATAAACATCACGCATCCCCCTCCGCCAGCGCCTAGCACTTTCCCTCCCCACGCGCCCGCCGCCATGCCCGCCCCGTACAAACCGTCAATGACCGAACTCGATATGCCAGACGCAAGCCCTTTCTTCTTAAGCCACCCCTCGTGCAACAAATCCCCGAGACGCTTGAAATCTCCCTTTACTAAACTTGATTTGAAATCCGGCACCATCGCAGCCATTTCTTTGAGCGTTCCTGTTGTTTTATCTATATTGCTTTTTTGTTCGGTGAGCACGCTCGACGCATGCCGCGTTATTCCGGTGAAAAAGACCAGTAAATGATCTTCAAGCTCCAGCCGTTTTTTGTAGTCAAGCAAAACCGGCTCAACAGTAACAGTTTCATCCGGATTAAATGTAAACACATTAAATCCGCCGAACGCCGCCGCGTATTGATCCTGTTTTCCGATCGGCTCGCCCAATAATTCTATTTCCAATCTGCTTGCCGCTTCCGCCGCTTCCCGCTTGTCGATTTTTTTCCCTTTATACGCGTGAAGCGCTTTCATAAGCGCCACCGAAAAACTGGAAGAAGAACCGATGCCGGTTTTTGCCGGAAGAGACGCGAACGATGCGATCTCCAGTCCCTTTTCGATTCCAAGATCCATAAGCGCGGCCTTAATGCGCGTATGCTGAAGCTTCGAAGAATGGTCAACCGTTTCTGAAATCGAATACCGTGCCGACACTTTATCAATAAGCGGAGTGCGGTTAATGACCACATACACGAACTTGTCTATCGCGCTCGAAATCACCGCACCCCCATGTTTGCGATAAAAATTCGGCTGGTCTGTCCCGCCCCCCACAAAACTAATCCGCATTGGCGCACGAACAACGATCATGGAGTTGATAATAGAACGAGGTTATCGAGTAGTCAATTAAAATCGCGCATCAACGACAGTAACGCCAATCGCCAAAAAACCGTGGATCAGTAATAATGTTTCCGATGCGTGCTATGTCTCTTATATCTCCCAGATTTCAAATCGGGTTTATCAAGTTCCTTTCCGACAATATCGTAAGAAAGTTCTCTAAGATTTAAGTCGTTTTTTATTCCGCCCATCATCTCGCCCACTCTTGTGGCGAGCTCGGCACTTTGCATGATTACTATTCCTTCAATGCTTTCTCGCATGCCATTCTCTGTGAAATTGGCCGAACCCATAATCACCCAGTCATCGGCTACATAAATTTTCGCATGTACGATATGGTAGGGGTGATATTCAAAAACCTTGACATTGCCGTCCCCCAATTTTGAAACCCAGTATTTTTCCTTTCGTTCCATGCCTACCCTATACAAAACGATCCCTACAATACTCAGGAGAAATCCTACTCCCTTGGTATAAATACCTAATATAAGGCCAATGATAATCAGCCCTATCCCAACATACATTAAATTTCTATTTTCTGGCTTCGTTATACTAGTCCGACCCTCAATCAATCTACGTAATGCCTCCTTCTGCCCAGAAACGTAACTATTCGTCGTAATAACTCGTGCGTCCACCCCAGTGGCTTTTTTACTTACTACTAAATCCATATACTCGGCGGCAACCCAAGGCGACATAACCCACAGTCTTTGTTTCGCATCCTTTAAACGCTGCAGAAAAAAATCGCCAATCTTGCGGCCAACCCTTACATCAACGTCGGCATTCATAAGTTAATTGTAACACCCCTGCATACCGTTCATGTCTCTGACACCCAAACTCTCCGCCCGTTAAAAATTCTTCTTATACCACTCCACATAATCCCGTACCGATTTTTCAATGCCATACTTCGGCCTCCATCCAAGTTTTTTGAGCTTCGAAATATCCGACACCGCGTGTCGCGTGTCCGTTCTCCGAAATCCACCAATAAGAATTGACTTATAACCGATAACTTTTGACTTTTGACCAAGAACTGACTGAACTTTTTGAGCCAATTCCAAAACGGTGTACGCCATGCCACCACCAACATTGAAAATCTCGAAATCGGCTTTTCTGCTTTTCAAAACCAAAAGATTCGCCGCGACAACGTCATTAATGTTTACGAAGTCCCGCTTCTGTTTGCCATCTTCAAATACCGTAATCTGCTTTCCCGCGAGCGCCTGCGTCACAAAAATCCGAAGCGCGCCGGAATACAAATTATGCGGCGACTGGCGCGGCCCTTGGACAATCGAATAACGCAAAACCGTCGTCGGTATGCCGTACGTTTTCCCAAACCTCAAAGACAATCGCTCGATCGCCTCTTTGGAAAGTCCGTACGAATTCGTAGGCGTAAGCGGCTGATCTTCCTCAAACGGGAAAAATCTGGCCTCTTTTCCGTGCGGACAAAGAATATCAAACTCTTTTCTTTCAAACTGTTTGAGTGTTCTAAGTTCAGGGTAAAAGGTTTTCTTGTTGTGAACGCATTGATATTTCCCGTCGCCATAAACGAACTGCGAACTCGCGATAACGATTTTTTTTATCGGGAGTTTTTTCGCCACCGCAACTTCGTACAAAAACGCCGTGCCTACGGTATTGGTATGAAAAAACGTGCCGAAATCCGGCCGCTGATCCTGATACGCCGCAAAGTGATACACATACGAAACGCCGCGAAGAGCTTTTACCCAATCGTTCTTTCGCCGAACATCTCCGCGCATAAGTTCGTACCCCTTTCCCGCAAGATATTTCGGCCACCTGCCCTTGTGGACAACCGGCTCCAAGTTATCGAGTATCCGGATCGCGTATCCCCTCTTCGCAAGCGCATCGGCGGTATGACTTCCTATGAATCCCGCCCCGCCAGTTATAAGTATTTTCTCCTTAGCCATAAGTTAAAGTTTATAGTTAATAGTCTATAGTTTTTTGAGTAAAATGCGATGCTTCAGCGTTCGAATAAAACCGAGCAAAGCTTTCCACGCGCTTCCGGGCAATACCCGAATCGCCCATCTCCACCAAAACCCCTGCGCTTTTTGATAGCCGGCGCGCGCGTCGCCAATCATAAGATACGCGGCAACGCGCTTAAACCGGAGCCGATGCATGATTGCGTCAAACTTATACTGCTTTTTTTCGATTGTGGAAAGCATGGAGCCGACCCGCTCAAAAAGTTCCAAATTTTTTTCTTTCATAAGCGGCTCTGATTTCATCGAGGAAAGATTGCCGATTGTCCGAACGCGGTAGTGAGCGAGCGCTTTATCAAGATAAAAGAATCTTACCCCTGCGCGCGCCCAGCGAAGCCATAAATCCCAATCTTCGGAACGCAGGAGGTTTTCGTCAAAAACTCCAAAACGATCCAAAACATTTTTCCGAACCAGCACGGTAAGCGGATTTATAAACTGCCGATGGAGCAAATCCTCAAACAAATCCCCCGAGGGATAACGATACCGATGATGGTAAAACTGCCTTGTCCCACCGCCAGCCGGCGGATCCGTAAAATGCAAAATGTCGGAATAGCAAACACCGTACGCCGAATTAGTCTCAAGCGCGTGAACCTGGCTCTCGATTTTTGCCGGCAAAAAAAGATCGTCCGCGTCCAAGAAAGCGATAAACTCCCCGCTCGAGCCGCGAATCCCCGCGTTGCGCGACGCAGCAAGGCCACGGTTATCCTGGCGAAAATATCGTATCTTCCCACCTCGGATATACGGATCAAGAATCGCTTTCGTGCCGTCAGTCGAACCGTCGTCAATCACAATTACCTCAACCAACGGATATGTCTGCCCAAGCGCCGATTCAACCGATTCCTTGATATATTTCTCCGCGTTGTAAGCGGGAATAATTATTGAAACTAATTTCTTGTTTTGCATAGAAAGATTTTTGACTCGTAACCCATGCAACTCATGACCCAAAGTCCATAACTTTAAATAAATCCCTGAACCTCTTTTCGTACGTATGCTCGCGAATCGTCCGCTCATAGCCAGCCGCCGCTATTTTTTCCCGTTCATCATCATGGACAAGATAATGCCGCACCTTCTCTATAAGATCAACTTCGGAATCGTAAAATATGATCTCTTTCCCTTCCGCGTAACACTCTCCCAAATCGGCGGAACGGCCGGAGATAACAAATGCTCGGCAACCAGCAAGCTCGAAGGGACGCGCGTGCGTATGAGGTATCGCGAAATCGCGCCACGCGCGAAAATTATCCATAAGGTGAAAATCAGGTACAATCCTGTCGATTGATCTCTTGAAAAACAGCCGCCCGAACACTTGAGGTGAGAAACGGCTTGGCCGCTCGCTCAAGTTCAAGCTGATCTTGCTCCTGGAAAAAATCGAGGGTATCTCGTCCTGCGGAATTTTTCCGTTCGGCCAGCCAAAACCATATGTTCGAACCTGAATACCCGCCAGCGCGAGCGCCTGAATACTCTGTTCGCGCTGCGGCTTCCATTGGCCGACAAAACTTACGTCGATGTCTTTTTTAACATCGCGCGGTTTATAGACGCCGGCATTGCACGCCCACTGCGAACGGACGACATTCGTAAACCCCGCCGCTCGGTACCACTCCGCGGCCTTCGAATACGTAGTAACTACCGAATGAAAATGTGGCGCAAAATGCCTCGAATAATTCCAAAAACGCCAATAATCATCGGCAAACCACGCGACGCTCGCAGTGTATTTTTTAATCTCATCAAGCACTGTTGGATCCAGCTCGTCCGAAAGCATAAACGCAAAAAACATATCGGGCTTTTCTTTCCGGATAAACTCCAATAATTTTTCGTTAAACCGCCGCTTCCCCATTCCTACGATCGGATCGTAAGGATATTCTACGACCGACACGCCTTCCATATTTTTTAGCGTGAGATAAAAATTACTGTATTCGAAACTCGGTATGCGTTTCGGATTATAATTTTCCGCCTGGACGCCGGCGTACACCACTTTGATTTTCGCATTTTCCCTCCTGCCCGCCTGCTCGCACCTCATTGTGGCGGGCAAGCCTGATCGCAATACCGCCTCCCCAATCGAGCCAAGTCTAAACTCTTTCGCACCGCTCACGGCTTTTTGTGAAGCGGCGAGTACCGCCTCAACTTCCTTCACCACTTCCTGAACTCCAATTTCGGCAATGCACGGCGACGGCGTGTCTGGCAATAAGCCCTTTCCGCACCGCCAATTGTCACCAAAACACGACGCTTTTTTGTATATCCAACGATGGGTATCGGCATACCCATAATTTGAAAACATCCCGAACTGCCCACCGCCCGTGATGCAAACCGACGGAGTACCAAGCGCCACCGCAAAATGAACAAGCGAAGTATCGTTTGTCACAACGCACGCGGCGCTCTTTACAAGCGCGAGAAGCTGATCAAGAGATGTTTGGCCAATTTTGTTTTCGATCTGCCCCTTAAGCATAAGTTCGAAACGATCTGCTAAAAACTTTTCACGCGGAGAACCGGTAATCACAACTTTCATATTTCGTTGCTTGAAAAAACGCGCAATTTCCGCAAACCGATCAAGCGGCCACCGCTTGTATGAAACACTCGCAGTGATTCCCAATATCGCGTATTTCCCTTTTTCCAGTTTGGGATCGAAAACTGAAACCGCGCTGCCCTTGGGAAGCGGCAAAAATGTTGAATAGTCATTCTCTACAAACCCAGTCGCGCCCTCATATATCGCTATATAGTGCCGCAGTGCGCTCGGGAATTCCTTCACATGCCCGACTGTCGCATCAATCGAAGGAATGATACGCGTAAATCGAGGGTAGATTTTATCCATCACAACGCGAAGATTTTTTTTCTGATGCACGTCAAAGGGCTGCGTAAATTCCGCGCCGATGCCTTCATATCCGATCACCTCCTTCGCGCCTACGCGAACCGCGATCCATTTCCCATTGATCTCTGCGGCGCTGAAATCGTGATTGATAACCGTCTGGAATCCAATGTTCCGAAGATCGCGAATAACCGAAACCCCATAGAAAGGATTTACCGAAAACTTTCGATAATCGAGTGTTTTAATTTCATCCGCGAATGTTCCTTTAAAAATTCCTTCAACGCCCAAGCCGGATTTCGCAAGAAGGTATATTTTTTTCTCCGGAAAACGCTTTTTGTAGTGCTTAAGAACCGAAGTAAAAACAACAAGATCCCCGAGCGCTTCAAGATTAATAATGAGCATCCTATTTTCCCATCCGGAGGTACATACCCGCCTGCCAAAGAGCAAAACCAAAAGCGAGCGGAACGCACTCACCGCGCGCTTCGCGAGAAATTTTAGATACGAAATTATTCCATTCATATTTTTCTACGCACAGCAAAACACCTTTTATTTAAAACAACAAGTGGACATTTTTGAGTCATCCGGAGCGCGGCGGCGCGAGGCAGAGGAACTCCGACGTAATCCGTCGGAGTATCCGACTCAAAAATGTCCGCTCGTTGTTCATGCGCGATAATTATGATCCAATAATGCCTTTTTGAGCTCATCGGGTGTGAGCGTCGCGGTACCCTCAAGCCCCACCACCACTCCCGCCGCGTGGTTGGCAACCTCTGCGGCCTCCGAAAGGGAAGCGCCGCTCGCAAGCATAAGCGCGAGCAAGGCCAGCACGGTATCCCCCGCGCCGGTCACATCGTAGACCTGCGCCGCCCGCGTGGGAACATGAGAAACTTTCCGGTCTTTTTTGTCGAACGCCGTCATCCCGTATTCCCCGCGCGTAAGCACGACGGAAGACGCAAGTTCCCTAGAAAGCCTTGAAACAACATCCGTCGCGGCCGAATTGGAATCCCCGTGCATTCCCGTAACGGCATGCGCTTCCTTAAGGTTCAAAACCACTGTCTCGACGTCTTTGAACAAAACCGCTCCGGCGGGTTTTATCCCCGCGATTATTTTTTTACCTGCGAAATGCTTTTTTATAAACGCCGTAACCTCGGGCACAATACACCCTTTCGTGTAATCCGAAATAACCACGGCGTCGAAATCGCGAATGCCCGCCAAAAGAGAAATTATTTTTTTCTCGGTTGCCTTTGAAATAGCGCCTGTCTTTTCCCGATCTATGCGCAAAAGTTGGTGACGCTTCGCCACCGCGCGTGCCTTAACCGCCGTGGGGCGATCCTCCTCCGACACGAGACGCGCGTCAATTCCAAATTTCCCGCACACGTCGCGGACGATGTTCCCTTCCGCGTCGTTCCCGATAACGCCGACGAGAGTCACCGCGCCCCCAAGTGAAGCGATATTTGCGGCAACGTTCCCCGCCCCTCCCAACACATACTCCCGAGACCGCTCCATAATCACCGGCACTGGAGCTTCAGGAGAAATCCGCTCGACCTCCCCCCGAATATAGAGATCAAGCATCACATCGCCGTAGACGAGCACTTTTTTGCCTTTGAATTTGTCTACGAAATTTGAAAGTTTATTCATAATGGTTTTCCTTGTCGCTTATTCCTTGTTACTTATTACTTGTCGCTAAATGAGATTCGCATCAACGAATTCGCACATCGCGTGTAAAATAATTTTGTGCATTTCCTGAATGCGCGCGGTTTCGTCCGTCGGGATAACTACAACGACATCTGCCCGATCCCGCAAAGACGCTCCGTTTTTTCCCGTCAACACAATCACCTTCAGCTTTTTTCTCCGCGCTTCTTCGATCGCCGCGATAACGTTCAGCGATTTCCCGCTCGTAGTTATCGCGACCAGCGCGTCCCCCGCTGAACCGAGCGCCTTGAGCTGTCGCGCGAATATCTCTTCGTAGCTGTAATCGTTCGCAATCGCGGTTATCGCCGCGAGCTCCGACACGAGCGCAATCGCGCGCAACGGTCTCCTATCGTTTTTATACCGGCACAGCCACTCGCCAACAAGATGCGCCGCGTCTGCCGCCGACCCGCCATTGCCACACGCAAACATCGTTTTATCGGTTTGCACAACGCCCAAAAGAATCTCGGCGGCTTTTTGCACGTCCGGCAAAATTACTTCGGTACTCCTTTTGAGCACATCCGAATTCCGGCCGAAAGCCGCAACGATTACCTCCATATTTTGCATTGGTTCGTATGAGATCAAAATATCACAATTTAATGCCTCAGTCTACGAGCTTCTTTGCGAAACGCAATAATTCAATCTACAATTCAACTCATGGCTCGCAAACATAAAAAGATAAAAAGCTTGAACGAAATCGTGAAAATTGCCCGCCGATCCAGAGCGCGGGGGCACAAAGTAGTCACCACAAACGGGACATTCGATGTCGTCCATATCGGGCACATTCGCAACCTCGAAGCCGCGAAATCGCACGGCGACATTCTCATTGTCGGCATAAATTCGGACGCGTCGGTAAAAAGGTACAAAGGCAAAGAACGGCCGATTATTCCCGAACAAGAACGCGCGGAGGTTATCGCCTCCCTGAAACCAGTGGACTATGTTTTTATTTTTGAGTCGGACACTCCGATACCGTGGCTCCAAAAAATAAAACCGCACATTCACGCGAAAGGCGCGGACCGAAAAGTTTCGGAAATCATCGAGAAAAATACGCTCGACAAAATCGGCGCGAAACTCGTGCGCGTGCCATATCTCAAAGGAAAATCAACATCTGCGATTATCGCAAAGATTAAAAAGTTATAAGTTACCAGTCATAAGTTTATAGTCCATTCCTATAATAATCCGCAATCCCCTTCTCGACATCAAACTCCGGCACGAAGCCAAGCTTTTCTTTGGCGAGCGACATATCGCACTGCGTAAAACTTTGATACCGATCGGCGTACGGATTTTCGATATATTCGGGCGTCCGGTTAACTCCGAGCGTCCTGTTTAAAATTTTTATGATGTCGTTGAAACTCGTTGCGCGGCCGGATCCGCAGTTTACGATACAGCTCTCCCGCGCCTCAAGCGCAAGCAAATTCGCGCGCACCACGTCGACCACATAGATATAATCCCGTTTCTGCTCGCCGTCCTTGAAAATTTTCGGACTCCCGCTCTTCATCTGCTGGGCAAGCTGGTAGATCATGCTCGCGCGCATGCCTTTGTGATTCTCGCGCGGGCCGTACACGTTGCAATACCGCAAACCAACCACGATGACGCCGGCGTTTTTTTTCGCGAAACCCATCGCGAACTCATCGAGCGCTAGTTTTGATTCGGCATAGGGATTCAACGGGCGGAACGGCCCCGCCTCGCGGTATGGCGGCGGCGCATCGCCATAAACCGCCGTCGAAGACGCATATACGATTTTCTTGCATCCGCTCCGGACCGCGTATTCAAAAAGCTTCCGCGAAGCTTCGAGATTTACCCGAAACATTTCCTCTTTATCAAGAAAAGTAGTCGCGTTATTCGCCGCCTCATGAAAAACGGCATCAACTGCCCCAATTTGTTTCCAGTCAATAGCCGCGAGGTCTCCCTTTATATACTTTCCCTTGAAATTCGGGATTTTTTGTTCCGCGTCGTTGCCGGTAATCAGAACCTCGTGGCCGGCTTTCAAAAACTCCGTCACGAGGTTTGATCCCACAAATCCAGTTCCGCCGGTAATAAGCGTTCTCATGGTTTTTTATGCGATTCGTCGGGCAGGGAAACAACGTTCCCTGCGTATTTTTCCCAAGACATATTTTCTCTGACAAACTTTTGCCCCTCTGTGGCAATTTTAAAATAGAGACCTGGATCCCGAATAAGCATCTCGATCTTGTCCGCGATCTGGTCCGGCGAACACGGATCCACGAAACATCCCGTCTCGCCATCCGTAAGCGCTTCGGTAATATCAATTTTGCGGGATGCGATTACTGGCGTACCCGCGGCAATCGCTTCAAATGGCACGAGTTGCCAGCCAAAACCGTCTCGAGGGGGCGGCAAATGAATCGGAAGAACAAAGAAATCGCTTGACGCGTATAATTTCATCAGATCGTTATCCGACGCGCCGTCGAACCGGAAATGCATATATTCACTGACCCCTCTTTTTCGCGCATACGCAAGCAATGCATCTCTATACGCATCTTCCTTCCAGATGTTTTTGCACACGATTACCGAAGAAACATTCTGCCGCCGCTCGCGCAATATTTTCACCGCATCAACAATATCCTCGAAGCGGCGGTATTTGTTGAGCGCGCCGACGCCGAGTATGACGTACGCACCTTTTTTTTCAATTCGCTTCGGCGGCGCGTAAAACTGATTGAAATCGATACCGCTCCAGACTATCTTTGCCTTCATACCCCTCTCTTCTGCCCATACCTTATTCCTATTCATTAACACCACAACCCCGTCAATGAACCGAAAAAATCTCCGCTCAGCGACATCCTTATACCAATTAAACACGCGACTCGCTATATCATAAAGTACGCGCTCTTTAGGAAGATACATGTACGGCGGGTCATTCATCGTCCAAATGATTTTCGATTTCGGATTTTTCTTTTTATAGAGAAACGCTATGCGATACGAAAAATCGTGAAGATTTACTATGTCGAAATCATCGTCCATTGCTTCCGCAATTTTTCTGCCAACAGCCGCAAGCGTTCTCCCGCGCGCGAGCTTCTCGCGTATCCGACTGACAAGGCTTTCAGATGTATACTGCCATGCGATGGGCACCGGCGCTGGGACAACCCGAATATCAAGTCCCTCCCGTAAATCAGGATACGCTGCATCATTCACCTCCGGCGCATAAATCACCACTATGTGGCCGAATTTCTTTAGCGCGCGCGCGAAAGAATAGATCAACCGCACGCCTCCGGCTTGCCACGAAAGATTCAAACACACGATAGATATTTTCATCGCTTGATATCAGGTTTTATATGCTTCCCTAAACCATTCAATCGTTTTCTTAAGTCCGAAATCAATACTTGTGCTTGCGCGAAAACCAAACTCCTGCTCGGCTTTTGTTGTGTCGAGTAACCGGCAGAGTTGGCCCTCGGGTTTTGTGGAATCGAAGCGAACCTCTCCGTGATAATCCATCGCGACGCACAATTTCCGCACAAGATCTTTGATTGTAATATCAATGCCACTACCGATGTTTACCGGATCCGGTTTATCGTACCGCTCCGTCGCCAGCAAAACTCCTTCAGCAGCTTCTTCCGCGTATAAAAAATCCCTCCTTGAATTCCCGCTTCCCCAAATCTGAATGAAATCCTGTTTCTTTTTTTGAGCGTCGATGATTTTTTTGATAACCTGCGGGATGACATAACCAGACTCCGCCCTTTCTTGCGGACCATAAATGTTGGTGAGCAGAAGATGTATGGCGTTGAAACCATATTGAGCGTGATAGGCCATGCCTTGAGCCAAAAGCATTTTTTTCGCGATAGCGTAAGGAGCGTGCACCCGCTGAGGATATCCTTGCCAAATCGCTTCCTCCTTAAAAGGAGCTTCTAGCTGCTCGGGGTATTCTGCCGCCGTGCCGATCCCGACAAATTTTTCCACGCCGGCTTGGCGCGCTGCCTCTAGGAGCTGAACCCCCATGAGTAGATTTTCATAAAACACATCTGCTGGGCGATTGCGATGCAATTCGAGATTGCCGGTAATTGCGGCTAAATGGATCACTACATCCGCTGATGCAACCACCGCTACGCAATTTTCCCATATCCGAAGATCGCGCTCCTTACTCCGTGGAATAAATATATTTTCGCGTGGAACTCCGCGCTGCAATAGTTTCTCAACTATTGAACGTCCCAAAAGTCCGGCCCCACCGGTTATCAATATTTTCGTTTTAGCAAGATTAATCATGCAAGCATTATTTTCTCAAAGATGTAAAAAGGCAAGCTTTTGTGCTTGACACTATCGCGGAATATCTTGATATTTTATTTTTTTCGCGCATATATATACCCATTATCACGATCGCCCGTCTTGCTGATCAGATAATTCGGCCCGAGCAAATTAATAAGCCTCTCGGCGTTTTTATGATACTCCATGGCAATATTTTCGATGCGCTCGAAAGTTTCCTGCAGCGCGCGCTCGAGAATTTCTACCTCGGCTCCCTCGCAGTCTATTTTTAAAAGATCGCAACGACGAATACTGTTTTCCTTGAAAATATCGACTAGTGCAATCGCCGAAACGGAAAAGCGCGGCCTTCCCGAACCCGAATCCATGACAGTATTCCCTTCGTCTCCGCCCGGAGCCTCTTCAAGCGTTACCACCTTTTTCCCCCCGCTCACGGCGAGATTAAAAATCTTCACGTTATTGTACGGAACGACATTTTGCTTTAAGAGTTCGAATGACCGCGGTGTCGGTTCATAGGCATATACAAAAGCTCCCTTCCTGGCGGCAAGCACGGAAAAAGCTCCGATTGAAGCGCCAATATCAATCACGGTGTCTCCGTTTTTTATCGCGTAGTTTTTTTCATACAAATCCATAAGCCATACCTCCTGGAACGTTCCGGGATTGTTACGGGAAAAATCTAAAATAAATCTCGCCCCGTTTCGCATTCGGAACATACCAATGCCAGATTTCTTAAGTAATCTGAAACGGTGAGAAAGCCATAACGGCCAATCCTTGAACATGATAAAGCCTCGAAATAAGAGCAGTAGCCTCTTTATTGTGCGCTCCGCGTTAAATTTCATATCTCTTGTTTTGAAATTATAGCGCACATCTTTTCCATGAAACGTATGGGGGTAAATTTTTTAAAATTCTCTGAAGCAAAGTATTGGCGGATTGCGACCCTGTAAGACTCGATTGTTTCCGGTTTAAGCGCGTGAAGAAAGGCACGCAACTCAAAATAATTCTTGAATTTTCTCATGTCTATAAAACAATCGGCAGGAACGTCATTCGCGATATCCGGCGCGCCCCAGTATATCGGTATCGTCCCCACAAGCATGCAGTCGAAGATTTTCTCTGTTACATACCCGGGCCATATAGCATTTTCGAAACATAACGCAAACGTATATTCGCTAATCGTCGCTGGTTTATCGTCCGCGAATCCTTTCCAAATCTTCTTAATGAATGGACGGTTCACTTTTTCCCAACGGCCACCATAGAGATCCACTTCATCAAATGAGCTGAAAAATTCGAGCGCTTCGACTCGTTTGCTATACAGTTCGTTCTTGAAAAAACCTTTAGCTCGCGAAGGGGTATTCATCATCACTAAAAATTTTTTACGACGCTTTTCGAAGTGTTTTTCGTTTAAACGGTCGAAATTTTGAGGATAATAAAAATGAGGATACCCTTTCGCCTCTGGAATAAAATATGATTCATCGTAATGAGCTGTGATGGATTTTATATTTTTATACACCCAAGGGTTATTCGCCGGCGATTCCCATTGCATAAGAATTTTTCTCTTGAATCGCGGCAATAATTGGAGAAGGCGCCGATTTTTAAGGGGAAAGGAATCTTTTCCATAAACCATATCTCGGAGACGGTATAAAAACTTATAAATACCGACGGGCGGATGGTCAATAACGATTACAACGTCGTTATCGCGATTTTTTTTTGTGTCCCAATAATCTATCGTGAGAACTTCTATATCGCGTTGATTCAAATACGCTTTGAGCTGATCAAACGGCGGAACGTTTGCTTTTGTATTCGAGAATGGCTCAAAAAGTTTGTTCCGAAGCCCCTCTTCTGAAAACGGTACGAAATAAACGGTCTGCCTGATCATGACAAAAATTATACGCCCAAAACGAACACGCGCGCAAAAGATTGACATACATTTAAATTTATGCTATACTTTCCCATAGTAAGAATAAGCGGCGGTATTGTTCCACAAAGAAGCAATCCGCTTGTTCATTTGAAAGGAAAATTGAAAACAATCTTAATGACGACAACTCTCTATAAATCGGTGGACGTACTCCGGTTCAGACTAGCTTGCCTAACTGTTAAAAAAGCAACAGAGGCTGGCTACCCGATCGTAGTTGTCGACAAATCGCCAATTCCAGAGATTGCAAACACGTTGCGCAATCTCGGGGCAATTGTATTTCCCTCGATTACCACCACGGGCATGGGAGCGGACCGACGGCTGTTCTTCTTCCTCGCAAACGAAATTGCGGTCGCCGCGGGCTGCAAAATTTTTCTCTGGCTCGAACCGGAAAAACACGATCTGATCCGATTCATTCCCTCGATCATTCAACCCATCAAAAATGCATGGGTGGGTGTGGATATTGTCATCCCTAGACGATCGACTGCAAGTTGGGCGACGTACCCGGACTTCCAAATGGCATCCGAACTAATCATAAATGAGGCATTCCAAAAAGTTACCGGAATCCCTGACGCAGACATGACGAATGGGCCCGTTGCTTTCCACATGAACGCCCTCAAATATTTCCAAGCCGCCGATGGACGAAAATTTGGGGTTGAAGACAACTACGTACAACACTACGGACCGCTCATAGCGCTCCGAAATGGAATGGGGGTTATCTCGGTTAATACTGACTTCGTATATCCGCCGGAGCAAAAAGCGGAAGAAGAAGGCCCGCTTCGCGATGAGATAATTAAGAAACGCCAATGGCAATTCGAACAGCTCACCACCGCCTACGAAAAAGTCTTTGCAGGCGCCGGCAAACTGAAAGTCTAACAATCGGAAAATAAAACTCAACAACACATAAGGAGCGGAAACGCTCCTTTTTTGTTATCCATAATTATTCTAGACATTTCCGAACTTTCTGATTAAAGTCAAAGAACGCTAAATATGGCCTCCGATAACAAAACAACGCCAAGTCTGTCAATCATTCTTCCGACATATAACGAGCGGAAAAATATTGAAATATTCATCCCCCTACTCGCCCAAAAATTCAGCAACATACCCCACGAAATAATCGTAGTTGATGATTCGTCTCCGGACGGAACGGGCGAAGAAGTCTCGAAACTCGCGCGGAAAATTCCGAATGTCGCGCTGATCTCGAGAAAAGAAAAAAGCGGAATCGGAAACGCGCTCCGCCATGGCTACAACGCCGCTAAAAACGACATCATCCTTTCCTGCGATTCGGACCTTTCTTTTTCCGTAGACGACGTGATGAAGCTCTACGACAAAATAGTTAGCGAAAATTATGACGTTATTATCGGATCGCGCCACAGCGCGGCTTCCGGCTATGAAACGCCCAATTTCGGAATAAAACTGAAATATGCCGTGAGCCGGATCGGCAATAAACTCCTACGCGCGCTATTTCGCGTCCCCGTCCGCGATTTTTCGGTAAATTGCCGCGCGATTCGCCGAAGCGTGTGGCGTTCATTCACCACGAAAGAAAACGGGAATTTTTTCCTATTTGAAATGATCTTCCTCGCGCAACGAGCTGGGGCGCGCATCGGGGAAGTTCCGGTAACATTTAAAGACAGGCAATACGGCAGTTCAAAAATCAATCACGTGGCCGAAGTGCCCAAAGCGTTTCTTAAAATGTTGGTCTATCTCCTGCGCCGGTAAGTTACAATTACCACATGCGATTATCCGACAAATCAAAACTGAAAAAACGGACTACCCAGATCGGAGTCGGCGCGTGCAAAATAAGCAAACGCCAAAAATCGTATGTTCAAAAAGTGCTTGCTTCGAACCGCATCACCTTCGGGCCGATGAGCCAGCAATTCGAGAAAGAATTCGCCGCGCTCCATAAGAAGCGTTTTGCCGTCTTCTGCAACAGCGGAACAAGCGCCCTGCGCATAAGCATCGCCGCATTAAAAGAAAAATATAAGTGGAAAGATGGCGATGAAATAATCATTCCTGCTCTCAATTTTGTAGCCGATGTGAATGTGCTTCTGCAAAACAACCTGACACCCGTGTTCGTCGATGTGGACCCGAAATTCTATACAATCGATCCCGCGAAAATCGAGAGCGCTATTACCCCAAAAACGCGCGCGATTATCCCGGTCCATCTATGCGGTCTCCCGTGCGAAATGGATGAAATCATGGCGATCGCCAAGAAGAAAAAAATTCCGGTTATCGAGGATGTCTGCGAATCGCTATTTGTTTCGTACAAAGGAAAACCCGTGGGCTCTTTTGGAGACATCGCGTGCTTCTCGACATATCAGGCGCATATCTTAACCACCGGCGTTGGAGGATTCGCGCTCACCGATGATCCGAAATTAGCGGAACTTTTGCGAAGTCTGATGAACCACGGCCGCGACGGCATCTACATCACGATTGACGACGATAAGGTTCGCGACAAAGAGAAACTGAATGAAATCGTGCACAGGCGTTTTAATTTTATCAGGCCGGGATACAGCTTCCGCGCCACGGAATTCGAGGCCGCGCTCGGGCTTGCCGCGCTTCACGATGGCATTCACACCTCAATTGAAAAAAGAAATCGCGTTGCCGCGGCGTTTATTTCGCACCTCAAGAAATATTCCACGCATCTCCAGTTGCCGAAAATTCCAGCCCGCTCAAGCCACGCATTTATGATGTTTCCGATTGTCGTCAAAAGCGATTCGATTACCCGCGATGAGCTGGTATCGTTTCTCGAAGACCACAATATCGAAACCAGGTATATACTGCCGCTCATAAACCAACCGTATATAAAAAAACTGTTCGGCGACTTGAGCAAAAAGTATCCGGTAAGTCATCGCATCAACGAAACCGGCTTTTATATCGGCTGTCACGAACATCTCTCAAGCACCGACACAAAATACATACAAGCGGTTTTCGATGAATTTTTCCGGCTAAAACAAATTCGCGCATGAGAAAAAAAATACTTTTGTTCGGCGGAAGCGGAATGCTCGGCCAGGAGCTCGCGCACTGTTTTTCGAGCGACGCGTATGAAATTATAAGTCCCAGCCGCGACAAAACGGATATTTCCAGCCAAGAAAATGTATTCCGCCTGGTTCAAAGCACTATGCCCGATATCATCCTCAACGCGGCAGTACTCGTAAACGTGGATGCGTGCGAAGAAAATCCCGAGAAGGCATACTCGGTAAACACGCTCGGTCCGCTCTTTATCGCCGACGCCCTCCGAACGCTGAACTTAAAAAACACAATCTTCGTCCAATTCAGTAGCTCCGATATTTTCGGAAGCGATTTTAGCGCAAACCCAAGAGAAGACAATGAGGCGTTTCCAATCAATGTCTACGGCCGTTCGAAATATTACGGCGAGAGATGCGTGAACGGCATTTTGGGCGAGAAAGGATTTGCGTCATACATCATCAGATCTTCCTGGATTTTCTCCGAATTCAAAAAAACATTCGTTGATGTCATCGCAGAACATGTTTTGCGGCCAACCGGCGTTTTTACAACCGCCGAAGATCAGCGAGGAATCCCGACATGGGGAAAAGATATCGCGGAAAACGCCAAGACGCTTATTGAAAAAAAATACCAGTATGGCGTATATCATTTCGTACCAGACGCGTCTAGCGCCGATGCTACACGATTTGAAATTGCCCAGGAAATTGCGGAAATTCTCGGCCGGAATGACGTGGAACGCCTCTTTTCGAAAGCTCCTCGAACACGCATACTAAAAGCGCCTCGTCCCGCCTCAAGCGCGATTATTACCACCAGATTTCCAAAACTTCCCAACTGGAAAGAATCCCTCCGAACATTCATGGAAGAAAGGTATTTAAAAACTCGTGCATAAGTTCAAATCAACTTAGCAATGTTAAAACACAAATTACTGGCTACGGCGCACATAATTACAGACACCGCGAGCTGGCAGGAAAAATTGAATAGCTATCTCACCCCAAAGCGGCAACGCATTATTTTGATCGGTCTTCTCATTATGTATACCCTCATGCTCACGTATAAAATAAACGAGCCGTTTATGCGGCTTCAAGATGAATTTGACGGCACATACAGCATCGCCGCTTGGAACTGGCTGATCCATGGGCCGATCGAACTCAAATTCGCGATGATGACGCTGGCGAGCAACGTGGGAATTCTCCCCGAAGTAACCAGAGATTTTTTTCTTAATCACCCCTCGCTTTTTATCGCTCCCACAGCCGCCTTCTATTGGTTTTTCGGAATTGGCGAATGGCAAACCCGGGCCGCGCCCATACTGTTCTCGCTCCTGTCGCTCATCGTGTTCTGGAAATTGATCGCGCGGGTCTTTAAAACCCCGTGGCTTACAATCGCAAGCTCTCTTTTTTACGCCTTTTTCCCTGTAGGTATTTTTTTCGGAGGGCTCCTAACGAATGACTACCTGGCCCTCTTTTCTATCCTATCCCTCTTTCTCGCCGTCATCTGTTTCGAAGAAGAGCGGCAAAAAAAATATCTAATTGGCATATGCGCCATAACGTTCCTTGGGGGGCTTTCGGACTGGACATTTTTGTTCGCCGCGGCGGCTGCATGGTGGTACATCGCGCTCACAAAAAACTATCCGCAAAAAAAGGCAGCTCTGCTTCTTATGATAGGCATTCTGGCGGCTTCGCTTTCTATGACCCTGCTCCAGATTTGGAGCATCGCGCGTATGAATCCGTTCACATACCTTAAGATCATTTTCTCGGACAGAAACGTCGCAGATGCTGTGATACCAAGCATATCGCGCTTTCTCAATATGCGTTTTAATTTTGACCTCGTTCTCTTTTCTGAAATTGGATTGATTCTCGCGATAGTCGGCGCCATATTTTATTTCAGAACATATAAAAAAGACAAGGTGAAACTCTTTTTTTTGGCGCTGCTTGCCGCCCCCGGACTCCTTACGTATGCGGTATTTTACAAGCATTCCACCGCTCACTCGTTCTACGGTCTGTATATGATGCCCGCGATCGCGCTTTTGGCCGCATACGGGCTCGGACGATTGCGGAACGTGTGGCTCGCGCGTTCGCTTTTCGCGCTCTTTCTTACGAGTTGCGTCTGGTACGCCTCAATTCTTTTCTCATACTCGCAATTTGCTCAAGATGATTTTTCGCTGTTCCGGCGCGCGAGCGCGGCCGTGCCGATCTCGGCGCCCATATGCACGGACTCCTCAAACTCAAAATTTTATCTGACCCCCGGCCGAAAAGTAGCCGACGCTCCCTGTCCGGATTATTCTTATTTCCTATTGCGACAACCGCAGAGTTACCAAAACAAAGATTTGCTATTCTCAATCGTGCAAACTTTTTATACAAGCGATTTTTGGAAAAGCGCGCGTAGAATAAGTTTCTCCATGGCACTCGGCGTAGAAACTGTTAAATCCGTTCCCCTGCTCAAACAAAAACTCGGGGCTGTGTTTGCCGATCATGATCCCCGCAAAGACAACGCCAATGCCGCAAAAAACGCGCAGGCCTTTATAGACGAACACAATTTACAACCGGCAGATTGCTCGACAAACTTCTGTCTCTACGCAAAAAACGGAGCGCCGCTCAAGCAAAATTCTCCACGTTTAGAGTAACCGTGGTAGAATATATACCATGCGAAGAGATTTCGAGACGGCGATCTTTATCGGACTGTTGGCCTCTCTGGTTTGGATCCCAGTTATCAGGCACCTGAATGGCTATTTTGGAAATTGGATCTGGTCGCTTGTGCTCATCATCCCGATTGCATTTATGGTGGATTTGTACGCGGGCCGTTTACTCTCGCGATGGAAACCGTTTTTTTATTTTTTCTCCAAGTTCGCCATAGTCGGATTTTTTATTGCCGGAATCGATTTCGCGGTTTTCAATGTACTCATCTATGCGACAGGTATCGAGAAAGGAGCCGAGATTGCCCTCTTCAAATCAATTTCTTTTTCCGCCGCCGTGCTAAGCGGCTACCCCATTAATAAGTTTTGGACGTTTCAAGCCAGCCAATCCTCCGTAAGTTGGCGAGTGCAGGAATTTCTTCAGTATTTTACCGTTGCCAGTTTCGGTTTTGCGATAAACGTGGGACTCACATGGTTCATAGCGAACCATATCCATCCGCCGCTTGGTATTTCCCAGCTGTCATGGGACAACATTGCGTCAGTCGCGGCAATACTTGTGGGCATGATCTGGAATTTTACCGGCTACAAGCTCATAGTATTTAAGTCGCCCAATTCAACCGCCACAGCTTTGAATTAATAATATGTTTGACATCATAGAACTGGTAAAAGCAGCGGGATACTTTGGCGTTTTTGCCGTCATCTTCGCGGAAAGCGGGCTTCTGTTTGGATTTTTTCTCCCCGGAGACAGCCTGCTTTTTACCGCAGGGTTTTTAGCGTCTCAGGGATATTTGAATATCTTTATTCTGGTTCCGTTGCTTTTTTTCGCGGCAATCGCCGGAGATAATTTAGGATATGTTATCGGCAAAAAAATCGGCCCGCACGTATTTAGTAGAGAAGAATCGTTTTTCTTCCATAAAAAAAATATCGAGATAGCGCGGGCATTTTTTGAAAAACACGGCGTTAAAAGCATAATACTGGCAAGATTTCTTCCGGTCGTGAGAGCTATTATTCCCATCCTCGCCGGAGTGGGAAAAATGGACCAAAAAACGTTTTTCATGTTCGATCTTTTGGGTGGATTAATATGGGGCGCGGGAATCACGCTCGCGGGATATTTTTTGGGAAACTTGGTTCCAAATGTTGATAAATATTTATTGCCCATCATCGGGGCAATAATACTTAGCTCTTTTCTCCCCACGGCAATTCACATAGTAAAAAACAGAAAGCACAAATCATAAAAGATACTGTTGCTCGCATGCCCACAAACGCCGCAGGCTGGCAGGAAAAACTAAACGGCTACCTCACCCCCAGACGACAGCGCTATGTCTTACTAGCCCTCCTTGTTATATACGCTCTCGCACTCACGTATAAAATAGACGAGCCCTTTATGAGACTGAGAGATGAATTCAACGGCGCAAGCGCCACTTCGGCATGGAACTGGCTCGTGCACGGACCGCTCGAAATTAATTTCGCGATGAAAACGCTTGTAATAAGCTCGGCATCTCCCGCCGAATTGACCAGAGTATTTTTCTTTGATCACCCATCCCTCTTTATCGCTCCCACCGCCCTCATATACTGGCTCTTGGGGGTTGGTGAATGGCAAACGCGGATTGTACCTATACTCTTCTCACTCCTCTCGCTTGTCGTATTTTGGAATTTGATCGCGCGCGTTTTTAAAACCCCGTGGCTCACGGCCGCAAGCTCTTTCTTCTACGCCCTTTTTCCCATGAGTTTCTTTTATGGTAGTCTCTTCGAGAATACATATTTTGCGCGTTTTTTTATACTTGCCCTTTTTCTTGCTGTTATAACATTTGAGCAGGAACGGCGGAGAAAAGATCTTATCGCCATATGCGTTATAACCTTCATTGGAGGTCTTGCGGATTGGCCATTCTTATTCGCCGCCGCCGCCGCGTGGTGGTATATTCTGCTCACCAAGAACTACCCAAGGAAAAAACTCCTGTTGTTTTCCACCATAGGGACTCTCGCAGCTTCTCTTTCCTTATACATGCTCCAAATCCAGAGCATTGCTCACACAAATCCGATCGCGATTATCGCTGCCCTTTTCTGGAATGGAACCGTTATGGAAGTGAACTCACACAGCATGTATCACTTCCTGAACATGCGGCTGAACTTCGATCTCATTGGCTTCTCCGAGATCGGATTAATCCTTGCGCTCATAGGAACCATTTTTTATCTTAGAGACAATAAAAAAGACAAAGCAAAAATCTTTTTTCTTTTGATGTTTGTCGCTCCGGGACTTTTAACCTACTTCATATTCCATAGGCACTCCACAGCCCATCAATTCTACGGTTTTTATATTGTGCCCGCGATCGCTCTTTTGGCCGGCTACGGATTAAGCCGTTTACGAAAAACCGCGCATGCCGCGCTCGTTGCCCTGTTGTTTTTCATAAGTTGCGCGTGGTACGGCTCAATTCTATTTTCATATTCAGAATTCGCCGCGGACGACATAGCGCTTTTCGGACGCGCTAACACCCTCGTGCCCGTGTCCGCAACCATCTGCCTCGCATATCCGGACATGCAGTTTTATCTGACTCCAAACCGGAACGTGGTTGATCTCCCTTGTCCCGCTTCTTCGTATTTCATATTGCGGCAACCGCAAAGCTTCGCGAATATTTATCCCCTGTTCAACATCCAACAAACTTTTCAAATAGACGACTTCTGGCAAAATGCGCGCAAAATAAGCTTTTCCGAGGCAGCTTTCGCTGAAATCATAAAATCCATCCCACCCCTAAAAAACGAAATCGATCTGGTATTGGCTAATCGTGGTCCCCGTAATGAAAGAATCCGCGCCCCAAAAACCGCCCAGGCATTCATCGACGAACACAAATTAAAACCGCTCGCCTGCTCGACAAACCTATGCCTCTACCAAAGAAGCGAACCGGCAAAGTAGTGAAAACGGAAGATCGCTTTTTAGATATACAATTTTTTCTTTATATTCAAACGCCGAAAAAAATGGCGGAATTGCTTTCAGCGCATCGGGGAAATTGCGTTTAAGAGTTTTTAAATTAAGCCTTTTTTCGGGAAAGAGATTATAGCCCTGCGTTAACAATTGACGGCGCTAATTCCGCCGAGTACAATTCAAAACTATGGCGATATTAAAAGATGCTCATCCGGAAAAAATTGCCCAGTTTGAACATGAATTCGCGGCACAGGCTATCGCCAAATTAATATCTTCAAAAAATGGCGCGAGTGTCGCGGATATCGGATGCAGCTACGGAAACTCCACTATATTTTTTGCCAAAAACATCCCAAACGCCCATATCGTTGGTGTTGAAATCGATTCGGCAGCAGTGGAAGGCGCCAGAGAGAAATTCAAAGGAGAACAAAATTTGAAATTTGTTCAAGGAGATGCGCGCGAAACCGGTTTGCCGCGAGAAAGTTTAGACGCAATTTTATGCTGCCAGGTAATTGAACACTTAAACAAAGAAGATCAGGCAAAAGCAATCAATGAATTCAAAAAAATTTTGAAACCGGGAGGTGTTTTGGTTATCTCAACCCCCGACCGCTTCATTTTAGAATTACAGGGTACGGCAGGATTGCAGCCCAACCATGTACGCGAACTAAGCAGGGACGAATTTGAAGAATTACTGAAAAGCCATGGCTTTTCAATCGTCGGCGTTTATGGCCAGGGACTCCTCAAAAACGAAGGGCAGTCGGGAATGAGAAAATTTTTGAATGTACTGAAGCGATATGACGTTTTTAAAATAAGAAGGATCCGCTTGTTGAAAGGAGTTGTTGATACACTGGACACAAAAACCCAGCCGATAGATCTTGATTCCTATCCGCGACAACTCTTAAAGCGGGAAGAACACGCGTTAAATTTGATAATAGTATCCCAAAAACCTCTTGGACAATAGAAAGCGGCGATCGAACTGAACGCTGTTCTAATTTTCCGTATCTAATACAAACTGGTATCATTGAAAAGCCAGAAATATTCCCGTGAAATTTTCAATTATCGTTCCCGCTCGCAACGAGTCGGAAAATTTAAAAATATTGCTTCCGCGGCTCCAAAAGGCGCTTGCGTCTTTTGATTGTGAAATAATCGTAGTCGACAATGGTTCCACGGATGATTCGGCCGCGACCATAACAGAGTTTAAGAAACGCGACACAAACCTGCGCTTGGTTTCAGAACCGATTGCTGGATATGGCCGCGCCGTGCTCACTGGCTTGCGGAACGCGCGGGGCGAAATCCTCGCTATCATTCGTGCCGATAATCAAGAAAGGCCCGAAGACCTTGCGATGATGTGCGGCCTTTTCCTTAAGCAAAAGTTAGATTTATTAAAAGCCATTCGAAAATCGCGGGTAAGCGAGGGACTTCGGCGTATCGTGATAAGTAAAGTCTACAATACCCTCTTCCAAACCATGTTTCATTCACGCATTAGGGATATAAACGCCACTCCTAAGATTTTTACCCGTGCGTTTTATGAACACGCTTCGCTCGAGTCGCTCGACTGGTTTATCGACGCGGAAATCGTGATCAAGGCTGAATATTTTAATTGCGCAATAAGCGAGGTAGAAATAGAATATTTGCCCCGCCTCAAAGGCAGATCCAACGTGCGTCCGGCGCACATATACCAATTTCTAGTCAATATGATACGATGGGGCATACGTCGTAAACATGGAAAACTTCTGGAAAAATAAGAGAGTTTTTGTAACCGGAGCAAACGGCTTCTTAGGAAGTCACTTAACTAAAGCGCTTATCGAAAGAGGAGTTCGCCCCTTTGCTTTGGTGTACGAAGAAAATCCCGGGTCAATCTTCGAGCAAGATAATCTTGCCGAGAAGAGCCACGTTATCCGAGGCGACGTCCGAGACCTTTCCCTGATGAGGAGAATTCTTCGCGAACGTCAGATAGATGTGATTTTTCACCTTGCCGCGCAAGCTATTGTTGATCAGGCTATTAACGATCCCCTCGGCACCTTCGAAACCAATATTCAAGGCACGTGGAACATCCTTGAAGCCGCGAAAGACAACGGAAAAGTCGGGAAAATCGTGGTTGCGTCTTCGGACAAAGCCTATGGCCAGCATGAAAACCTGCCATATCGCGAAGATATCCACAACCTGAAGGTAGGATATCCGTATGAGGTATCAAAGTCTTGCGCCGATATGATCTGCCAAAGTTATTTTAAGACATTCGGCACGCCGGTCTGCGTTACGCGCTGCACCAATCTGTACGGTCCGGGAGATTTAAAATTCAATCGCATTGTTCCCAATACCATCAAACAACTTCATTTTGGAAAAGCGCCGCTTGTCCGCGATACCGGAGCATCGCTTCGCGACTATCTCTTCGTGGAAGATGCCGCTCTCGCCTACATTAAACTTGCGGAAAAAATGGATAAAACCATGTACGGGGAACCATTCAACTTTTCGACCAACGCGCCTTTGTCGGTGGCCGATGTGATCAATCTTATTACTAAGGAAATAAAAAAGAACATCTCGCCTCGCGTCGTTAAGACGAAGGGCTTCGAGATCAGGCATCAGTATTCATCGTACGAGAAAGCCAAAAAACTTTTGGGCTGGGAACCCACGCATGATTTTCGGGCAGGCCTTGCGAAAACCATTCCGTGGTATATGGATTATTTAAAAAAAGTGCCGAACATGGATGCCGCTCATCCGTGGCGCATTGCTTATCTCGAAAATGCCCGAGAAATCGAGCACGAATAACGGCTCATACGCGGACTTTTATAAGGGTAAAAAAGTCCTTGTAACCGGCGGGACTGGTTTTGTGGGCTCTTTTGTCGTTAAAAAACTTATAGCGGCGGGAGCTGAAGTATGCGTCGCTTTCCGCCCGTCCGGCGGGACGACGAAGAAGATAGACCGCCTGCGGGAAGTAAAAGGAATAGCGAAAATGGTGCAGCTCGATCTTTTGGACGAACGAGCCGTGCACGGTGGCATCTCGACATTGATGCCCGCCGTTGTCGTAAATGCCGCTGCAGTTCTAAGCAATACCCGGTCGCTGGATGCTCTCGACGATCAGGTACAGAGTAATTTTATCACCGCGGTTAACCTTGTTAAATCTGCCGCGAAAAATAAAGTTGGAAAATTCGTGCATATCGGTTCGATCGCGGAATACGGCGATGCTCCGTCGCCGTTTGTCGAAACTATGCGCGAACAGCCGACGTATCCGTATTCTTTTAGCAAAATAATGGCTACGCACGCTGTGCTACTGTGCGGGAAACTATCGGGAATGGCTACGACCGTGGTGCGCCCCGCCGCGGTTTTTGGCCCAACGCAGGATTTTGGCCTGATGCTCATCCCAAACATCATCAAATCGGCACTGGACGGAAAGGATTTCGACATGAATCCGGGCGGCCAGACTGGACGGAAAGGATTTCGACATGAATCCGGGCGGCCAGATACGCGACCTTGTCTACGTCGAGGATCTTGTGGACGGCATCCTAAAAGCCGGCGCCTCATCCCATAGCGATCAGCAGATATTCAACTTAGGTAGCAATACTGGGTACAAAATAAAGGATATCGCAACCATACTAAACAAGCTTATGGGAAACTCCATAAGAATTAATTTCGGCGCCGAGCCATATCGCCCGCACGATCCAATGAAATATCTCATGGATGCGTCGAAGGCGGAAAAAATTCTTGGGTGGAGTGCGCAGACGCCGATAGAAATTGCTTTACAGCAAACCGTCAATTGGTACAATTTTAATATTAAAAGATGAAAAATAATCTTCGCGTCCCATACGCTCTTGCCGTATTCGGGAAGGAGGAAAAAAAAGCGTTTTGAAAACGCCTCAAATCGTCGCCGGCAAAAAAGCGGCGGAATTTGAGGGAAGAATCGCGAAACTATTCGGAAAAAAATATGGGCTCCTGGTGAACTCCGGTTCCTCGGCCAATTTGTTGGCGCTCGAAGTTCTCGGATTGCCAAAAGGGTCGGAGGTGATCACTCCGGTTTTGACTTTTGCCACCACGGTCTCGCCGATATTAAAGACCGGACTAGTGCCAGTATTCGTCGACGTGAAAATGGGGTCATACCTGCTCGACATTGATCAGGTGAAATCGATGATTACCAAGAAAACGCGGGCGCTTATGGTGCCTTCTTTATTTGGCAACATTCCAGACCTTCCGCGATTACACGCCATCACAAAAAAACACAAGATCTACCTGATCGAAGACTCCTGCGACACGCTTGGAGCGAAAATTCGCGGAAGATCAACCGGCATCTATTCCGACATATCAACCACCAGTTTCTACGCGTCTCACATAGTTACAGCCGCGGGCGAGGGTGGAATGGTATGCCTCAATAATCCCGACTGGTATTCCAAAACAAGAATATTAAGCGGCTGGGGCCGTCGCTCGTCGCTCAATGAAACCGAAGATATCGACAAGCGGTACAAAATGAAAATTGGCGGCGTGCCATACGACGCAAAATTTGTCTTCTCGGAAATTGGCTATAACATGCGGACAACGGAGCTAAGCGCCGCGTTCGGTCTGGCCCAGCTTAAAAAACTCGACCGATATACGGCAATCCGCCGCAAAAACTTCGCCGCACTTACGGAATTCTTCGGTGAATATGATCAATACTTCTTCCTACCCGACCAGATGCACGGAGTCGAGACCGCATGGCTCGCATTCCCGCTTACCGTAAACCCGACCAGATGCACGGAGTCGAAACCGCATGGCTCGCATTCCCGCTTACCGTAAAAGAAAATGCCCCGTTCTCGCGGTTCGAGATAGTGAAACATCTTGAATACAACAACATTCAGACGCGGCCGATATTTACAGGCAACATTCTGCGCCAGCCGGGATTTGAAAAGATAAAACGCGTGGAGCGGCGCGGCGGATATCCGGTCGCCGATCTCATCATGAAACAGAGTCTTGTTGTTGGATGCCATCACGGGATCGAAAAAAAGCATATCGATAAGATGAAAAACGTCTTCCAGGAATTTTTAGAGCGATTTTGAAATGGAAGCAGATAGGAAAATGGGACTAGCGGAGTTCCGCCGTATGGATAAAAAACGCACCGTGGTAATTGCGGCAACGGCCGCTCTTTCGCTTCTCGCGCTGATATGCGGATACGTAGGATACCCGTTGAATGGCACGAACGATGCGATATTTTTCATGCCGCCATCTATTAACTTCGCGACGCATCATGAACTCACGAATCCTATAACAAAAAATTTTACCGACCCTTCCGATCCTTCCGGTCAAAAGAGAATGCTTTTTTACCCGCCGCTCTTTCCTATGGCCGTCAGTTTGTTTATCGCGCCTCAATCCCCGCTTTCCTATCCGAGGCAGGCGTTTTTCGCGCTCGGCTTCATGAATATGCTCGCGCTCGTGCTCACGTCCCGAATCCTCTACAAAGTAGCGACCGCGCACGACAAAAAACTCAGCTGGCCTGCGGTTTTGATCATATGTTTGGCTCTCATAATCACGTTGCGAATCTCGTGGGGATCCGGCTGCAGGCCGGAAACTCTCGCGCGTTTATTCATTATCACAGGATTTCTCGCTATGTTGTTCGCGGCGGACCATAAAACCGGCGCTTCCGCGCCGGGCGCAACGAAAAAACCGCGCCTTATTATTGGAATCCTGGCGCTCCTCCTTGGACTCACTGCTGCGACCCATCCGGGCGGTACATTGCTCTTTGTTGCCGCCATAGGAATATTTTTCTCTTTAGAGGAAAAGTGGCGCGGCGCTTTCCGCAATACGGCGCTCACCTACGTCTTCGGCGGTTTGGCGTTTTTACTCGTTATACAACTTTCCCCTTTTAACGTGTTTGAAGTGATTTCGGGTACCGCGGCGAACGCAAACACGCACACGCAGGCGCTGACTGGGATATGGTCGGGAACGCATCTCATGCAAGTAATCGCTTCCAACTTCAGCAGCCCGTATAAAATACTGCTCTTCCTCGTAATGTTGGTGGTGCTCGCCTTCGGTATCAAGGTCTATCGCGAACATCGCGACAAAATCAAGTCGCCCATCCTTTTTGTGTGTTTCTGCATCGCCTTCATTGGCCTCCTTGGATATTTCGTTACCGAATCCAGAAACGGGTATGTTACGCTTTTCTCCACGCCTGTGCTTGCCGCGTTACTCTATAGCGTGATTCATATTTCAAAGATGAAAATAGCGCAGTACGGAGTTGCGGCGGTTCTGTTGTTTTTGGCGATTACCGCCGCTCAACCGATCATTCTTTTCCCGTCCTTTATAAAAAACGGTGTGGGAATTGACGAAGCACGGAACGCATTCGAGAAAATAGTGTCCACGCACCCCGCCGATCGGTATTTATTTACGTTTCATATGTGGGTCGTCTCGGAAAACTATAATGCGATGGACGTATTGCACTTTTTGAAGCCGGGCGACAAAATACCGCCCCGCTCGATTATTGTCTGGGGCCAGCACCAGGACGGCATGGGCCCGGACGACTCCGATGAGCTGATCGCGCCTCCCGAAGTGCGAGGATGTCCTCTTATTGCCAGCAATTTTGTCACCGAAGTTCCGGAGATTTTCGGCATCCGTCTCGCCGACGCGACGCCAAGTTATGCTTTTGCCGCCTACGCGTGCCAATAGCGCTTTTTCAACGCTCCGGCAGAATAATCAACCAAAAGCCCCTCCGGAAAACCGAAGGGGCTTTTTTTATTCTCGCAACTCACGCGAGATATAGTTAGTACTTCACGAAGTAATTGATCTTGGCTTGCGTATGAAGAGAATCAAGAAGCGGTTGAATGGCGCTTTGAAATTTTGTCTGCTTCAGCTGTTCTCTGATCTGATTATTGGTGTCTGCTTCTTGCCCCTTCGGAACCGTAACTTTATTGTCTTTGATATACTTCGCCACTTCGGCGTCGGTAACTTGTATCGCGTCCCCGAGAAGCCCCTCTACCTTCTTTTGAGTGCCAATTTGTTCTTCTAAGTCGTCCATGGTGAGACCCTGCTGTTCGAGCATTTGGGGAAGCGTTCCTCCTTGGGCGGCAATCTGGCTCTCAATGTTTTTTATCTCCGTGGCAATTTCGGCATCGGTAACTTTAATCCCCTTTTTACTTGCCTCGTCAACAATGAGCTTTTGAGTAATCAGCGAATCGAGCGCCGCTTTGCCCGATCTCTTCTCAAGCGCCTGAATCACCGCCAGCCTGCTTATCGGCGACCCGTTGACCGTTGCCGCGATAAGCAAACCTTTCTCGTAATAAGCGAGTGCCAAAAGTATCAGAATAATAGCGGCGATAACCGCATTTTTTACGGTAATAGTTTTCGGCAACCGTGTATTCGCTCCGTGATGCCCCGACACCGACGATGCTATCTCTTCTTTTGGGTGGTTATTCATAGTAATTAATTCTAGAGATATTTCGAGGAAATGCAAGTTCGATGCTGATGACAATCGTGGACGAACGGTCTTAAAGGTTTTTCTGAAATTTCTATGTGCATCTCCGGTTTTTGGTATGGATATTCATGAATGAGTAATCGCGAATAATCGAATTTATATAAATAGCGCGAACAAAAAAACCGATGACGTTTTACACGCCACCGGCTTTTGATTTCTGCAATTTCCACGCGGTTATGGCCGCGCGCCATTGTATAGATAGGCAATCTCGGCGCTAGAGAGCTTCCTGCTCCATACTCCCACCTCGTCAAGCAAACCTGAAAGTTTTTGATCTGTGCTATACAACAATGTTCCCAATGTAAAACCTTCTGTTGCGTCGGTATCCTCGCTGCCGCTACCGCTTGATGCAACTGTCCCAATACTAACCCCGTCCACCCAACCTTCTACTGTAGTGAGGTCATAGGTATAGACAAGGTGATGCCATGTTCCCGTTCCAAGATTCACATTGTAGGTTAATGAATCCGGCGTATTCAATCTATTTCGGATAAAACTTAGAACTCCAGATGGAGAATAGTGCACTTCATATCGTACATGGTTACCCCCTGCCTTGAATTGGCTAAATATCGGAGCAACACTCCCAGTAGGTAGAGTGGTTATATTCACCCACCCCGCGAAACTCATTGCGCCGCCATCTATTCCAAGAGTATCTGAAGTGGAAAGCCATTTCGTGCTATTCACGGCGCCGAAGTCAGCGGCGTTGCCATTCTTTCCAGGGTTAAATACGACTCCGTTGTTGTTGATCAGGTTGTATCCGTTTCCTGATGAATCTACAGTGTCTTCAAGTTTGTAGTACGCTACCAAATTGTTGGCAAGTGTCGTCCCTGCCGGGTAGTATACTGCTCGATAAAGTTTAGCGGCTACCGCAGGACCAGTAACGTCAACCCACAAATAAGGGCTGCTCGTCAGTGTAAGGTTTGTGATATCAATCCAGCTTATCGGCGGACTGCCTTTCTTCTTCTTTTTCTCGATCATATACTGGATAGTATACACAGTGTCAACTACGCCGGTGATAGTGAGACCAGCGTACAGCTGCACGCTCTCGATTTGAACTTGAGCACGAGAGTTGAGAGCAGAACTGAACAAACTTGCCCACAACGCGAGCAAACACAGCAATTTTTGAATTTTCATAACTCAGCTTTAAGATGTGAATGAACCGTCGGCAACAAAGCCCCTGCCGTATTGGGCACCATCTACTACATTTCGATGATGTTATGCTTATACACACTATAAAGCCCAGTGTCAAATTTTGCTAAAGTGGGGGTTGATTGCCATGGACGCTTCCCCGCCAGAATTTTCAAAAATCTCGCACATAAGTCACCGTATATTGAAAACTACTATGATCGCAACCTTGATCTATATCATTCGGACCAAAATTTGTTTCAAGACTAATCTTATTTCCTTCGACTGTAAAATAACTCGGGCTAATAACAAAAGCCCCTTCCCATATGCTAACTGAATTGTGAACGGGTTTATTTTTTAAATTTAGCTGGACTATATATTGACCATTTTCGGGTTTATAAGAATTTTTTAAATCACTGGGGCAGAATGTTTCGAGAGCGTAGCGTTGATATAAGTTTTTGATGCTTTGTTCGATTGAATCAATCTTTACTTGAATATTATTAATTTGCTTAGAGAAAAATGGAAATGCAAAAACGACAGCTATAAAGGCTAAGATAATTGTCAGAGCATTATGATTTTTCTCCTCGCCCAACCAATTCCAAAACTTTTTCATTATGAGAATCATGACTTCAACCTCCCCTACTTTCGACGCCCCTCATACACCCTCAATATCTCCCTCACCCTATGCTCCCACGTGTGATACGCGAGCACATGCTCCCGCATTGTGCGGGCTTTTTCTTCCCGCTCTTTTTCATGTGCAGGTAAAGTCCAATAGGCAATCAATTCATTCATCTCTTTCAAATTGCTGAAAATTGGAATTGAATTCGGCGGAAGCAAAACATCCAAGTCCTTCCGATAATCTGCGATCTGGAAACCGCCGGAGAGCGCGACTTCGAACGTCCGCGCGGAAATGGACACCGCGTGCCACGTAGAATGAAAGTTGATGATAACTTTAGAATGATTGAATATCTCGTTCATCTGCGAAATAGGAATGGAAGAGCTCGCTTGTATCCGCGAGCGGAGACGGGGGAAATACTTCAGCCAATAGTTCCAGCCGTTGCCGAGCGCCGCGACTGAATATTTTTCGGGTATCTGATCCACGAGATTCGCGCGCATAAGTCCGTCGGGGCTCTGCTCCGGCACGGACGCGATATACGCAACGTCATATTTTTTTTGCGCCCCGACAATCGGGAAAAAGTCTTTCGGGCTCGCGGCAAGCGGAAGGTGATGAATCGGCCTCGCGTAAAACTGGGCGGCAAGCCTCGACCATTCGCCGTCAATCGAAAAAAGCTCGTCAACATACTGAAAACTCCACATCTCCTCTTTCGCTCCGGAACCATGGGGCGGAGAAGTCATATAATAGAAAATCGGCTTTTTGAGACGGCGAGCAAGAGAGATAAATTCCGCCGGAAGTTCCGGCGCGTCCTCGATAAAAATAAGATCGGGATTGTATTCCTCGACGGTACGGAGCCATTCCCTGCCCCTCCGCTCGGCAAAATAATGCTCTACGCCGTAGGGCTTCCTTGAAAGCCGCGAGAAAACGCTTTTAAGCAGACGATCAGATTTCTGCAGGTACTTGTCGAAGAAAAAAACGTCGTGGCCGAGATCGCGAAACGCCCGCTCGATATTATAGGTAGTCGCGCCATGCCAATATGCGCCCGTTAGGTGAATTCGCATGCCAGTTATAAATTACCAGGTATTTGCTATTAAGTTAAATACTGCGTTTCCAAAATAACCGGCTCATCACAAACTTATTCCATAGTAAAAGCTTTGCACGCTCCGTAAGCGTGAGTTCGCCGCAAGAAATGATGACTTTCATCCGCTTGTAGAAAAACGGCTTAAACAACCTCCGCAACCGGCTATACACAATAGAATCAAATAGCTTTCTTATAATCCCCTTGTGTCGAGGCGCGTCAAATGCCGTCGGCACGGCGCGCTTATAAAACAAAATCTCATTAACAAATTCGCACGCGCCTTTCGTAAGTCCTAGAAACACAAGACTCATATCCTCAAAGTCCCATCCCGGAGGATCCGGAAACGGCCGCTCGTCAAAAACGTAAGGAATCGCCGCTTCCCGCCGCCACACTCCCCACATAATCCGGTCTTTGCCATCCGTTTCGTACATAAGAATATACTGCTTCAATCGCTCGTATAAATTCTTTTTCGAAGGCACGCATTTTTCCGGATCAAAACCGACCTGCCGCCCCTTATCGTCAAATTCCACAAAATTCGACATCGCTACGGCGGCCTCAGGATGCGCATCAAGTCGCGCGACGCATTTTTCGATAAATGTCGGGGCAATAATGTCGTCGTCGCAAGTTTGCATAAAATAGTCGCCTCGCGCCTCTTTGTGCAACACGTTAAAATTTGCCGTGGGGCCTATGTTGGTTTTTTGCCGAATGTATCGAATCCTCGGATCGCGCTTCGCGTATTCTCTGCACACTTCTTCGGTAATGTCTGGAGACGCATTATCGGCAATAATAATTTCTAAATTCTTATACGTTTGCTTGCAAATTGAATCCAGCGTTTCGCGAAGAAAAGTAGCTCCGCGATTATATGTAGGCACCCCCACGCTCACTAATTTTTCTTTTCGGCCTTGGCTCATTTTTTTAGTTAAGATCCTCTATAAGCTCGATAATAATACCATCGGGATCATGGCAATACAAAATTTTCGTTTTCCCGCCCGGAGCGAGAAGCGGCGCGGAGTTGCATTCATAGCCGCCTGCGACGAGCGTTTTATAGAGCGCGTCCAAATTCTCTACCGTAAGCGCGATGTGCCCCGAAGCTAACCGGTTCGAAGAAAGCGGCTGGGAGATTTTTGCCGCCTCGCCCGAAGGGCGGGCGAGCCTCGCTCCTTCGGAGCGGGAAACTTCCGGATCCGGATGCGAATGATACTCCAAAAGCTCGATCAACCCGCCCCCCGGAATGTTTAATTTTACCCATTCCACGCGCGCATTCTTTATGCCGACCAATTTTTCGATATATTCCCCCTGTTCCGTCTCGCGCTTGTAAACGGTAAGCCCTAATATGCCGCAATAGAATTTCAGCGATCGCTCTATATCTCTCACAACGAAACCCGTATGTCGCGCGCGAGAAACAATCATGATTGAGGGATATCCTGCTTCATTAATTCACTAAGCATTTTTATAATGCCGGTTTTCACGCTAACCTTCGGCTTCCATCCAGTGTCTTTTTTTATTTTTGCGATATCGGCGTATGAACCCTTAAGTACCACCTGCATCTTGGCTTTAGGAGGAAAAAATGGGACGGGTTTTTTGAAAAATGAAAAAACTTCTCGTATCACCTCCGCGGTAGGCGTTAATTTTCCGGAACCGATATTGTAAATCTCGTTCGAACTTTTTGGCTTCCGTCCGACAAGCATACGAATAGCGCGCACCACGTCGTCAATATAAATAAAATCATTAGCGCCGTATGGATTCTTGATTTCAGGGACTGCTCCGGCGCGGAGCGAATTCGCCAAATACGGGATGAGCGCTTTGCTCCGCTGGCCCGGCCCATATACGAAAAAAATCCTTGCCCACAGAAAATTCATTTTGTATTGCTCGGCAATCTGCGTGCCCATCAAATACAGCGCCGCCTTCGCCGCAAAAAGCATATTATGCGGCTTGAGGGGCGATTTTTCGTTCTTCTTTTTTCCTGTTTGACCATACTCCTGATCGCTCCCCGCGACAAGCACCGTCTCACATCCCGCTTCGCCAAAAGCGCGAAGACAGTTCAATCCTCCGACGAGGTTTTTGACGCATGTCTCCTTATCGTTCTTGGGAATATCCTCCCATGCAAGATGAATGGCAATCTCGGGCTTGAAAACTTTGAGCTCCTTCTCCCAAGCTGAAACGTTCGCCATATTTCCCACAACACACCGAACGCCATCCCTGGAACGGGCAACGCGGGAAAGCAGAAGAAGGTCGTGCCCTTTTGCCTTAAGCTCCCGCACGACATGGTTTCCCAAAAATCCCGTGCCGCCAGTGATGAAAATACGCATGATAATTTATTACTATTAACTATTAACTAATGACTTTACTGCTTCCAACAAAGTCTTGCCCTCTTTAAGTAAAATCGTTCTGCATCCGGCGGCGTTTCCCGCCTCGATATCCCGCGGATCGTCGCCAACGAACACCGCGCTCGGAAGATCGATTTGGTGATCAAGGGCGGCGCGGAACAGCATCCCTGGCTTCGGCTTCCTGCATAAGCAATTATCCTCCGACCTGTGCGGACAATAGTAAATCGCGGAAATCCGTACCCCGTACTCCCCCAGTTCTTTCTCCATGTTTTTATGAATCTCAAAGAGGTCGCTGTCGCGCATCAACCCCCGCCCGATACCTGCCTGGTTTGAAATTATATATGTCTCATAGTCGGCGTCGGTCAAAATCTTCATTGCGTCTTTCGCCCCAGGCAAAAATTCGAACTCGGCCCATTTTGTTACGTATTCCCCGCGCGGCATTTTTTTGTTGATCACGCCGTCGCGATCAAGGAAGATCACCTTGCGCGGCGTGAAGAACCGCTCCGTAAGTTTCATCCGTTCCGGCGTGCTCAAACTATAATACAAATTATTTGTGGTAAATCCCGCGAGCTTTTTCTCCGCGATAAGCGCCGGAAAAAGCTCATAGAGCCAAAAATCCCGCGCCGGCATCCGCGAGACGATTTCTTTTTCAACGATAAAAAATCCCAAATCCACTCCGTTTAAATCCGGCTTCGTCCGCGATTTATCGTATATGAGCACATTCCCATCGTTATCCACCAATACATTATTTTTTGTGAATCCGTATCGATTTGTATACACAACCTTCGTCATGAGCGCGTTTTTTTGAACATGAAAATCGTGCAGTTTTTCCAAATCCAGATGGATGAAGTTATCGCAATACATGAGCAAAAACCTTTCGCGCAAAAGATCTTTCGCTTTGCGAACGCGCGTTCCCGTCGAATCGTCGGCTGGCCCAATGGAGTACCGTATTTTTAAACCGTGTTTTGACCCGTCGCCGAAATATTCCTGAACTTTTTCGGGTAAATAACCCAAAAGAAACACGACTTCCTCTATGCCGTTTTTTTTAAGTTCGTCGAGGAGATAGCAAAAAAACGGGCGGCCATTCACCTCAACCATCAGCTTCGGCTTGTCGTACGTATATGGCCGCAAGCGGATTCCCATCCCTCCTGCCAAGATTACCGCCTGGCGCACCCGTCCTTCTCCATTCTTTTTAGTAATAGCCATTTTTTACAAAGTCGCGCCAATAGTTCAGCGTATCCGAGAGAATCTGATCAATCCCGATTTTCGGCTTCCACCCGGTAAGTTGCCTAAATTTTTTCGTATCTCCGATAAGAAACGGCAACGCTGTCGGCCGGACATATTTCGGGTTTACCTGCACCTCGATATTTTTTGCGGTCGAGAGTTTTATCATCTTATCCAACGCTTCTTTAAATGTGCAGATATGCGATTCTTCGTCGGAACCGATAAGATAGAGCTCTCCCGGCGTGCATTTTTGCATCGCGAGAAAATACCCCTCTACCATATCTCGAATGTGGGTAAAATTCCGTCTGTCGCCCGTGTGCCCTGTCTCAAGAACCGGCCTGCCCTGAGCTTGTCGAATGGGCTTGCCCGCTTCAATACGCGCGATCTGATACGCGTACCAGGAAAGCCCGAACACGTTATCCCGCCTCGGCCCTTCGTGATTGAAAGCGCGCGTCCGGATTACGTTCATCCCATACGACCGGTGATACACATACCCGATCAAATCCTGCGCCACCTTCGTCACCGCGTACGGGTTTACGGGGCGAAGCACCGTCGTCTCCGTTATCGGCAATTCTTCGGGCTTGATGTCTCCGTGCTCCTCGGGCGATCCCGCTATGAGCATGCGCGGGTTGATACCGGCAGCGCGACACGCCTCCATGATGTTTACGGTGCCTTTGTAGTTCACATCCATATAGTGAGACGGATGAAGCCACGACGGACTCACAAAACTTTCAGCCGCGAAATGAAATATCTTATCGGGCATTACCGTCTTAATAAGATTATTGACCCCTACCGGATCCGTAATGTCGCAGTCAATTATCGTAAGACGCGGATCATCAATGATATGCCGGATATTCCGGAGACGTGACAAATTCCACCGCTTTGTGCCAAAAAGCTGCACATCCTTGCGATCAATCAAAAAATCAGCCATATGCGAACCGACAAATCCGGTAATGCCAGTAATGAGTATTTTTTGTCTCATGATTTTCAAATCTTACCAGCAGTTTCGTGGACTGTAAAGAATAAAGAAAAGAAAACTTGCGCATAAAACCGCTAACACAAGATTCGAAAAAAATTGCAAAATATTAATTGATGACCTAAAATTAACTACCATTAATCCCGCTAGAAGGCGCGAATGCTTTATAAGCATTGTTCGCGATATCTCACATGAAACTATTTATCACCGGATCGGACGGATTTATCGGCTCCGAACTTATCTCGCAATGCAAGAAACAAGGGATTGAAGTTGTCGGAGCAGATATACGGAGCGGCTTTGATATTCGCTCCAAAGATATCGCCGCGCGCATCCCCGAAGGCGTAGACGCCGTCATTCACTTGGCGGGACTTTCGAGCGACGCTTCGTGCAAGAGCAACACATATCAATGTTTTGACATAAACGTATTGGGAACGCTCAACTTGATGGAAGCAACCGCCGCGCGGGGCGCAAAACAGTTTATCTTCGCCTCTTCGGAGTGGGTGTATGATAACTGCACCGCCGCGGAAAAAAAGACGGAGGAATCGCTGATCAACATCGCAAATCACGCTTCGGAATACGCCCTCTCAAAACTGGTAAGCGAGGCGAACTTGAGGCAAAAATACCAGCATGGATTTTGCCCCACAACCATCCTGCGTTTCGGAATTATCTGCGGGACAACCGGCGAGAAAAAATCTGCGGTGGAATCACTCTATCTCGCGGTGAAGAACCAAAACGAAATCTCGGTCGGATCGCTCGCAAACGGCAGATGTTTTATACACGCAACGGACATCGCCTCCGGAATCATCAAGTCAGTCGGCATAAGCGGTTTCAATATCATAAACCTCGCGGGAGATAAGTTAGTGACACTTCGGGAAATTATCGAAATCTCGAAAAAGATTCTGAATAGAAATCCGAAAGTAACGGAAACGGACGCGAAAAATATAAACGCGCGGAACATATCAAACGAAAAAGCGAAAAAACTGCTCGGCTGGTCCCCTAAGATAAGCATAGAGGCATGGCTCAAAACACTTGCGGAATCGGGAAAGTAAAATAGCAGAAACCACGGCTTCGTGGTATTTTGGGAGATAAGTTCCATGGAACAAAAACAACACAAAAATCCCGCTACAAGTAAAGCGCCTCTCGACGCGCAAGCGCATCAAACTTCTAGCGAGGCAAGAGTAGCAAAAGAGGTTTTGCGGCTACGATTGAGCCAGATGATTGTGAACGAAGAATTCAAAGCCGGCTTATTTAAGATACCCATGCATCTGGCATTGGGACACGAAGCAATCGCGGTTGCGGTGGATTCCGTTATGGGAGAAAACGACCGGTTGGTGTGCACCCATAGGAATATGCATTACAATCTGGCGCGAACTAAGACTCTGAAGCCGGTATTAGATGAGTATCTGTTAAAAAAAGAAGGCGTGGCCGGAGCCGAGCTTGGCTCAATGAATTTGGCGAATGAGAAAAAAAATATCGTGTACACATCGAGCATTCTGGGAAACAATCTTCCCGTGGCAACGGGACTCGCTTTGAGTATGAAAGTGAAAAAAACCAACGGCGTGGTGATTGTTATTACCGGCGATGGCGCCATGGAAGAAGGAACTTTTTACGAAAGCCTGCTGTTTATGAAAAGTAATTCGCTTGCCGCGTTGATTATTGTCGAAAATAACGGGTGGTCAATGCACACCAAAATCGCGGAGCGGAGATCGGACATCAACCTTCCAAAACTCGCCGCATCGCTCGGCGCGGGATACGAGAAACTCGACGGAAATGACACCTATGAGTACATTGATCGCATAAAAAAAATCCGGGAGCGCATAGTGAAAAATCCCGAACCCGTTGTTTTAGAAGTTTATCTGAACACGCTGGGAGGTTGGTACGTAAAAAACGCGGACAACACAGACCGATTCATCCATCCCCACGCGGGACCGCTCGTGAAAACTGAACTCGCGGAATGGCCCGAAGTCGAACACTCGACAGACGACCCAGTCTTCGCGCTCCATAAACATTTTTCCTCGGATACCCTCAAAACAATGGCGCAGGAAATTCTTAAAACCCTGAAGGCGGAAATAGGCGAAAAATGAATCCCGTTAGAGACACCCATCATAAAATAAAATATGAATATCACACTTATGTTTATACTTCAATCAAAGGTCTTGCTTCATATGCACGGAAGCGCAAGCGCTTCCTGTCTCTAACGGGATGAAATACATCCAATACATAAACGAACTTATTGTGAAAAAAACCGCGAGTACAGAGCGGCTGGTTCTTTTCGGACAAAATATTGCCGCCGGCTCCAATATCTCGGGCCTCACCAAAAATCTCGCGGTTGGGCAAGGAGGCCTTATCATAAATACTCCAAACTCCGAAAGCACGCTTGCGGGACTCGGATTTGGGATGATGCTCGACGGAACCTCCTCGATCTTTTTTATGAAACAGCTGGATTTTTTACTCCTGGGCATTGATCAACTGGTAGACACCTACAATTTCGTAAGACGTAAAACACCGGCGGCGTCATACACGATTGTGTGTGTCGTGTCGGACTTGGGGTGGCACGGCCTTCAATCGAGCTTCAACAACTTCGGCGACATGTGCTCCATCGCGCGGATCTCCGGTTTCAACATAACTAATCGGAAAGACGCGGAAGAAATTATAAACACCCATCTCGTTTCTCCGGGATTCAGAATCATTTGCGTGAGCCAACGGCTCTTCCCGAAAGAAATTCTCGACGTTGAAACGATTTTCATAAACCGGGGAAAAACATTGTTTCAATACAAACAGGGAAAACGCGCGACTATCGCATGTTTTAATCTGGCGTTTCCTCAAGGCCTCGAACTGCATAATAAATTAAAAGAAAAAGGCATTGACGCGTCTCTCTTTTCGGTGAATGCCGCGACCCCTATTCGCTGGGACGAGATTATCGCCGACGTGCAAAAAACAAAAAAACTCGTGGTAATTGACGACAGTAAAAGCGAAAATCTTTCTTGTGATAATTTGCTCGTCGCCGCTTACGAAAAGTGCAAAATGGATCACGTCATCGCTCTAAAGCGAGACATAAAAGGAAACGAGTGGCTATCCCCAAACGCGGACGAGTTAGAGATCAACTACGACGAGATTGTGAGAACGCTGTCGAAGCAAAATTAATTTCTTCCATATCAGATTGCCATTGCAGCTTATCTAAAGCTCCACCACCGGCAAGTTTTCTTTTTGTGTGAGCGGCCAATTCGCGTCTTTTTCTGAAATAACGGTGGCTGTTTTAAACGGCCAATCAATTTTGAAATAAGGATCGTTAAATCGTATTCCCCGTTCATGCTCCGGAGAATAATATTCGTCCACAAAATACTGCAGTTCGGAATCATTCTCTAAAACCTGTATGGCATTTGCGCATCCCTTCGGGCAAAGAATCATATTTTTCTGCGGAACAAGTTCGACAGATGTCCACTTACCGTACGTTGGAGAATTCTTGCGAAGATCGATCACGACATCATAAAATTTACCGCGCAAGCACTGCAAAATCTTAGCTTCAGCCTTAGGCGCCACTTGATAATGAAACCCCCGCGTCGTTCCTTTTGCTTTATTAAGTGAACGATTGATATGAACGATGTCGAACCGAATGCCCTGCTTTGCAAATTCTTCTTTGGCGAAATTTCTTACGAAAAAACCGCGCTCGTCAACTCGCGGCTCAAGCCCAATTTCCCACACACCCTCAATCTTTGTTTTCTTGAAAACCATATTTAGACTAATCACCCATGGCTATCACTTTAAATTCCGGAAGCGGCACAATAAATTTTCCGCCCCGCTTCAAAAACTCCTCTTCGCGCAACTTAAATTCTTCTATGAAATGCCACGGCAGAACGAGGAAATAATCCGGCTGTTCTGTTCTCGCCTGCTCTTCGGAAACGATTAAAATATTGGTGCCAATTGTTTTTTTGCCCCACTTGTCGGGATTCCGCTCCGCGGCGGCGTCAATCACGCTTGAATCAAGGCCGAAATATTGAAGCAGCGTATTGCCCTTGGTTGAAGCGCCGTACACGTATATTTTTTTCCCTTTTTTCTTTTCGCTTTTTATGAAGTTGGAGAGCTGATCTCTTGTTTTTTGAACGCGCTTTACGAACTCGTCATGCACTTTTTTTTGATGAAGACCCATCTTTTTTTCCTCTTCTTGCATTCGAGAAACGCGCGCCACGGCGCCTTTCGGCACGTTGATCGATCTGCCCCCGCCCGCGTGCCGCATATAAATCCTGAAACTCCCGCCGTTCACATCGTTCGTTTCCACATCAAAGACTTCGAGCTTTTGACGCTTCAAAAGATTTTCAAGCGAAAGCAAAGAGTAGTATTCGACATGCTCGTGGCAAATATTATCGAACGCGTTCTGCGAAAGCATGAGCGGCAAATAACTCATCTGGATGATAAACACTCCTTCGGGATCGAGGCATTGTGCGACATCAGCGACAAATTTATTCGGATTTTCCAAATCATAAAACATGGCAATCGCGGTAATCGCTTTTGCCTTCTTCGAGCCAAACTCTTTTTTCCATGCCTCGTGCCCGAAGAAATCGTTAAAAATCTTTGTCGTCCCGACGCTGTTATATTTCCCCAAATTCCGCGCTGGCTCATAACCGATTCTGTTCAAACCCGCTGTTTTATATCCCCGCAAAAGCGTGCCGTCGTTCGCGCCGATATCAATCACATAATCACCCTGGTGCAGTTTCACCAACCCTTCTATTTTCGCCGCGATGCCGTTCAACTCGTCCGTCATAGTTTTATTCATGCCAGAACGATACCAGTAGTTCCGGTACATCGCTTCATGAGACACCGTATGGCGCAACTGAAACAATCCGCATCCCCCATTGGTCACATCGCAAAGCACAAGATCAAGCGGAGCCCGCAATCCTTCGTCGGACTCATCATCAACAAAATCCGAAACATACAAATTCCCCAACGAAAGAATGCTGGTCAAATTCGAAGATCCGCATACGCGGCAGGTGTTTCTAAGCGCAACATCCGCGTTGTTTTCTTCACGCGTGATTTTATCTTTCATGACAAACAGAATTTTACAACACGCGCTTGCGGAGCGCAACACCGCATGCGCAAAGCGCGGCAAAACTCGCTCATATTGTTCGCCGCAATTTAAAAATATATCGCACAGTGCGAAGGATCGTCTTTAGTTTTGCGGAAAAAGAAAACGCCCATTTCGACTCGCCGAATGTTCGCGCGGCAAATTTTACCGGAATGTTTCGTATTTCATAGCCGCTCTGCTTCGCCTGATACAAGAAATATAAATCAAGAGAAAAATCATCTGGCGCGCCCGCAAGCAAAGAAAACGCGCTTCTATGAAACAATTTTGGCTGTGCGTTAATTTCGAAAAATAGTTTCTGGAGCACGATGCTCGCAATAGAAGCCATTCCGAAGCTAAAAATAACGTCTGAAATATTCCGCCCAATCCGTCTGCCTTTTATTATTATCTTTGGATTATTGTATTTTTTATACTCATCAAACGCGCGAAATGCGTCTGCCGGGTCTGCCTGCATATCGGAGTGGGTCCAGGAGATAACTTCTCCCCGCGCCTCCCGAACCCCGGACATAATCGCGTGTCCGTATCCGCGATGCGCTTCCCGAGAAATGGTGATGAATTTCATAAAGTTATACTCGCTCATCAAAAGAAACCTCTTGAAAAATTCTGCGCTCCGGTCAGCCGAAGCGTCGTCAACGCAAATCACTTCGAAATCGTATCGCCCGACAAAAGGCAGGAAACTTTTCAGAACGGTTTCTATATTCCCCTCTTCGTTGTGAAAAGGTATGACGATTGACAGCTGTTTCATCCCGTTAGAGATAGGTCGTTCAGACTCAGAGGAGTCTTCAGACTCGATGAGAAACGCCTGTATTTCAGTTGATATGTAACAAGACCTTTAATCAACGCATAAATATAATTGAAAAATTGAGCTTGGTTCATGGCTGAGTCGTCTTTAACGGGATTCATTCCTTCGAAGGAAGAATAATGAATTTTGCACGATAAAGTCGATTAGGGCTTCCGTATAAACACGATGAACTGGGATGATATCCGAGAAAACAAGCGTCGCTCGGCGTATACGACTCCGACAAAACTTGCACCGCAGGCGCCTCCGCCTCCTGCTGCTTTTCCCGCGCAATTGATGTAAACGCCTCATTCATGGGGGCCGTTTGGCTTACATATAAATACGTTTGATTAACTTCCGGTGCGAATGACGAGGGCTTGATCACTTCAACAGGCACCCCAACATTCCACTGCTTATAACCCCAACTTGCGCCGCAATCATATATAAAAACTTTTTTAACATCAGGATCAACCGGGCCGATGGCAAAACGGTCTTCCGTAGCGGAAATTCGGGGAAAAAGAGACAAAAAACCGAGAACAACAAGAACTGCCCACATACCGACAAGCACGACATCCGACGGACGAAAACGATCCACGACATCTTGAAGCGCCAAAGCTACAAGTAAAAACATCACAGGCGCGAATACAAGAATGTGCCGAGACGGAAAAAAAGCGAGCACGTGCCCCGCCACCAATACGGCATACACAGCAAAAAGAGCGACGACTACGCCCCGAAACGCATATCGAGGGGAAGCTGGATCTATTTTTTTCGAAAAAATTCCTATTGCCGCGACAACAAGGAGCGCGCCCGCAACGCAAAATTGGAGAACATTGAGCCAACCTCTGTCGTTATAAAACCCGAAAAAGTTAAGAATGATATTGTACGCGTAACCGGGAAGCGTCTCAAAAGAAGTCGTACCTCGATAACTTTGCCCCGGAGGATAGAAAAACAACCCAATAAAAACGAAAGCCGCGCACGCAAGCCATTGCGTCTTCAAAAAGACAAGCGCGCTTTTAACGACCTTCTTCAACTTCCCCCGAGCATCACCAGCAAATCCGCGTGATTCCTTATAAATAATAAAAAGGAAAAGCGCGGACCAATATACGACAATAAGATAATTAAAGAAAACGATTGCCGCGGTCGCAAGAGACATTTTTTTGAAAAACGCCGAGGTATTCCAATATTTCACAAAAACCAAAAGCCATGCAAATCCGGAAACAATATTGAAAATCGTGCTTCCGAGGTGGTATCCATACGAATAAATGCTTATCGAAAAGAGAAACAGTGTCCCGGCGATCGCGCCCACGAGAGGAACAATCCCCATGCGCCGGCTTATAACATAAAGCAAGAAAGCGCTTACTAAAAACAAGACCAGCGTAAGCAGTGTGGCTCGAGACATAAAATCTTCGTACGATGTGTTTGGACCGCTTAAAAGCCCAAAAAGCAATCCGGCTCCCGGAAAATATGTTGCGGCCGTCGGCAAAGCAAAAAATGACTTTATAAAAAATGGGAGCGGAATTTGAGACACGGCCGCGATATATGCCGCGCGAAACGCCGTGACGGGGTTAAGACGCGTCAATGCCCGCACGACGCGCGCGTTAAACTCCCCTTCGTCGGTTATGTGATACTGTTCGCGATACAGAGATGTAAACGTGCGCACGAGTGGCCACGCGAGAATTGATTGCGCCTGTTCCGCGGAAACAACCGAACCCTGGCTGACATATGAATTGAACGAAAAACTGGGAATCGGGAAATTATGGAGCGCTTCATAAACAACCGTGGAATCGCATTCTTGGAAATGCGCCGTGCGATGCGAAACGTGAATGGAAAAAACAGTGACGGCGAGAATGCAAAAAACAATCGCTATATATACCTCCTTTGTTGGCAATTTTGAAAATGCACTCATCGAATTCGCGCCTCGTTCCCTTTTTTGAAATACGTTTTCCAAAAAGGATATTCCTCTTTCGCTACCGCATCGGGATAGCGAAGCGGGTCGCTGATCGCTTTTTCCCACCACAAATACTCCTCATAATCGACGGGGGTTCCCCACGAGGCATACGCCACGGGGAAAGATTTTACTCTATATCCCATCTCTGCTGCGAGCCCGAGCATCGAATCAATATAAAATTCATTCTTCACTTTTATGCCTCGCCGCATCAACTCCTCGGCAATTTTTAAAAATGCTTTCCCGCTCGCGAACGTAAACGATCCAGTGACGGCAAAGTCATGAAACGGATCCGCGCTTACGGGAACTTTCACGGATACGCCGCGCACCCACCCGTCGGCATCTTGCTCCAGCCACCCGAACATCTCCGGATTTCTCGCCAAATTCTGCCCCTCCGTAAAACTCCACGCGATTACGTCCGGTCGCTCTGGATTTTTCGAATCAAGCAATTTTTCGTACGCGCGAAGATCATACCTCATCCCGAAATCGCACGCTCCGATAAAAACCGGCTCGCCATTGTCATAATATTCTTTTGCGACGAGGCACGAATTTAATTGGCCAATCGGATTTGGATCGACGAGCACAATAACGTCTTTAGCAACAGATTTTAGGGCTTCGATGATGTCTTGTTCTTTTAAATGGTCTTCCCGAACCACAAAAACCCACTTGTCCGCTGGCGGCATACACTCCACTGCCCGCACGATCATCGGCTTTCCTGAAACGGGAAGCAACGACTTCGAAATTGTGTAACCGGCATCGGAAAATCGCTTGCCCTTCCCCGCCATAAGAACAACATTCGTCATGCTTGGTGCGATTTTCTGTCTCGCAAAAAGTTCCGCCAATAGCTGATAATTCTGGGCGCGTCATTCGCCTTATCGGAAACGGGCAGCGCGCCGCCCGCGACCGCAAGCGCGATCCAATGATTATATTCTTCGAGATCCTCCGGAGTTCCCCAATTGCACCAATACGGTATTTTGTATACAAAAGACGTAAGTCCGTCCTGCAATAAAAAATTAAAAAGATGCGCGCCGTAATATTCTCCGTTTATGCCGCCACTGCCGGATTCGGAAACAAGCTTGCAATATTTTTTGAGAAGCCCGCCCGACTTAAAATAAAATACTCCTGCCTGAAACCATGTGTCCATCTTATTTTGCGTAAATGAATGCTTTTCTTGCACCTCAAGCGCATATCCCTTTTCATCAACGCGCACACCCGCATATAAATTAGGACCCAGAAGATGCGGATGGAAGCCCGTATAGCACACAGATGCGCTATCGGGATTTTTTTCGCGAAGAGTCCGCAGAAAATCCGTGTAATTCCACTCCCAACTGAAATCGCAATAACTCACGAGCGTCGGCTCATTATCCCGCACATACGCGCCCGCCAAAAGAATGGTCTGGACCGGGCCAAGCTTATGCGGAGAAATAGAAACAATCCGAGCCTTCGGCTTTATCCTCTGAAGCGTTTTCCTGAGCGGAGTCTCGGCAAGATGCTTTTCACTGCAAATAAAAACAAAGTCGTTTTCCCCGGGAAATAGATTGACCACATGCTCGATCATCGGCTTCCCCTCCACTTCGATAAGCGGCTTTAAAACATCATATCCGGCATCGGCAAAACGCTTGCCATTGCCGGCCATTGGAACCACTATTTGCATAAAATAAATAATACACTCCGCAAAGATTTTTTTCAATCTCATTGGAGCGAAACCGACTTATTACGCCCTTGTAGAACTATATATTATTGCGCGCGAGATCTCACGCCCACAAGTGCGCGTGTTCCCCGCCAACCATCACAGCATCAAGTTTAAAGTTCAGCTTCTTCATCTGTTCGATATAAACGGGGATGTCCTGTGGCCGGCCCCATCGGTCGGGAGAGACAAGACATGTTTTGAAGCCTTTCAACGCTTGAACCGCCGCCGCGTCGAGAGGCAAACGAGTACACACATCAATCCACGCCCAATCCACGAATCCTTTTTGCGAGAGCGCCATCTCAATCGGCTCTGCTTCACTGTATCGCACCGCGATTTCCCGCACACCGTCTTGTCTCGAAGCGCAGAAAAGGTAAAAAAATTCAACATCTAATAGAAAATATTTCGATTTCGAAATTCCGTATTTCGCGGCAAGAGCGATGCATCGGTTTTCAATCCCCGCTTCTTTAATGTTGAAGGTGATAAACGCATGATGGAAATTTTGAAGATATGCCTCAAGATCCTCGCCTTCCCCCAGATCATGGTTCAAATACAAACTGCCCGTCCGATTGTCGTATCGGACGTCAATTTCAACGCCGTGCTCGGACGGAACCTTTTTTAAACCGCTGATTGTGTTTATCCGATGTTCAATGATAAGCATGACTTTCCTTTTTGAAATACCACAGCTACCTTAATTCTTCAGCACCCAGATTCGGTAATACAAAATCCGGCGCGGGCATATCGCTTGAAATATATCACAGAATAAAAAAGGCCGCATTATGCATGCGGCTTGCGATTCCCATTTAGGAATCAGGAAAAGACTAGACAACTAAGAGAATCTAAAAACACACCGCCAATCGGAAAATCCCTAATCACCGCGATTGATACTGGATGGTTTACCGTTTCTCCAAGCGGCTTTACCCTCCGTGTCTTTGAACGAATCCTGATTTAGTTTCACAATTACTATCCCCAGCCGGGCGCAACGCGCCCGCGGGGATTTTTTTTATCAATTTTTTCTTCGTCTATTTTCCCCGCCCCCAAAGATACTGTTTGGTTCTCGATAAAAACGACACCGCAGCAGAATTAAACGCAATAAACTTCAAACCAAGAAAGTTCGACACGGTTGAAACTCCGATCGCGACGATATTTCCGAGAAACGGATTTATCCCAAACCCTTGTACTGCAATTTTGAGCGCGCCGACGCTCAAAAAGAGTGAGGCGATGCATACCGACGCGTATATCACGAACTCCTTTTTCTTATTCTGAATAACAGAGGAAAAAGACCATGCGCGGTTCAAAAAATACCCCAAAAACAGTCCGGATATATATCCGGCAACGCTTGCCCAAACATAATATACGCCCGCAATCCGGAAAAGAACCGCGAAAACGGAATAATTTAATATCGTGCTTACGCCGCCAACAATGAGAAAACGCCTAAGATCCGCGGGAAATCGCCCCAAAACCGCATTAAGTTTTTTAATTATAGGCATGGTTATACAGATTTATTGCTCATGCTTGAGATACCACTCGATTGTCTTTGAGAGGCCTTCTTCAAAATTCGTTTTTGCTTTGAAACCGAACTCGCGTTCGGCGCGGGTTGTGTCGAGCAAACGGCGCGGTTGTCCATCCGGCCTTGAATAATCCCAGCGAATTTCGCCTTTGAAATTCATAAGCCGCGAAATCAAGTTCACCAGATCTTTGATTGATATCTCGCTACCGGAACCCAAATTCACCGGCTCCGGCTCGTCGTATCTTTCAAGCGCGAGTGTAATCCCTTCCGCCGCGTCTTCCACATACAGAAATTCGCGCGTCGCCCGCCCTGTGCCCCATACGTCAACATAGTGAGCGCCTGAGCGCTTCGCGTCCGCGATTTTTTTAATCAGCGCGGGTACCACGTGGGACTTCTGCGGATCGAAGTTATCTCCGGGCCCATATAAATTCACCTGCGGCAAAAAAATTGAATTAAACCCATACTGCTCACGATATGCTTGAACCTGAATAAGCAACGCTTTTTTTGCCAACCCATAGGGAGCGTTTGTTTCTTCCGGATATCCATTCCATAAATCGTCCTCTTTAAATGGCACGGGAGTAAATTTGGGATAACTGCATACCGTACCCAACACCACCATTTTTTCAACTCCAGCCCGATATGCAGCATCAATAAGCCGCGCACCCATCATGATATTGTCATAAAAAAGTTCTCCGGGGTTTGCTTGATTGAAACCGATGCCGCCCACCTTCGCGGCAAGATGAATAACGATATCCCTTCCCTTCACAACCGCCTCGCACGCGCTCCGAATCCGAAGATCAAACTCCGCCGATCGCGGCACAACTATATTCTTCTCCGGCACTCCTCTGGCACGGAGCGCACGAACAACGTGCTGGCCTAAAAAACCGCCGCCGCCCGTCACCAATACTCGCTTTTTCTTCAAATCAATCGGCATGTATCTATAGTACAAGGATTTAGCGAATAATGAAGCAATGGAATCTCGTGGAACACAACTGCCTCCGCCAAGCCAAACTCATCAGAAAAAACTAGAGCCCATCTCAAAAATAATTTTTGATGAAAAATGAGATATTTTCGAGCGAAAACCGCGAAGCCCGACGAGGGATAGCCGAGACTATTCCGAGGAGGGATGAGCGGTTTGTAGCCGAAAATAGACATTTTTGGCAAAAAGTTTATTTTTGAGATGGGCTCTAAAATCCCGAAAGCTCCAGCATAGTACGGACATAAACAGGCCACTTTTTATCAACTTTCGAAAACCAGCGAAGTTCCGAGCTCTGATTATCCGGCACAAGGCGAGGCACAGACCGCGCTTCAACCAAGAATATGGAATTTACCGTATGCGTCGAGGAACCAAACACGCCATCTCTAAACATCGTAACGCGCGAGAACGACGTCAACGCAAGGAATGGGCATAACCTCCAAAATTTTCCTATAGAGATTTTTTTGGATTATTGAGTTTCTTTGCTTCCCCATGGACGATAATTTTTTCAGCGTATTCGCGAAGATTATATGTTTCAAGTTCGTGTTTCACCATAATTTTTACCAAGTCTTCGAATTTTGTTTTCGCCTGCCATCCGAGTTTTTCCCGTGCCTTCCTGGGATCAGCGAGAAGGTAATCCACTTCCGTCGGCCGATAATACGTGAGATCAATCTCGATATATTTCTGCCAATCTGAAATTCCGACGCACGCAAACGCTTGTTCGACAAATTCCTTTATTGTATGCGCCTCGCCAGTGCCAATCACGTAATCTTCGGGTTTCTTTTGCTGAAGCATCTTCCACATCGCCTCGACATATTCCGGAGCGTATCCCCAATCGCGCCGCGCTTCCAAATTTCCCAGATAAATTTTCTCATCGAGTCCGGCAAGAATTCTCGCCACGCCACGAGCGATTTTCCGCGTCACAAACGTTTCCCCGCGCCGCTCGGACTCATGGTTAAACAAAATCCCGTTTACCGCGAACATCCCGTATGCCTCTCTATAGTTTCGGGTGGTATAAAACGCGAATGACTTCGCGATTCCATAGGGACTCCGGGGATAAAACGGCGTTTCCTCGTTCTGCGGCGGCTTCGCCGCGCCGAATATCTCCGAACTCGACGCCTGATAAAATTTCACCTTCTTACCGGTATGCTCCTCGAAATCCTTGATCGCCTCGAGCACCCGGAGCACGCCAACGCCGGTCACATTCGCAGTGTATTCCGGAATATCAAACGAAACCCGCACGTGCGATTGCGCGCCCAAATTGTAGATTTCATCGGGCTGAACCTTATATATCAACCTTCTGATGGTGCTTGAGTCCGACAAATCTCCAAAATGCAAGAAAAACTTTTTACCTTCAATGTGGGGATCTGCGTATATGTGCTCAATCCGCGCGGTGTTAAACGTCGACACGCGACGCATAACGCCGTGAACCTCATAGCCCTTCAAAAGCAAAAACTCGGCAAGATAGCTCCCGTCTTGCCCAGTAATCCCCGTTATCAAAGCTTTAGGCATAGAATAAATCAGGGAACGCCTTATTTTTTTTCAACCGTTGATGAAGAAACTTTTTTCATAAAATCAGCGAACGCTGATTTCACTCTTTCGTCACGTGGCCACTGTGCAAGTATCTGTTGAGCTACCGCCTGCACTCCCGCAATATTTCCCTCGATCCGGTAAACATCAAACATGCCGTACAAAAATTGGGGGCGCTTCGGACCGAGAAGCAAACCCTGTTCAAAATAATCGTGAGCCGCGGAAAGATATTTAACCTCCTTCGTCTTCATGAACGCAAGCTCGTTTAACGTCCCCAAAATGTAAATGTTTTGCTCGAAGCTCATTCCTACGCCTCTGTCTATGATCGGCTTATAATAACCCTCAATAAAGTTGATTGCGTAGGAAATATCCTCGGGCTTGTCGGTCTGCTGTACCACGTTCACAACAATATTGGCGACGTTCCGCACTGTCTCTTCCTGGCCGATGGGAGAAGGAAAGCCGAGCGGGACGGCAAGATTATTTTTAAACTCCTCGAGCGACTTGCTCTCGTTCAGATTCCGAAGAGCATATATGAGTATTTGAGACTTCCGTAACGGCAAAAAATTACCGTAAATAGCGACACTGAGCACAAGCAGCGTTCCGATTGATGCGTATACGATTTTAGAACTTCTATTCATGTTGATTATGTTCGGCTACGTGGCGATGAAGCGTGTGACGAGATGTCAAATAAAGATAGTAAAACGCGAAGCCAAAAAAGAGAAAAAGATTCATGTAGATGGGCAATACATCAAAAAGCACGGATCCTTGTACGAAATACCCGATAGGCAAGGCGACCAGCGCCGCGCGGGCCAAAGCGGATCCGACCGCCGTATCGGGCAAGTGCTCCTTTCTGAAAACCCTCCACATTTCCCAATACAAAACAATAAACATAGACATATATGCGAGAAAACCGAGCGCCCCGGTTTCCGCGAGATAATCGAAAATGACACTGTGCGCACGATCGAACCAGGTTTCGGAATTTTTACCGGGAGTAAAATGCCGAGGATCAAAATACTTATCGAACGCGGTGCTGAAATTCTCCGGCCCCCAACCCAAAATCGGCCTCTCTTTAAATCCGCTCCACGCCGACCCCCATGTCCACATACGCGTATTTATCGTGTCCTCCGAAAAAGAGATTTCGAAAATTCTGCTACCCGGAATGCTTTTCACAAACGCGGAATCTTTAAAATAAACCAAGCCACCCCCGAGAAGCACTACGGCTATGAGCGAAACAACAATCTGCTTCCTGACTCTCTTCACCGAAAAAGCGGCATATAAGAGAAAAGTAAGAACGGAGGCCGCAAGACCCAAAAACCCTCCCCGTGTC
>Ga0209542_10000978_pt1 | contig 68167 bp, 68 predicted proteins | sample RifCSPhighO2_01_FD_184028 | JGI IMG/M metagenome (GOLD analysis project Ga0209542, IMG submission 184028) | Soil microbial communities from Rifle, Colorado - Rifle CSP2_plank highO2_0.1 (SPAdes) (version 2) | ecosystem: Environmental > Terrestrial > Deep subsurface > Rock core/Sediment ...
GATATAAAGAAGAAAATATCGTTTACCGACGCCGCTTTGATTGAGCTCGCAAAGACTGCAGGAGTACGAGTCATTACATTCGATCGAGAAATGCTTTCCTTGGCAAAGACATAAATCAACCCCTTCGCCCGCGCCCGAGCCTGCGCCGGAACCCGCTCCCGAAGCGCCAGCCGCGCCTCCCGCCGACTCGCCAACGCCATGAAAAATCGAGCAGCTTTTATATCACGAATTGCACCGCCGGAGCCGAGTTTCCCCAAAACTCGTGCTATTTTCATCGGGACAGGTCGTGAGATGGGATAATGTGTGGGTATGGAGAAGAAAAGAAATAATTTTGCATATATTGACGGAGCCAATCTATACATGGGCGTGTCCCGCGCCGAGTGGGCTCTCGACTACGCGCGTTTTCACGTGTGGCTTAGAAAGAAGCTCGGATCTAGAAAAGGTCGTGCTTGTTTCAAGCGACGGGGATTACGCCAGCACGGTGAAGTTTTTGGATGAACGGAAGAAATTTGAGGCAATCATTTCTCCTCACCCGAAAGAAAAATGCTCCATATTGTTGAAACGAACTAACGTACCAATAACGTACCTGAACGATATTCGGCCTTTGGTCGAATCTCAATGAAAAAGCCCCCGGCGCGGACGGAACCGCGCAGGGGTCTTTTTCGTAAGGATACTCGTATGCTACCAACCTCATATGAAAAGTCAATGAAAAAAGGGCTACATTCTGATCTCTTCTGTCATAATCGTGCGGAAGTGGATTGAGTCTAAACATCGCCCGTAGTATCAAAAAATTCCCTGCGAAGGGAGTGTGTTTTGATGGATAGCCGGGTACTTGAAATGACGCGAGATATTCAAGTCGCATCGGCCGTACAAAGCTCATCAGGTGAGCCAGGAGCAATTCAAGAGGGACGTGCCGTCGGGCGTAATGCAAAGCCCAAAAGACATCACCGTCGACGGCGTCGTTGCGGCTTCCTTTTATAGCAGCAATGTCGTGCTCGGTGACACGGCGGAAATATGGTTCGTGAGCGGCGGCTACCTGTACGAGGTCACCACACTCAAACCCCTCGCCGGCTGGCTCGCGCAGGTTATGGGCACTTGGCAGTTCCTCTAACATCAAGGCCCGGCCTTGATGTTACTCTTCTTCGAGAGTGTCTTCTTGGCGATAAAATAGCCGCGCATCTTCAAGCAACGTCCGAAAAGAAGGGCGGCTGTCGAGAACGTCCAAAACCGCGTTCATTGTAAGTATCGCGGCCTCCGGCCGTTCGGGCCCCTCATAATCAGGCAGACTGGAAAAACGGTATGCGAGCAACTCGTTTTTTAAACGGTTCTCGTCGCGTACGAGACCCTTTTTCCAGTTCGGTTCGAAAAGTTCCGCGGGGTTTGCATGTACGTAGTTGATGAGCCGACGGAAATACGCGTCGCTTGAGACGTGTTTCGCCTTGAATCGCGAAGCGAATAACGTACCTGTCCGGTTGTATTTTTTGTTGAAGTACATCGTAAAGGCGGTTCCGAGTTTCTGCATGAATGCGGAAATGCCGCCATAAGAACGTTCTTTCAGAACGAGGTGAGGATGATTTTTCATGAGACAGTACGCGCCGATGTCAACGAGGGGAGCGCCGCGCCGCTTCTCGATAATCGTCATCAAGGCCCGGCCTTGATGGTTCTGCATAGTGCTGAGATGCACCGGCGCAGTACCATTGCAGGCGTAGAGCAACATCTGATAGCGCTCGGCGTCTCGCTCGTCCATGTAGATCGGACGTTTATCGACGCCGCGCGTATAGCAGTGGAACCATTCATCCGGGGCAAAGGTTACAGCTCGAATACTCATGGCAAAATCGCGTTTGTATTCCCGCATTATAACAGACAACATCAAGGCCCGGCCTTGATGTTGTGCACAGAAGGATGCGGTCGGCGGAGTGGTAGAATCCGCACATGACAAAAATCGCAATAAACGGGTTCGGCAGGATTGGCAGGGGATTCATGCGCGCCCTTCGACAGGGCTCAGGGCAAGCGGCGCATGGTCTTGAGGTCGTGGCCATTAATGACCTGACCTCGCCGGAGAATCTCGCCTATTTATTGAAATACGACACGGTGTACGGTCGCGCGGCATTTCCAGTGTCTTCGTCGGACAAATCGCTCATCGTTGACGGCAAAAGCATTCCGGTACTTTCGGAGCGCGATCCGTCGAAGTTGCCGTGGCGCGACATGAACGTCGACATCGTACTGGAATCCACGGGCTTTTTCACTGATGCGGCAAAAGCGCGCGCACACATTGACGCGGGTGCAAAGAAGGTCGTTATCACCGCGCCCGGGAAAGGCGAGGGGTTCGAGACGATACTCATCGGCGCGAATGAAGAGAAATTCGGTACGTGCGACATCACATCCAACGCCTCGTGCACGACGAATGCAGCCTCTCCGCTCATCGGTATTTTGGACGAGGCAATCGGTATTGAGCGCGCACTTCTCAATACGACACATGCCGTTACCGCGAGCCAGTCGCTGGTCGACGCACCGAACACAAAAGATTTTCGTGAGGGCAGAGCGGCCGGATATAATCTCGTGCCTGCCGCAACTGGCGCCGCAAAAACGACTGCGCTTGCATATCCGAATCTCGCGGGCAAGTTCGATGGCATTGCAGTTCGCGTGCCTGCAGTTGCGGGTTCTATCGTCGACATCACGTTCGTTCCGAAGCGCGCGACAACCGTCGAGGAGGTCAACAACGCGCTGCGCGCGGCCGCGGCTACCGACCGGTGGAAACGCGTCTTTGCCGTCACCGAAGAACCGCTCGTCTCATCCGACATTCTCGGTCAGCCATACGGCGCGATAGCCGACCTCGGGATGACGCGCGTCGTCGACGGAACGCTTGTGAAGGTGCTCGCTTGGTACGACAACGAGGCCGGCTATACGCACACGCTTGTAGAGCACGTGTTGGAAGTATCCAAACGGCTCTAATTTTCAATTACCAATTACCAATTTACAATTTTCAATCAAGGTCCATTTTGAAAATTTTCAAATTGAAAATTCACTGAAAATTGCAAAATTGAACATTGTAAATTATGACAGTGTACTTTGCTGCTGACCATGCGGGCTTCAAGCTCAAAAGCGAACTTTTGAATTACGTGCGCGGTGAGCTGGGCTACGAAGTCGAAGATTGCGGCGCGCTCACACCCGACCTGTCCGACGACTATCCCGAAATCATCGCGCGCGCCGCCGTCAAGCTCGCCAAAGATGCCGCCGCCGGCATCGACAGCAGGGCGATTGTCATCGGTGCTTCGGGGCAGGGTGAGGCGATGGCCGCGAACCGCTTCAAGGGTGTCCGTTGTGCCCTGTACTACGGAGCCGCGTCGAAAAACCAGACCGATATCAGCGGTAACGAGCTGGATATCGTGACCTCGACGCGTGAGCACAACAATGCAAATGCACTGTCGCTGGGTGCGCGGTTTATTTCCGCAGACGAGGCGCGGGCAGTCGTCAAAAAATGGCTCAACACAGGCTTCTCGGGCGATGCGCGGCATGTGCGTCGTACGGCGCGGCTGGACGAAATCTCGTAAGTGCCGCTCTTCCTATCCACAGTCGGGAGGCGTGCCCAGACAGAGTGACGTATACTGGTCTTGTGGCCGGCACGTAGCTCGACCAACGTACTTAAAGATTACTAAATTATTTAATGTAAATATGTCAGAAAGAATTAATCAGAAAGGCTTCACGCTCATCGAGCTCCTCGTTGTCATCGCGATTATCGGCATCCTCTCCTCGGTAATCCTCGCCTCACTCTCGAGCGCCCGCACCAAGGGCCGTGTCGCTGCCGCGCAAGAAACCATGCACAGCATTCAGACGGCGGCGGCGGCTTGTCTCAATGACAGTGTGGCTATTAACGTTCCGACTGCGACAAACAACGGTGGAGGTGGCGCGGTATGCACCGGAGGCTCTGCCAACTACAGCGGTCTTCCTTCAGGATGGATTTATTGCGATGGAACGGTGGTCGCGGGCGCAGGTTCCGCAACAGCCTGCAACAACAGCGCCCTCAACGCGGCGTCCATCCAGACGACAGGCGTGTCGTTCCGTATCTCGGCGTACTCGTCCTCGGACCTGAAGTTGATAACGTGTCAGGAGTCGAATTGTGCGACAGTAACGGCACTCTAAGTCGAGCCCTATGGTATCCAATGGGCCCGCTTCGGCGGGCCTATTAGGTAGTGCACATGGTGCTGCAAAAGAAGGTTCAGGTGATGTACTATTGAGCGGTATGCATAATGCTCAGCGCGGCCTGTCTCGCCAAAGCTCAGCCAAGGCGGGCTTCACCCTAATCGAGCTTCTCGTCGTTGTCGCGATTATCGGTATTTTGTCTTCGGTAATCCTTTCTTCGCTGGGTACCGCTCGCGCGAAGGGTCGCACTGCTGCGGCGCAAGGGACGATGCACGGCATGCGGACGGCCATGGTCGCCTGTCTGAATGATTTCTCCGCAATCAATATTCCCACGATGACCAATAACGGCGGCGGTGGTGCTGTATGTACGGGAAATGCGGCTACCTACACTGCGCTTCCTGCCGGCTGGATTTATTGCAACGGGACCGTCACGGCGGGGGCCGGCACGGCATCGGCCTGCAATAATAGTGCGCTGAATGCGGCATCAATTCAAACTGCAGGAGCGTCTTTCAGAGTATCCGCGTATTCATCGACCGACCTGAAACTCATCACGTGTCAGGAAAGCAGTTGCACAACTCAAACCGCACTCTAAAAAAACCACGTAACCTTGAACGTGATACACTTTTCGGGATGAAGTATTTATGCGACCCGCAGATTATTCCGTCGGTGGTACCGCTGGATGTCGCCCACATTGAATCCTACGGGACACTCGTTGCAGGCTACGCGAAGTGGCTGCATGTCGACATTGACGACGGCCGCTTCGAATCCGAGACTACGTGGCCGTTCCGTCAGCCTCTGCAACTGCAGGAACTCGATACGTTCCGGAGTGCAACAAGCCTGCCCGCCGGACTTTTCCTCGAGGCGCATCTCATGGCATATGCCACCATCGAATTGGGGGAGAAATTTGCACGCGCCGGTTTCAAGCGGCTGACGGTGCATCGCGAAGCGTTTGACGACGACGATGCGCTCCGTGCGGCACTTTCCGCATACAAGAGCGCCGGCGCGCAGGAAGTAGGGTTGGCACTCAAAATCGACACTCCGCTTTCTTCTATCGAGGAAGTAATCGACGCGTGCGACTTCATTCACCTTATGTCTATCGCGGATATCGGTCTGCAGGGGCGCGCGTTTGACGAGCGTGCACTCTCGCGGGTCGAAGAATTGCACGCAATGTATCCGGACCTCATGGTTTGTGTCGACGGCGGAGTGTCGGAAGCGACCGTGGAGGAGCTCGTGCGTGCCGGCGCCAACAGACTCATTGTCGGGCATGTGCTTGCCGAAAGTCCGAATCCGGAAAAAACATACGCACAGATACATGAACGGGCGATGCGCGGCTGCGCGCCGCTGGGCGCAGTTTTGAGTTGAGAGTTCTTAGTTTGTAGTGAGACTTCGGATTCAAAACTCAAAACTAAAAACTAAAAACTGCTATACTTACATATATGGACGCCCTGTCCGACGCCGAAGTAAAACAGTTCGAAAAGAAGGCCAACGAGGTTCGCCAGACCATAATAGAAATGCTCGTTGCGGCGGGTTCGGGGCACACCGCGGGCCCTTTGGGCATGGCGGATATTTTTACCGCCCTCTACTTCCGCGTATTGCGACACGATGCCAAAAACCCCGAATGGCCGGAGCGCGACCGTTTGATTTTGAGTAATGGTCACATCGCCCCGGTGCTCTATGCGGTGATGGCACATGCGGGATATTTTCCGGTAGAGGAATGTCTCACTTTGCGCAAATTCGGCTCGCGTCTGCAGGGACATCCGGAACGCGAGCGCCTATCCGGATTGGAAACGACCTCGGGTCCGCTCGGGAGCGGACTTTCGCAGGCTGCCGGCATGGCATATGCCTCGCGCGTGAACGGCGATAAGAATCGTATCTACTGTGCCATGTCCGACGGTGAACACGACTGCGGCAATCTTTGGGAAGCGGCGATGTTTGCGGGAGCGAACCGCCTTTCAAATCTCACAGGCATCGTCGACCGCAACAATATTCAAATAGACGGCTACACCGAATCCATCATGCCGCTCGAGCCGTTCCGGGAAAAATACGAGAGCTTCGGTTGGCATGTGCTGGAAGTTGACGGCCACAACATTCCCCAGTTCATCCAAGCATGCGGCGAGGCGGCGGCAATATATGAAAAGCCGACGGTCATCATCGCGCATACCATTCCGGGCAAAGGCATCCGCGAAATAGAACGTGATTACCGCTGGCACGGCAAACCCCCACACCAAGATGAAGCAAAACGGTTTTTAGCAGAACTCCGCACGTTACAAGGTAAAATCGTAAGCGAGCATGAATAATATTTGGTCATCTTGGTGTGGGGGCAAACCGCCCGGCAAAGAGGAAGCGGCCGCATTCCTCAACGAACTGCGCACCATGCAGGGGAAGATTACGAGCGAACACCAGTAGCAGCTTATAGCTTAAAGCTTGCAGCTTACAGTATGAAAATCCAATCGTTCAAAGAGCTCATAGTCTGGCAACGAGCGATGGAACTTGTTCGCGAAGTCTATAAAGCGTCAGCCAAGTTGCCCAACACGGAAATGTATGGACTAACGAATCAAATGCGGCGATGCGCTGTTTCAATCCCGTCGAATATCGCAGAAGGCCGGAAACGCGGAACGCAAAGAGATTTTACGCAATTTTTGCGCATTGCCGACGGGTCTGCCGCCGAGCTCGAGACTCAAATATTGCTCGCATGTGACCTGTACCAGGTCAAAGAATTTGAACGTTCGAAGGAGTTGTTGAGCGAAGTACAGAAGATGCTAGGGGCTATAATCAGGACGTTCTCTCTGCAAGCTGCAAGCTATAAGCTGCCAGCTCGAAAAAAACAACATGCCTAATACTGACCAATATCTGAAGGCCGATATCTTCGACTCTCCCGATCAGGCTGCTACCCGCGAGGGATTCGGCAAGGGACTCGTGGAGGCGGCTGACGCGGATGAGCGCATTGTCGCACTGTGCGCCGACCTCACCGAGAGTACGCGCATGGAAGCGTTCGCCAAGAAATACCCGCAACGGTACATTGAAGTGGGTGTCGCCGAGCAAAATCTTGCCGCACTCGCGAGTGGATTTGCGGCATACGGGAAAATCCCGTTCATCACTTCATATGCGACATTCTCGCCGGGACGCAACAACGAGCAAATCCGCACCACGATATCGCTCAATAATGTGCCGGTAAAAATAGTCGGCTCACACGCGGGAGTCTCGGTCGGCCCAGACGGAGCGACGCATCAGGCACTTGAAGATATCGCACTGATGCGTGTCCAGCCGAATATGACGGTCGTTTCGCCGTGTGATGCGGAAGAGGCGCGCAAAGCGACGCTCGCGGCGGCAAAATGGAACGGGCCGGTCTATATCCGGCTCGCACGCGAGAAAACGCCCATCATGACCACTGCAGAAACTCCTTTTGAGATCGGCAAAGCAAACCTTGTATGGCAAGGTAAGACCTTGCCACAGACGGTGATTTTTGCGACGGGGCCGCTGGTACACAATGCGCTTCTTGCCGCGCAGGCGCTCGAGAAGGAAGGCCTTGCGGTGAATGTGGTGAACGTGCACACTATCAAACCTTTGGACAAAGAAACAATCGTGCGCGAAGCGCGCGCGGCTGGTGCGGTCGTTACGGTAGAAGAGCATCAAATAGCAGGCGGACTCGGAAGCGCGATAGCGGAGTTGCTTGCGCAAGAATGCCCCGTGCCGCAGGAGTTTGTCGGTGTACGCGACCTGTTCGGACAGAGTGGAACGCCCAAGGAGCTTATCGAGCACTACGGACTCGGTGTGTCGCATATTGTCGATGCAGTGAAGAAAGTTTTGCAGCGAAAGACGTCATGAAAATGAATCCGGACGAGCGTTGGCATCCAAAAGAAAAAGAAACACAACCGATACTGTCACGACGGAAGTTTATTATCGGCGGCGCTCTTGGCCTCGCAGGATTAGCCAAACTCTCAAAGTTGTCGAATGAAGACAAGTGGGCAAACGAAAAGGTGGATGCCGACGCGACATTATCAGGCCCTGCTGCCTCTTCTGAATCCTCCGAGGGGTTTCTTGAGCTCAAAGAGAACAAGCGTGAATACGACACGCGCGAGATTGCGGGCAGGCCGTTCGGCTACCCTATCAGCGCGTATTTCGGCACCAAAGACCGTATCGGCCCCGTCACGCTCGTCGATTTCCGCTACCGGTTGGCACAGCTGTGGAAGGAGAAGATGATGAGACTCCGTGTGAGCGAAAAAGAGCGACCGGCACTCGCGCACGCGATAGACGACATCGTCATGAGCTACGACCCGGACAAGGCGATGACGATGAGCGCGGGCGCCTATTACCTCGAACTGACCGACTCGCTAAGCGGGGTCCGCGCCGAAGTCGATTGGGACAAAATACACCGCGCGTTCCGCTTCAGCGGGCCGCAAAATGCCCTGTTCCGTTCTTTTGCACAGAATATCGACGCGAAAACGCTTCTCGCTTTCAACCTCTCCGAAATCATGCCGTCGCAGGGCAATCTCACCTTCAAGGTGTTTGATACGCTCCTAAAAACCGGCGGGTACGAATTTATATCGCGCATCCCTTCGGGCGGCGATGACGAAATGTCGTATGGTCCGGGTCAGATAACCGCCAAGATTTTTCAGGAAGAGAAGAATAAGCGCGGCAGTGTCGCCAAGATGGCGGGTATGCTGAAGAGGCCGGATATGATAACGAAAGACATCGCTCAAGTGCGGGACAGACAGCATCACATGGCCTCGTATCTGGATGCGTTGTTCAACATCGGGCTCCTCGTGCAGAAACTAAAGCTGTCGGACGAGCAGGCGACTGCCCTCGTGAGAGAGCCGGTTGGAGACGATGTGCGTATGTTTATCAGCGGCGCTCACAATAGGCCGGCCGATGCGATTGATTCTTTTGAGCGGTTTGCCAAGGCATACGTGGCGGCGCGCAAGCAAGGCGGACAGGCGCGTCCGCGTTTCATTACATTCTGCACGCAGAGAATCGCTCCGTATGTTGGGCGCACGCTGGCGAACCTCGAGGAGGTGCGCCGTCAGGGTTCTCTGGGCTAAAGCGCGGTCGCTTTGAAGTCGGCGGGGCGTTTGGCGTACCATTTTTTGATTCCTTTTTCGGTGAGTGTTCCGAGTTGAGCGTGCACAGCCTGCACTCCGGCGGCCGCATTTATCAGTCCGCGCGCGAGCGCGTCTTTGGGAGCGAGACCTTTGATCAGGTAGGCCACTGTCGTCGCTGCAGTCACGTCCCCCGCGCCCGTCCGCGAAACCGGCGGCGCAGGATCGGGGTACATGGGGATGTGCCACGCGCCGCTTTCGTCGAGAATATTCGATCCATTGGGCCCATCCGTGACGACAACCACCTTCGGGCCGAGTGCGCGGACGCCCTCCATGAGTTTTTTCACGTCGCCCCCGGTCGTGCCCAAAATGGATTGCGCCTCCTCTTTGTTGCAGATGAAAATATCAGCCGCAGCGTACACGTCCTTCAGAGCCTGATACCCCATATCTATTTGATTGGTATTCGGCTGAAAAGCGAGTTTGATGCGGTTATCCGTACAGTAGCGACCCACGGAATTTTGGAATGCTTGTTCCCCCGAAGAAGAGAAATACAACCAGTGCGGTGACTCGGGAAACGACGGGATAACTTTTGGATACGGGTGGTGTTTGACCAATATTGTCCGCTCGGCACCATACTGCAAAATGTAGTAATAGTTCGTTTTCATATTTTTGTGGACCGTGACGTATTCGGTCGCAACGCCACGTGATTGGAGCGACTCCAAAATCTTCTTTCCGTTGCCGTCATCGCCGACCGATGAAACGAGTGCGGCAGAGAGTCCGAGTTTGGCAACGCAAAGAGCCGCATTAGAGGAATTGCCTGTTGCCCATACTTCTGTCGCTGATTCATACGGAAGTTTCGTACCAAAAGGCATGCACAGCTCAACAACGCCGTGACTGGTCAGCGCCTCGGCGTTTTGGAGCTTGATAAAGCAGTCTGTCGTCACATCGCCAATCCCAATAAAGTCATATTTCATGTGGACAGTTTATCATGAGGTGAATGCTATGATGTTCGCATGCAAACCTTGCGGGAAGCCATAGAAAAAGCGCGGGAGAAGGGTGTCGCGCTGGGGCATTTCAATGTTTCCGATTCAAATCAGTTCAATGCAATTATCGCGGCCGCCGTCGCCGCGAATATGCCGGTCGTTGTCGGCGCATCCGAGGGCGAACGGAAATTCTTCGGGGTACGAGCGCTCGCCGCAGTTGTCGCTTCCGCCCGCGCCTCGGGCGTGCAGGTCTACCTCAATGCCGACCATACGTATTCGGTGGAGCTGGTGAAAGAGGCGATAGATGCCGGCTTCGATTCGGTCATTTTCGACGGGAGTCATTTGCCGCTCGAGGAGAACATCGCGCAGACGCGCGAAGCGGTCGCATACGCCCGCGGGTGCGGGCGCGAAGTGCTGGTGGAGGGTGAGATAGGCCGCATCGGTACGTCGTCGAAACTTTTGGACAAAGCACCCGATGATATTGATAAGGAGCTCACGTCGCCCGACGAGGCGGCGCGTTTCGTCCGCGAGAGCGGCGTCGACCTGCTTGCGCCCGCGGTCGGCACCATGCACGGACGTCTCAAGAGCGGAGAGATGCCGCGCATCGACACGAAGCGCATCGAAGAAATCCGCGAGGCCGCCGGCGTGCCGCTTGTCTTGCACGGAGGCTCCGGCTCGAGCGACGAAGATTTTGTTGCGGCAGTCAGGGCAGGAATTGCACTTGTACACATCAACACCGACATCCGCGTCGCCTACCGCAAGGGTATCGAAGCGGGACTTGCAAAAGACGCCGATGAAATCACACCGTACCGGTTTCTCGCGCCCGGTGTCGAGGGTGTGAGGCAGGTAACCGAGCAGTACATACGATTGTTCGCGCGTTCGTAAACAGCGTCCGCCGGAATGGTTTCCGACGTCGAGACTTTCGCACAAATCTCCGCCGGAAACCATTCCGGCGGACGTACAGAGAGAGTGCAAAAACTTGTTTTTTGGATTTTAGTCAGTATACTACGGGGCCATGACACTGACATTGGAAGTAAAACCGCGCGATTCGAAAGAGTCGGCAGAAGCGCTGCGCGAGCGCGGCGCCGTCCCCGCCGTGTTTTACGGACCCAAAGAGGCGTCAACCGCCGTTGTCGTCGATGGACGCAAACTGACCTCTATCTGGAAGCAGGCGGGCGAGACCACCATCATCACGCTTACGGGCGTGGGCGACGCGAAGGATACTCTCATTCACGATGTGCAATTCCATCCCGTGACCAGCGCCCTTTTGCACGCGGATTTTTACGTACTTGAAAAGGGTAAGAAAATCACCATCAAAGTCCCGCTCGTATTTGAAGGTGCGGCGCCTGCAGAGAAGGCCGGACACATCGTGGTCAAGACGATGCACGAAATCGAAATCGAGGTCGCGTCCGCCGAGCTGCCGCACAATCTTCCTGTCGACCTTTCCGTTCTCGAGAATGTCGGCGATCACATTACTGCCGCACAGGTCAAACTGCCGGCGAGTGCCACACTGCTTACAGACGCGCACGAAACCGTCGCATCGGTCACCGCATTCGTTGAAGAGAAGATAGAGGAGCCGGTCGTCGCGCCCGTTGTGGAAGGTGCGGAAGGCGCGGTACCCGCAGAGGGCGCAGAAGCCGTTCCCGCCGCGACGGAGGCAAAGCCCAAGGTCGAATAAAGAGCTCGTCGGCCCCACTTCTGAAAGACACGCGTATTCGCCTGCTGGCGAATCTGCTCCTCTCGCCGCCGCCGCGGCTGCGAGGGGCCTTTCAGAAGTGGGACCGAACTCGCTCGATTCATGAAGCGGGCCGCCCCTATGGGGCGGCCCGCTTGGTATACTGGAGTAAACTGTATGCGTTCGGGCTTTCTTTTTATATTGCTGCTGTGCGTATTCACGCTGTATCCGTTTTCACCCGTGCACGCGCAGGTGGCAGACGCACAACAACGTGCCGAGCTCCAAGCCCAGCTTGACCAGATAGAGCGCGATATCTCCAACAATCAGGGCACGCTCACCGACCTGCAAAAACAGCGCACGACGCTTGAGCGCGATATCAGTATTCTCGACAACAAGATAAAAACAGCCCAGCTGCAAATCAAACAGACGGACCTGACGCTAAAAAAGATAGGAGGCGACATTTCGGGCAAGCAGACGGCTATCAAGCAAGTCGACAGTAAGATGGTGGCGGGACAGAAATCTCTCGCACAGCTACTCCGGCAGACGCGGCAAATCGACGACATTCCGATGGCGACACTCATCCTGTCTTCCGGCTCCATCTCGGATGTGTTTCAGGAGATAGATAATTTCGAAACATTGCAGAAAGCGCTCGGGGAGTCGTTTACGCAGATGGAAGTCCTGCGCTCCGACCTCGCCGCGCGCAAACAGGCGCTGGAGGAGAAGCAGGTAGAAGCACAGCAGGTGCGGACCGCGCAGGTGATTGCGAAACAAGCAGTGCAGAACGACGAAAAAGAAAAACAAAGCATCCTCACACAGACAAAGGGGCAGGAGAAAACCTATCAGCAGATAATCGCCGACAAACAGAAGCAAGCGGCCACCATACGCGCGGCGCTTTTCGGCCTGCGCGACTCGGCGGCAATCCCGTTCGGTACCGCGTATCAGTACGCAAAGGAGGCGTCGGTGAAGACGGGAGTGCGCGCGGCGCTCACGCTCGCGGTACTGCGTCAGGAGACGAATCTCGGTGAGAACGTGGGCCAGTGTCTCATGACCAATTCTCCCAACAAGGGTGACGGAAAGGGGAAGAATACCAACCGCATAATCTCCAAAGTTATGAAACCAAACCGCGACGTGGACCCGTTTTTGGCGATAACGGCCGAGCTTGGCATCAACCCGTTCTCGCAGGTCGTATCTTGCCCGCAATCCGTCGGGTACGGCGGCGCGATGGGGCCTGCGCAGTTTATTCCCTCCACGTGGATGCTCTATAAAAACAGGCTTGCCAATGTTACAGGACAAAATCCTCCCGACCCGTGGAGCGCCCGCACGGCGATATTCGCGACGGCACTTCTGATGGCTGATAATGGTGCGGATGGGGGAACGCTTGCGGCGGAGCGCAAAGCCGCGCTCAAATATTTTGCCGGTAGCAATTGGAACAAGCCGGCAAATGCGATTTACGGCACCCGCGTCATGGAATATGCCGAATCGTATCAGGCGGACATCAACATTCTCGACGGCAAGTAGCCGGCAGTATACACAAGTCTGACTTCCGTACGGAAGTCAGACTTGTGTGGATATGAGATAATGTCTACATGCGGGTACAGCCTTTTGGGGTAGGTTCGTTCGTACATGTGGTCAAACGCGGCGCTCGCGGATTGCCGATAACGCGCGACGAGAGGGATCGAGAACGATTTATGCGGCTCCTGTACTATTTGAATGATGAGTACCAAAGTGAAAATTGGGAACTGGACGTTCGATACCTAAAAAGTCTTCAGTGGCCAAAGCAGTGGCCGGAGCATCGCCCGCTTGTCAAAATACTCGCGTGGACTTTGATGCCCAATCATTTCCACTTGCTACTACAAGAGACACACGATAATGGGGTTTCGCGTTTTATGCAACGACTCTGCGGAAGCATGCCTCGGCATTTTAATGAGAAGTATCAGGAGAAAGGTAGTATTTTCCAAGGTTCGTACCGAAGTCGTACTATCGAAACTGACCGTTATTTGCGATGGGCCATCTCGTACATTCTCGTAAAAAACGTTTTCGAATTATACCCGAGTGGATTTGACCGTGCAGTGAAGGAATTTGAGAAGGCATGGAAGTGGGGAATCAATTCGTATCCATATTCGAGTTTGGCGGGATACGCACGGGGCAATGAATCACCAATCATCTCGGCGGATGTTCTTGAGGGTTTCTTCAGGTCGCAGAAAGATTTCAAGGAGTGTTCGAGAGACATGATTACGAGCCGATTGCGAAACCTCGCGGCGGTAGAGGAGGGCATTGTTTTCGAATAACCACACAAGTCTGACTTCCGTACGGAAGTCAGACTTGTGTGGTTCCAGAGCACGAGACAAAAGAAAACGACCTCGGGGACGCGAAACTGGTCCGAGGTCGTTCAGTGGCCGGAGGGCATTCCGGCGGAGGATCAAGTGGCGGTCGCCGGCTCAGCGCTTTTGGTCGAGCATACCGGGCGAATTACCGGACTGCGCGGCCTTGTGCTTGTTCTCGGCCGTGCGGATCTGCTGCATCACGTCGTTCACGAACTTGACGGCCGGTGGCCAGTCTTTAGGGTTCGTGGTAACGAGAGCACCGCTTTGGATCGTCGTTTTGATTGCAGTTATCGCCTTGAACAGGTTCTCGAGCGACGTATAAGTGCCCGGGAAGCCGCGCAAAGTGTACGAATCGGTCGTCTTTCCATTGCACGAGGCGCTCATGATCTCGGGTTTGTTGTCGAGACTAAGAACGCCGCCGAACCCGGTGCGGTAGACATCGGTGAAGTAGTCGATGCCGCCGACGCATTTCAACGTGTACTCATTCGCGTGAGCGGTGCCAACCGAAAGTAGAGCGGCGAGAGCGACCGTGGCCGTAAAGCGCTTCATGGTGTTTTATCCCTGTAGCGTCGGAGGCCGTTCCTCCAGATTAGTGTGAATTATAGCACTTAGTATGGCCACCGTCAAGTATGAGAAGCGTGGCTTATATGGTACTGTTTTCCGACATGAAAAAGGACATTCATCCGGCAGACTATAGACAGGTCATTTTTGAAGACGTCACCTCGGGCAAGCGTTTTCTCATTGGTTCGACTATCAGTACCGAAAAAACCGACAAATGGGAGGACAAGAAAGAATATCCTCTCGTTCAAATAGAAATCTCCTCGGCCTCACATCCGTTCTATACGGGCCAGTCCAAGACCATCGACACCGCCGGCCGCGTCGAGAAATTCAAGACGCGCCTCTCGAAGGCCAAGGGGAAGAAGTAGGACCGGAGGCGGGAATCTTCCGCTGAACGGTACGTTCGTACCGGCTCTGGTCCTCGTCACCCTGCGGTATGATACTGACAGCGCTGCGCGATGTTCATCGGAAAATTCCCGCCTCCTAGACCTAAGAGGAGTGAACGGAGAGTATTGCACGATGTTCGGCGGACATCTCGTCGCGGCCGCATGGGAAAAGAGCGATATGGAAACAAAACAGTTAAATCCAGACGAATACGCGGACCTGCCCGCGCACATTCACGCGCAGGCGGGCGACCCGCGGCTTTCGTATTTGGTCGTCGAATGGCGCCGCCTCACGCAGGCGGAAAAAGATGCCGAGGAGCTCATGGAAGTAGACCCCGCGATGAAAGAGCTCGCCGAAAAGGAGCTTGCCGATATCGCTACACAGAAAGACACGCTGGTGGAGCAGATGCAGAAAATCGTCGGTAACCCCAATGAGCGCGAATGGCCAAATGAAGTCGTGCTCGAAGTGCGCGCGGGAGTCGGCGGCGAGGAGGCGTCGCTTTTTGCCGAAGAGCTCGCCCGCATGTATCTGCGCTACGCCGAGGCAAAGGGGTGGAAATTCAAATCACTCGACGAATCGCGCGGCGCGCTCGGTGGGTACAAGGAGGCTCAATTTGAAATAAAAGGTGAGAACGTATACCGCGAATTACAGTTCGAAACCGGCGTGCACCGCGTCCAGCGCGTACCGGCGACCGAAAAGCAGGGACGCATCCACACGTCGACCGCCTCCGTCGCCATCCTTCCGATATACAAGCGCACGAAGATAGAAATAAATCCCAGCGACCTCGAGATTGAGACGAGCCGCTCGGGCGGTGCCGGCGGGCAAAATGTGAACAAGGTGGAAACTGCGGTGCGCATCATCCACAAGCCGACCGGCATTGACGTGAAATGCACCTCGGAGCGCTCGCAGGCGCAGAACAAAGAGAAGGCTCTGAAATTGCTCACCAGCCGCATCCAGCAGGAACAGGACGAACGCGAGGCGCGCGAACGCGCGGCCGAGCGTAAGTCGCAGGTAGGTACCGGCGACCGGAGCGAGAAGGTGCGTACCTACAATTTTCCGCAGGACCGCATTACCGACCACCGCATCAAGGAATCATGGTCCAACGTTCCAAAAATCATGAGTGGACAAATCGGGCATATATTGGAATCGCTCGCAAAAGCCGATGCGGGCGAATCGGTTGCGTAACACGGCCTCTTTTGTTAGACTCTCGCGACATGACGACCGATATCAAGACCCTATTTGAAGCCGGAGCGCACTTCGGATTTCCCCGCGCGCGCCGTCATCCCACCGCCGCCCCCTTCATTTTCGGCACCAAAGACCGCACCGACATATTCGACCTCGAGCTGACAGGGAAGCGCCTGACAGCCGCGCAGGAATTTGCAAGCTCTCTCGCATCAGGCGGCAAGCAGCTCCTCATCGTGGGAGGCAAGAATGAAGCTCTCGGTATCGTGAAAGAGGTGGCGGAGCGCATCGGCATGCCGTACGTCGCCGGCCGCTGGATAGGCGGGACGCTCACGAATTTCAAGAACATCCGCAAGCGCATTGACCGCCTTCAGAAATTCATGGCGGAACGCGACTCGGGTGAACTCGAGAAATACACAAAGAAAGAGCGCCTGCTCATCGACCGCGAGATTGATAATTTGCTCAGCCGCTTCGGCGGGCTCGTGTCCATGACCGACCTTCCGGGTGCGCTGTTCGTCATTGATAGCCGCCACGAGGAAACGGCGGTCAAGGAGGCCAATCAGCTCGGCATTCCCGTTGTCGGCCTCTCCAATTCCGACTGCGATTTCGCGCGCGTACAGTATCCCGTTCCGGCGAACGACACATCGGTGAAGAGCATTCGCCTCGTTGCGGAAGCTATTGCGGAAAGTTATACGGCCGGCAAACGCGCCGCTGCTCCCAAGACCGAAGCACCGGCAAAGGCATAATGCTATAATTGTTGTCCGGCCGGAGAGCCGGCGCACTTTTTAGATATGGAAATCACAACAGAAATCATTAAAAACCTCCGCGACCTCACGGGAGTCTCTATCATGCAATGCAAAAAGGCGCTTGAGGAGGCGGGCGGCGACATGGAGAAGGCAAAAATCATCCTCCGCAAATCCTCGGCTGCTATCGCTACAAAGAAAGGTGACCGCACGCTTGGTGCGGGCACCGTCGCGGCCTATACGCACGCGGGTGGCACTGTGGTCGGCGCCGTGGTGCTTGCGTGCGAGACCGACTTTGTGTCACGCAACGAAGAATTCGGTAAACTCGCATACGATATCGCTATGCATGTGGCCGCTATGAACCCTCAATTTACGACCCGCGAGGACGTCAAAGAGGAGGACCTGCGGGCCGCGCGTGAAGTTTTTGCCAAGGAAGTGGAGGGTCTGCCGGAGGCGAGCCGGGAGAAAGCGCTGACCGGCAAGCTTGAGTCATTTGCGAAAGAAAAGACACTTCTTGAACAGCCGTTCGTCAAAGACGGCAACATCACCATTAAGCAGCTCATCGAGTCTGCGGTGCAGAAATTCGGTGAGAAGGTGGAGATTGTCCGTTTCGAACGCCTCTCGGTAAAATAATCATGATAGTTGCAATCGTCATCTTTTTCCTCTCGCTCTTGGGCATCGTAGGTCTTTTCGGCCTGAAACATTGGGAAGAGCAGAAACAACGGGTTGTCGCACAGGACATGCGCGTCCGCGCCGATGAGCGCGCGCTCGAGTTCAAGACATGGCTCGAGAATTCCCGCGGCGAATTCAAGAAGCTTCCGCCCGCGCTCCTGCGCCTCTCTCGCATTGCAATACACGAAGCGGCTCTGGGGGCTGCCGCCTCCGCCCGCTTCATTGAGCGGCAGGCGCACCGGCTAGCTGACATGGTCTCGCACAAGCATCATTTCGAGCGCCGCGAACCGCGCTCCGACTTTCTCAAGCAGATGACCGACCACAAGAACGGTAACGGCGCGGGACTCGGCGAAAAGGATAATATCTGATATTCTCCTTTTGTTCCTGTCGCCGCCTTAATCGCAGGGCTCATAAGACGGCATCGTTCAGATGAAATGAGAACACGAGCGTTCTCATTTCGAGCCCTCACTCGCCGCCTTAGCTCAGTTGGTAGAGCGCCACTTTTGTAAAGTGGATGTCCCCGGTTCAAATCCGGGAGGCGGCTCCAAATTTACTTTTTTGTCGTCGTAGCAGTACTTGTCGCCGTTTTCAATGTCGCGAGTTGCGGCAGTATCTTTTTGATATCAGCCATCGTGTGGAGGCCGTAGTAGGTCTTGCCGTTGATAATCAGTGCGGGCGGCTGATTCTTCACATCGTGAATATCAATGAGCGTCTGGAGCGCGGAGAGGTCGAGGTTGTAATCAAACGAGTAGACACGCAGCTGCGGGTAGGTTTCCGAGAGCCCCGTCAGCGCGTATCCCTGCTCCTCGCAATCTTTGCAATCACCCTTGTTGGAGTAGAAGTAGAGAATGAACACCGGCTTGAGACCGCATTTTGCGGTGACTTGCCGCATGAGGAGGTAATCCTTTATTTCGAGCAGTGAATAGTAGCGCTTCAGCTCGGTGAGCTGCGCTTGGTCCACGTTGCTCTGTGTCTCCAGATAGGCGAGTCGTTGGCCGACGGGCTGTATTTCGCTGGAGAGTACTGAATTTTCGGAGATATCCTGACATGAATGCTCCGCGAGAAGGTCGAATTGTGTCTCGAGTGAAAGTATGTCAATCGAAATGCTCGACTGGGTTGCTTGAATCTCGGCGATGCGCCGGTTGTTGAAATAGTCGGACGCATAGAGCGCGGTAGCGAAAATAGCCGCCGTGATGAGAAGTGCGACAACGTAGCTGCTCCATCGCGCAGTGCGCATATTTACTGCAGGCTCCATATGATTAGCGCCAGCTTACACCAGTCTTAAAAACCGCGCGAACGACCGCAGCCCCGAGCCATAGCGGTACAAGGAAGCTGTAGAAAAGAAGAAACAGCGGAGTTGAGAGTGGCGGGCGCCGTGAGCCCGTGCCGATGAAAGAACCGGCACTAATGAGCGCAAGGATAAGCCCCACGCTTACGAGCACCAGAAAGAGCATCGTGCTTGTGTTGAAATAAAAGAGGTCAAATGATGCATGTGGATACAGGCCGGAAAACTGTATGCGTATTATCTCGTCGCGAAGTGAAATGAGAGAGCTGAATGCGATACGTGAAAAGAAATATATACCGGCCGCGATTGAGATAAGCGCGGAGGGCAACACGAGGAGCCCCAGGTTGCCGTATTTTCTGTTGCCGACCATGTGGCGGTAGTCGACCGCATTTCGCAGCCAGCCGTAGGTCCACCGCACGCGCTGACGGAAGAGAGCGGGAAGCGTGCGCGGCGTCGAGGTGTGCACGATGGCACTAGGGGCATTCGCGATGAGGTGCCCCTCATGCTGCATACGCAGGGCCATTTCCATGTCTTCAGTCGAATGTGCGAAGCGCCAGCCGCCAAGTTCACGCACAACCTTGGCACGGAAGAACGAGAACGGGCCGGGTGTAATGAAAACGGAGCCAATCACCGCGAGAATGAAACGGTTGAAAATACTGAGCCGGTATTCGACATTCTGCAAGTGCTGGAGTATCGTCTCGGGCTCTTTCACGAAGATGCAGGGTGTGACCGCTGAAATCAGTCTATTCTCAAATACCGGAGCGATGTGCAAGAGCGCATCGGGCTCAACGACCGAGTCGGCGTCGAGACATCCGATAAGTTCGGCGTTCGTGTTTTCAAGGCCGAGATTCATAGCAGTGTGCTTGCCACCGTTCTCTTTCGTGAAGATTCGTACGCGCGAGTCGTTCCTGAACTGTTCAAGCGTGGAGAGTGTGCCGTCGGTGGACCCGTCGTCCACGAGAATGAACTCAATCTTCTCTTCCGGGTAGCGAAGGGCAAGCAAAGAACGTACCGTGCCCGCGACGGTGATCTCTTCGTTGAAACAGGGCACAACGACAGCGACCGTGGGGAGAGTGGCTTCGTCTACGGGCGTGCGCTGTCGTGACACGCGGACAAAGCGGCGCTCTAGAAACGCAACAAGCAAAAAAACCTCAAAGTAGAGAGAGATGAAAAGAAAGGCGTATGTGACACCAGTCATGCTCATGGGAGTCAGCAGTATATCAAAAGGGGCGCTCGGCGGCCACGTGTTTTGCCGTCGCTATCTGGCGCTAGTGCGCCAGCGCTCGGTCTCGGCCCTGTCGGGCCTGCGAAGACGGCAAAACACGTGGCCGCGCTCGCTTGGGGCGGGGGGAACAGGATATACTGTCGTTCATGTCAGAGAGAGGTCATATCCATCCTATCTCGAGCCTTATTCGTGAGGCAAACAAGATATTTTTTGATATGGGCTTTGCGTTTGAGGAGGGGCCGCTCTTGGAGGACGAGTGGCACAATTTTGATGCGCTCAATGTCCCCAAGGACCATCCCGCTCGCGACATGCAGGACACCTTTTTCATCAAGGATGAGCAGGGGATGGTATTACGCACGCACACTTCGCCCGTGCAAATCCGCTACATGGAGACGCAGATGAAGAAGGGTGTTCAGCCTCCGTACCGTGTCATTGTGCCGGGCAAAGTCTTCCGCAATGAGGCGACCGACATGACGCACGAGGCGGAATTCTTCCAGATAGAAGGGCTCGCGGTGGGCGAGGATGTGACGCTCGCCAACCTCAAGGGCACGCTCGCGCGATTTTTCAAGGAACTGTTCAAAGGCGCGCAGGTGGAAATCCGTTTCCGCCCGAGCTTCTTCCCTTTCACCGAGCCGTCTGTCGAGGTGGACATGCGCATCACCGGCGAGAGCGCACCGGCAAAATTGCGTGACCGATGGATAGAGATGATGGGTGCCGGCATGGTGCATCCGCAGGTACTCAAAAACGCCGGAGTAGATCCGGAGAAATATCAGGGTTTTGCGTTCGGCATGGGTCTCGATCGTCTCGCGCTTTTGCGCTGGGGCATCGACGACGTGCGCCACATGCACTCCGCCGATTTGCGGTTCATCAATCAATTTTAGCCCGTTAGAGATTTACCATGCATTACACCTACGTACTTCGGAGCAAAGCAGACGGTAAATGGTATACCGGGTGCACGAACGATTTACGAAAACGCTTGCGACAACACAACAGTGGCCAAATGGTTGCCACGGCCAAACGACGTCCGTTCGAACTGATGTACTACGAAGCGTGTACGGAGCAATCAGACGCGTATGCGCGCGAGAAGTATTTAAAAACTGGTATGGGAAAGCGATACATCAAGAATCGTCTCAAGCGTTTTCTATCTCTAACGGGCTGAATATGAAAATCTCACGGAATTGGCTGCAGACGTATTTTGAGAAACCGCTACCGGAGGCGCAGGCGCTGGCAGATGCGCTCACCTTTCATGCGTTCGAAATAGAAAGCGTTGAGAATGACGTACTCGACGTGAAAGTGACGCCCAATCGCGGGCACGATTGCTTGTCGCATCGGGGTGTTGCAAAGGAACTCTCGGCAATTCTTGAATTGCCGATGAAGGCCGACGCGCTGCGTCAGACCGTGTCGTTGGAGCCGAGAACGGATGAGGTGGCCGTCACTATTGAGACACCGCTGTGCCCGCGCTACATCGCCGGATATATCACGGGTGTGAAAGTGGGTCCGTCGCCGGATTGGCTGCGCAGTTCGCTTGAGAGTGTAGGACAGCGCTCTATCAACAATGTCGTGGATGCGACCAATTATGTGATGTTCAACCTCGGCCAGCCGCTCCACGCATTTGATGCGGGGCAACTCAAAGAAAAGAACGGATATTCCATTGAAGTCCGCAACGCAAAGAAAGGAGAGAAAATGATTGCGCTCGACGACAAAGAATATGAACTCGCCGAGAGTATGCTCGTCATCGGCGACAAAAATTCCGGCGCGGCTATCGGAATTGCGGGCGTAAAGGGCGGTAAACCGGCGGGCATTTCGGAAACGACAAAGGACATTATTATCGAATCAGCAAATTTCGACGGTGTGTCGGTACGGCGCACAGCCGCCGCGCTGAAGCTGCGCACCGATGCGTCGTCGCGCTTCGAGCAGGTGCTATCGCCCGAGCTTGCCGCATACGGTATGCGCGCGGCGGCCGACCTTATTTTGCAGCTCGCGGGCGGCGAATTAGCCGGTTTCACTGACGAATATCCGGCCAAACAGGGAATACGGACGGTTAGCGTGACACTATCGAAAATAAACGCCGTTCTCGGTACCAAACTCGCAGAATCGGATGTCGCGGACGCGTTCAGGCGCCTCGAGCTCCCATATCAATCCGATGAGGTCAGACCTCATCGGGTTACTGTCACGCCGCCGTTCGAGCGGCTCGACCTCGTTATCGCGGAGGATTTGATTGAGGAAGTTGCCCGCATCGTCGGGTACGACAAAATTCCCGCTGTCGAGTTATCGAAATTTACCGGCAAGGTGGAAATCAATCCGAATTTCTATGCGGCAGAGAAGTCGCGTGAAGAACTCGTTGCACAAGGCTACTCGGAGGTGTTCACATCGGTGTTCGCAGACAAGGGCGAGCGCGTCGTCGCCAACAAGGTGGACGGCGTGCGACCGTATTTGCGCGCGACACTTCAGGACGGGCTAAAGGACGCACTGGAGAAGAACATCCGCAACAAGGATTTGCTCGGACTCAAAGAAGTAAAACTGTTCGAGATTGGCACAGTGTGGCGCAAAGGGCGGGAGGAAATTGTTCTCGGCACGGCCGACAAAAGCGGTGTTCGCGAATCTGAATTAACGACATCGGATGTCGTTAATGATGTCTACGAGATGTTGCCGGTTTCGACGACGGAACGATATCAAACGTACTCAAAGTACCCGTTCATCGTGCGCGACATCGCACTGTGGGTACCTGCGGGGATAAAACCGGAAGATGTTCTTGAAGTTATCCGTACGCATGCCGGAGAGCTTCTTGTGCGCAGCGAGAAGTTCGATGAATTCACCAAGGGTGAAAAGACATCGTATGCATTTCGGCTCGTCTTTCAATCATTCGACAAAACGCTTACCGACGGCGACGCCAATGAGCGAATGGAAAGTATTTACGCTGCGGTGAAAGGAAAAGGGTGGGAAGTCCGGTAGTCCAAAAAGATTACCCGGGCGGTGAAGCCCGGGATAGTCGTTGGAGCAGGTCCTTTGTCGGAGGACGGCTACATATCGGCCTGACAAGTTCCAGTCGCGGCAGTGGTAAGCCGAACACGAAGGTCGTCTCCCAGCGACAAAGTAGCTTGTCGCGGTCTTGTATCGTGCCGAGATTCGCGCCATGCCGGATTAGGCCTATCGGCACCGGCTTCCACAGTCGCCACCAGCCGCAGTTGAGTGCGACGTTTTTCATGGCAATCTCGCACTCCCCCCACGTTGTGCCAGTTCTGGCGGTTGATGCAGTAATTCCGGCGGCGACGACTATGGCAATCAGTGTCACTGTGCCCGCTCTCATCGCGAATTCCTCCCCAAATACGGCCGGCGTTCGTACCGAGCCAAGGCACACTATACCCACCTTTTGGGGCTATGCAAACACCCTGTTTTTTGCTATACTAAATGCACAAAACATGGCTACAAATAAGGCGGAAAAGACCAAGAAAACGGCCCCCAAAACGGGGCAAAGTCATACAAAGGGCTCGTACGGCGCGAGTGACATTACGGTGCTCGAAGGACTCGAAGCAGTGCGCCGCCGTCCGGGCATGTACATCGGTACCACCGGCACATCCGGATTGCATCACCTCGTCTGGGAAGTCTTCGACAACTCGCGCGACGAGGCGATGGGCGATTTCGCCAACGACGTCGAAATCGCGCTTTTGCCCGACTATCGCGTGCGCGTTGCCGACAACGGCCGCGGCATTCCCGTAGAAATCCACCCCAAGACAAAAGTCTCCACTCTTGAGACGGTGATGACGATGCTCCACGCGGGCGGCAAATTCGGTGGCGATGGCTACAAAGTCTCGGGCGGTCTGCACGGAGTCGGAGTCTCCGTGGTCAACGCACTATCGACGCACCTGCGTGCGGAAGTGCATCGCGACGGCGGGCAATATATTCAGGAATACAAAAACGGCGGCAAACCGGTGGGGAAGACCAAGAAAGTCGGCGCTTCGAAATTGCACGGCACCATCATCACTTTCCAATCCGACGGCTCCATATTCCCCGACAGGGAATTGAACTGGGATACCATTGTCTCCCACATGCGCCAGCAGGCGTATTTGGTCAAAGGGCTCCGCATCTCGATACTCGACCTGCGCAAAGTGGAGAATGTAAAAGACGAAGAAGTATTTTATCTCCGCAAGCTCGGGCTCGACGCACCGTCCGTTACGTTTTACTTCGAGGGTGGCTTGCGTAGTCTCGTCTCATTCCAGAACCATCACCTCGAACCGGTCCACAAGACCGTTTTTTATGTGGAGAAGGAACAAGACGGCGTACACGTGGAAGTCGCATTGCAGTATGTGGACGACATCACCTCGCGCATTTCCGCATTCGCCAACAACATTTACAACGCCGAAGGCGGCACGCATGTCACCGGTTTCAAGACCGCGCTTACGCGCACACTCAATGCCCAAATAAAGAATGGCAACGGCGGCGGCAAAGACAGCGAGAATTTCACGGGCGACGATGTGCTCGAAGGTCTCACAGCGGTCGTCTCGGTGAAATTGCGCGAAATCCAATTTGAAGGCCAGACCAAGGGCAAGCTCGGCTCGGTGGAAGCGCGCGGCGCGACCGAGACCGTCTTCGGCGAGGCGTTTGGCCAGTTCCTCGAAGAACATCCGGAGGAAGCCCGCGCGATTCTCGGCAAAATTGCGCTGGCGATGAAGGCACGCAAAGCGGCGAAGGCGGCCAAGGACTCAATACTGCGCAAAGGCGCGCTCGACGGCATGACTCTGCCCGGCAAGCTCGCCGACTGTCAGAGCAAGAGTGCGGAAGAGTCCGAACTCTTCATCGTGGAGGGAGATTCGGCCGGCGGCACTGCCAAGATGGGCCGCGACCGGCGCATACAGGCCGTGCTTCCTTTGCGCGGAAAGATTCTCAACATCGAACGCGCACGTCTGGACAAGATGCTCGCCAGCGAGCAGATTAAAAATCTCGTCGTCGCGCTGGGGACTGCGATAGGCGATATTTTCGACATCGCAAAATTGCGCTACCACAAAATCATCATCGCGACTGATGCCGACGTGGACGGCGCGCACATCCGCACACTTCTCCTCACGCTCATGTACCGCCATTTCCGCCCCGTCATCGACGGCGGCTTCCTCTACATCGCTCAGCCGCCGCTTTTTAAGGTGAAAAAGGGTAAGGAGATTTTCTACGCATACACCGACGAGGAGCGCATCAAGCTTGTCGGCAAGGATATGCCGCTTGAAACAGTTGATAGTGAAGAGTCGGTAGTTGATAGTGAAGAAGCCCCGACGCCCGAAGGGGTCGGGGTCCCGACCTCCGACGGACGTCGGAGCGTCGGGAAAGCTCCGAAAATATCGGTACAGCGCTACAAGGGCTTGGGCGAAATGAATTCCGAAGAATTGTGGGAGACCACGATGGACCCCGCCCGCCGCATCCTCAAACAGGTCGCTATCCATGACGCTGTCGAAGCGGACATGGTCTTCGACATGCTCATGGGCACTGACGTTCCCGCCCGCAAATCATTCATCCAGTCACATGCCAAGGAAGCAACGCTTGATATATAAAACGAAGATAGTACTGTTTCGTTCAGTGCCGCGCTTGGCGGCTTAGGGAGCAGCGGTAAAGCCGCTGATACAACAATGGTGTATGGTCCTTGGAGCAAGTTGTTCGACGCTGGTTGGCCGCCGGTTATTGTGGCGGTGCTGATTGCGCTTCGCTGGCTAGCGATTTACCAATTCGATGCCACGGAAGCACAAGCTCTCGGCATCGCCGCCCTGGTGGGTGGAATCGTTGCTACAGGGTTGATCTGCGCGGTGAATGCAGTCGTAGACGATCGTGTCTCCGAGATTGTCTCGGACGCCTCCGAATCCGCTGTCGTGTCCGCATTTTATGCCGCCGCCGCCGCCGTGCTCATCGGGGTGTTCGTAACGAGTCCGCCGATGCTCTCGATCTCGTGTAGTGTCCTGCTCTTATTTTTTGGAGGTTTGCTATATCGCGTGTCACAGGACAACATGGAGATTGACGAATGGCAGTGGGGCTGGCGGAAAGCGGTCATGCCCGCCGGACTCGTCGCCGGCTACTTCGCCAAACTGCAATGGTCGGACGTCGTCGGATTCGCGGTACTGGTCGCATTCCTCATCGTCCAGTTCATGTGGACATACGCGACATGGCCGAGAAAAGTTGCTGTTGGGGCGACTTAAACTCGCGCATCAGAAAGACAAGACAGAAAAGGGCGGCCGCAGCGGCCGCCCTTAATCTTTTTATAATATTAGTATCCGTTCGGAGTGATGTACGGATACTGACCGCTGTTTTGGTAGTAAGGCAGGCCGTTACCAGAATTGTAATAGTTGCCCTGATTGCAGATGTACGCGGCACCGTTCCAGTAGCACTGCTGGTTCCCGATATTGGTTTGGTACGTGCTTGGCGTGTAGTACTGATTTTGATACTGCACGTTGTACGGTGAGTTCAAATACTGCGACACGTAGTTGTTCGAGGCGTTTGAGTCGTTGCCGCTCGTTACGCTCACGGTGAATGTGCCGGGGCTGGCCATCGTGAAGTTCAGGGTGTTCACGATACGCGAACCGGCCGCAAGCGGGGCCTGCGCGGGTGACGAATACGAGTACGACTGTGTCGTGGGGAGTTGCGCAGAGAAGTAGTACGTGCCGGAGGGTGAGCCGCCGACATTTCCGATATCGAACGTCACTGTCGCGTTCCCCCACGAATCCGCGTTGAGCGAGAGTATGGTGACGGCGAGGTCGGCGGGACCCGTCGCTACGGGAGAGGTATTGATAGGGGTCGCCGGTTTCCTCGGCTCGGCAACAGGAGTGACGATGAGCTTCGCGGGATTGATGACCGTGCTTGCCGAGCCTTGCGCGGGCACAGAAGCCGTCGTGCTGGTCGACGAAGGGATATACAGAATGGTAAGCGGAACCCGTACGCTCGTGGTCGCAGTTGAGAGCGGGAAAATCGTGGCTGAGCTTGTCGCAAGCCCAAGCGTGTACGCACCTCCGCAGGGAATCTGTGCGCCGCCGTACAGTGAGAATGAAAGGCCGGCAGTGCACGGATAGAGGAGCGCATAATTGCCTTTTACACTCGGAGAATATTTCCAGTTCACGGCAACCGGCTCGCCGGAGTCGGCCTGAGACGGCACGGTCACTTGGATAGCGGTATTGCGCGAACCCGAAAAGAGAGAAGAGAACCATCCGCCCGAAAGCGAGAATATGTGGATGATGCCCCACAGGACGATGATGACAAGAATGATGATTCCGGCAACCGCTAAGACATTTGCAAATACCGAAATGGGCTCGGTTCGGGCGGGGGAGGCGCTTGCTTGCGGCGGGTGCTGTGCATCTGCCATGCCCGTGATAATTCCATGATTAGAGCCATCCGTCAAAGGTTGACAAGACGATATTTATAGTGTACTATATCGCCGTGAATAACTCTTCCCACAAATCCGAGGACAGGCCGCCGGTGACGGTCTTTTTGGCCGCGACGGTAGTGATTTTCTTTCTCTCGCTTTCGACGGCCGATTCCGTCGGCTTCGTGCCGGATTATATCGATGGTTCGACGTCGCTCACCACAAGCGGTTCTGATTCGCAGAACAATATCGCGCTTGCGTCACTCCCGGAGCTTGGCGAAGAGACGCCTGCGGTAAGCGGGGTCGCGCCGGAGCGTCTCATCATTCCCGCCATCGACCTCGACCTTGCCGTACAGAACCCTGCGACGCGCGATATCAGTGCGCTCGATGCGCTTTTGCAAAACGGTCCCGCGCGCTACGTGGACTCGGCTCAGCTTGGCGAGGTGGGTAACATGATTATCTTCGCGCACTCCTCGAATCTGCCGATTGTCCGCAACAAAATGTATCAGGCGTTCAACAAAGTTCCCGAGCTCAAGACGGGAGACACCATCACGCTCACTGCACAGGGCAAAGCCTACATGTACAGCGTCGTGTCGATTATTACGGCAGACGCGACCAACACCAACATCGATATGTCGCCCGAGAAAGGCACGCGCCTCACGCTCGTGACGTGCGACACACTCACCGGCAAGAGCGCCCGCTACGTACTCGAAGCGAGCTTCGTCGGAACCTACGACATCTAGTATGCGATACACACTTACATTGTTTACGGTGCTCGCGGTGCTCGGCATAGCCGCGCCTGTCTACGCCGCCGCTCCGCCCGACGGCACTTCGGGGAGTTGCGGCTGTGCCGTGTACGACGAGTACGAAACGATAGTCATAACCGACTCGGAGATAGTCGGGTATCCCGCTTCGGCAGGCAGACCCGCGTCGGCGTCGCATCCTGTTTCCGTCGGTCGTCCGTTTTTGGCGGGCTATCCGGTAGAAGTCGCGCATCCCGTCAGTGTCGCTCATCCGGTGATTGTCGGGCGCATCGTCGGCATCGCTCATCCGGTGACTATCGCGCACGCGGTAGATATCGCGCACGCAGTCGGCATCGAATCCTACGGCGGAAGACTCGCGCCGGTAGGCCGCGCCGTTGATATCGCACACGCGGTCAATATCGCTCATGCGGTAAACATAGGCCGCGCAGTCAGCATCGGCCGTGCGGTCTCCGTCGGTACACCCGTCGCAATCGCACATCCCGTCGACATCGGCTATGCGGTGGATATAGGACACGCCATCAGCATCGACCGCTGGGGCCGCTAACGGCGGCTTCTTGACTCAAAAGGATTTTAGAGGCACAACTTCCACAGTTCCCGAGCTGCATCGGGACGCAACAAGGATTTGTGTCATGACAGACCAGACCCCCGGCGCAGCACCTGCGCCGCAATCTGCCCAGCCTGCGCAGCAGCCCCCTGCCATATCCGAATCGGATCGAAAGCCGAAATTTGTCAGGTTGCGTGTCGCGTTTGGCATGTTGCCCCAACCTGATGGAAAGCCGCCGTACATCTGGCTCGAACGGTGGGACGCGTTCATCGTCGGGGTCGCTGTGGCGCTCGGCGTACCTCTGCTCGGCTTGAGCGGCCTGTCCGTCGAGACCAAGAAAACGATTCTCATTTGGTGGCTCGCCACCTGGGTCGTATTCTTCGTCTATTTCGAGGGTCGCGAGCTCATTGGCCAGATGATGGGTCGCGGAGCCATCAAGCAGGAGCAGTTGAGCGAACAGCAAAACACTGCGCAGGGTCCATTCTACGGCGTCATCGGCGCATTCGTCATCTGGGCCCTGACCTTCGCGATTCACGTGACCATCCACGTGTATCCGGTGTATGACGGAGACATACTCAAGCTCTTGTTCGTCACTATTCCGGTCGAGATGGGCCGCGGATATTTGACGACACCCGTCTACTTCGGGTTCATCGAATGGTTCATTCTGGTGCAGGTGTGGGTCTCGACGAGCCTCGTCAACTACATCATGTACAACACTGGCAACACGTTCTCGAAGGCCGCCCCGATGGGCGAGCGGACGGAACGGCGCGGTTAACCGCGCAACAGTCGATCATTCAAACAAAGCGCCGCGGCAATGCTTGCCGCGGCGCATCCTCTTTTTACCTCGAAACATTGACATTTCTGTCAGATGTGCTACCATGGCGCGTAGAGCAAAGACAGCTCTGGAGCTTCCGACGGAAGCTCCCAACATTGACACAAGTATCGAGGAGAACTGAAAGATGCGAGGCTTTGAACTGACAGTCGACAATGCTCGACTGCTTGCCCGCTTGAAGAAGCTTGGCAAGGTTCCGGCTCATCTGGAATATCTCACTGGCGCCAATCTGTTCGAGACGGTTGACGAGACCGGCGCCGCCGGCCTCAGCATCATCCTCGGACCGATCAACGCCGGTCGCCGTGGGCGCAAGCCCCGTGCGATTCCCGTCGCGAGCGACCCGGACAGAATGCCGCAAATCAAAGGCGACCGTCTGTTCCGCGCCGATGTCGCGCCGGTGGGTGACGATTCCTATGAGCTGGTCCGCCAGCAAAAGGAAGGCGTCGCGCTTAGGACCGTTGTCACCGGCTTGCTGGTGGGGTCCCATGGCTCGACGACCGAAGACTTCGCGGAAATCGTCAAAAGTGGCGGAAAGCTCCGGTATCACGGCGCGTTCCCGATCACGGCTGACGCCGCCGAAGTCGTCGGTGAAGGCATCGACCTCGACATCACTGCGCCATCGCGCGTCATCGCTGACGAGCGGTTCGGCAGGGTCCGTGGTCTGGTCGGCGTCCCGAAACAACGAGCCGTCCAGCTGGAAGCTGTCATCGGCGGGCCGATTCTCGTCGGCCAAATCGATGGCGAGCTGAAAATCCACGAGCTCACCAAGGACGGCTCATGGAAGGTGCAGGATGTCACCAACAGCGAGTATTGGCAGAAGAAATTTATGGATCTCGCCATGCAGGACGTTACGTACCTGCAGGAGGTCGAAAAAGCCAATAAGCGCGAGAAGACGTTCAAGGTCATCAAGCCGCCCATGGACCACATGGACGCCGCCTGATACCGGGAACGAAGTTCTCTACAGTTCAAGACTTGTAACAGCGGGGCCTCACGGCCCCCTGTTTTTTTGGGGAAACGCCCTAAAGCCCTTCAATCGCGTGCTACAATTTTTTCATGACTGAAGCATTCGAACGGCGGGCCGCCGAAGCAATGAAGCGTCGCAAGGTGCCGGTGGAAAGTGACATCGTAATTCCATTGCCGGACCTTACCGCTGGCGGCAAGAAAGTGGACTCTGTAGATGAGCCAAAGGAAGCGCCTGCTGAGGCGAAAGAAGATTTCTTTGCCGTCATGCCGAACGAAGTATCGGAGGCCCCCGAGGGGGGAGATTTCATCATTGACCCGTCCGCCGACTCGTCCGCGCCGGGCGTATTTACCTATGCCGGCCATAGGTTACGACCGGTCAACCCCGTTGAATATGCGAAAATAACTGCAATCACCGCCAATCCAAAGACAAGGCGTGAAAAAGGCCCCCGACGACTAGCGGCATTGTTGCCACCTGCCGGACCAGCCGATGCTCCGTCGGCTGCGGGAGCGGGAGAGGTGGTGCAGGGAACAAACGGAACAATAGACCTCGGGAGACTGGGTGCACAGGCGCAAGATAATGTACGCAACAGAGACCGGCGTGCCGGGCAGGAACCGTTTCTACCGCCGCGAGAACGATTCGACCGCAGGCGATTCCAACTCGTCCACAATTCGGACAACACAACAGGCGGGCCAAACGCAGGGGTACCGGATTACTATGTGTACCTCGACCCCGACGGCAGACCTCGTACCAATCCCGATGGCACCGAGCAGAGGTACACGTTGGCAGATGTCGAGCGCTTACTGAATCCCAGAGGACCGGGCGGACGCGGGTTGGCCGGCGCCGGTCCCGCAATGCCGCAAGGGCCGCAAGCGCCACTCATCGCACCGCAGAGGGTTCCTGCAGGTGTCATACCGGATTTCATCTGGAGAAATTTATCCAAGGGACGCATTGAGCGGAACGTCCCGCTTACCTTTGAGCAGGGACCGACGATGGACGTCATTCTCCCGAGCAAGAAAGACCAAGAGATGTTCGGCGAGCTTGTGCGGGCGCACGGGCCGCACGAATTATTTTTGCGCTACATGGCGGCGTCCGAGCATCCGGAAGCAATGCAGGCATCGGATTGGGCGGAGCTTGGGCACCTGCTCGAGGAATTCGGCCACCGCAAGCTACTGCTTGAGGAGGTTCAAACAAACCTCACGAAAGAAGACGTCACGTTCATGCTCGTGCACAATCCCGCATTTGCGTCGATACGTTTTAATCTCAAGCCGGAACGGGCCATGGAAGTGATGAAGACGTCGATGAGCTATCTGTTTATGCGCGGCTCGCACGACGAAATCAACGCCATGGTGCTCTCACAACGCGCCAATCGCGATATTCGCGAGAGCGATTATTACATCGGACTCAATGAACGTGTCCATTATCATACCGACAAGACAGGTATCAAGGCGGACGATTTGGATTGGAACAGGCTCGACCCGAAATTGCAGAAGCAGATTCTGAAGCCCGGTTTGCTGGGCTGGATGTTCCACGGAGAAAAGACGAAACGCTCACGCGCGACGCTCGAGCATATTCAGACCAACAGGGCGTCGATGGGCTATCTTCTTGCCGGCACCGTATCGAACGACCCCGTGCTCATCTCGCGTATCGTACGCGAAGCGCAGACGGGCGAGCGCGTGCCGCAGGTGGGCGAACGTGGCGTGGGCACCGCCGCGGATGCGCGGACGGAGCGGCGGCACATAAACGAGGAACTCAACGAGAACGCACTCCTTGAGCAAGTGCGGAATCCGGAATTCCGCGCGAATTTCCGTGACTTGGACGGGCGCACATGGGATAATTCCACGCCGGAAGCGCGCGAGGAAGCGTTTTTTGCCGACAGTGAAAGGGATTTGACCCAGCGGCAGACGCTACTCGGTTGGTTTTCCAATTTCCTGAGCGCACTCTTCAGTGTGCGACTTGACCGTGCGAAACAGCGTTTAGCAACCGAAGGGGCATTCAATTAATTAATCACTATATATATGGAACACGACGCACTCGAACTATTTCATACACAATTGCAGGCTCTGTACGAGAAAGGGGATGAGTCCGCCGCGCAGAAGCTTATCGCCGAGGAATTCCCGAAATTACCGGAGTCTGTACAAGGCGACATCCTTACCCGCATGTATTTCAAAGGTCTTCAGGAGCAGAACCGGCAGGCAGGCGTCGTGGCGGAAATCCAGGAGAAAGGTCTTGAAATTCTCGATACGCTCGACGTGATGGAGCAAATTCTCAAGAGCAAGAAAAAGTAGGGGCGACTTGACAGGATACCATTTATAGTGTACTGCTTGGCTCGGCAACCGGAGTAGTTCCGGTATACAGATTCAATTGCGGGCGCCGCATCCGCGGCGTCCGTGCAAGTTCAACCCGCTGCCGCACCTGCGGTGGCACCACTCATCGAAATCGGAGGCAAGAAATCAATGCGTAAGCGCGGAAAGCTCTACTCAATCGTGGCGGACACCATGTGGGTTCTCACGGTCATCGCCTTTGCCTTCCTGCTCGGAATCTTCCCGCAGGTGAGCACCATGGTCGTGCCGTACTACGGTGGCACGGTCGCACAGCTCCTCATCATGATGATGGCACCCGCTATCGCGATGCTCGTCTTCTTCAATCTGCATTCCGGCCGGTGGCCGGTGGCGGAACATCGGAGGCGCAACATCTGGACGTCTCGTCTGGCGTGCGGGGCACTCGTTGTGATTGCTCTCGTCGTCTTTCTCGCCAATAAGGGTCTCACGGGCTTGCCCGTGTTGACCTACCAGGATTGGACCTTCAACGTCGACCTGCTCGCAAAAATCGCCCTGTTTGGCACTATCGCGTTTGCGGTCATCGACTTCTTCTACACGAAAGGCGATGACTACGTGGCATCGTCGGTCAACGATACCGCATTCAACGATTTGCAGCTGGAAAACGCAAACCTGCGGGCGCAGCTTGCCGCAAGAGCCTCGGGTGCAGCCTCGATTGGTGACCGGCGCGTTGCTTCACGTGACGGCCTGCTTCACCCGGATTTTCAAGGGGAAGCGGACAGTCAGGTGCTCAGACGCCGTATCGTGACCATCATCGAAAAGCCCTACTATGCTCGATTCCCCGGCGACGTTCCGCCGTGGCTCGAGCTGCGAGCCGAACCGCAACCGCGGCGTGCTCCAGCTCTCGCGCCGCTTGCAGAACCGCCGGCATCACGCGCGGCGGCCGAAGCGGATGCGCCTCTGCCGCAAGCCTAATCCTGCAAATCTGTACGAGTACACTAAAATCACACGGCGGGGCCCCAAAGCTCCGCCGTCGTTTTTTGGCTCTGCATAAGGTATTTATAGCCCTTGACAAAGGGGCTTTTCTTGTTATAATGGACATAAGAGTGGATTGAAGACTACGGTCAACAATGCGCTCGCAGCTCTAAGACAGTTCAACAGGAGGGCTTTGCCCATGACGACCGTCGACAACCGGGGCCAAGGCCCCCAGGAGCAAGCATTCGTTCACCGCGTTCATACGGTGATCGAGCCGCCGCAATACGCATCGGTCCAACCGATGCCGAACTACGCGGTCACTCGCAGTGCTACCGACTGGAGCAGCATCGCACTGGTCGGAATCATCGCCATCGCGTTGCTCGGGCTCATCGGCCTCGGCTTCTACAACTTTGGCTGCCACGACAAGGCCTGCTACGATGCAGTCGCAGCCGTCGGTGTCGCTCGCGCGAATGCGAGCGCCGGCGTGCCGACCGATGTCGGTAGCAACGGCACCATCAGCGCGTGTACCGGCAAATGCTGGGACGCGCAGAAGGTGAAAGCGGTCGCGGACGCAAACGCCCGCGCCAACTTCGGTAGTAATTCGGGTACCGACACGGTCAACGCCGTGGCGCCCCCGAACACCGTTGCCGCTCCGGCTCCGGAGGTGAAGGTCATCTACGTGACCCCGCCGGCTCTCCAAAGGCATTCGTCGACCTGCTCGACGTGCGCCGGCGGGTTGCCTGCGGATCGCGTGGCTGCCTGCTCGCGGCTTGGTGCCGGGCACCGCCTGATAGCGGCGCCCGATGGTAACTACCATTGCCTCGACGTTCAGGGTCGCCGTGTGCGGCCCAATGGACAGCTCGTCGCGGCGCGCTAGCCGACAAAAAACTCTGGTGGACTTGGTGCTATTCGCTTGGCGGAGGGATTCGTTCCTCCGCCAAGTTTCTTTTTTATATACAAGGGCGATTTTCAGTACATCTTGACTTCATGCAACATATGGTCACAATGCGTCGGGTTCTAGAAATGAGCCTATTTCGTGCCGTAGGCACGGAATATCGTCTCAATTGACACTCAGGGAGCTCGATCATGAAAATTCGCTGGTTCCTGGCGCTTTGCGCCTTGATCCTGCCGACGGTTGCATCCGCGACCGAACGGCAGGTCTACCCGTTGAGGCCGGAAGTCAACATGCCCTACCAGCCGAAAACCACGACCAGTCACAAGAATACGACTGGACCAAGCAACGCAACGGCAACAGCGACGGCGAACCCCCGCATCAACGTGAATGTCTACGTCGGTGGGGCTCGCACCGCCGCTGGTCCGCAAGGCGCATGCCAATCGCCGGCGTGCCGGCGCCCGGCGTGCGTGAATATCGCGCGGTCGCGCTCGGATTGCCGTACCAGTCGGAAGTGTCCGAGTCGGGCAGGATCGAATTGTCCGCTGCCGCCGGAACGTGTTGCGGCGTGTGGGCGGCTCGGCGGCAACCTGACAGTCGGTCGCGACGGGGTCAACCTCTGGTGTGTTGACCCGCAGGGCCGCAGACTGAGCCCGACGGGCGCCATCATCGGATTTGCGCGATGATTGCTTGGAGAGCGGGCCTTAGGCTCGCTCTCCACCCCCTTTTGTAGGTCTTGACAGATTAGTATTATCTGCTATAATAGCTGTGTTTAGCCATTAATAGATTATTCACTTAGCTAGTAGATACTTAATGAAACGATTATGACAAATGCATCAGTAAAGAATATGTTTCTTGTTCTGTCTGCGGTCGCGATTGCGGCGGTGCTTTCTTTTGGCGCATTTGCCACAACCGTTCATGCGCAGGAAGACGGCTGGGGCGGCTCCGATGGATGGGGTGGCTCTGACGGCTCCGGTGGATGGGGCGGCTCCGGTGGATGGGGCGGCTCCGATGGTTCCGATGGATGGGGCGGCTCCGATGGATGGGGTGGCTCTGACGGCTCCGATGGATGGGGTGGCTCCGATGGTTGGGGTGGCTCCGATGGTTGGGGCGGTTCTGATGGATGGGGCACCGTCTACGACAACGATTGCGGTGGATCCTGTGGGACGAGCGACTGGGGTGGCTCCGATGGATGGGGCACCGTCTACGACAATGACTGCGGTTGCTATACGTCGCAGCCCGATTACTCCTACGAACCCTACACGTACGAGGACACATACTACAACGACTCGTACTACCAGCCGTACCAGAACTACTCACAGCCTTCGTATCGCTCACAGCCGATGACCTTCTACGCGCCGGGCTACAGCGCTCCTCAGCAACCGCGTACGAATACGGTCTACGCTCCGCAGCAACAGCAACAGCAGCAGCAGCAACAGCAAGGCGGCGGCGGACCCATCAACATCGTGAACAATAACAACAACGTGAACACCAACACGAACGTTGCTCCGGTCTCGCAAGCGACGCCCCAGCACATCGTCCAGTACGTCTCACAGCCGAGCTATCCGACCTACTACCCGGTCTACCAGCCGACGTACAACTATCCGGTGTACAACACACAGCTCCCGTACTGCACCATCACGGCGACCACCGGCTACAACGGACTCGTGACACTCTACTGGTCTTCGAGCTACGCGACCAGCGGCTTCATCTCTCCGTCGGTTGGCTCGGTCGCACCGAACGGCAGTACCTCGCTCTACAACTACGGCAACGGAGTCTACACGATGACTGTTTCCGGTCAGGGCGGTAGCAACACCTGCCGCACCAGCTACGTCCAGCCTGTCGTGCAGACGCCTACAGTCTCGCTCACGCAGATTCCGTACACGGGCTTTGACTTCGGTCCTGTGGGCAATGCGATGTACTGGGTGTCCATGTTTGCCTTCGCGGCGGCAGGTGCCTACCTCTTGGTCTACTTCCGCGGTGGTGCGTTCGCCCTCGTCGGCTCGACGCTCGGCAACTTGCGCCGCAAGCCGGAAATGACAGTGGCACCGGCACATGTCGCGGTTGCGGCACCGGTAGCGGCAGTCGCTCCGAAGCCGGTCGCTTCCTTCGAAAACCTCCCGACCATGGAATCGTCTTCGACCAAGGATGCAATGAGCATCAGCCGTGCGGCGAACGGTGCTCCTCAGCTAATCGTTACTCGGAGTTAATCTCCGGCGGACGCCCCAGAGAGACAGTTCGCTCCGCGAACGTCTCACGGGGCAAGGGTGCGAAGCTCCAAAACAAAGTGAACACAAACCGCCTCGAAAGAGGCGGTTTGTGTTTTAGGCGTTGGCGCGTTCTTTGATGCGCGCGAGAGTCGACGTGATGAATTCCTGCAACGGCACGGTCTGCTTGTCGCCGCTCCTGTTGTTCTCGACGGTGACGGTCTTGTCGGCCATCTCTTTGTCGCCGACCACGATAAAGCAGGGGATTTTTTCGAGTTTCGATGCGCGAATGCGCTTGCCGAGCGAATCGTCGGCGGAGAGCTCGACGCGGATGTCCGCATCCTTAAGTTGCCGGAAGATTTCGTTCGCGTATGTGGCGTGCTTCTCCGAAACAGGCAACACGACCACTTGCACCGGCGAAAGCCAGAGCGGAAACGTGCCGCCGAGATGTTCGATGATGACGGCGAGGAAGCGCTCAATCGAGCCCATGATGGCGGCGTGTATCATCACGATGCGTTCCTTTTCCCCTTTCTCGTTCACGCAGGTTAGGTCGAATCTATCCGGCATGTTCATGTCGAGCTGGATAGTCGCTACCTGCCACTCCCGGCCGAGTGAGTCTTTTGCCATAAAGTCGAGCTTGGGCCCGTAGAAAGCGGCTTCGCCGTGGCCCTCAAAAGTCTTGGCGCCTTTCTCCACCGTTATCTCACGCAAAATACGCTCCGCCGTTTCCCATTTACTTTTGTCGCCGAGATATTTCTCCGGTTGTTTCGGGTCGTGGAACGAGAGACGGATGGTGAGAGTGAAACCAAAGACACCGTAAAATTCTTGCACAATATCCCATATATTGAGGAATTCTTCTTTTACTTGCCCCTCACGGCAGAAGACGTGCGCGTCGTCTTGCGTGAACGCACGCACGCGCGAGAGACCGTTGAGCTCGCCGGTTTGTTCGTCGCGGTAGCACATGGTCGAGTTGGCATAGCGTTGGGGCATTTCGCGGTAGCTCCAAGGCTTGCGCGTATAGATTTGCGTGTGGTGCGGGCAATTCATGGGCTTGATGACGAACTCGTGCCCGTCGCGCGAGATGACATGGAAAAGGTCATCCTTGAATTTGTCCCAGTGGCCGCTCGTTTCATAGAGCTCTTTCTTGGTGATGTGCGGGATCTCCACTTTTTCGTATCCGCGCGCCCTCCGGAGCTCCCATACGAAGTCGTCGAGGAGGTTGCGCAAGAGCGTACCTTTGGGCGTCCAGAGCGGGAGACCGGGCCCCACGAGCTCAGAGAACACAAACAAATCAAGCTCGCGGCCGAGTTTCTTGTGGTCATTCTCCTGTGCCTCCGGTTGCATAATCTCAGCATGATAGCAGGAGAAACGGTGACTGAAAACCTTACAGCGCCTTGGCTTTCTCGACGACGAAGCTAGCCTGTCCGTTGCGCTCCGAATATTTTCCTTTGACTAGGATGCACGAGCCGGGGACGAACAGCCTGGCGTCTTCCTGCAGCACCCGCGGGAAGGCGACGAGTTCTATATTGTCGGAAAAGTCGGTGAGACGGGCGAACATCATGCGGTCGCCCTTTTTTGTAAGTATCGGTTGGGTCGTCTCGAGGTATCCGCCGATGACCGTTTCCATCCCGCGAGGGAATTTCTCCTTGAACGTCTTGATATCCATTTTGAGTTTCGCCATTTTTTCTTTGTGCTTGTCGAGCGGATGGCCCGAAATGTAGAGGCCGAGGAGTTCTTTTTCCCAGATGAGCCGCTGGTCCATGGATGCCGGCGCCGCCGGCTCTAATCGCAATTGCGCCGCTTGTGGTGAGCTTGTCGAACCAAAGAGCGAACCTTGGTCGCTCGGCGCCTTCATGTGCTCGCGGTGGAATTCGAGCAACCGGTCAATGTTGCCCATGAGCGCACCGCGCTCTCCGTATTCGTCGAGCGCGCCGCACATGATGAGCGATTCGAGCGATTTTTTGTTGAGATTTTTGTCGGCAACCCGCGAGAGAAAATCACGGATGTCGGTGAACGGGCCCTTAGCGCGTTTCTCGATGATGGAGTCGGCGACGCCGGTGCCGAAGTTCTTGATGGAGTACAGCCCGAACCGTATTGCGTCGGGGACTTGCGCACCTCCAATATCGTGTTCTCGTTGTGCAAGTTTAACTTCCACAACCGTGAAATTGCCGAGGCTTTCGCTCACCGACGGCGGAAGTACGCGGATACCCATGCGTTTGCATTCGGCGACGACCTCGGCGATTTTTTCCACATCGCCGGCGTCCGCCGTGAGCACCGCCGCCATGTAGTCGACGGGGAAGTTGGCTTTCATATATGCGGTCTTGTAGGCGAGATTGCCGTAGCTCGCGGCGTGCGCTTTGTTGAATCCGTATGCGGCGAAGGTCTCGATTTGCTCCCACAATTTTTGCGCGACGTCCTTGCGCATGCCGTGCTCGAGGCATCCTTTCGTGAAGTGCTCTTTTTGCGCCTGCATTTCCGCGGGTATCTTCTTCCCCATCGCTTTTCTGAATTTGTCGGCCTCGCCCCACGAGTAGCCCGCCAGCTGTACCGCCATCATCATCACGTCGTCCTGATAGATGAGGACGCCGTAGGTGGGCTTGAGGATACTTTCCATGCGCGGGTCGAGGTAGCGCACCTTGGACGGATTTTTCTTGCGTTCAATGTACTCAGGTATGAACGCCATCGGGCCAGGGCGGTAGAGTGCGACCATTGCGTTCAAGTCGTGGATGACGGTCGGCTGGAGGTCTTTGAGATACGCGGTCATGCCGGAGCCGGCCATCTGGAAGACGCCGAGCGTTTCGCCGCGCGCGAGCATTTCGTAGGTCTTGCTGTTGTCGAGGGGAATGCGGTCGAGGTCAATGTCGACATTCAGTCGCCGTTTAACGCGCGCGACGGCGTCGGCCAAGACCGAGAGGTTGGTGAGTCCGAGGAAGTCGAATTTGAGGAGACCGACACCGCCGTACTCGTCCGCAATACTATACATATCGTACTGCGTGATGGTCTTGCCGCCCTTGGGGTCGAGTTGTACGGGGGCGTAATCGACGACCGGCGAGGGTGCGAGTATGACGCCGGCCGCGTGCACGCCGACGTGCCGCGCGTTCCCTTCCAGCTTTTGGGCGAGGTCGAGGATTTCGTGCGCATCGGGGTCGCGCTTGTAGAGCTCGCTCAGCTCGGGCGTCTCCTTGAGCGCGCCCGCGATGGTCACGGGGAAGCCCTGCTTGCCGAAGGGGATGAGCTTGGCAATCGTGTCGCCCAATCCGTATGAATGGCCGAGCGCGCGCGCGACATCACGCACGGCGGCCCGCGCCATCATGGTGCCGAACGTACCGATTTGTACGACGTGGTCGGTGCCGTACTTCGCGCGCGCGTACTCGATGAGCTCGTCGCGGCGGAAGGCGTCGATGTCCATGTCGATATCCGGCGCCGACGGGCGCTCGGGGTTCAGAAAGCGCTCGAAGGGCATGTTGAAAGCGACGGGGTCGACGGTCGTGATGCCGCAGAGATACGAGACAAGCGAGCCCGCCGCAGAACCTCGAGTATTGGTGAAAATGCCGACTTCGCGTGCGTGACGAAGCAGGTCGGCAACGATGAGAAAGTACGATGCGTAGCCCTTGTTCTTGATGATTTCGAGCTCGTAATCGATGCGCGTGCGGAGCTCGGCGGTGTCCAATAATTCGCGCTCGGGGATGCCGCGCTCGGCGAGCACGCGCAGTTCTTTGTCGCCGGTCGAGCCTTGGGGAATGGGGAAGGTAGGGAAGATGGCCTTGCCCAGCGCGAGCTTGAGCGAACATTTGCCGGCAATCTTGGCGGCGTGTTCGAGCGCCTCGGGGATGTCTTTGAACAGCTCCTTCATGCGTGCAGTCGGAAGGAACGAGAAATCTTTCATCTGGTACGAGCCGTCTTCGCGGTCGAGAACACTCGCGGTGCGGATTTTGTTGACGAGGTCGCTCGCAAGCGCGTCATCGCGTTTCAGATAGTACACGTCGTGCGCCGCCACGAGCGGCACGCTCTGTGAGCGGGCGAGCTTGATGAGCGCCTGCATCTCCTTCTCGTGGTCCGCTATCTCGGGGTGACGCGTTACCTCTATGTAGCAGTCATCGCCGAATAGTTTCTTGTACCACTCCAGCGCCTGCGAGGCTCTGTCGGGTTGGACGTGACGAAGGGCGTAGGCCGGCTCGCCGGCATGAGAGGGAAGTATCGCCACGAGGCCGCCAGCATATTTCTCGATGAGCTCGCGGTCGACGCGCGGACGCACGTAAAACCCTTCGAGATACGAGGCGGAAACGAGCTTGATGAGGTTGTGATATCCCGTGTCGTTTTTGGCAAGCAAGACGAGGCGGCCAAGCTGGTCGTCCACCTTGTTCTCCCTATCGTTTCTCGTGCGCGGCGCGACGAAAAAATCCACGCCGATAATCGGTTTGATACCCGCCTGAGTGCATTCCTTGTAAAATTCAATCGCGCCGTACATGTTGCCGTTGTCGGTGAGCGCGAGCGCCGTCTGCCCGTCTTTCTTTGCGGCTTCAATAAGGTCGGGGATTTTCGGCAACGCCTCGAGCAGGGAGTAGTGCGAGTGTGTATGCAAATGTACAAAATTGTTTTTCATGCGCGCGCTTGCCCGTCCGTAGCTTTAGCGGAGGAGGGACATACGAGCAGTATACACTCCTCTTTTTTCAGGGATTTTTTCTCCGAAAGAGGGCATTTCTCTTGGTACTATTGAGGCATGAAATACCTTATCGGTATCGACGAAGCGGGGCGCGGGCCGCTCGCGGGGCCCGTATCGGTCGGCGCGGTGATGGTGCCTGTTGATTTCGATTTTGCGCTCGTCGAGGGGGTCAAAGATTCCAAGAAATTATCCGAAAAGAAACGCGAATCGCTTTTTACGCGCTTCGAAGAGCTTCGCGAAAGCGGGCAGATGTCTTTTGCGGTCGCATTCTCTCCTGCCTCAATTATTGATACTCACGGCATCGTATTCGCTATCCGCGCCGCGCTCGCGGCGACGCTCGAGAAACTCGGCGCGCGCGCCGACGAGTGCGAGATTCGGCTCGACGGCAGTCTCAAGGCACCGGAACAATTTACATCACAACAAACCATCATCCGTGGCGACGATTCCGAGCCAGTCATATCCATGGCCTCCATCGCGGCCAAGGTGATACGCGACCGGCACATGGTAGCGATTGCGTCGCAGTATCCGGCATACGGATTCGACGTCCACAAAGGCTATGGCACTGTCGCACATCGCCGCGCCATTACCCGCGATGGGCTTTCCGACATCCATCGTGCGACATTCTGTTCCCGCATTCTTCTCTAACACCTAGTCCCTAGTCCCTAGAACCTTGTCCAACGTGTGTCAGCTCAATATTGCCCGCCCTTGCCCAACGCATACTAATACCGTATATTGTGCCAACTATGGTAGTTCGAATGCGGGTCAACCGCTCAAAGACAGGCAAACGCCGTTCACATCACGGTCTCCAAAAGGCGCGTGTCTCTACGTGTGCATGCGGGGCGCTCCGTCAGTCGCACCGCGCGTGCCCCAACTGCGGTAAGTACAACGGGCGCGTGGCGGTGGATATCGTCGCGAGAGCCCAGCGCGAACAGCGCCGCACCAAGAAAAAGCAGAAAGAGCTTCGCGAAAGCGGACAGAGTTCCGAAACCAAAGAAACGAAAGAGACGACCGCGGCAAAAGCATAGATGATAAGTTTTCCACGCTCTTCACTTTTGCTCCACGCAAGTAGTGTAAGATAGAGCGTATAGTTCCTTGTTCTTATGGCAAATAGACATCTCGCACGCTCCGTCGTCCTCCAGGTACTTTTCGAGCGCGACCAAAACGGAAACATGGGTCTCGATGAATGCATCGGGCGTCTCGCCGATTACGGCAAAGAATTCGGTGCGCGAGAGAGTGACATGCCTTTTATGAAACAGCTTCTCCAGACCGCTATCAGTAAGCAGAAGGAGATAGACGAAGTCATCGTCCGCGCCGCACCCGAGTGGCCGCTTGAGAAAATCAGTGCGATAGACCGCAACATCCTGCGTCTCGGCCTCACGGAGCTTTTGTACGCCGACCGCGCGCAGGTACCGGCCAAAGTCGCCATCAACGAGGCGATAGAGCTCGCTAAGAGCTTCGGCTCCACGTCGTCGGGACGCTTTGTAAACGGCGTTTTGGGCGCAGTGTATGTCGAGCTCGGCGAGCCGGGAAAAGATGAGGGCGGCACCCGCAAAGCAGCACCGCAAAAGACAGGCAAAATGCCGGTCGAGCACCTCGTCGGCGCCGTCGTCTATGCGCGTGAGCCGGACGAGGTGTACCTCGCGCTCGTGCACGATATCTTCGGCCATTGGACGCTCTCCAAGGGCAAGCTCCAGCCCGAAGAAAAACACACCGATGCGGTCATCCGCAAAGTGAAAGAGGAAATCGGTCTTGTGGTGGAAGTGGAAGACCAGCTCGGTGAAAATGAATACATCGCCAACGACAGCAAGGCAACCGGCGGCAAGAAAAAGCGCCACGCGACGTATTTCCTCGCGCGTGCCGCGTTCGCCGACCTTGCGCTCCGCAAAGAGGGCGGACTCGACGACGCGCAGTGGTTCCCACTCGCGTCCGTCGGCGACTTGAATTTCTATGATGATATACTTCCGGTTGTTACTAGGGCAATTAATCTATTAGCGCAAAAGAGTCGTAAATAATTTACAATTTTTAATTTACAATTTTCAATCAATTTTCAAGGTCTGATGTTGCACCGGTATTAACTGAAAATTGAAAATTGTAAATTGAGAATTGCGACAGCTCATGCCTGACTTCTCAACATTTGAAACAAAAATCGGTTATAGCTTCAAGACGCCGAGCCTGTTGGAGCAGGCCTTCACGCACCGCTCGTATCTCAACGAAAACCGTGCGCCGGGGCGTGAGCACAATGAGCGTCTCGAATTTCTAGGCGATGCGGTCTTGGAGCTCGTCGTGACGGAATTTTTGTACGGCAAATATCCGGAGAAGCCGGAAGGTGAGCTTACCGCGTATCGCGCGGCGCTTGTGAATACGCAATCCATCTCCGCCGCGGCGACAGCGCTCGGCATGAACGACTACCTGCTCCTGAGTCGCGGCGAATCGCGCGACACCGGCCGCGCGCGACAAATCATTCTTGCCAACGCGTTCGAGGCCCTCATCGGCGCGCTTTACCTCGATTCCGGATACGACGCGGCGAAGAATTTTATTTCTGCGCAACTTTTCCACAAGACCGAGGAGGTCGTCGAGAAGCGCCTTTGGCAGGACGCCAAGAGCAAACTGCAGGAAATCTCGCAGGAGAAAATGAAAATGACGCCGACGTACGAATTGGCCGGGCAGAGCGGGCCCGACCACGACCGGACATTTGTCGTCGCGGCCTACATAGGAGAGCAAAAGATAGCGACCGGCGAGGGAAGAAGCAAACAAGAGGCGGAACAAGCCGCCGCCGAAAAGGCGCTTGCCGCCAAGGGTTGGTAAGATTGAGGTTAAACCTCAATCTGACAGCTCAGGAATTGAGGATTTCGTAGGTCTTTGCATCTCTAATCATTTGCTGTATTGATGGGATAGTGTCGAAAAGCCGAAATATCGATTCTCCGAGCAACAATTTGTGAGGCCGAATCTGCCCCGCGAATTCTGGCAGGCTTGAGTACGGATACTCCCGTAAACCTTTTTCAATTTTAGCCAGATTGCCATTTTTTCCATTCCATTTCGGGTCGAATAATTCGGCAGGATTTAGGTGTACATAGGAGACTAGATGCTTTAGATACCGATCGTCCGCAACGTGGTTGGACTTGAACGTACCAGCAAATAGTGCTCCGGTACGAGCGTATTTCTGATTAAAATACATCGTGTAGCCAGTGAATACTTTTTGCATGAAGAGCGCGATGCCACCCTCCTGTACTTCTTTCAGCACAAAGTGAAAGTGGTTCGGCATAAGCGCATACGCACCGATTTCAACAATATCCGGCCTCGTTGTGTTTTCGGTCTCCTTTAAAATAGTTTCGATCCGATGGTCATTCGCGTTGAAGAGCTGTATTGGCTTCGACCTTTTGCCAAGAAACATATGAAGCAAAAGACGCTCGTAATCCCTTTCTTCAAGGAACACTTTTCGTTTATCGACTCCGCGATTGTAGCAGTGATACCATTCGTCAACCTGAATCGGTTTCCGGTTTGCCATGACACCTATTATACTCCAGAGATTGAGGTTTAACCTCAATCTCAATACCCTAAATTTTGACTCGGGTCGGTAGTCCCCACGGAGGCCTTGTGCAAACCCCGCTGAGGCGGGACGATGGGACTATAACCGCCTAAATCATTTCTGTATGGCAAAACCCATTGAGAATTTCTTCAAAAAGGCTGAGAAGATGTCACAACCGGAACCTTTACTTCCCGACTCGCTTCCGACCGTCAGCATGAACAGCATCACGGACGCAATACGATTTGAGGCGGATGTGGCCGGACCACTCGACGCAAGTGTAAAAGAGAGCGTGGATGATAGCGTACCGCGTCGTCGCGCGCTCGGCGCGAAAGTACTCCGCGTGCTGTACGGTGAGGTGGATTTCGGCGAACTGACGGAACATATGGCAGGAAGCGCGGTAGACGCGTTCCGGGCCAAGAATACAGTCAAAGGCATGATTGCCATTGAGCAGCTGTACATGGCAATAGAGAAGAGGCGCGGCGAGGGCAAGAAACCAGAAGGTAATTCGGAAGAACAGCTCAAGGACGCGGCGCGACGAGGCGCCGGAGACGCGGCTCTCGAAAATGTCGCGTGGGCGGCCGGCAAATTGAGGATTGTCGCAGGCACCGACTTTGAGGTCAAAAAGGCAAAAGAAAAAGAAAGAGAAGACGACAAGTTGGCCGGATAGCAAACCGCTTGCCACCGGCGGCGTGTAGTGGCACAGTGGCCCGAGAAACACGGAGGCGCTCATGCTGATGGATCGTCGAAGGTGGGCGATGCTGGTGGCACTGATTTTTTGCACGGGCCTTGCCATCGCGTTTTGCGGCGGTTGGCTGTTGTCGCTCGCGGTCGACCCGAAGACGCTTTTCAATTGTGCGGTTGTGTTTTCCGTGCTCGCGGTTGCCTTGCTTTGGAGGGTAGGAGACGAAAAGCCCAGAGTTGCTACGGCACTCGTTGGAACGACTTTCGTCTTTGCGAGCGAATTCTCGGACCCGGCACCGTTGGTACAGTCGTTCTCTTGGATCACAGTCGGATGCATTCCGCTCGCATGGGCGACGATGGTCGGAGCAAGCAGGGTTGAGCAACGCCAGCGCATGAAGAGTGTGATTGGCGAGAGGCGGTAAGAACTACGTCGAGGCCCCGGAACGGATCCAGGGCTTCGCTTTTTTGGTACAATGGGGAATAAATGTACCTGAAATCAATCGAGCTGTCGGGGTTTAAATCTTTCGGCAAAAAGACCGAACTCGTTTTTCAATCCCGCATTTCATCCATCGTCGGGCCAAATGGCTCGGGCAAGTCAAATGTCGCCGAAGCGTTCCGCTTCGTGCTCGGCGAGCAGTCGATGAAGAGCATGCGCTCCAAAAAAGGCGAGGACCTGATTTGGGGCGGCTCGCCGGGGCTCGCGCGGGCCAATCGTGCGGGGGTCAAGGTCACCTTCGACAATTTCACGCGCCTGCTGGATATAGATTTCAAAGAGGTGGTGGTGGAGCGCATTGTGTACCGCGATGGGCAAAATGAGTATCTGCTCAACGGCACGGTGGTGCGCCTCAAAGACGTCATTCGCCTGCTCGCGGGTGCCAATATCGGCGGCTCGGGATATCAAATCATTTCGCAGGGCGAGGCCGACCGCATTCTCAATGCCTCGCCAAAAGAGCGGCGCGAGATGGTGGAAGACGCGCTGGGACTGAAACTGTACCAGCACAAAAAAGCCGAAAGCGAGCGCAAGCTCGAAGAAACGGGGGTGAATATAGACAAGACCAAATCTCTGCGTCGCGAAATCGCTCCACATCTCAATTTCCTCCGTACGCAGGTGGAAAAGATAGAAAAAGCTCGGGAAATGAAAGACGAACTTGCCGCGAAACTCAACGACTATCTCGCGCGCGAAAATGCGTGGATAACGCAGGAGGACGCGCGACTTCTCGAAGAGGCGCACGCCCGCGAAGCTGAGTCAAAGACGCTCAGCCATCGTCTTACGGAGTTGCGCGCGGTAGCCGGAGCGGGGAAGCATGGGACATCGAAATCGAGCGAACTGCATGAGAAATTGCAGGCCCGCGAAGCGCGACTCGTGGAAGTGCGTCGCGAGGGCGAGGACATGCAACGCGAGCTCGGCCGCGCCGAGGGCGCACTCGAGGCCAATACCGTCACCGTGGAGCAAATCGTCGCAGTGCCGCATGTGCGACAATTCGCGCGCGAGCTCGACTCCACGATTTCCGACATCGAACACAACGACGATATCAGTACTGTGCGTACGGCACTGTCGCATATCCGCTCCCGTATCAAATCGTTCGTCGAAGGGCTCTCCGGCGCCGCACCCGTCACCAGTCACGAAGCCAAGCAGCAGGTGGAAGAGCTGACGGTAGCACTCGTAAAAAAGAAACATGAGCAAGAAGTGTTGACGGGCGAGATAGATACGATGCGCAAGGAAATCGCGCGCATCCGCGAAGCGAGCTTTGCCGCCGAGCGCGACGTCATCGAGCACGAGGCAACGCTGCGCGAAGCACAGGGAAAACTCAACAATGTGAACGCCGCGCGGACGGGTATCAAATCACTGCGTGAGCGTTTCGAAGAGGAGGTGCGAGAGGGAGTCGCGCTCGCGGGCGTCGCGCTCACCGGCTGGGAGCGGGGGGAAATACCGCAGGGTGCGCTCTCGGAAGACCGGAGTGAACAGGAGAAACGGCGCAAGCAGATAGAGCGGCTCAAGATAAAGATAGAAGAATCAGGCTTGGGTAACGGCGACGCGGTCGTCAAAGAATTCTCGCAGACCAAAGAGCGCGACGAATTTCTCGCGCGCGAACTCATCGACCTCGAAACATCCGCCTCAAAGCTCAAAGACATCATTACGGAACTGGAAAAGACGATAGACGAGAAATTCAAGGATGGGCTCAAGCATATCAACGAAGCGCTCAAGGGGTTCTTCGTGAAGCTCTTCGGCGGCGGGGAAGCCAAGCTCACGATTGAACAGCCCAAGCGGCGCGGGCCGCGCGAGGAATTGGATGATGAGGATGAAGACTTTGTCGGTGAAGAGGAGGAACTATATGCAGGGCTTTCAATATCGGTTTCGCTCCCGCGTAAAAAGGTGAAGGGTCTCGAAGTCCTCTCCGGCGGCGAGCGCGCGCTTACTTCCATCGCGCTTATCTTTTCTATGAGTCAGGTGAATCCCCCGCCGTTTTTGGTTCTCGACGAGACGGATGCCGCGCTCGACGAAGCCAACAGCAAGCGCTATGCCGACATGATTAAGGAGCTGGGGAGCAAGAGTCAGCTCATCGTCATCACGCACAACAGGGCCACGATGGCCGCGGCCGGTGAGCTCTACGGGGTCACTATGAGTCAGGACGGAGTCTCTAAGTTACTTTCCGTAAAGTTAGAAGAAGCAGAAAGAGTTGCCAAATAGATTGACCGCCCCGCTGTTTTCTTCAGCGGGGCGGCCGGTTCGGGATCAGTTCGGTTCAACTGCAGTGGCCGCTATATAGTCGGGCACCGAAGCAATCGGTACGCCCGCCAATTTCAGGCCGGCAACGGCGATTGTAAAGAAAACCGTTGCCACGAAAAGTCTGCGAATGAGCATCTCGTCTACTCCCCTTCGATGTGAGGCACAATAAAACAGGAAAAAGGGGGTATTTGCAAGTGCCAACCAGGGGCTGCCCTCATGGGCCTTAAAACAACACGATTTGACCATCGATGCCAACTCTGCTAGAGTGTCGCGATGTTGAAAATACGAATGCAGAGAATCGGGCGCATTAATATGCCGTCGTACCGGATTATTGTCGTTGAGCACACCGAAAGCACCAAAACGGGTAACTTTACCGACATCGTCGGTACCTACAACCCCCGCAGCAAGGAGCGCAAGCTCGACGAGGGCAAAATCAAGCACTGGCTCTCGGTCGGCGCACAGCCGAGCGCGACCGTGCACAACATGCTCGTCTCCGTCGGCATTTTGAAGGGCAAGAAGATTAACGTGCTTCCTGCATTCAAGGCTCCTGCTTCGCCGGAGGCTACGCAGGGCGAGTCCCAAGCGGCGCCTGTTGAACCGGTAAAGGAAGAGGCTCCGGCTGAAGCCGTCGCGCCGGAGGCAGGAGCGGCGGCGCCTGCAGTTGAAGAGGCCAAAGAGGAGACAAAGGCCGAAGCTCCCGCAGAGGCGAAAACAGAGTAGTTTGCTATACTACTAACTACTTACTACTAACTACAGACTATTCGGATATGGAACGCGATCAGCAATTTCTGGAATACGTTATCAAGGCACTCGTAGACCATCCGGAAGACGTGAAAATCAACCGCGTCGTGGATGAGATGGGCGTACTCCTTACGCTCAGCGTGCACCAAGAAGACATGGGCAAGGTCATCGGCCGCTCGGGTGCGACCGCCAAGGCCATCCGCACCGTGCTCCGTGTTGTCGGTATGAAAAACGACGCGCGTGTGAATCTTAAGATTGAAGAGCCGGAAGGCAGTGAGCGCGGACAGCAGGGGATGAGCGATAGCGCTCCTTCCGAGCCGTACGTGCGCGACACGACGGTGGACGACGTCATTAAGGATTTGAAAGGCTGACGCTCGGCGGCAATGTTTTTTGAGAACAACATTTTTCTGTTGAAAGCGTCACTCGGTATTAGTTCTTTGCCGTCGCTGTCTGGCGCTGCTGCGCCAGCGCTGAATCTCGCCGCCGTCGCGGCTGCGAACACGGCAAAGAACCAATACGCTCGTTTTTCCAGATAAGAATTCATTATGATTCATTTTCACATCGTTACTTTGTTTCCTGAATCCATCGAGCCGTATTTGAATGCGTCGATTTTGGGGCGCGCCACGAAGGACAAGAAGATAAAAGTCTCGTACTACGACCCCAAAGAATTCACACGCGACAAATACGGACGTGTGGACCGCCGGCCGTACGGCGGAGGCCCCGGCATGGTGCTCGAGCCCGACGCGATTTTGCGTGCGGTGGAAAAGGCGATAGGGAGCAAGAAGAACGTCGAAAAGATATTTTTTTCCACCGATGGAAAGCAATTTGACGAAAATATGGCAAAGAGTTTTAGTTGTGCAAGTTTAACTTCCTCAACTAAGAAACATAAGAGAATGGAAGTCAAACATCTTGTTTTAATTTGCGGACACTACGAGGGGATTGATGCACGCGTGCAGAAAATACTAAAGGCCAAGAAAGTCTCGGTCGGCCCGTACGTACTCACCGGCGGCGAGTTGCCTGCGGTGACTATCATCGACGCGGTGGCGCGATTTGTGCCGGGTGTCTTGGGTAAAGCCGAATCGCTCGAAGCGAGCCGCGTTTCTTCTCCCGAAGTCTACACACGCCCCGAGACGCTCCTGTGGAAAGGAAAAAAATATCGCGTCCCGAAAGTCCTGTTGTCCGGCCACCATGGCAAGATTGATGAGTGGAAGAAATCCACCCGCAAGACTTGATTCCTGACTCTCTCAGAGGTAGTCTCTGCATAGACCGAAGCCTGTCCAAAATGGCACGGGTAAGGTTATGGCGAGAAAGGGGAAACAGCGCCATGGTAAAAAAGACCACGCGGGATGCAGAACCCGCGCAAGCGAACGGAGCCGGCAACGGTTCATCCGTACCGAAGGTACGGTGTTCGGACCTGCCAACGGGGCTATTCTTTCAAAGCCCTGAAGTCCGTGGCCAAGGCGTGCCTCCCGGCATGCTGAAGCATCGGACCGACTGCAGTGGTTCTGGCTTGCGTAGCGCTCGGGCGTACACCTATTCCCGTACGAATCCGGTCGTTCTATCAAGTCGGTAGTGTGTTCTGGCCAGAACACGTCACGAGGGGCGCCGGCGGTACACCTGCCGGCGCCCGATCCCTTTTTGATTTTTCTTGACACTCACAGACTCTTCATATATATTGTGCCGACATTTGCTCTAAGCTGATTGTGTTGCGGCTGCGCTTTTCAGGCAATGGAGGTGGCATCGAAAGATGCTTTTCGATAAGAAAATTTAATAACGGGTCCAAACCTAGTCCCGCCTTGGTGGGATTAGGGTAGCGCATTGTGACATGGTGAGAATTAAACAGCGTCCGCAGAAGTATTTCGGTAAGTTCCGTGAGCCGCTCGTGAAGCTCCCGAGTCTCGTGGAGTCGCAGATAAAGTCGTTCACGGATTTCGTGGAAGGAGGCGCGGAGCGCGTCTTCAAAGAGTTTTCTCCTATCGCGGACCACTCGGGCAAAAAGTTTGAGCTCGAGCTCGTGAAGTTCACCTTCGGTGATTTGCGCTGGGATGAGCAGTACGCGAAGCGCGCGATGAAGACCTACGAAGCGCCGCTTAGCATGGTGGTGCGTCTCAAGAACAAAACGACCGGCGACAAGAAAGAGCAGGAGATTTTCCTCGCGGATTTCCCGTGGATGACCGCGCACGGCACCTTCATCATCAACGGCGTCGAGCGTATCGTCGTCCCCCAGCTCGCCCGCTCGTACGGCGTGTTCTTCGAGAGTGTGCCCTACAAAGGCAAAAACTATTTTGCCGCCAAGATTATCCCCGCCCGCGGCGTCTGGATAGAGATAGAGTCCGACCCCGACGGCGGCATCTATGTCAAAGTCGACCGCAAGCGCCGTTTTCCGGTGACATCGCTTTTGCGTGTCCTCGGTCTCACGACCGACAAAGAAATCCTCGGCCGCTTCGACAAGTCGCAGGCGGCACGCGACGCTATCGCACTCTCGCTCGGTCACGACCACGCACACACGCAGGAGGAGTCATTTGTCGAGATATACCGCCGCCTGCGCGACGGCGATATCGCGACGCCCGAGACTGCCCGCGACCACGTCGAGAACATCCTCTCCGCCGAACGCTACGACTTCTCGCGCGTCGGCCGCTTCCATTTCAACCGCCGTTTCAAGCTCGGCATCAAGGAGTCCGACCTCGCGCACAACACGCTCTCGCTCGATGACGTGGTGCGAATAGTGACCCACATCGCCGAAAGCAACGTCAGTCCGAATGCCGAAGCCGACGATATCGACCACCTCGGCTTCCGCCGCGTCCGCTTTGCCGGTGAACTGCTCGAACAGCGCATGCGCGTGGGCCTTTCCCGCATGAAGCGCAACATTCAGGACCGCATGGCGATGGTGGACCCCGAAACGACGACGCCCGTTTCTTTCGTCAATCCGCGTCCGTTTCAGGCCGCTATCCGCGAGTTCTTCACGACCGACCAGCTCTCCCAGCTCATGCAGCAGTACAACACCCTCGACGAAATAGAGCATCTCCGCACACTCTCGACGCTCGGCCGCGGCGGCCTTACTTCGGAGCGCGCTGGCTTGGAAGTACGCGACGTGCACTCTTCGCACTACGGCCGCGTCTGTCCGATTCACACACCGGAAGGCAAGAACATCGGACTCGTATTGCACATGTCGCTCTACGCCCGCCCCAACGAATTCGGCATCATCGAGACGCCGTATGCGAAAGTGGAGAAGGGTTCTATCACCAAAGAAATCAAATACCTCAACGCACTCGAAGAAGAACAGTATGCTATCGCGCACGCCGGTACGGCGCGCGACGACAATGGCCACATCACCGAGAAATTCGTCGAGGTGCGCCGTGAAGGCAAGCCGACGCTCGTGAAGCGTGACGACGTCGACTTCGTCGAAGTCGCCACCAACCAGCCGTTTAGCGTCGCGACCGCCATGATTCCGTTCGTGGAAAACGACGACGCCAACCGCGCACTCATGGGCTCGAACATGCAAAAACAGGCCGTGCCGCTCGTGGTTCCGGATGCGCCGTATGTGGCGACGGGTGTGGAGAGCGCAGCTGCGCGGGACTCGGGCCGCCTCATTGTTGCCGAAGACGCCGGCGAAGTCACCTACGCCGACTCCCAGTCCATCAAGGTCAAGAACCAAGACGGCAAGACCAAAGAATACAAACTCGTCAATTTCTCCCGCACCAACGGATTCACGACCTTCCATCAGCGTCCGGCGGTTTCCGTCGGCGACCACGTGAAAAAGGGCGGCCTGCTTGCCGATACCTCGACGTCGGTCGGCGGTCAGCTCGCCATCGGTCAGAACGTCCGCGTGGCGTTCTTGCCGTGGTTCGGCGCCAACTTCGAAGACGCCATCGTTATTTCCGAGAAGCTCGCCAAAGAGGCACGATTTACATCCATTCACATGGAGGAGTTCGTCTGCGTCGTTCGCGATACCAAGCTCGGGCCCGAAGTCACGACTCACGACATCCCCAACGTTTCAGAATTCAAACTCCGCAACCTCGATGAAGACGGTGTCGTGCGCATCGGCGCCGAAGTCCGCTCCGGCGACATTCTCGTCGGCAAAGTGACTCCGAAAGGCGAGACCCAGCTGACGCCGGAAGAACGCCTCTTGCATGCCATTTTCGGCGAGAAGGCCAAGGACGTGAAAGATACGTCGCTCCGCATGGAAGGCGGCAAGCGCGGCCGCATCATCGGTGTGAAGGTCTTCTCACGCGAAACAGGCGACCAGCTCGAGTCGGGTGTCATCAAGCGCGTGCACATCGAAGTCGCACAGCTTCGCACTATCTCGGTGGGCGACAAGCTGGCCGGCCGTCACGGCAACAAGGGCGTCATCTCCCGCATCCTGCCGGAGGAAGACATGCCGTTCGATGCGGAGGGTAACCCCGTAGACATCATCCTCACGCCGCTCGGCGTTCCGAGCCGTATGAACCTCGGTCAAATCCTCGAATTGCACCTCGGTCTTGCCGCCGACATGCTCGGCTATCAGGCGATTGTCCCGTCGTTTAGCGGTGCTACGGAGCAGGAAATACGCGATGAACTCACCGCGGCAGGCGTCGACCCGGGAGGCAAGCGCACTCTCTTCGACGGCCGCACAGGCGAGGCATTTGCTCAGCCCGTCTCCGTGGGCGTCATGTACATGCTCAAGCTGCACCACATGGTGGAAGACAAAATCCACATGCGCTCAATCGGTCCGTACTCACTCACGACGCAACAGCCGCTCGGCGGCAAAGCGCAAAACGGCGGTCAGCGCGTGGGAGAAATGGAAGTCTGGGCGTTCCTCGGTTACGGTGCCGCGTATTCGCTCCGCGAAATTCTCACCATCAAATCCGACGACATCCTCGGCCGCTCCGCCGCCTTCGACGCAATCGTCTCCGGCAAGCGCATCGAGGAAACAAACACTCCCGCTACGTTCAATGTTTTGGTCAGACATTTGCGCGGCCTCGGGATAGACATCGAATTCCTGGAAACCGCTCCCGAACTGTAATCGACAATAATTATTTCTATGTCAACAATCCAAAAGAAGAAAGACATGATTCCGGCAGAATTCGCGGCAGTCGCTATGCGGCTCGCCTCGCCTGAGAGGATGGGTGAGTGGTCCTACGGCGAAATCACCAAGCCGGAGACCATCAACTACCGCACCCAGCGTCCGGAGAAGAACGGACTCTTCGACGAGCGCGTCTTCGGTCCCGAAAAAGACTACGAGTGTTACTGCGGTAAGTACCGCGGCATCCGTTTCCGCGGCATCGTCTGCGAGAAGTGCGGCGTCGAAATCACGCGTGCCATCGTCCGACGGGAACGAATGGGTCATATTGATTTGGCCACCCCCGTTGCTCACATTTGGTTTTTGCGAGGTATCCCGTCTAGGATCGCGCTCATGCTCGGTCTCTCCGCCGCAGAAGTGGAAAAGGTAGTCTATTTTGCCGGCTACATCGTCACGTCGGTCAATGAAGAAGAGCGCACGCGCCTTCTCAAAGACCTCGAATTGGAATTCCAGACCAAGACGAAGGCCGCGCAAAATCCCGACACCAAGACAGAACTCAAAGAAAAGGCTACGAAAGCCAAGAAGGAGATTGAGTCAATCAAAGAGGGCGTTGTTCTCGACGAGGCCGCGTATCACCTCTTTGCGGTGAAATACGGGGCCATGTTCCGTGCCGCCATCGGCGCGGAGGCTCTCCACACCATTCTCAAGCAAATCAACATCGATACCTTCATCAAGAAGGTGAGTGCCGAATATGAAAAGTCCGGCGCCGCCGACAAAGACAAGCTAAGGAAGCGCCTCGCTCTCGCGCAATCGCTCAAACGCGCCGGCGTCCGCCCCGAGTGGATGTTTATGACACGCCTTCCGGTCGTCCCGCCCGCGCTGCGTCCGATGGTCGCCCTCGAAGGCGGCCGCCACGCGTCGTCGGACCTCAACGACCTCTACCGCCGCGTCATCAACCGCAACAACCGTCTCAAGCGCTTGCTCGCCATTCACGCGCCGGAAGTGATTCTGCGCAACGAAAAGCGCATTCTGCAGGAAGCCGTCGACGCGCTCTTGGACAACTCCATGCGCCGCGGCGCAGGAGTGCTCGGTATTCTCGGAGGCCGCCGCCGCGCGCTCAAATCGCTCGCCGATTACCTCAAGGGTAAGCACGGCTACCTCCGCCAGAACCTCCTCGGCAAACGCGTGGACTACTCGGGTCGCTCCGTCATCGTCGTCGGACCGGATTTGGCGCTCGACGAGTGCGGTCTGCCGAAGCACATGGTGCTCGAACTCTTCCGCCCGTTCGTCATCCAGGGACTCCTCGCACGCGAACTCGCCTACAACATCCGTGGCGCCGGCCGTCTCATCGAAGACGAAGCACCGGAAGTCTGGCCGATTCTTGAAGAGGCAATCAAAGGCAAGTACGTCCTCTTGAACCGCGCACCGACACTGCACCGCCAATCAGTGCAGGCGTTCCGTCCGGTTCTCATCGAAGGCAACGCCATTCAGGTGCACCCGCTCGTGTGTCCGGCCTACAATGCCGACTTCGACGGCGACGCGATGGCTGTCCACGTCCCGCTTTCAGAAGCGGCCCAGATGGAGGCTCGCGAAATCATGTCCGCCAACAAGAACGTCCTGAAGCCGGGCTCCGGCGACGTCGTCGTTGCTTCGAAGCTCCTCGACATCGTGCTCGGCTGTTACTGGATGACCAAATCCATCGACGGTCTCAAGGGAGAAGGGAAATCGTTCCCGACGACCAATGCCGCGATTACCGCATACGATTTCGGCGCCATCGACCTGCGCGCCAAAATCAAGGTGCTCCCTTCGGAGAACAAAAAATACGCGCAGTACGAGGGCAAGGTGTTCGAGACGACCATCGGCCGCCTCTTGTTCAACTCCGTGCTCCCCAATGACTTCCCGTACCTCAACGAAGAAATCACCAACAAGCGCATGGGCTCGCTCGTGCAAAATCTCGTGACGCACTACAAGCTCGACGGCATCCCCAAGATTCTCGACGCCATCAAGAAATTCGGCTTCCGCTATGCCACACACGCCGGCATCACGTGGTCTATTTCCGACGTCATCGTGCCGAAGGTCAAGCAGGAAATGCTCGAGGCAGGCCACTTGGCCGCCGCAAAGGAGCAGGAAAACTTCGACAACGGACTTCTGACCGACGTCGAACGCCGCCGTGCGACCATCGACATCTGGGCCAAAGTCTCGGGCGATTTGCGCAAGCACGTCGTCGAGGCGCTCGACAAGCAGGGCCCTGTCCACGACATGATTACCTCCGGCGCGCGCGGTTCCGTCGTGCAACTCCACCAGATGGTGGGCATGAAAGGTCTCATCACCAACCCGCGCGGTGAAATCATCGAATTCCCCATCACCTCCAGCTTGAAAGAGGGCCTCACGCCAATCGAATACTTCATCTCGACGCACGGCGCCCGCAAAGGCCTCGCTGACACCGCGCTCAACACCGCGCGCGCCGGCTACCTCACACGCCGTCTCTTCGACGTCGCTCATGATGTCGTCATTCTCGAGGATGACTGCGGTACCAAAGAGGGCGTCATCATCAATCGCCCGGGCAAGGAGAACATCGGCGGAAGTTTTGCCGACCGTATCCACGGACGTGTGCTCGCGGTGGAAGCGGGAGCGTTCAAGCGCGGCTCTCTCTTGAACCGCGATGATGCGAAGGCTATCGAGGAAGACGCGAGTGTCACCGCGGTCACACTACGCTCTCCCATCACCTGCAAAATCGCACGCGGCGTATGCCAGAAGTGCTACGGCATGGACCTCACGACCGGTGAGATGGTGGACCTCGGCGAGGCAGTCGGCGTCATCGCCGCACAAGCTATCGGCGAACCGGGCACTCAGCTCACCATGCGTACCTTCCACACGGGAGGTGTCGCGACGGCGGGCGGCGACATCACCATGGGTCTGCCGCGTGTCGAAGAAGTCTTCGAGACGCGCACTCCGAAATTGCCTGCGACCATTGCGCGTGTTTCCGGCGTCGTAAGCGACATCGTCAAGGACGGGCAGGAGATGGTCGTCACCATCGTCCCAGAATTGGCCTCGACCGCCAAGACCGCACGCGCGCAGAAGAAAGAAACCGAATACCGCGTGCACCCTCTGCGCACCCTCAATGTAAAGGTGGGCGCCAAGGTCACGAAGGGTGACTTCCTCACCGACGGCTCCGCCGACCTCGAGGAACTCTTCCTGCTCGCCGGCAAAGAGCGCGCGCAGGAATACATCATTCACGAAATCACACGCATCTACGAACTGCAGGGTGTCTCGACTGCGCGTAAGCACCTCGAAATCATCGTGAAGCAGATGTTCAGCCGCGTCTCTATCACACAATCCGGCGATACGGGAGTCTCCGCAGGCGAAATCGTCGCGGACTTCGAGCTTGAGCGTCTCAACAAAAAAATGAAAGAAGAGGGGAGTGAAGCCCCGAAGGCCAAACAGCTTTTGCTCGGTATCACGGAGGTTTCGCTCACGCGCGCCTCGTTCCTCTCGGCCATCTCATTCCAAAACACACCGCGCAAGCTTGCCGAAGCGGCTGTGGGAGGCGCAGTGGACCGCCTCATCGGTCTCAAGGAGAACGTCATCATCGGCCGCCTCATCCCTGCCGGTACAGGATTTGCCGGAAGCAAGAAGCACGCAATGATTGCCGAAATGGAAGCCGAATTGCGCTCCCAAGACCCCGTCGACCTTCCGTCGACCGAACGCGACCGCGATACGGTAGAGCGCTAAAAAAGTCCGACCACGGGGAAAAGCGCCGCATTGTCGTGGCGCTTTTTTCGTGGTACTACTGCGATGGGAACGCAATCTTGCCGAAGGTGTGTCATGAGACAGGTGTTGAAACTGATGCCTGCGATGCAGGTGAATATCGCGGCGGGACTTCTGCACGAACAAACCCATTTTGGCGGGCCGCCGATACCTGAAGTGGTCTACGACATGCTACGGAGCGTTCGCAATCCGCGTGAACGCGCCGTGCTCTACCGTCAGCCCTTACAGGCTATGGAGCGGCTTGATTGGGTCTCGCGGGAACGATCCGTGACAGCGGAACACGTTCTGAAAGAAATTCGCGGAGCGGAAACTGTCGCCGGCGTTATCGTCGACCTGGCGACGAGCACCTGTTACCCGTCCCGCTACGTCACACCGTGAACTCCCTACGATACGAAGCCCGGGCAAGATACGCCTGGGCTTTCGCTTTCTGTGCCACGGCGGGACACAATGAAGACTACTGGGAATACCATTTGGTCCCATAACGTTCTTGTTTAATTTATCCGACCGGATAAGATAAACAAGATGGATACGATGGAGAGCACATCAAAGAAACGAATGCGGCGCGGGCAGATAGAGCGTGCTATTCTCTCGACGCTCGCAGTCGCGGGTGTTGGCCTCGTCGCTATGGCCGCACCAAATGCACTGCAATTGTTGAAATACGCTGACCCCGACTGGATGATTAAACGCGACCCCAAACAGCGCATTCGCGAAGCGGCCAATCGGCTCAAGAAAAAAGGACTTGTTGAATTTGTACGTGAACACGGCCGCGTACATTTGCGCATAACCGAAAAGGGGAGACGGCGATTCGGCACTCTCGTATCCTTCGGGCCGCTACCCAGACCGAAGCGGTGGGATGGAAAATGGCGACTCGTTATCTTTGACATCCCCGAAAAGAGGCATGGTCTTCGGGCGCGGGCGCGTGGCATTGTTGCGGGTTTTGGGTTCGTCCGTTTGCAAGACAGCGTCTGGGCATACCCCTACGACTGCGAGGAAGCGGTAGCGCTACTCAAAGCTGAGCTACACATAAGAAAAGACTTGCTCTATATCATCGCCGATGCGATTGAGTATGATGTTCCTCTGCGGAAAGAGTTTGGCCTCCCGCTCGAATGAAGTCTTGTTGTTTAATTTATCCGGTCGGACGAGATAAACAATATAGGCGCGCCCGCGTCGGCCGAAGTGCCCGAAAGCCAGGGTCGAATGGAGTCAGTTGAACGATAATAGATACTCCAAAATGCAAAGCCTTGGCAAACCGCTGGGCTTTCGCTTTTCCGACCCTGTGGCAATATGTTGTTAGCTGCAATCCAAAAGGGACGATGGTCCCGGGAGGCGAGTCTTGGCGTCCAGTCCATACAAAGTAAGACGGTTTTCCGTCCCGACGTTCTTGGCTGGCATGGGCATCGGTGGGGTTCTCGCGTTTATGACGACCCTCGGTCTCATGCATCTGCGCTTCGACGGCGAGCTGACGCATTACGACACGGTGCGAACATACGCCAACAACTGTGCGTTCGCATTGGAGATGCTCGCCGAGCATCCGAATTTGCAACTCATTCTCGACAAACAGAATTGACCGCCCGACTGATGGCGGCAGACAAAGGCCCCGGCGGCATTCGCCCGGGCTTTCGCTTTTTATATTCGGAAAGAGCATAATAGGGGGGATGGCGGATACGGTACAACAAATCAAGGACAGATTGTCCATCGTGGACGTCGTTTCGCAATACGTGAAGCTTGAGCGCGCGGGCGGAAGCATGCGGGCGCGCTGTCCGTTCCACGCCGAGAAGACTCCGTCGTTTTTCGTCTCGCCCGATAGAGGGACCTATCACTGCTTTGGATGCGGGGTCGGCGGCGACGTATTCTCGTTTGTCGAAGCAATCGAGGGACTCGATTTCAAGGGCGCGCTCAAGGTGCTTGCCGAAAAGGCGGGAGTGGAGCTCGTATACGAGCGCGGCGGCAAAGAAAAGCGCGACGAGCGCGAGCGACTCTTTGAGCTTCTTGAGACCGCGACGATTTTCTACACATCGCGTCTTACCGACGCCGCCAAAAAATATCTCACCGAGCGCGGGGTGACCGACGGTACCATGCAGGCATTCCGTGTGGGCTGGGCGGGAGATGCGTGGAGTGAGCTAAGCGATTTCCTGAAGACAAAGAAATTCAGCGACAAGGAAATCTTGGATGCGGGAGTGGCAAAGAAAAATGAGCGGGGCTCTCTGACCGACAAGTTTCGCAACCGCATCATCTTTCCGATTGCGGATAGCGCGGGACGCATTGTCGGATTCTCCGGCAGAATTTTCGGCGAGAAAGCGTCGCCCGAGGCGCCGAAATATCTCAATTCGCCCGAAACGCCGCTTTTTCACAAATCCCGCATTCTTTACGGTCTCGATAGGGCCAAACTCGCCATCCGCAAACACAATTTTGCCGTTCTAGTGGAAGGGCAGATGGATTTGCTGGCGAGCCATCAGGCCGGATGGAGTAATACGGTGGCGGTCTCGGGCACTGCGTTTACTACCGAGCATGCCCAGATTATCAAGCGTTTAAGCGATAATTTGGTGCTTGCACTCGATGCCGACGAGGCGGGCATCAAGGCGGCGGGTCGTGCGGCGCGCGCGGCGCTACAAGGCGGACTCAATGTGAAGGTCGCCCAGCTTCCGACCGGCACCGACCCCGCCGATTTGATACTCAAAGAGGGTGCGGAGAGCTGGCGCGCGGCGATTCGCGACTCAAAAGACATCATCACGTTCCTTCTCGACGTGTTGCACGAACATTTGCCGCAGCCCGATAAATTCCGCCGCGCGGTGGAGCAGGTGGTGCTTCCGTTTCTCTCTGATATGCAGAGTCCCATCGAGCGCGAGACGCATGTGCGCGCGATAGCGAAGCGTCTCGGCGTCTCCGAAGCGGCGGTAAGCGAGGCGCTGGCCGCAATGCCGCGCACGGAAGGTGCTCCGCGTGCCGAGAAAAAGGTGCAGCGCAATCCGGTAGTCGCTGCGGACCGCGCGCGACAGGCGTATGCACTGTTGCTCTGGCAACGTTCGGTGCCGAAGCCGGATATCAAAGTTGACGTGTTTGAGGCTAAGCTCGCGGAGGCAGTCGGGGTGGACGGACTCGCGATTCTCGAGTCGCTTCCGGAGGCGGAGCGCGAGGCTTTGCGTTTCTCGTCCGAATCGCTCCATCGCACTAGCTCGGGACTCGAGCGCGAGGCGCAGACGCTTCTCGATGTTCTTATGAAAGAAAAGCTCGCCGCGGAGCTTGCGGCCATCTCTTCGGAACTCCAAAAAGCCGAATCAGCTGGCAATGAAGCCGAAAAAGGCCGATTAACGAAGGCTGTGGATATGTTGATAAAGCGGATTGCGCAATTCCACGAATCGCGGTAGAGTGCGCCGACGTACACGCTGGTGAGATAAAATAGCGTGAAGCGCGTAAGAGAATAGAAGGCAGCTTCCGTACTACGGGGCTGTTTTCAGCTTGTGTCTTCCATATCCAAGTAGACCAATCGTATGGCAAAAACCACCAAAAAGAAAAAGAAGAGCATCAAGCGCGTCGTGCGCCGTTCCAAGACCGCGAAGAAAAATCGCCGCTCAGCCCATGTCCGTGCCGCGCGCGTTACAAAAGTCGTCACCAAAGCTTCCAAGAAATTGCCGCCCAAGCCCTTGCAGCGCGTGTCGCTCATCAAGCCGGGCAAGACGCAAACAAAAGTGAACGCACTCATCACGCTCGGTCGTGAGCGCGGCTATGTGACCTACGACGAAATTCTGCGTGAGTTTCCGACAATCGAAGACAACGTCGACCTCCTCGAAGAAATGTACGAGCGCTTCAACGGCGCCGGCATCGACGTGCTCGAAGGCGGCGGCATGCTCGAAGACACCTCCGCCGACTCCGTCCTCGCAAGCAAAAAGCTTCACAACCGCCGCTCCGATGCGGGCTACGACTCGGTGCAGATGTATCTGCGCGAAATCGGCCAATATCCGCTATTGAACGGCGCGCAGGAAAAGACGCTTGCCAAGCGCATCGTGGACGGCGACGACGAGGCCCGCGGCATCCTTGCCCGTAGCAACCTGCGTCTCGTGGTCTCTATAGCCAAAAAATACGTGAACCGTAGCCCCGATTTGACCCTTCTCGACCTCATTCAGGAGGGGAATTTGGGCCTTTTTAAGGCCGTCGACAAGTTCGACTACACCAAGGGCTACAAGTTCTCGACCTACGCCACGTGGTGGATTCGTCAGGCAATCACCCGCGCGCTGGCCGACCAGAGCCGCACAATCCGCATCCCTGTGCATATGGTGGAAACCATCGCCAAATACAAGCAGAAGGTTCGTGAACTCTCACAGCACCTCGGCCGCGACCCGCTTCCTGAAGAAATCGCCGCGGAAATGGGTATCGAAGTGGAAAAGATTTACACCATACAGAAAATCAATCAGGACACAGTCTCTCTTGAGAGTCCGGTGGGCGAAGACGACGACGAGCGCTCGACACTCGGCAGTTTCATCGCCGACGACACCATCTCGAGTCCCGACATGGACGCATCGCGCAGAATCCTCTCCGAACAGATGCTCGGCATTCTCGACGAGCTTTCTCCGAAAGAGCGCAAGATTTTGGAAATGAGGAACGGCCTCACCGACGAAGGAATCTGCTTCACGCTTGAAGAAGTGGGAAGGGAATTCGGTGTCACCCGCGAGCGCATCAGACAGATTGAAGCCAAAGCATTGGAGCGCATCCGTTTCCACGAACGCGCGAAACAGCTGCGCAGCTATTAATATAAAAAAGAAAAACGGCGGCCTGCGGGCCGCCGTTTCGTTTCATTGTTCGCTATAACTACGCAGGTGCCATGATGGCGGCACGTACATCGAGTTGTTGCGAGATTATTTTGAACTGCTCAGCATAGCTTAGGTTGATTCGTAGCCTGTCGATAACTTCGTCGACGAGCACTTCAGCACTGTTGTGCACAACCTCGGCTTTAATGCACGCCTTGGCGAACACTGCCCGGCGCCGCCAGCATTCGTTGATGGCCTGACATTTTTCCAGGTATTCGGCTAGTTCATTCGAGAACTGACCGAGGAGCCAATCACTAGGCGCCTCGAATGTCGTGGTGACTGGGTTTGAAGCGTAGCCTACCACCATTTCACCCAGCAGTGTCGGAAATTTATCTTCGAACACCGGGTTAGCCTCGATGTCGCTGCCATAGGCCCAGTTCACCGCTTTAAGTGCGCCGATCATTGCGACCGGGTACAGCGTGATGAGACCGCCGTGCTGTTCCTTGAGTGCGCGTAGCAATGCTTCCGTAACGATGGTGGCCTGCTCGAAATTGGCGACCATTAGCGCTTCGACCGCAGCCACCCAGAACTTGTCTTCGGGCTGTGCTCTTTGGATAAGCCGCAACAACTTATCGATCAAAAAGTCGAGGTTGTCCTCGTCGGCGGTGACTATGTCAATCACCGTGTCCATTAACCCTTGGCCGATGCGGTCTGTTTTCCCGTTAGCGAGAATAGACATGATGCGCTTAGTTCTCTGCGTATCCATAGTGCATCTCCTCTCAGAGATTCATTTGGGTGCCCCTCGCAGGGCGGGTTTCGTCCGGTCCCTCGCAGGACCGTTTCAATGAGCTTGCCCTCGCAGGCATGCTTCGCAAACTATGTGCCAAATAGGGAAGACCGTCAAACACTTCCACAAACGCGCCAAACAGCTTCGCAGTTACTGGGTGTTTTCTAGGGTTGGTTTCGTGATGCTACAATATCGCGAATGGAGAGAGACTTTGACGGTTGGAACAAAAGTAAAAAGAAAATACAGAAAAGTCCGAAAGCGCCTTTCTACCACGAGCGCGAAGTATGGTGGTGTGCTGTTGGCGTAAACATAGGAAATGAAATTGATGGCACAGGCGAACTCCACGACCGCCCGGTACTCGTACTGCGGGCATTCAACGCTGAGACTTTCTTTGGTGTTTGCCTCATCGGCCATCCACGCACCGGGAAGTACTATTTCCCGCTTGGTATGATAGGAGATCGGGACGCAACGGCCAACCTGTCGCAAATCCGCCTTTTTGATAGTAAGCGTCTTATACGCAAAATCGTTACACTGGATGAAAAAGTCTTTCAGAAACTCGCCAAGAAACTCACCAGCACACTGTTCTCGTTCCTATCCTTTAAATAGTTTGCCCCCTTGCGGGGGCGAGGCCGAAGCCATATGTACGCCTAATGATAGGACATTAGAGGTGAAAGTCAAGTGAATATCCACAGCCGCAAAACCTGCCCCCGTTAGAAGCGGACGCTTTCTAATGGGGTCGAAGCCAAAGCCCTCGAGCGCATCCGCTTTCACGAACGCGCCAAACAGCTTCGCAGCTACTAATATAAAAAAGAAAAACGGCGGCCTGCGGGCCGCCATTCAACAATCTTATTCGTTCGACTGCTCGGCTACACTTGCGGTGCGACGAACTCTTGCTCCGTGATAGCCTTGCAGAATGTTCGGGCGCGGGTGATTTTCGTGAAATTGTCGAGGACCGTGTCACGCGCAAGCACGTTCCTATACTCGATCCAGACGGGAATCATGTGCGCCACTTCGCGCAGCATTTCCCGTTCTTTTCCGATGCGGATGAAGGTCTGTGCGCTCTCGGCGCCGGGGAACAGTCGCGCGTCCATGCCGTCGAGGAATGCGCGATGCGTCGGCCGCGGGACCACAGTGTCATCATAATCGCCGAGCGCGTGGCCAAGCTCCTCGTCGAGCTGTTTCGCCATCGGAAAATCAGGAAGCCATGGTCTGGTCTGAAGTTCGGCCAATGCCGCAGCGGCGGTTTCCCGCAGTTTTTCGAGAATATGCATCTCGTCCTCCCGTCTGGAATGCAAGTTGAGTTCGAGACATGCCCCCTTGTGAGGCGGTCTCAAGAGCCTAGCCCTTTCAGGCATGCTGGCGAAACTATGCCTAAAATAGGGAAGTCCGTCAAACGCTTTCACGAGCGCGCGAAGCAACTCCGTAGCTATTAATTAATGTGCGGGTAAGGCGTCGTAATATTGCCTCAACAGGTCGTGAATAGCATAGACTATGAGATTCAATAGTCTAAAGGTTTCGTCGTTTCTTTCTTTGTTCGACTTTTCATCACCGAATAAATTCACATAGTAGCCCTGCAACGCCGCATCGGCGTAATAATAGCGAGACTGGTTAAACTCGCTTTTCGTCGATCTGTATGCCCACTGCCGAGAAGTTTCGGGCATCCCAGTAATGCCTTTCTCAAAAAATCTACGGAATCCCGCTATGAGTTGCTTCCTGGTCTGGTAGTGGAAACCAACATTGTTTCTTGCCTTTACTAAGAATTCTCGAAGCTCTTCGAACTCCTTGAATCTTTCGTCGTCCGTTGACTGTCCGTTAGCGATTTTACGTAACATTTCCCAGACTAGTTGAGTACCATCACTGGTCTTTTGTACAAGTTGCTGAAAGAGCTTCGAAGCACAAATTTGCTCTGACTCGCCCAAAAAGACGAGTGCCTCATGAATGGTTGCATAAAGGATTTTAATCATTTGTAATCTGATTCCGGCTAGTTCACCGTTGTGGCCACTAACTTCGTCACCCGTTTGCTTGTAGACATGTTGCATAGTGTCGTTCATGAGGACGAGCCCTTTGAAATCATTGAAAATCATAGCCAAAGTAAGCAAAAAACCCCGAAAAGATTCTTCCTCTTCACTCATTGCGTCAGTCGGAACAATCTCTTTCGGTAAGGATTTCTTAATTTTTCCGTTTTCGAATTCCCAAGGCTCCCATTTTTCTGCTTTTTTAATGCCCATAACGGTAATGAGATGCTACTCCTTCATTAAGATTTGTCCAAACGAGTCAGTTTTGGAACTGTTACCCCAGCACGCATTCAAACGCGAGGTATTTGGGGAGGAGCATCCCTTTCTCAGGCACCTGCTTGCTCTCGACCATGGATTTGACCAAAAACCCGTTCTTTCGCATCAGCTCGGAAAGTTTTGTCAGACTAAAATGCGATTCGTTGAACACCATCGTATTGCCCGCGTTGGTCTTTGCTTCCGAACGGTACGGGCTGCCCTCGTTGAAATAATTTGCAGGGTCGAAATTAACGGGCCGGTCGTAGTCATCTTGGTTGGGAGAGAGTATGAGGGGGTGAAGCACGGAGACGATAAACCTACCGTCAGGCCGTAGCATTTTCCGCGCCTGCGCGAAAAGCTTATCAAGGCTCTCCACGCTCCCGATACTCGGCACGACCATATTTGCGAGCACGAGGTCCATCGAGCCGGGCGCCGCATCGGCCGCAGAAACGTCACCTACGCTGTACCGGATATTCTGATGCGCATGTTTCTCTTGCGCCATTTCGATTTGGGGCGCGGCCAAGTCTGTTGCGATGACGTTTGCACCGGAACGGGCAAAAAGCTCGCTGTACCTGCCGTCACCGCATCCGATATCGAGCACGTTCTGTCCCCGAACGTTACCGGCCATTTTTAAAATCATCGGCCGCAAGGTCAATTCCTCCGCAGTTACGCCCTCGGCGTATATCTCCACCGCTTTTTTGTCTTGGAATTCAATTCCCATGGCGGAATGCTATACCCCCGCCGCGAAGTTGTCCAAAGCCCCTTTCTCTATTCTCTAATTCGCGCGAATAGGCGAATAGTCCAGTATTCAAAATCAAACGGCCGGGCTCCCGCAGGTGCCAGGCCGTGTTCATGAGCGTGATATTCGGCGGTACCTATGCCGTCGAGGTTCTCGCACTCAAGTGGACAGCGCAGAGAAAAATCACGTAGATAAACAAGAACAAGATGGCCGGCGACCCGATAGCAGCCGCGTTTTGTGCAGCTTCCGCAGCCATGCCGTACGCGCTAGCCGACTTGCGAATCAAATCCTCGGTACGCTCGACCCACCAAAAGACCTGCGGCGCGGCAACCGCCACGTAAAGGGCACTCGCAAAGACGGAAGCGAAAAGCGCAATTCCGAGCTTCAAGAATATATTCATGCTCATCCTCCCAGGCAGCTACAATGCCGCCGCTGCATTTTGTTGTCCTAATTCAATCCTATGGTAATTTTCGCTCTTTGTCCAAAGCCCCAAAATCAAACGGCCGGGCGATTCTTGCCCGGCCGTGTGGTCCTGTATGGAGTTCAGCGCAGGCTGAGTGTTACCCAGCGTCGCTTGAAGACGAGGTAGTAAAGGAGCCAGAGATTGAGCGCCAAGGCGCATATAATTCCAATGCCTCTCGTCAGCATATCCGCGTCTTGTTCGTTCATGCCGCGAGCCATGAAGAAGTCAGTGCCGATAGCGAGCAGGATGAGTACGACGGTTTTCACGGCGGTGCCGATATACGCGGCACCTGCATTCATCGCAGACGCGACAGCGACGCTGACTCGATTGCCAACCCACTGTTGTTCCAGGGTGCCGAAGATGTCGATGACTTCGTACATAAGCAAACCGCATATCGCGACCGCGACTCCGGCGATGAGCACTGCGATTATTCGTGACAAAACCCTTAGAGTACTCGGTTTCATTTCCGTCCTCCAAATCAAAGACGTTGCCAATGTAATCGTATACGCCCGTTTGGATTTTGTCCAAAGGGGAATCGCTCTGGTCTAATTCGTACGAATGGTTCCAAGCATCCCAAAATCAAACGGCCCACATGTCGAGACTCGCCGTCGCTCGTCTCGCACGCAGGCCCCGCCTCGCGGTCGCTACAGCTGCAGCGACATCGCTCCGGCCGCCGTTCGCCTTTAGTAAGCTTCGCTTACGTAAAGCGAACGGCCGGACTCCCGCAGGTGCCCGGCCGTGCATCGTCAAATTTTGCTGTAGAGCGTGCGATGGAGATAGAGCAGGACGAGGAATCCGAGAACTAGGATTCCGCAGAGGACGATGGCTGCGCTGAACATGTCGGTGCTTGCCGATGTCCGGCCGAATAGGGCGATAACGCCATAGACAGCCAAGAAGACTACACAGCCGGCAAACGCACATCCGACGAGCTTGAGTAGGAAACCTACCGTGACATACAGGCGTTCTGCTCGCGACGGCGAGAGCTTGTATTCCAGCGTAGGTGATGCCGCCGAAGCGATGCGTTCGACATACGGTGCGTTGTCGGGCTTGCATTCCCCACATGTATTGC
>Ga0209542_10000979_pt1 | contig 68164 bp, 75 predicted proteins | sample RifCSPhighO2_01_FD_184028 | JGI IMG/M metagenome (GOLD analysis project Ga0209542, IMG submission 184028) | Soil microbial communities from Rifle, Colorado - Rifle CSP2_plank highO2_0.1 (SPAdes) (version 2) | ecosystem: Environmental > Terrestrial > Deep subsurface > Rock core/Sediment ...
ATCACTTCAGGCCCCACACTAGTTTGTCTGAACTAACCCCCGCTAAAAAATATTTTGAGGAAATATTTTAGGGGGTGACATATGTCACTTTATCACACACCGGAAGCCTATGTTGAAATAACTAAAATAGAATTTGAGAAGATATTCTGCCTATAGGAAACAATTATTCCCTTTTCTGTTGAAAAAATTGTAAACTAAATATCGGCTTAATTAAAATATAGCTGATACCGATATATTATGAGCTACCTGTTGCAATTATAAAAAGCCTTTGCCGATTAGAAAATAATCAGATTTCCTTTAGGGTTTTTTCATTGTTTCAACTTCCCTATTTTCTGCTCTAATGTTCCGATGAAAATGCTCCATTCAGGCCTTAATTCTTTAGGAATGTAGTGATTGGTTGAGTTGCCTATATAATAGCTGTTTTCTTTTAGACGCTCAATCTTTTTCAATAAATCTTTTAAAAACTCTAAAATATTTAAATTGATGTGAAAAAATTTTAATAAAACAGCTAATGACCTCTCGATCTTTTTTTTGTCGTATTTCATCTCTAAAGAGTAAAACAAATCATATACATCCTTTCCTTCACCCCTGTTGTAAAGAGTAATCAATTTTCTTGAAATCAGGTCTTCCAATGAATAGGTATTAAACAAGCAGGAGGCAGAATCAATGAAAGGAGATTTAATAAGGACTTTTTCAGGTTTCTTCACAGCTAATTGTTTTGGGTGGCTGAGATAAAATTCTATTCTTATTTTATCCTTATGCTTAATCTCATTTGTGTAAGCGCAATCAAACCTTAATGTCCTATGCAGAAGCCTGCCTTTATCAACATTAAAATCTTTAATTAACATAACATTTTTCCTGATAGTTTTAATTTTTTCAGCGAGGGGTTTGCTTGAAATAAAATCAAGATCTATGTCTTCGGAAAATCTTGCTACATTAATCTCTTGAAGATATATCCTGTTTATAGCAGTTCCGCCTTTTAGGATTATTTTATCTCCAAAAATTTTGCTCAACTGTTCAAGAATATTTGAAATTTTTTCATCTTTTGATATGTAATTAATACTAATTCCCGCTTTTAACGCGCGCATCTTAATTAAGTCCAGTTCAGCCATGTTTCCACCATGATAATATGTTATCTTTTCCAAGATTATCCATAAGCTTCCATTCTTTATAATAAATTCCTTTAGATTTGCCTTTAGGTACAAGCCTTGATTTATTTTTAATCCTGCCTTTTAGATAATTGATAAATTTATCAGGAATCCCCAGCTTTGTCTCTTTCTTTAGGATGTCAAAAATATATCCGCTTCTTTGGCACAATGAATCAGAAGCAAAACTGTCAAAATATCCTATTAGGATCCTCCAATTACACCCCTTATTGAGATAAATAGCTTTAGCAAGGTCTGCATAGCTTGCATATTGCGGCTTATAGAAGCAGTCAAAAAATGTTTTTTCAATAGTAGAGATATAAATGCCTTCATAAAAAGTTTCTCCGACAGCCCTTTTTCCCATTGAAACAGCTTTGAATGTATACTGTCCAATAGATTTTTCCCTTGATTTTTCCCTTGTTGCTATATATATTGTAAAGGGCTCATATTCCAAAAGCCCATATATCTTTAAAGCGGATGAAAAGCCAATATACCCATTGAACAAAGATAAAGCTATTTTATACTGGTTTGCGATTAATGGCTTCCCTGGATCCTCTTGAATAAGATAAAGCCCCTTGCTAAGCTTGTAAAGATATCCTTTTTTAAGCAAAGAAGAGCATATTTTGTTTATTTTAATTTTCCTAATCCTTGGGAAGAGGCTTTTAATCTCGTTATTTGATATTATCCCGCCGGATTTATGCTTAATTAGATGATATATTTCCTGTTCCCCTCTTGATAAGTAGTTTTTTTTATCCATATAATACCATTATTTGGTATTAAGTATATAAATTTTACTATTATGGATTAATAAATATTTTTTCAATAATCAGATAAGGACCCTATTATTAAAACCTGGATTGCTGGCGGGGAAAGAATAGCTAAATTAAATGAGTTAATTAGAATTAGTTGAGGGGATTTAAGAAGTTGCTTCTTCTGGCAAAGATACTGGACAATAATCTCCTGTGCACTCACCACATTGAGTAGGATTTAAGGTGCTCATTGCTATTTCTAAAGATGGGGAAATTCCATCTTCTGAGAAGAAGACCGCGGAGTCTTGGAATCTTAAAGAAGATTGTTCTGATCCAAAAATATGTCTACCGATTAAAGGATCCCCTATAGGGAGATTAAGTGACTTAAGTGAATCTAAAAATATATTAAAACCTCCATATCTGCCCTTACCTGTTTCTACAATTATTGTCGGAAAATATCTACTGTTTTTTTCTTTTAAATCATTTATTAGTTGTTCAGCGAAATTATAACTGAGACAGGAATCTATTATTAGAGTAATTTCGTGTAAATTTCCTCTTATTAATAATATATCTGCAAATTCATCATATTTAAATCCAGAACAGGATTCTTCTTTAGTTCTATCCCCTCGATTAGAAATTCCCCCTCCTAAGCACACATAATTTAGAAGACCATGTACATCGGACCATATTACTGTCTCTCCTCGATTTCTGCTATTGATAATTGCCCATTTTATATCTAGTTTTGAAGAAGGTCCTTTGAGAAGATGATTATTAAAATCTCTAACTCCTCTTTCAACAGCGAATTGTTTTATTCTATTAGGATCCATATTCGGATCCTCGTGGCTAAATACTATGAGGTACTTATTCTCTCCCAAGATTATTTCATTTTCAAAAATATCTCTTTTATCTAAAATTAAATCAATCATTTCGTTTATTCTAGCATCTTCAACATCTCTATATGTAGTCGTATCTCTAATTATATATCTATAAACAGAAATTGATATTGAGTTTTTTTCTTCATAAGAAAAGAATCTCAACCTACGATTCGAATAGATTCTATCAAATAATGAAATCCGCTTCAATAATCCTAAAGTCTCAGGAGGCGATGTCATAGGGTCTAAATTATCTAAGAAATAATCAGCATCATAACCAACCACCTCTTTGTCTGATTCCTTTAAATTTACAAATATTAAAAACATAAATAGTGCTGAGTTATAATCTTGTTCAACTTTATGAATGTTTTCAACAATTAATGAAAGAAATTCGGAGTAAAATTTTGAAAATATCAAAGAATTTGAGATCAAATCCTCATTATCTTCGTATCCAGATGTAAAAGCTCGTGCAATAGATGAAACTATATTTCTCTCGGTCTCAATTTCTCTTCCGTAGTTTCTTATCAGAGCACTGATTGCTTCTTCAGAACCTATAGATCGTAATGCAAATGCTGCATTAATTCTTGCTATCATGTACATGCTAGGATCCTCTAGGTTTCTTATAAGTGGAGGAACTGCCTTAAGGGAACGAATTTCACCTAGTTTCATTGCTGCTATCGTTGGAAAATCTCTATATTCTTTATCTAAGAGTTTTATTAAAAGAATGGCTTTCAAATCATTACTTAAAGGAGAGTTTCTATCATTTAAAAAATCTAGAATCCTTTGTTCGTTGGTTTCAGGAATGTACATAAACCCATTCAGTGATCGTTTTACAGAGAGCATATATCTCAAGACATCTTCATTCCATCCCATATCCTTAAAGTCAACACACTTATTTTCAACGCACAAAGCATTCCAATTAATACCCCAGCAGTCATCTTTTTCAAGTAAGGAATAGTCATCAATGCATACTATTCCTCCGCTTTCAGCAATCCTTCTTAACCCAGCCTCTATTTCTGCTCTTGTTTTTGTTGCCCTTCCTGGATTATTGGATGTCCAAGAATCCCATCCATTTAAAGCAGCCTGAATTATTCTTTCATTATCATCCTTATACTCTGGAATTTTAGAATAAAGATTCCAAAGAATTTCTGGTGTTGGTTCTGTTAAACAAGAATCTGCAAAAGTAGTTGTTTCTGCAACCTGCATTCCAGTTATATTTTCTTTATTAACATTAAAAATAATTAAGCTAAGTACAACTATTAAAATTAGAAATGCCTCTTTTTTCCCAAACATATTATGAAATTAAAAGTTTAGAAAGTATATAAAATTATTCAAAAAGAGATATCAGCGGGGGTTGGTATTTTCCTCTTCAAGCTTCTTCCTAAATCTTCGGAGATTAAAGCTTTTTTTAAATCGAAAATTCTCTTTGTAATCACACCACCTATATTCAAGGTATAAAGCTTTGTTTTATCAAAAATCCCCTCTACCTTAACTATCCGTAAATTTTATCATGGTGATCAAAATCAGTAAAAAAAACAAGATTGTTAGCCTTATCAAACTTAAATACAAGAACAAAATGCCCTATATGGGTTCTTTTGTATTCTTTTAAGCTGTATCTTAAATTTTTATAATGCTCTATATCTGGACCATTACAAACCTCTTCCATTTTATTAAGAAGGTTTTCATAAAGTTGCTTATCTTTTTTTTGGAGTTTAACAAGAATTCTATCAAATTCTTTACTTGTTTTATAGGGCCTTGGCATTTTCACCCTTTTTCTATTTTCTCTCTTAATTGCCTAATAGAGATGAAAGTCTCGCCATAGCCTTCTTTTTCAATTTTCTGTAATTTCTGTAAATATTCCGGTCTTAATTCAGGCTCTAAAATATTCCCGCCACATTCAATAACTATTTTTGCAATTGCTTCGCTTTTAGTTTTTAAGTTATACCTGGCCTTGACTATATTTAATATTTGGTTCGCTTCTTCCGGGATCTCGATCATTGCTTGTATCATTTTATATATTTAATATAAATATGGTATATATTAGATGTATATAAATTTTTCTATTTCATTCAGTAGAAACCCTCTGCCGAGCCGGTAAGTCTCACAAATTCTATTTTGTTACATTATATAAATTATTTTTATTAACTGATAACCTTGAGAAGATTGAGCTAAAGCAATTATTCAATGATGCCAGGATTTGCGGTTAAAATTAAATCTCAATCCATCTTTTAACCTCTTCTTTCATTGTCTATTTAAAAGGAAATTTCATTATAAATCTTTCAAATAAAAACTTAAAAAAGCGAAATTAATTATAATCCTGTAGAGATTGCCAAGATGGAGTTTGATAAAGGAATACTGCCTATTACTATTAAAAGACCACTGTCTAAAAGGAAATAATTATATTTCTTTTAGTTTCTTTAATATTTTAATTTTTTTAAGTTTAAGCTCTCTTGGGTTTAGCTCAAGATAATCATTATCTTTAAAATCAGCTACTATATTTTTTAATTTTAAAAGATAATGCTCTAATTTATATTTCCTTAGGAAGCTATAGTATAACTTTAGATTAATATCTGCATGCAAAAGCAGAGTCATTATGTCTACCCTATCTTTTTCACCCCTAACCGAGCTTTCTCTATCCAATTCAGCTGCTTGCTTTAGTATTAACAGCATTTCCGAATTTACTACATTTAATCCCTCTATCTTAGTATAATACTGCTTAAGGTCCTGTACAGGAATTGGAAGCTCAGAAAAATAAGGAACATAAATATCTACATCTATTTCATTAAAACTTATCTCGTATTTTTTTAAACGGTCGTTCTTTTTTAAATTATATTTATTTTTTAGAAAATTTATGTCTTTTATATCTGCTAAAGCTATGTCAATATCTTTGCTTTTATTGGTCTTAGTCCATAAATATGCTGCCCACCCCCCTATTACAATAAAGTTAAAATTCTCTTTTGACAGATTAATTAATATATCCCAAGATTTTTCAGTCAATATACTATTCCAAAACTCTGCCAATTTTAACCTCCAAAGCATTTAGGAAATCTTTAGCATACCATTGCCTTAAGTTCCATAAATCTACGAATAAATTTGCAATTGTGGTAGTCTTTCCGTATTTTTCTGAGCTGTCTTTTTTTAGTACAAATAAATTCGGAGTCTTATTATTCTCCTTAAATCTTTTTTTAATATCTTCATCTCCGTAAATATACACTTCAGAGTAATCCGCTGGAACGTCTTTAAATTTAAATTTATAGGATGAATATGCTGTGAAGACGATGTTGTCGGGCATTTGCTTCTCTATGTCTTTAACTTGCAGATCAACTCTTGTTTTGTATATAATGTCTTTTTCTAGGTTTCTTTTTGATGCCCAGTAGTATAATATTTTTTTTATGTCTATTATGCTAAAACCCATTTTTTTAATTTTAACAGCATTCATTGCCTCTAACGGCTTTAAAGCTAAGTTGACTGTGCTTAAAGAAATTTGCAAAGCGTTGGCTAGATAAGACTGTGTTAAAGCTCTGTTGTTTTTTTCTATTGCATTGTACAATATTTCCCTGTACACTAATTCTACTTTTTTCATATTTTTATTTTAAATTTGGTTATTTATAAAGCTTTCGATAATATTAGAAAGTTATATAAATGATAATAGAAAGATATTTTTTATTAAAAGGCCATTGCCTAAGAGAAAATAGAATTATTTGGGATTTGTACTTTGCTAAATACCTTGGTTTCAGAGTGAATCTTGATTAGTTAACACTTGTATACTATCACTAGGATTTTCTGAATTAATAAATTCAACGCGGGCGTAAGCAGCGATGAATGTAGTGGGTGTTGAACCTACGTAATCCCAATCAATGCGAGCGTCATAATCCACCCTTACTGAATCAAACTCTCCATTTCTTAGTCTCTCAGCTATGTCTTCATTCTCTCTTAATACTTTTTCAAATAGTGTAACAATGCGTGGGCTTCTGTTTGAAGGGAAAATTCCAAAATAAACCTTTTTATAAGTTGGGTGATGTGCAAAATAATCTCCCTGCGGATAACCCACCATCTTCTGGTTCCATCTATTCTTAAAAATCTCGGTTTTTTCTAAAAGAACCTCTGGATTTGTATCCTCCTTAAGTATTTCATTCAACCATTCATTTTGAATTGCATCTAAAATCCGGATTTCCTTACTCATAACGACTGCAATTAAGCTTTTTCCTGTACTTTGAAAACAATCGTCAACTGTTGGATATTCTCCGAAACCACTACTTTTAAAAAATTCAGGCATATAATCTAAAAACAAACGTGTAGTATGAGCGCTACCAACGTAAATCCCTAATAGTTCATTTGAATTGAGCAGATCAAAAATCTCATTAATTTTTATGCATGGGAAAAATTGCTCATATGGTTGAAACCCGTCTTGTATTCTAATCCCCCCCAATTTATCTAACTGAGGATACTCTCTTAGTTCATATCCCTCTAAAATATAGCCTGAACTAAATAAACGCCGACCTTCTCCTCCAGACTCTTCCAAGAAGGCGCCAATAGTATAAGCCTTCCCAATTTTGGATAGAATAAACGCTATGGCATCTTTTTCCTTTTTAACATCATGATCTTCACCAAAGACTATCCCATCAGCATCTGAAACAGAAGTAACTATTCTATCCGTCACTCCTTCTAAACTTAATACCCCCTCAGAAGTTATATCATCAAAAAACCTAAGTTGATTATCTAAGTCTTCTTTGATTTTGCTCTCGAATAGTCTCTCTTCTATAATTTCTGTTCCGCTGGATCTTTCTCTTAAACTTCTCTCAATTTCTGGTTTTAAAATATCCCAAATTTGGTTTTCTGGTTGCCACCTTCTTAGGCTATCTAAAGAAGCAGCTAAGACTTCTTCATCAGAGTCATATAATCGAGAAAATATAGACCATATTCTTCCTGCTAAAATTTGTGCAGATTCTGGAGTTGGAGCCAAACAAGAATCTTCTTGAGCATTAGCTATATTAAAACTAAGTAAAAGCGTTAAAAATAAAAATAATTTTTTCATCTTTAAGACATTGTCCTAAAAGTAGGATCTGGATTTCTATAATGGTCAATTATCGGTTGGACTATGTTTAAATTAAGCCATCCTACAAAAGAGTTTTTATACTCTTCCCAGGATTTATCTGCTAAAGATTGCCTTACTATATCGAAGTATTGCATATTATACGCAAGTTTTGTAGCTGGACCTGGCGGACTGTACCTCGACCCTGGTTTTTGTCTTAAACTTTTTATGGTAGAATACTCGTTATCTAAGACTACAATATTATTCTCCGGAACAAAGAAGATTGCTTTTTTGAATCCTCCATAATCATCTCCTGAATGCGCTGGTGGATCCAATGGGATTATCCTATATTTAACATCTGTTCCTCTGTATTTAAAGGATTTTTCCATTAATTCCAAGTCTGCTGGAAGATTTCTAAGCAAATAATGCCCTTCTGAAGGATTTAAAAATGGGATTTCCAGAGGCTTGTCTGTCCCGACATCGTATTCCATCCTTCGTATTTCCGTAGGCAATTCATAATATGGCCTTAAACTCGGGTCCTGCATTGGGTTTTCTATAACGGAATAGCGAACCCTTTCATCCATTGGGAAGGGCACTATATAAAGCCCTCTTGAGACTGAATAAATAATGTTGTCTATTTTAATGAATTTATTTTCTCGAGTCTCTACCAAAATAAATTGTAAAGTGCTAAATTCTTCAGGAGTCATGCTTAAGCTTTGTTTTTGTAATCCCCAATCCTCGTTTATGTTGAAAAGGATTCCGTAGGTATCAGGAGGGAGGGTGAATTTGAAACCTAATTCTGGCGACTTTCTTAAGCTAAGCCCAGATGTAGCTGGACCAACTCCAGATAGCAGATTCTGTACATAAGTATGGGTAAATGATGCTCCTTGGGTTTGTACTGCCGAGTCTAAAATACCTTGAGTGTATCCAAATTCTTTTAATAAAGCGCTTCCTATCTTTCTATTCAAAAACCTTGCCTTGCCTAGATCTATTCTTAAAAACCTTGCCTCATCTTGGCTAATATCTAAATATGGATATTCCAAACTTGCAAGCTCTGAGTATGCCCTGGTTTCTATTGTTCCGCTGTAGGCTGTTTCTGAGGATCTCGGGGATGTTTGTTTGCCTGTTATTTTTGCAAAGAACCCAGTAAACTGTTTTATTACTAAAGCAGTTGAAACCTGTGCTTTTAAAATTTTAAACCCTGAAAGATCTCCTAAATTAGAGTTGCATAAAGCAAGGTTAATTAAATCAGTATCTGTTAGCTGAAGCGCTACTTTGTCTGTGTATATTGGTGGTTTTTCTAACGAAATAATTGAAGATGGCCCTTCTATTAAATGCTCATAAGGAATTTGTTTGCAAGCACCAGCTGAATTTAAAGTAGAAATACATTGATATTCTGGAGGGCATGGTTCTATTTTAATCGGAGATTGGCAAGTATTTTCACAGCTGTACTCTGCTACATGAGAAAAGCTTGAACAATCTGTAATAAATGCTCCTGCTGAATTTAAGCAGCCACAAACATCTGGTTTAGAATTGCAGATTGAAGGATTTAATGGATTATTATAAAGTTCTTGCTGCAGGAAATCAGATTCTTTGCAGGACCATTGATTATAAAGTGCTGGAACCCATCTGTCATTGTAGCAAATAGTTCCTGCTGGCTGTGGTGCTGAGCAACTTGGGAAATTGGATGGATTAAATTGATCTCCTCTTCCAGAAGTTTCCTCTCCTCCCCCGCTACCCCACGTTGGTACTTCTCCGCTACTGGAAGCTATACGTCTGTCTAATACTACCTCAAACATTTGTAAAGTTACAGACTCTCCCAAAAAATCTTCTATAGATAGTACAACTAGATATCTGTCTCCATCACTCCCTTCAAAGGAGGGATTTATTATATCATGATAATTAGGCTCTATATCATCTGCAAGGCTATACCTGTAAACTATACCAGGAAAGGTGAATAGCAAACCATATACAAAAACTGGATGTGGTTCGGGTAGAGAGGCCATTGCTGATTCCAATTCTGCTCTTGAAACGTCTCTAAAAACATACCATCTTTTTTTTGCTGGAGGGATAGGACCAAATTCATCAAAGCTCTTTCGGCTATCTAACTCTAATGAATTCCCTATTCCAACACTTATTGGGTTGTTTAGATCATTATCACTCCTCATTGTATTCCCGTAAGTTCTTCGAGAAAGATCACCTGTATCTACTTCTAGTTTTGGTGTGGGTAATATTTCTGCTGTTGTTTCCCTCCTTAGACTTATCCTTCCAGCAACTGAATTAATTTCTGTTTTTTCTACTACTTTTTTTTCAGGGGTTTCTCCAGATGGTGCATCAGAAGGAAGTCTTGGTTCTGGAATAAAACTAAAATCTGGAGCAGGGATACTTACAATTGTTCTTTGTGGGTCTCTGATAGATAATTCTGGTAAGTTACGATTTACACGTTGAGGGCTTGAAAGGAAAGAGAGATCTTGAGAAGAGATTCTTATTGGATAGTCTGTTTCAATATCTGGTGATGGGAAAATTGTTAATACTCCAGTCTCTCTCTCAGATATTCTGTCTGGTTTTGGGCTGCTTTGCTTATATAAATTATTATCTTCTGTAACAATATAGAATTGGTTAGAGGTATAATCTATATAAGTAATAGTATAGTCTCCGGAATCCAGGTTACAGTCAAAATCCTCTCCCTCTTTTAAGATTATGACCCCTGGATCGGAAGTATAAAACTCATGCAAAACCATATCATCTTCTATTCTCATGAGATAATTTTTATCTCCACTGCATGTGTAAAAATAACAACCATTTTCTTCTCTCTCATAAAAACAATCAAAGTTATTTGCTTCTAAATCTGGCAATTGTGCCTCAGATATAGTTGGAACTAAGAGTAATATAATTAACATTAGTAATTTTACTTTTTTCATTAATTTAATTTTGTCCATGTTCCTGAGTCTCCATTACATAAATACCTTGCTCCATTACCAAAGGTTTTTATCCCATCTTGGTCGCACAGGTACCATTTTGTATCTTGACCACATAATAAATCGGCTCTTGGGGTTATTATTTCTCCTTCTAATAAATTACAATTACTGCTTCCGCAATCCCTTTCTATACTCCAAGGGAAATTAGTGGTTATAACATCACAAGTTGAACAAGTTGAGACCGATGAAGGAGGTAGATAAGCTGAAGTTAATCTATTTACATTTGTTCTTATTCCTTGAGCTAAATTGAATATGTTTGAATTTGAAGAAAGAATTGTTGTACCTAAATTATAATGTAAATAATCATGTTCTATACTTCCAGTAGAATAATCTTTTTTTATATGAATCTCACATATATTTTCTGGTCGCTCTCTTCCACTTCCTAATTTAAATTTTTTTATTTTTTTACTTCCAGAAGCACTTACATCATACCTTACATAAACATCCCCTCCACTTTTAAAACCTGGATTAATCTCATAACCTTCGATAGAAACGGAAGCTAAGCTTTCATCGCAATTCCCGCTAAAGCAATTAAAAACTATAACTTTTTGAGCACAAAGCCCTGGTGGACAAACAGAAGGTTCATTGCAATTAACTGCATATTGCTCTAATGCTATGTTTTTTGAAGCAGTATTTTTTATATCATCACAGAAATCAATGTTGCAGGTAGATACACATAACTCCATTAGCTCTGTTTCTGTTTCGCATATTAAAGGATCTCTATGAAGCCTGACATCGTAATTTGCATGGGTATAAACAACTCCCAAGTATTTCTTTTCTATATCTCTTTCTATACTATCACAAAAAACCTTTATATCAAAAGACTCGCCTTGAGAAGTAAATTGGGCTACGATTCTTCTTCCAGTATTTGTTAAAGTTATTCTTCTTGAGCCAAGCTGAAGCACTGGATTTGGACATGGCTCTATTGGCTCTGCAAAAAATATATATTGAGTATTTGTATTTAAAGTCCTAGATTCTCTATCTACTATAAGATTAACTCCAGCGCATAAAAGAGCCTCTGGGTTGCATTCACCAAATAAGGTTCCATCAGAGCAGGATAAAGGTGCAGATGAACCTCCTCCTGAACCGCCTCTTCTTTCAACAGATACTAATGCAGGATTAACAGAAACAACTAAAAATAAAAATACAACTAAATAAATCAAACCTCTTTTTATATACATATTAATTTTTGAAGATGTTTTTATATAAAAATGTTATTATTCTATATTTAAGAATTATATGTAATAAAATTTAGTACTTGATAGTAGTGCTAATAGAAAGGTTTATAAAGAGAGAAAATATTGTAAAACGTATGAGAATTTCAAGAAGAGCTGGGGATTATACTGGATTAGTTGGGGGATTACTTTTAGCAGCTGGTTGTTCCGGTATATTTTATAACCAAGGTCAAAGAACTGAAATAGTTTATGACCAAGGATTGACTGCTAATAGAAGCGAGGTAAATAGAAGGTGGACTGGGATAGATTCTGCACATAAGGCTTGTGAAGATTTAAGCGAAGATGAAATATTAGAAGCTTTTTCTCAAGTTATAGGAGAGGTTGAAAAGGGAATACCAATTAGAAACGATGCTACCCCTGAAGAGGTAATGGAATCAGCTTCAAGGTCATACGAGGATGTATTATCAAAATACGGGAATGAAGGATTAGCTAAGAGACTTATTCAAATAGGCTCTATGAAAGAAGATTTAACTCTAGATTATAGAGACAGTTGCCGTGTTGATAGCAGCTATGCTAAATAAAGTTTATATAGCACGATAAAAGATTTGATAAAAAGTTTTATAATAAATCTTATAAAATGCCAGAAAGGGTTGCAGAATTAAGGAAAAGGTTGTATAGCGGACATGAAGGCGAGATTATGGAGTGGCTTGATCTTCATGGCAGTGAGATATTTGAGATGATGTCGGGTTTTGAAGGTTATGGGATCATCAGTTTTTTATCTGGAAGAGGATACAATGTCAGCCATCTTGAGCAGTATCTATTGGACGCAATCAATAAAAGAAAAGAAGAATATAATAATAAAAGACCGGGATTAAGAGCCGTAGGATCCGACAGCGGAAGATTTTGAGGCACTGGTTAGGTTCGGAAGAATGTTTGCCACAAATAAAAACAAAATTGGATTTCAACCTCTTATTTTTTGTTCATAACTTAGTCTATCATTTTATCTAATATTAAAAATTACTATAATCGAAAATCGAATAATTTATAATCCCTTCCCTTAATCAATTTTTAGTCAAAAGGAGGGGAAAGATTATGAATTGTAAAAAGTCTGTATTAATTTTCTTATTTCTAATCTTGTTAAATACGGTTGTAGCTCAGGAAGAGACGCTCCCAATTGAAGAGCAAACTTCAGCTGTAGATGAAATCCAAAGTTCTAATGAGAGTAATGAAACAGAACATATATTGGAGACAGCAGAAGAAGCAGAAGAAATTCTTTTTATAAATTTTATACCGAAAGAGTTCAAGCTGGGAGATGCGCAGTTCAGCATTCAAGTGCAAAACAACAAGAATGAAACTATAAAAAATATAATTGCTTTTGTTTCTGGAAAAGGGTTTTCAACATACGAAGTCACGCCGGTAGATTCCCTTGAGCCAAAAGAAAAAGGCTATATTTTGATAAACGGAAACTTCAAAGAAAGCGGTTTAGTCAACTTAACAGTAAAAATAAACCAAAAAACATTTGATCAAGGCGTCAATGTCCTCGGAGAAAGCGAGGACGATTTGAAAAGGGCTGAAGTATTATTGAAGCAACAAGAAGAAAAGAAAAAAGAGCTAGCAGAGATATCCTCAAAACTAGAGACACTAAAACAAAATTATTCTGATTTGGAAAATAAATTAGCAGAAAAGGAAAAAGAGGGATATGAAGTAAAAGATGCAAACCTGGGAGATCTCAAGAAGTACCTAAGGGAGACGCAGGCAAGCATACTTGGCGAGCATTTGGAACAGGCAAGAATAAATCTGGGGTTAGCTACAGAAGAATTAAACACAGCAGGAAATAAAATAGAAGCTCTAAAAAAATTGCCAAAGATAAAAAGATTCAGAGAGTATGCAATAATATTCTCGACGCTCGCAGGTTCGATAATAACCTTCTTTGCTTTGTATGAATTATTAAAGAAAAAAAGCTCCCAGGTTGCTACAACAATAGGAAGCATAAAAGAAAAAACAGAGGATAAAGAAGAGCTCAGATCGCAGCAGCAGGCAGAGCAACAGGAAATAAAGAAAGAAGAAGCAGAAAAAGAGATAGCAAAAGAAGAAGTCAAAGAGGAAAAGAAAGAGGAAAAGAAGAAAGTAAAGAGGAAAAAAATTAAAAAGCATAAATAAAAAGTTTTAAAAAGGCTCAAAATGTTTTCTCAAGTTAGTTTTAAGAATAACATTAAGGAGAAAGTTTGAATGATAATTCCAATTCGTTGCTTCGGATGCGGCAAGCCAACAGCGCATTTATGGGAAAAATATAATGAAGAACTAAAGAAGGGAAAATCCCCAAAAGAAGTTCTTGACAAGATCGGAATGGAACGGTATTGCTGCAGGTCTTTATTTTTGGGCCATATTGATTTATTGGAAACAATTGCAAAATTCAAGAAAGGCTAACTACCAAAGATTCAGCAATTTACCTATAATATAAATAACGAATACAACCAATAAAATCTTTAATATAGCATCCAAGGGCTCCAAATCATTTCTTTTATTTTTTGCCATTTTTAATCTCATGTAAAAAGTATGCCAAAAATATCATATAAAAAGTTATTACAGACAAAATTATCAATCCGAAATTATTTTTAATTATCATCGTATAAGCATTAATGGTTGTAAAAAATAAGATTGTAATAACTGCACTATATGAAACAATTCTTCCAAATCTGCTTTTCCTGAATAAAATCTGAACAAAATCGTCCATGACATCGAAATCACCTAAAGATTTTTATTTGTTTCTCAAAACTAAGATGCAACGGATATATATAAGTTGCTATTATAAAATAAAGGAATGAAAAGGCTAAGTTTTATTAATAACTTGTTCTCTTTTATATATAATGAAATATCCAAGATTCCTGGCATTAGCTTTGACAATAATAATTGCAATATTGATCTTCAATAATAAGAGGATAATAAATCCTGAAAATTTCTTAGTCATTGAAAATTACTTGTCTTCTTTTACTTTAGGAATTTTATATGTGTATGGATTCACCGCAGCGCTATCAACAGGAGCATTATTAGTCATTGCAGGACAGCAGAATATTTTTATAACAGGATTTATAGCAGGGCTGGGAGCATTAATGGGCGACTTGATAATTTTCAAGTTTGTAAGAGGGACTTTTAATGGAGAATTAAAAAGACTGGGAAAAACAAGGTTTGTAAAGAAAATAAGAAAGTTTCTAAAAAATCGTTCAACAATAAACAAAGCAGTCCCTTTTATAGCCTACTTTATCATAGCATCTCCTCTGCCTGATGAAATAGGGGTTTCGATGGTGGCGGCATACAGGGACACAACAACGAGGGCATTTTCCATACTATCCTTCCTCCTAAACACAGCGGGCATTTTTATAATCCTGATACTTGGAAAAATTATCTAAAAAGATCTAAGATGTACTACCTAAAAAAGCCAGAGGATGTTCTAAAAGAGCTCAATTCTTCGCATGATGGATTATCCTCGCAAGAAGCAGTAAACAGGTTGTCCAGGTATGGAAAAAATGAATTAAAAAAAACTAAAAGAATATCAATAGCAAAGTTAATCCTGGAGCAATTCATAGACCCGCTTGTTCTGATCCTGCTAGCAGCAGTCGTCATATCTTATATTATAAATGCAAGAAAGGATGCAATAGCTATTCTTGCAATAGTAATTCTCAATGCAGCCATAGGATTTTCGCAGGAATACAAGGCTGAAAGGGAAATCGAGTTATTAAAAAAACTCAGCTCGCAGAAGGCAATAGTAATCCGCAATGGAAAGAAGGAAGAGGTAGATGCAAAAGGCATCGTAATAGGAGATATAATAATTATAAATCCAGGGGATAAGATCCCGGCAGATTCCCGCCTGCTTGAAGTCAACAGTCTAAAAATAGATGAATCATCATTGACAGGAGAATCTACAACAGTAGAAAAGATTATTTTAGCATTACTAAAAGAAGAGCAGGTAGCCGACCAGAAGAATATGGTTTTCTCAGGAACAATAGCAAAGGAAGGTACAGCAAAAGCAGTGGTGACAGCAACAGGCATGCAGACAGAAATTGGAAAAATCGCCCATCTAGTCCAGGAAACAAAGGAGGCGGAAACGCCATTGCAGAAGCATCTGAAGAAGCTCGGAAAAATATTAGCCATAATAATCCTTTCATTGGCTTTTATAATCTTTATAACAGGTATATTAACAGGCTCTCCTCTTTATGATATATTTCTAACATCAATAAGTTTGGCAATATCAGCAATCCCAGAAGGGCTTCCAGTGATTATGACATTAGCCCTGGCATTATCAGTCCAGGTTATGTACAGGAGAAAGGCATTAATAAGAAAACTAAAGGCAGTGGAAACACTCGGCTCAGTAACAGTAATCGCTTCTGATAAAACAGGGACATTGACAAAAAATGAGATGACAGTAACAGAGCTATTTGCAAATGGAAAAGAAATACAAGTAACAGGAAGGGGGTATGAAACAAAGGGAAAATTCCTGCTAGGCAATAAAGAAATAAGCGCGGATTCATTCAAGACCCTGTTAGAGATAGGAAGCTCATGCAATAACGCCCAGCTTCCAAAATTAGGCGACCCGACAGAATTGGCATTATTGGTTTCAGCGGCAAAAGCGCGCATTTATCCCAAAAAAAGAATGTCAGAAACCCCTTTCAATCCGGCTGAAAAATACATGACCACAACGCATCTGGTTGGCAGTAATAAAATAATTTACATCAAGGGCGCTCCTGAAAATTTATTGGAAATGTCTGGCTTTATTCAAATAAATAATGCAGTCAGAAGGATAACAGACAAAGAGAAGAAAGAAATTCTGGAGCAAAATAAAGAGATGGCCTCAAGAGCGCTAAGAGTTTTGGCAATGGCCTACAAGCAGGACAGCAAAACAATTTTTGTAGGACTGCAGGGGATGATAGACCCGCCGAGAAAAGAGGCAAAGAAAGCAATAGAGCTCTGCAGAAAGGCAGGGATAAAAGTCTGCATGATAACAGGGGACCATATCAACACGGCAACAGCGATAGCGTCGCAATTAGGCCTTCCGCCGAGTGCGATTGAGGGAAAAGAATTAGATAGGTTATCAGACAAGCAGCTCCAGCAGTTAGTAAAAGAAAAATCCATTTTCGCAAGGACGACGCCAGAGCACAAATCGCGCATTTTAGCGGCACTGCAGGAAAATGAAGAAATTGTAGCAATGACTGGCGATGGTGTTAATGATGCGCCTGCATTAAAAAAAGCAAATGTAGGTATAGCAATGAACATAAAGGGGACGGATATAGCAAGGGAGTCCTCGGACATGATCCTGATAGATGACAACTTCAGCTCAATAGTCAATGCGATAAAAGAAGGAAGAATAGTTTATGACAACATAAAAAAATTCCTCAAGTATTTGCTGTCTGTAAACTTTAGCGAATTATTCGTAGTCTTGGTTGCATTATTCTTAAAGCTTCCAATTCCATTTTTGCCATTGCAAATACTCTGGATTAATTTAGCAACAGACGCGCTTCCGGCATTGGCATTAAGCAAGGAGAAAGGGGAGAGGGCAATAATGAGCCACCCTCCTCGGAATCCAAAAGAGCATATATTAAAAGGAATGCAATCTTATATTTTAATAGGCGGCACATTGGCTTTTCTTGCAATGCTCTCCCTGTTTTTGCTAGAATATCTAACCTCGACTAACCTCGAAAAGGCTAGGACTATAACAGTTACCACGTCAGTAATCTTCCAGATGTTCTTCGTATTCTCATGCAAATCAGAAGCCTCGCTAAAAGAAAATAACTTATTATCCAATAAGTATTTAATAGGGGCAGTTTTATTAACAGTAATCCTCCAAGTATTAATAATCTACACCCCAATAAATTCTGTTTTTCAATTTACCCCATTAAGCATCAAAGATTGGCTTTTGATAACTGCAGCTGGCTCAACAGGCTTTATCTTTTTCGAAGCAAAAAAATTAATAAAGAGCAGGCATAATAAATAGGCTTAATGAAAAAGAAAAAGAGGGCTAAAAAAGAGGCAAATCTGCATATAATTCTAATCTTATTGACTATCTCCCTTATAATCCTTATTTATTATTTTGTCCCGCCGACGATTATAGGCTACACAGTATTTATAGGCTACACAGTATTAGAAGACTATGTTTGGAGCACGGAAAACAGCTCAAATTTTATTTACAATGAAGAAGAGATAGAAATCACAGGAGGGATAATAAAACTAAAGGCAAATATTTCATCCGTAGATTGGACAACATACTCCCAGGAGATATTCCCAATAGCAAAAGCATACTATGAGCCAGAGGATAAAACATCAAAGGTGCAGGAGCAGGACAATAATGTGCAGGAAATCAGCTCAAGCAAAATAGCCATTTTAATTTTCGATTCTGATTTAAGCAATGAGAATATTATCAATCTGTATCTCAAGGATGAAAAAACAACAAATGTTTATCTATGCCATGAATATGAGGAATGCACCTCTTCCAATCTCGGCCAAGTTTATTTCCCAAACCAGCAGGGTTACTATACTCTGGAAGTTCAAAATTTAAATGGCCCTGCAAAGATATTCAATTTAAATGCGGACGAGGAGATAAAAGTTGATTATGCAAATTCATCGCAGGGAAATATAACAAAGCTCTGGTATGATCCATCAGACAAGACATCAAAAGTAAATGCAATAGACAACACGACTCAAGAGATATATGAAAACAAAATATTTGATATAGTATTCAACCAGGAGCTGCAAAATAACGATGTAATCCAATTGTATCTTAAAAACGCCGAGATAACCAATCTTTATCTGTGCAGCGCAGGAGAAGATTGCACAACCTTAAACCTGGGCCAAATTTATTTCCCAAATCAGGATGGATACTACAACATGACATTGCAAAACATAAACTATCCAAAAAAGGTTTTCAATTTAAATGCGGACGAGGAGATAAAAGTTAATTTCGTGGAGGCAATCAGGGTGACAGAAACAAATCATTCAGAAGTAAATATTACATATCCGGGAACAGCAGAAATAACAACGCAGGATTTCATAGTTGAAAATTTAATGTACTGGGATCTTCTAATCGCGGAAGAAGCATTGAATGGCCAAAACATAGATTATGAATATTCAACAAACTCCGGGGAAAGCTGGCAGCAAGTTCCAGAAGATAAAAACTTATCAGAGGTGAATTCTACAAAAATTAGGATAAAAACAATTTTTAACAGCGACGGAACAGCAACCCCGTCAATCTCATCGCTCAACATAACTTACTCAACAAGAGAGCCACAGACATATTTTGAAGTGAACAACACAGGGATAATCTCGACAATAAAGGATGGGAATATAACAATAAATTCTTCATCGTCTAAAGTAGAGCTAAACATAGTAACATCAGAAAGCCTGTCAAACATACAGTTTAACATCTCAGACTTGGAGGATGCAAATGCTCGCCCTGCGGCGCTGTCTAAAATAAAAGAGATAGAAATACTTTCGCAGGAATTGCAAGACAAGATCAGCTCAGCAACAATAAAAGTTTATTACACAGAAGATCAAATAGAAAACTTAAATGAGTCAACTTTAAGACTATATTATTACAATGAAACACTGGGAGAATGGCAGGTGCTAGAATCCACAGTGAATACAGAAGAGAATTACATTCAAGCTAATTTGCAGCACTTCAGCATTTACGGAGTATTTGGAGAGAGCGCACAACAAGAAAATGCAGAGAGCTCGGGCAGTACAAGCTCAGGGGGTTCTGGAGGAAAAAGAGAATTTACAAGGGGAACATCTTCAACTCAACAACAATCAGAACAAACATCTAATGTGCAAACAGGAACAGAAGAAGCTGCAGAAAGTCCGCAGGAAGAAACTGAACAAGAAATAATCGCAACAGAAGCTCGGGCGTCAGCACAATTAACATTCACAGGAAATGTAGTGAGAATTGGAAAAGTCTTGACAGAAGGAAAGGTAAACAGAAGCTTGTGGATTTTAATTGCAATTTTGATAGTCGCTTACATAATAGCAAAGATAGAAGAAAGGAAATGAAAAAAGCAATATTAACAACATTAGTGTTTTTATTAATGATTAACATAGCTAATGCCCAGCAGGATTCCTGTTTAGCAGTCCCTCAAAATCCAAGCGAAGAACAATTAAATCAATTAATAACAGAAGCAGCCACAAGAATTTGGAATATTTATTCTCAAATACCAAAATACTCTAGAGACAATGAAGAAATTTTAAAAGCAGCATTAGAAGGATTAGAAAATTGGGAGCCAGGGCCGCAATATATTATTCTAAAAAATCATGAAGAAGAGATAGCAGATGAGATGAGGAGGATAGCTGGAGAAGAATCAATTTCAATCATTATAGGGGATATAGTTTTATGCAACCCCGAAGAAAATATTCCTATAAACTTTTGTTCTAATAACATCGGAAACTGTGCAAACGGCGCAAGTCAAACTTTCAGTAATATGGAAAGTTGTTTGGAGATAATGAGAAATCAGTTAGATGGAAAACAAATTTTATATCGACCCTCTAGAGAATCTCCCCCTAGATGCAGAGATTTTAATACATTTCAATTTGAAATTTTGGACGATAGCGGGAATATCTACAAACCCCACTTAGCAGAAATTAATATAGAAGTATTTGAAGATTCATCTAGTTGTAAAATAAAGTTAGCAACAATGATTTTTTATGTATGCAATCCGGTTTCAGTTAGTACAGGGCACTATTGTACCCAAGATCCATCAAAATGTACTTATTATTATACAGAAGTTATGATTGGTACAGAAGAAGAATGTGAATCAAAAGCAGAAATTAAAGACAAATCTTTGGAGTCCTTAAGTCTTAATTTATGCCAAACAGAATCTGGAATCTTTTATATACCTTATCCGAGAGATTACGGAAGTTTTGAATGTAGGGAAAGGGATAGATTAATCGCAAAAGCGTCGGATTTTTCTCATGTAATAAACCTGAATAGGGAGGATTATTTCTTATGTGGGGAAAAATTAAAAGACTGTTACAAGGGAGATTCTGTGGGATTAAGTTTCGTACATAATCAGAATATATTAGAATTATGTTCTGAGAGATTTGAATCTGAATCTGATTGCATAAAGAGGCAGGAGGAGTTGCTTAGGATATATAACTACCGAATCTGTTATAATGACGGGAAAAAAAGGCTTGAATGTAAAAAAGCAGAAGACCATTGTTATCCTCAATTAGAGGATGAGGGCATATTTTCTGAAAATGAATGTCCTGAAAAAATAGAGGATATTGGAGACAGTTTTGTGTTTAGATGCCAGATACTGGGGAATAGAGGCTTTGAAGAAATTTGCTCTAGGAATTTCCAAGATTGCCTTCATGATAGATCCATATCTCTTTACCCCAGTGCACAATCCTGTTATGAAAGCATAATAAAATTCCAGGGGGTAGAATATTTATTTAAGGATGAAAATATATGGAGATGTGTTTCTGATAAAAGATGTATAGCGGGTATACCCTTGGGAGAACTAAGATACTTTGATATATCCGGGTTGTGTGGTCAAGTTGCAAAAACTCTCAATGAAGATGTGGAATGGATATTATATCCTCAGGAAGGAGTTTATAAATGCACAGCTAATTATTGGTTATTCTCTTCGGAATGTAATCTCCAAATAAGCAGTTTATATGGAGATTTAGTTTCTTGCCAAAATGAAGCAACAAATTTAAATAAAAATAATGGACTTAGTTGGTATCTGTGTGAACTTTCTAAAGACTCAAAAAATTTTTTTTGTGTAGAGAATATGAATGATTGTTATTTTGATACTAGCAAATCTTATTCATCACTAAAGTATTTCCGTGCATTTACAACAGAACAGGATTGTAAGGAAAAAGAGACAGAATTCAATAATTATAATTGGTACCTATGTTATAACGAAAGAAATTATAATTGTCAATTGGGTTCAGATAGTTGTGAAGATTCTATAGATTCTTACTCTAATTTTTGGACATGTGCTAATAGACTAGAGGAACTGCAACCTAGCTCAGATGATTCTGTTGATATATTATTCCTACCTGTAAATTGGAGGGGCTCTATTGAAGAATATAGATCCTATGCAGAAATCCAAACAGAGGTTTTATTAGAAACAGCAAGTTTAAGCAATTTAGATATTAGTTTCTTTAATCTGCAAACACACTATATAGAAGACCCAGAGTTATGCAATGTGCCCAACATACAATCTTGGGATATAGACAATAGTGTGATAGACTGTATAAATAGGGCAGGATATCTGGGATTTGACTTTAATCCACTAAAAGATAAGATAATAGCATTGACAGATGAGGATATGGGCAACACCTTGGGTTTTACATCTTCAGCTTTTCCATATTTAAATATTGTAAAGTATGAACGTAAAGCCACATTAACCCACGAACTAGGCCATAGTACTTTAAACCTTTGTGACGAATATGCTTATGAGGCTTGGGCTAGACAAAATATAGATAGAGTATGTCCTAATGAGTACCCTACCTGCTGTTTTGATAGCCCCAGGAATAGAGGTAAAAAAGGACTAAATTGTTATCCAGAAGACACCCCATTAGAATGGGCAGAGGAGCATTTATGCCAAGGAACTATTTGTGATCCAACTAATGCTAAATATTGTAGAAGTGTTATGGGCCCAGGAAGGTTCCTTGCAGAAATTCAAAACTTCTATGAGAACAGTCTTGAAGTAAAATATTTAACTTGGGAATTAGATGAAAGAGGAGGGCAGGTGGTATAAAATGAAAATAAAATCCACCCTAATTATAGTTTCTATGGTGCTTGTCTTAATTAACAATGTTTACGCCATTGAGAGGATTCTTGAAGTAAGTTTAGAGATCGCTAAAGACGGAGAGGCAAAAATAAATAATATTAAAACAAATACAGGTTTTACTGGTAATTATAATACCGGAAATTATTCTCTAGTTTTAGATTATGGAAAAAAAACAGAAACGTACAGATTCTCTCCAAATTTTTACTTGAGGATCCTTGATAAGGAATCTATGCACAGAGACATAGAAATCCCAATAGCAAGAGAAACCCTATATCTCCCTTATAGTGACGACCTATTTTCTATTAAGGTATTAAACGGGGTTGAAACAGTTGCATTTTTATCATTAGGTAGTTTGTTATGTAATAATGATGGACTTTGTCAAAAAAATGAAAATTTTGTTGGTTGCCAATCTGATTGCAATTCTTATGAAAAAGACGGTGTATGTATGAATATTAAAGATGATAGATGCGATCCTGATTGTAGTAAAGATCAGGATTATGAGTGTACAGGAAATCTTTCACAATTTAATATTAAAACAAATAATCTAAGGTATTCATTATACGGTTTACTAGGGATAGTTATTTTATATTTGATCTATAGATATTTAAAAAAATCATAAATTCTCATTTATCCTATCAACTCATTTAATTTGCTAATTCTTTCTAATTTTATTTCCTAATCAGCAAATCTTTAATCATAAAAGACAAAATATTATTTCATGCTTTTGATTCTATAATCAATTTATTTTGGTCTGGATGGATGTATGCCTCTTCGCCTTCTTTTAAACTGAGAAATTTTGCTATCTTCTTTGGAATTCTTATTGCTAAACTATTGCCTGTTTTGGTTATCCTTGTTTTTATTCCCAAACCCCAGATTCCTTTTTTCTTTGCAGCTTCTTCAATTTTTCTTGTTGTTTCAGCATCTGTAAATGATTCTTCGCATTTTGTACATACTTCTGCAGGGAATTTTCCCAAATATACCCCAAACATCTTTTCTTCTATGATTCCTTTCTTTAATATTCCCTTTTCGCATGTTGGACATTTCATATTTACCACCTTGGCTGTACTGTTATGACAAAGTAAGTATCCTCTAATTTCCTATACACTACTTCATAATATCTAAATGTTGATATAATTTTATTTGGTTTTTGTAGTGTTTTTGAACCTTTTTTTATTCCTTCTTCAACCTCTGTTTCTGAAACCCCTCTTAATATCATTTGCTCTCTTGCATGTTTGCTGTACTGTATTTTTAAAGTCAATAAGTACCACCCGTATATACTGTAATTACATATTATATATAAAGTTTATGTTTTTGTGATTTAATCTTCGATACCTTATCAAATTCAAGATAGTGCAATATTCTTCTCTGAAAGGAGATTTGAATTGCCAACAAAAATCGCACAAAACTTCATAGAATCTAGGTGTGGATGCACCGGAGATTCCTGCCCAGTAGAGCCAGTTCAAGGAACAACATCATAAACTCTCAACAATTCATTTAATTTGCTAATTATCTCATAGACAAAAGCTCTTTAATGATAATTTATCATTTTTTAATATATTGGTATTGGCTATATTTTGATTAAACCGATATTTGGCCTTCTATAATTTTCTCAATAGAAAGAGACAAAAATTTATTCATCCTCAGTCCCAAAATCCTCTGGTTTCAGTTTAAGGTCTCCAAGTTTTCTCAGCTTCAGATACTCCCTGGCAAGAATATAAAATATTAAGCCGAGGCTTTTCCTTCCTTTATTGTTGCAAGGCACTACTAAATCAAGCTCGTTCGCAGTATTGTTTGTGTCGCACAAAGCTATAACAGGAACCCCGAGTTTTAAAGCATCATCAATAACGTTTTTATCCGGAAAAGGATCAACAACGAGCAGCAGATTAATTTCCATAAATTCTTCCAGAGCCGGATTCAAAAGCACCCCAGGCGAATACCTCTCTGTAAAAATTTTAATCCCTGTAACTTGGGAAAATGATCTTAAAGCCTTCCAGCTATTCTCCCTTCTGCCTATTACTAATATCTCCTCAGGATTGTATCTGGCAAGAAACCCAGCAAGGATTTTCAATCTCTTATTTATCTCCTGGATATTCAATATAGACAAGCCGTCGGATCTCACTTTGTAAATAAAAGGCTCCATATATTTCGTTTTATACTTCGTGCCTATATGCAATCCAGCTTTTAAGTATTGATCCAGTGGAACTAAAAATTCTTCTTCAGCCATAAAAATAATTTCAAAAATCTCTGTTTATAAACGTTGCTGAAATTAACATGTCAAAATTCTAAGGATTATAAGCCATGTCCCTTAAAATTCTTAATCTTTTTTGAGTTTCATCGTCAACAGAAATACTATGCTGGCCATAATTTATTCTCACTTTAGGATTATCAAAACCAGCTTCAGAAAAAGCCACTTTTAATTCATATCCTATCTTAATCAAAATATTTCTCCCTCTAGGCCCTCCTGGCCTATTGCTCCCCAGCCAATGCTCGTGAGTTCCGACAAAGAGCTCTCCATTACTTATCAAAGAACCTAGATACGGTCTTGAAATTTCATTATTCTTATTAAAAAGATAATATCTTGAAAAACCAACCTCAGCCGGTTCTTTTTCCTGTGTTTCTTCTTCTCCTCTTTCAAGAAATTTATTTAAAGATTCAACAGAGTAAAAAAGCCTGGCATGCCAATTTCCATTATCCTGATGAACCCTATCCTTAATCCTATCTAAAACCTGCTCAGCTAAATTAAAATAATCTTGCAACCTGGAATTTCTATAAAAAGCAAAATCACCAAGTCTAATAATTTCATAAGCAACACTTTCTCCTAGCAAGCTTTCTAATCTAGTTAGTCCATTATCAAAATCATGCAAAGTCTGTCTTTCACTTATCTGCTTAGCCTTCTCTCTATCAACATCAAATAGTTCTATCAGTATTTCCTCTAATTCATCTGCCATAATATCTAATTAAAAAGGCTCTTTAAAAGACTTACTGTTCAGTGGCACTAAATAAGATAAGCGGAATAAAAGAAAAAATAATGCAAAAAACAATGAAGCTAAAAATTCCTCATGAAATCCCGAATCAGCCTTTCAGCATCTTTCTTTAATCCCAAGCCAAGTCCAATTCCGAGGGCTAATGCAATCCCGGCAGCAAGTGCTCCAATTATAATCAAGAACACATTCTCAATCAAGCCTACCTGGATTCCGATTTGTCTGAAGGCAGTCATCACAATAACGAATAAAATAAACCACTTGATTATCTTGCTTAAAACAAGCATCCCTTTAACCTTGCTGTATTCATTGATTTTAATTTCGACATAGTGGGCAAACACCAGCCCGAATAAAATTATCACAATGCCGAATATTAAATCAGGCAGCCACAGCACAAAAGAGTTCAGAACGCCGCTCAGGCTTCCAAGATCAATTTTATCAACGGCAGCCTGCAAAAATATAATAAATACATACCATTTCAATATTTCTCCTAACACAAAAGAGATATGCGTCTTTCCAATTGCCTTGCTCAAAGCAGCTTTCTCAGCGTATCTGTCCAGCCCGGCTTTCTGCAAAACACTCTTCAAAATAGTTCCTAGAACCAAGCCAAATAAATAGCCGATTAATAATAACAAAATAACCGCAATCAAGTCAGGAAAGAATTTAATAAATCCAATCCATAAAGCCTCAAACGGGCTTCTTATTGCAACAACTGTCTCTAACACCCCTGCCAAATATTATCACCAAGATTTAAAAATATGTAATTATTTATATATCTTTCTAAATACCTATTGAAGAGCCAAAACCTTTGAAATTAAGTTTTCTCAGGCATCGGCCTGGTAATAGTTATGGGCAGAATATTTTTTTCATACTCCATCTTCGCAATTTCAACAGGGTTATAATTTATCTCCTCCAATTTCTCCTTGTCAAGCTTCAGCAAAAAAGGAGCACCCATCCCAATCTGCAATGCTCTCGCTCCGATTATCCTCGCAACTTCGTATTTTGTAAATTTAATTTTATCAGTTATTTTATTAGTCATTTTATTTCAGCAGCTTCCTTAATTTTTCGCTGTTTTTAAGGCTTATCTCTATCATCTCATTCACGTCCTCAATGGTCAATACTTTCTTCCCTCCCTTTTGCATTGCGCATATCTCATTATTCTCAGTAACGCCAACAGTTAATCTGGCATCCATCATCTTCTCCTCTTCAAAGCAAGGATCGCTTAGCAGCTTGTCTTTAATTTTAACTACACTGCACTCAACAGGCATGGAAAGTAATGGCAACTTGCCAGTTTTTTCACTATAATCTACTTTCTTCCCGTCGTATCTCGGGATTTTTACTTGTTTTAAAGCAGCCAATGTAGCCAAGGCAGAAGCATCTTGTAAATTTCCATCGTCATTAATAGTGTAAATATCAATCAGCACCATCCAAACCTTCTCCCCTTTAGTAATGCACAGTTTTTTAAAATCAATTGCCTTACTTTCCCTGATTGCTCTGTCAACTACTCTTGCAAGCTCAATGCTGTCAACGCTAGGCGGCCCAGGTTCAAACTCAGCGCTTGATAATGGCAGCATCTCAGCCCCTACGATTATAGTCCCTTCATCAGGCTTGTCAGGAAAAGGCTCACCTACTTCTAATTTAACCCCGACAATAACTTCCGTATCCCCGAATTTAATCCTTGCAGCACCCTCAGCATGTTTGCTTACATTATAATCTACTTCAATCTCTCTCAGCTCATCGAACTTCCTTCCATTTATCCTTTTTCCCTTATCCAAGAATTTTATTAAGTACTCCCTCGAGATATTATCCATTTTTATACTTCCCCATCAGCGCATTTCTCTGCACTTCCAAAATTTCTACGCAGGATTTTTTAGCCAGCTCTAAAGCATTCAAGATCTCCTCTTTTTTCATCCCTCCATCAAGCTGCAGCAAGCTTATCTCATTTCTCCTCGGCAAAAAGGCAACAGGCATATCGCTGCTCCCATCTTCATAATCCTCCTCGTATTTATTCAAGTCAACTAATATCTTGCCCCCAACCTTGCCAACAGAAACAGCGCAGACCAAGTCCCTCATCGGAATGCCGGCATCAGCCAAAGCTAAAGAAGCAGCGCATATTCCAGCGCATCTAGTGCCAGCATCTGCCTGCACAATTTCTATAAAAACATCCACTACAGAATTCGGAAACTCGCTTAGATCAACAGCAGGCATCAAGGCATTTTCAGTAACAAGCGTAATCTCCCTGCTTCTCCTGCTAGGCCCGGGCCTTATTCTTTCATCGACGCTAAAGCTCATCATATTATAGCTGCACCTCAATATTCCGCCTTTAGGATTCTGCATAAATCTCGGATATAAATCCCTCGGCCCGCGAACAGCAGCAATTGCAATCGTGTCTCCTATTTTAAACATGGCGCTTCCATCCGCGCTCTTTACAACTCCGACTTTAGCCTCAATCTCTCTCAGCTCATCAAAATTTCTTCCATCCATTCTTTTATTATAAGCATTAGTTGCAGTTACCATCAAATCATCTTCCTCCAAGCAATTTTTCAATCTTTTCTGTCAGCCCAGAGATATGGCTCTCTCTTTCAATCACCCTTATAGCCTCGATTAATTTCTCGCAATTATCCCCATTGATCCAAACTTTTCCATTCTGCCCAACATGTACTTGACATTTGCTAAGATCCTTCAGCAGATTTATCATGCTCCCCTGCTTTCCAATTATCCTCGGAACCTTGCTGGGGCTGACATCTATCAGCATGCCATCTCGCAGCTTCATCAAGCCATGCCCTTTCATAGTCAAATCAATTAAATTCCCCTTGCCAACGTTTGAAATCTTGGCAACGATGTAGTCATCGAAGTCAAAATACCTCGATAAATCGCTTTTCCTCTCAATAAATTCGCTGGTAGCATCCCTAACACTCAGCAGAGCAAGATTGCTAAATCCCATATCAATGCTCCACCCATTAAAGCTGATATTAACAACCTGCCCTATTACAACGTCTCCTGCTTTGGGCTTATAAATCCCGGTTAGAGGTATAAGTTTTATCAGCCTATTATCGACGCTAACTATCCCAATCTGCCCTGCAATTATCTTGTCCTTCTCTCTAAAAACACCGCCAGCAGGCAGATAATCAATCCCTTCAGCAACAATATCGCCAGGAATAACAAATTCCTTTTCTTTAATAATTAATCCCATTTTATCCTCTCACTGTTTTATTTTACCTCGCTGCTTTCAACGTCACCATGCGTTATGCTGTTCAGCTGCCCAAAAAATTCCTCAGTCATGCCAGGAGGGATCTCCATAACAACCACCAAGCCGCCGTTATTGCCCCAGTCCTCGCTCATCAATCTCCCGTATCTTTTAATCACGCCATAGCATTTCCCTGCAAAGTTCGCAGGAATTCTAATCTGGAATTTCTTGACTTCAAATTTCAATGGCAAGACGCTTCTTAATTTTTCAACAACGTCATTCAGCTGGTCTTCAGCACTTTTGAATTCATCAATATTAACTCTCGCTTCTTCCATTGCATTATCAATCCTCATAATCGGATGCGGCAACCCTGTTTTGCTGTCAACTGCATTTAACCTTATAAGCTCAACAATTTTTTTTCTTTTCTCATCCCTCAATTTATTCCTGTATTCCTTGGTTAATTGTATATTGCCTTCTTTAACAATCCTCTCAGCAACCTTTAGCACATCCCTGGTCTCAAAGAATTTTTCCATTTCATGCTCGCTCGCATGCAGTCCCTTCTTAGCATCCTTATAGATGTATTCAGCAACAAGAACATCCCGGATCTCCCCTTTGCCATTTTTAAACTGAATTGCCTTCTCGCAATCAACAAAGACTTCAAATTCCTCGACGCCCTTCTTCATCCTAGCAATCACTGCCTTATCCAGATCAGTCATTTTGATAATTTCCTTAGCATCCCAACATCTATTTTCCTGTATTTTTTCTCGCCAATATCAACATAAGCAGCGCTCAATCTCTCGACGTCGAAATCTTTTATCAGAGCCTTTTTCAGCGACCTGATCGCAAGTTTAATTCCCTCCTGCAGTGCAATCCCGTCTTTATACTCCTTGCCCAGGATATTATTCACCTCAACCTCGCCCTCGCCGACAGCAACCGCCTTGTATTGGAAAAAGATTCCGCTTGGCTCAGTAGCGAATAACTTGCCTTCACCATCTTCATCCACGCCGCCAAACAAAATGCTGACGCCAAAAGGCCTTGCACCACCTACCTGAGTAAACCACTGTTTCATATCGCAAATGCTCCTAACTAATTCCAAAACATCTATAGCCTCGTCATAAGTAACTCTGTGCTGCTGCGCCCTTATTCTCGCCCTTTCAATTAATATTCTCCCATCGCTTACAAACCCGGAGATAGTTGCTCCAATATGCTCGTCAACTTGGAATAATTTCTCAACGCTCTCGCCTATAACCAGCCGGTTTGCAACCCTTTTGTCAGTTACAAGCAGCACACCCTCCTTGCACACCATTCCGATTGCAGTGCTTCCCTGCCTTATTGTTTTCTTAGCATATTCTACCTGCAATAATCTCCCATCAGGACTAAACATCGTAGAAGTCCTATCATACCCCATCATCTGATGATTAACAGTCGCCTGCTCCATCTTATCCTCCTTTAAATCCTCCTAACATCATTTTAATATCATTTATTCTTTACCTTATTTAATACACCGCTTGTTTTCACATTTTTAAATATAACCTTATTATCATTTATTTCCTTGATCATCATCAAGCTAACCTTCGCCAAATCAACATACTTGCTATTCACCCTAACAACCCCATTTTTCATTTTCTCATTAACAGAATCATTAACAACCATGACGCCCGCCTTTCCATATTCGTATTCTCCCATAAAACCCCTGCAGGAAGCATCAACAGCCTTGATTATCTCCTCCTTGGCAAATCTAGCTTCGCTATCGATTTCAAAAGCAATATACCTTTTCTTTTCTTTTAAACTTGAAAGCAATCTTTTCATTTAAATCGAGAAACCTCATCTTTTCTTTCTCTCCCATAAGATTTCAAGAAATAGGTGTTTATAAAGATTACGCAACTTTTTCACATCATTAAAATATCCCATTTAGTTGCTCCATATAAATCCTCAACTAAAATAACGCTAATCATCAAACTCCTCAAGCTCAAAATCCTCCCACTTGTTTTCCTTATCATGTTTTATCTCAAACCCCTCTTCTCTCTCTTTTTCCTTAAATGCCTTAATTCTTTTCTTCTCCTCGCTCTCTTCCCTTTCAACCCTCGTTTTTTCCCCTTTCATCCTCTCCCTCTCCTCCTTCAGCCTTCTATTTTCCTCTTCTTCCTTCTCTCTCTCTTCCCTTCTCCTCTGCTTCTCCAGCTCCTTTTCATTTTTTATTTTTTCTTTCTCCTCTTTTTTCTTCCTCTTATCATCTTCTTTCCTAAATTTTTCAACTTCCTTTTTCTCTTCCTCAAGTTTTCTCTTCTCCGCTTCTAGCTTCTCTTTCTCTCTCCCAATTTTGTCTTTGCGATGCTTCTTCAGCTTATCTTTAATCAGCCTCTCTTTCCCAATAATCTTGCTCCTTATCCCTTTAATCCAGTTAAAACCTCTAAGATTAGTTTTGCTAAAAAAGTTTATTTTCTTAAACCCCTCAAGTCTTGATCTAAATTTGTAAATGAGAAAGATAAGGATTGCCAGGATAAGAATGGCACCAACAGCGAGATATAATCTCCCTTTTAGGTTTATCAGCTCTTTAACTTTAATCGTGCTTCCGGTGAATAATCTCGAAAAGACATTTCCGCCTTCTTCAGCTTTCTCTTCCTCAATTATGTTTTCAGCCTCGCTTTCACTTTCATTTCCCTCGACAACAGCAGTTTCACTAGCAGCTATGGCCGCAACATTTTCGTCAGCGCTTATGGCAAAATAGCTAAACCCCGGGGTAATAGCTTCATATTTTTGATTTTCTTCCTCAATGCCAGCAGTAAGTGTTTCAAGCTTCTCCCATTTTCCATTAGCGTATCTTGATGCAAAAATATTTGTAGGATTGTTCAGCGCATTAATCAAAATCCAACTTTTAGGAACTTTAAATTTAATCCTTGCTTCTTTCAAGTCAGTGTCTACAAAGTTAACATTTATCTTGATATAATTGTAAACATTTTCAACTGCGCTTACTCCAGCAGGCTGCCCGTCTTGTTTTTCAACAATAACCTCAGCATTGGCAACTGCATTTTTGAAGTCAAGCTCCAAGCCGTCTATGCCAACATCCTTGCTGATGCTAAAGCTTTTAGTATCGCCGGCATTTGCCTGGAATTTCAAAACGGATTTGTCAGTTTCAGTAGTAGTTGCAGCTCCACCGGCAGCACCGCCTGTTGTACCGCCGCCAGTGCTTCCGCCAGAGCTCTCTTCACATCCAGAACTGCTAGATTGATTTTGAGCAGAGCTAGTGCAATAATTAGCATCATAACATAATCTTGTCTTGCTCCCGCCAGAGCAAGCACTATAACTAGTACAATCCCTTGTAAAGCTGCTGCTGCAGCTCAATGTAAAGCTCCAAGCATCAGAACTTTTATTTCTATCTACATTATCAATGCAGTTAACGCTCCAGTTATAATTCCCATTAGATAAATAATAAATATCTTCTGTAAAAACATTGTTACTTCCCAAACTTACAGAATTTAAAGTTTCATTCGTAGCATCATTTAGCGTTAAAGTACAGCTGTTTATCTTATAATCAGTAACATTAAACATAAAGTCAATTGGCAAGGTAGTTACGGTGCTTGCATTTCCTGGAGTAAATAAGTTAACAACAGGTTCGCTCAAATCAACAAACAGAGTTTTATTATCAGAAAACACGCAATAATTATTCAAGTCACACACATAAAATCCGAATGTATAAATCCCTTCAGGCAAGCTAGCATTAAATTCCACACTGGTTTCATTTGTATCCAGGTCTAAACTTTCATTAGCACTCCATTCAGTGTAATTATGATAGAGTGTAACATTTGTTAAGTTATATTTGCTTCCAATACCCGCACTAAAGAAAGCCAACTCATTATTAGTAAAATTCTCGCCATTCGCATCTACATTATTAAAAGTAAAAGAACTGCTGCTTAACCCGCTAGTATCTTGCACTAAAAATGTTTTCGTTGTCAGATTCTCATTCCCGTTTGTATCATTAGCCCACGCAACTATAGTATAAGTTCCAAGCTCAGTCAGATTATCCGTCGTCAAATCTAAGCTGTCAGTAAAATCGGCTAATAAGCTTCCACCCGGATAGCTAACATTGCTTGTCTTGGCGTCAAAGAAAGCATCAATATAGCTAACAGTAATTGTCAGATTGTGCTGGTTTAACTCTAAAGTATCATTGCTTAAAGTTATATCTACTCTCGGAGAATACTCATCCATATTTATAGTAGAATTATAAATATCTATCCTTGGAAATTCCAGTCCATCCCCTCCAGTGTCATTGATAATAAAGCCATACTCGCTCAGGTTCCCAGAACTTTCACTGGGAGTCAAGATATTTCCCGTTTCTAATCTGAAAAATTGTCTTAATAAAGCAACAGCTCCAGAAACATGAGGAGCAGCCATTGAAGTTCCTGACTTTTCGACATAGCTCCCGACATAATCTGTAGCATTTATATTCTCGCCAGGAGCAAGCAAATCCAATATGCTCGCACGATTGCTAAAGCTAGAAACTAAGTCGCTGTCACCGACAGAGCCGACAGAAGTTGCATTCTCAATGCAGGCAGGAGAAGAAATAGCAGTAGTATTCCCGTCATTCCCACTTGCAACAGAAACAAAGATGCTATTTGCAATTGCAGCATTTATTGAATCTCTCAAAGCAGTCTGGCTATCATCACAATAAGAGGTATAGTTGACCGCATCTCCCAAACTCATGCTAATAACAGAAACCCCAAATCTTGTCGCATTATTTACACACCAGTCTATGCCTGCAATAATATTGGAAGTAGTTCCAGTACCAGTATTATCCAAAGACTTTATAGCTATCAGGTTGACATCAGGAGCAACACCTCTTTGAAAAGTATCATTGCTGGCAATTATCCCTGCAACATGGCTTCCATGCCCCTCGTCATCAGCAGGATCTTCATCAAGGTTTACAAAGTCATACCCTCCAAGAACTTTGCAAGAAGAATTTTCATTATTGTTTCCATAGCATTCTCCCAAATCAGAATGATTATAATTAACGCCAGTATCAATTACGCAGACAGTCTCTCCTCTTCCAGTTAAGTTTATATTGCCAACTTGTAATGAATGAAGCAGACTCACATTAATGTGCGGAACACTTTCATCAAGGAAAGCATAGACAGGAGAGTCATATTCAATTCTTTCAACCCTTACATCAGCAAGTAAATTTTGCAAATCCTGTGAATTTATTTCTCCAGAAAATCCGTTAATTATGCCAAATTCTTTTTCTTTTTGAATATTCAAATCATCAACAACGTCGTTTACAGTAACCTGTTCCCGAGTAGAAAAAATTCCAATACCAGTTTCAACCTCGTCTTTCAATATGACAATAATATCAACCTTTTCATTCTCCTGCAGCTCATTAATAACTCTGTCATCAACTTTAGAGTCAACTCCGTCGCCAGCATTCCCAATACTCAATAGCATCAGAAACAGCAATACAAAAGCAATTGCAGTTCTTCTCAACCTCTCACCTCTTCCAGGCATTCATTGTAATTATCATTCTCCAGCCATTGGCATTTATTATTTATACAATCGCAACTAGTCAGCTTCAAACAAGAATATTCTTCCCTATACTCGCAAGTAGTTATTATCTCAGAAGCCTTATCAGCAGAAACACAAAGTTGTGAAGAGCAGCCAACAACAGCGCAATCAGAATTAGAGGCGCACTCAATATTTTTATTCTTATTATCAGCAAGAAGAGAACACCCGCTTATTAAAATTAGCAAAGGCAGCAAGATCACCCCTGGTTTCATTTCACTCTATCACCTTGATATCTCTATTCTCCTTTAATTTAAAAACTTTAGTATTGTCAAACTTATCTATCCCAATTACTCTGCCAAATGCCTCTAAATCATTCCTTAATCTCAAGTCATATTTATCCTTGGCAAAGCTTGCAACCACGATATTAACCTTATATTTCTTGCAAAGCTTGGCATTCTGCATCATCCTGCCGAGTATCTTCCCTTTATCCCTCGCATTCAAAAAGTCATAGAAGCTAAATCCGACGCTTATTCCATTTTTATTGGCTAAACCGCAGAGAATATGATCCAGTCCAGATTTCCTGTAGTGCAAATCATCCCTCTCCTCGATGCTTTCCAGTCCAAGAACTATATCGACTCGTTTGTTCTCAAAAATGCCCCTCAACACAGCATTATTCGCCCTAACAACGACTAAACCATCATCCTTAGACGTTTTTCTTTTGAGATCATCCGCATCTTTAGGTTCAATTAAATCAACGCAATAGATTCTCTCGAATCCAAATTTTTTCCTTAGTCCAGCCAGATCCTTATTCAAAACAAAATCCATCATGAATATTCATCTACAGAAAGTTTTTTAAATAATTTTCTATCTTGAAGATTTGATTTAAATGGAAGAAAGCAAAGTGCCTAAGCATATAGGGATAATTATCGATGGAAACAGAAGATTTGCCAAGAGATTGATGATGAAGCCGTGGAAAGGCCATGAATGGGGGGCAAAAAAATTTGAGCAGCTTCTCGAGTGGTGTAAGGAATACAATATAAGAGAGTTGACGCTTTATACTTTTTCTATAGAAAACTTCAACAGACCAAAAGAAGAATTTGAATTTTTAATGGATTTATTTGTTAAAGAGTTTAAGAAATTAAAGCAAGAGAATAGTAAAATACATGAAAACAAAATAAAAATAAATTTCATTGGTAGGATTAATATGTTCCCAGGAGATGTGCAAAAAGGAATGCAAAATCTGATGGCTTTGACAAAAGGATACTCTAATTTTATAATAAACTTTGCAATGGCTTACGGAGGAAGGGCGGAGATCATAGATGCAACAAAAAAAATCGCAGAACAAGTAAAATCAGGAAAGCTAAACATCGACGAGATAAATGAGGAAGTTTTTAGAAAAAATATTTATATGGAGTCGGAGCCTGACTTAATTATTAGAACAAGTGAAAGAAGATTATCCGGGTTCTTGCTGTGGCAGGGGAGCTATGCAGAAATTCAATTCTTGCCAGATGTCCTATGGCCTGAATTCACAAAAGAGCATTTTATCCAATGCTTGGAGGATTATGCAAGCAGGGAAAGAAGGTTTGGGAAATGATTAATTATCCCTTTTTGCAACAAACTCAGCAATATCCATTAAAAAATCTTTACCCTCCTTGTTTAACTCAGCATCCTTAATAAAGTTCCTGGCTTGCCTAACATATTTGTCACATAAATCCTCGCAATATCCCAAAGCATATTTTCTCATAAGCTCTCTTACCTTATTAATATCATTATCACTCATATTTTTCCCAAACTTACCTAAGATAAGTTTCCTTTCCTCTTCATCACATTCCTTAAGCGTCTTTATTACTAACAAAGTTCTCTTACCATGCTTCAGATCAGAATCATTTGGTTTTCCAGTTTTATCTTCATTGCCAAAAACCCCATTAATGTCGTCTCTTATCTGAAAAGCCTTGCCAAGAGTTACACCATAATCCAAAAGGGGTTTTAGTTTTGCATCATCAACGCCAGCTAATATCCCGCCCATATGCAAAGGACCTTCAACAGTATAAGATGCGCTCTTCAATCTATAAACCTCTAAAATTTTTTCCTCATCAAGCTCATCAAAAGGCTTCTTCTCATAAATAACATCCAAGATCTGGCCACGAAGAACGTTCTCGAGTACCTGGTTCATAGTCTTGATTGCTCTTTCCTTATCTTTAAAATTCACATCCAACAGAACTTCATTTGTCAAACAAGCAGCCAAGTCTCCAGCACAAATAGCCATAGAAATTCCAAAGTGTTTTTTGTCATCAACAGGATATTTCTTTTCATACATAACATGCATACTATCCTTTCCCCTTCTCAAAGAATCTTTGTCGATAATGTCATCGTGGATCAACAAATAACTCTGGATAAGTTCCATAGCCATAGCAGCCTTAATTATCTCCCTATTTATCTCATTAAAGCAACCATAACCATAAACCAACATTCCAGTCCTTATTCTCTTACCTCCCCTCAAAGTAAAGTCCTTCAAGAACTCTAGGACTTCTCTATGAAGATCATCCCTTTCATTGTTAATCTTTCTATCAAAGAATTTTTCTAGTTCCTTCTCCACTTCTATTTTAATCCTGCCAAGTTCTTCCAAAGACATAAAATTTCAAAGATATAATGGGTTTTTAAAAATAACTCAAAAACAGGGAAAGAAGGTTTGGCAAGTAATATCTATTTTCTATTTTATAAATGCTTAAATAAATCGTGAACATATACATACTAATAGGTAATATGAACATGACAGAACTGCCAAAATCCCACAATCTGGATTGTCTGGTAAAGTTAAAAAAGTTAGTCAAATCTGAAGAAGACAGGCATTACCTGATAGGGTTAGCAGCATATATAGGATCATATAATGCAAGAAAAGAGCTGGCTCCTCAAGGATTCTTTGAAGGAATAAGGGATACAGTATCAAGAATGTACGAAGCAGGATACATAGTAAAAAAACAAAGAGAGGTTATAGCTCGATTGGAAAATGCAACCCCCGGAGATTTGATTAAAGAGCTGGAAAGCCAGGTAAGAGAGATCCCTTCTAATAACGAAGTGCCAGAAAGCGGTTTATCCGGAAGTTTTAAAGCATATGCCAAAATAAGCGAGATGAGAGAGCTATCAGATTTACACCTCCAAAACATGGGGAAAAGAATGGAAAAGAGAATCTTTAACATCAGGAATAGCAATGAGTACAGCGAATATAAAAGAACCAGAGATGAAAGAAGTCTATGCAGAATTTTATTGAAAGAGGAAGAAGCAATAAGGCATGCCGTCGTTTTTGAAATCAACAGATAACTGTGCCGCTGAATTTATTCCTCTTTAAGCATTTTTCCAGTTCATTGACGTCTTTCAATATCGCTGTTTTTATTTTATATCTCCTAATTATCCTGGCTGCAATCTGGTCAAGCACAAAATGCTGCCCCGGCTTGTAATTTACTTTGTTAGCCATCCTCAAAAAATCCCCGAAGCTAATCTCAGAAATAAACTTAGCATTCTTAAATTTCCTAGGATCTTTATCATAAAGCCCCTTGACATTCGTCATGTTTATCAGCAAATCAGCTTTCAAATGCCTGGCAACATCAGCAGCAGTCCCATCGGATGTCATATCCTGCCTGTAGCCCAGAGAGCCGCAAACAACTAAATTTTTCCTCTTCAAAATTCTCCCCACTTCCTCCAAAGAATCGGGGACAACAACCTCATTATCAAGGAAATTGCTGACAAGCATCGCATTTAATTTCGTAGCCTTAATCCCTATCAGAGATCTAACCTTTTCGCTTTTATCCTTCAAAGCTCCGATATATTCCCTGGCAATTTTCCCGCCGCCAGTAACAATAACGATTTTATATCCAGAAAATTTTTTAATCGTATTCTTAAACTCTTTCAGGAAATTATAATTAATCTTTCCAGGATTAATCAAACTACCTCCAAGTGAAATAACAATTTTCATTTTTTATTTTTTATATTCTCCCTTATTTCAACAAGATTTTCTTTTATATATTTCAATTCAGTATCTAATCTCATATTTAATTTTTCAATATCATTTTTCACTCTTTCAAATCCAATATTAATCTTATTTTCTAGTTGAAAGAATTTTTTCCACAATGAAAATTCAGAATTAATAAAAAGTACACCAATGGAAACCAAAGCAGCATTTAAAGCAGGAGAACCAGATAGTAACCATAAAAGGATAAAGATTATTAGTCCTATTGAAACAAAAAATACAATATCCTCTGCCCCCAATTTTACCATCTAAATCCCCTTAGCTAAAACATATATCGCTATCAGAAAGAATGCAATAACAACAATCCAATATATTATATCTAATGTTTTCATTTTTTAATCAGCAGCAAATAATTTATTGTCATGCACATCAAATATTCCAAGTCGAGCTCCGGCATCCAAAAAGCCGTGTGCATAATTCAATGCTGCAAAAGCTTTAACCTTATCTCCTTTCTCATTAAAATACCTTGCATCCTCCAGATATCTCTCAACCATGTCAATAAAATCATCCTTGGCTCTTTTAAGTGCATCCAAATTAATACCTTCATGAGAAGTCTTTGCCTTCTCCAAAGCAGCCTCGGTAACTTCAAAATAATCCTTCAATTTTTCCTCAGTGATTTCATTAACATCATTCATAATAATATGATAGTTTATTGATATTTAAGTTTATTCAATCCTAATTCTCCTAACACTATTAATTTTGCTTACTCTGTCTACCACGCCTTTAACGCTTTTCAGCGAGTCAAATTCAATATTCAAAATGCATTCAGCTATATCATTCCCGATAGAATGCGCCTTGGCGGATTTAACATTTATTCCCAAACTTGCAACGCTGTTCAATATCTCGGCAAACAACCCCAATCTATCGTCGGCAAAAATTATAACGCTGATCAGCCCTTTAAAGTCATTAGCCCAGTAGACATTGACGCTATTTTTGATAGACTCGGCATTCCTGCATTTTTCAGAGTGCACAACTACATTCCTGAAGCTGCTCAGGCTTCCAAGGATAGTATCCATCGGGATAGGATTGCAGCATTTAGCAATCTCAATATTATAATTGCCGTCGGCGCTAATAAAATTTTTATTGGCTTCATTGACAACGCCCCTGCCGTAAGCACTCTGCCTTATCTGCAGAGTATTCCTTATCTTTTCCAAGGCCTTGCTTGTCTTTACAAAGCTCAGCCAATCCCTGCTCGGTTTGTGGCTTTTAGAGGTTAATACCTCGACATCATCGCCATTTTTCAAGACATGCCTCACGCCGACAAATCTTCCATTTACTTTCGCTCCCGTGCATGCATTCCCTATATCGCTGTGCACAGCATAAGCAAAATCAACTACAGAGCTGCTATCATCCAATTCGATAATATCTCCTTTGGGTGTAAAACAGAATATTTTATCGCCAAAAAGATCCAGTTTCAGCTTGTATAAAAATTCCTTGTCGCTTTCATTTGCAAAAGACAATATTTGTCTCAGCCAGCTCAATTGCTTGTTAAACTTCTCGTCCTTCAGTCCCTTGTATTTCCAGTGAGCAGCTATCCCCTCCTCGGCAATATCATTCATCCTCCTCGTTCTAATCTGAACCTCGACGGGCATATTATTGTGCAAAAAGCCAGTATGCAGGCTTTGATACAAATTATCTTTAGGAGCAACAATAAAATCCTTGAGCCTCTCGGGAATTGTTTCCCACAAATTATTCACTATCCCTAAAACAGCATAGCAGCCCCCACTATCCTCGACAATGACTCTTAACCCGATTAGATCGTGAACGTCCTCAAACCTCTTCCCCCTATTAATCATCTTCCTATTAATGCTATAGAAATGCTTTGGCCTGCCAAATACTTCCCCTTTTATCTTGCCCTTTCTTAACCCCCTCTCTAATTTCTTTTTCAGCTCATTCACAATTTTTTCCCTCTCTTTTCTTTTAACCCCTATCTTCTCCCTTATTATATGATATTCCTTAGGCATCAGATACCTAAAGGATAAATCCTCAAGCTCCCATTTAATATCGCTCAAGCCAAGCCTATAAGATATAGGGGCATAAACCTCAATAGTATCCTTGCTCATTCTCTTTTTTTCTTCGCTTTCAGCAGCATCCAATTTTCTCATAACATACAGCCTCTCAAGCAGCTTGATAATCAGAACTCTCAGGTCAGGCGTTGTTGCTATCAGCATCTTCCTGATTTTCTCTTCATTGTTTCTCTTGCCTGCTTTAGAAGCAAGCTCATTAAATTTTCTCAGTCCAGAAGCTAATTGAAAAATCTCGTTTCCAAAATCCCCTGAATTATCAATGTCGTATAGTAATGCAGCTGCAATGCAATCCTCCTCGAGATCATACCTTTTTAAAAATTTAAGATATTCTTTTTTGTATTTCAGAAGAATTGGATTATTAGAATTCTTGCAATAATCTTTCATAAATTCCATGGATTTCTTAAAAAGCGGCTCATTCATAATAATAACCAACTAAGATAGGTTTAAAAAATATTTCCAATTAGCCATAAGGATGAGATATTCAAGGCAGATAGTCTTTGAAAAGATTGGCTCTGATGGCCAGGAAAAAATAAGAAAAGCAAACGTAACGATCCTCGGCTTGGGGGCGATAGGCTCGAAATCAGCAGAACTGTTAACTCGTGCTGGCATAGGCTCATTAACACTGATTGACCGAGACATTGTAGAGGAATCAAACCTGCAAAGGCAGTCATTGTTCACAGAACAGGATATAAACAGCCCAAAGACGTTGGTTGCAAAATCATATTTGGAGAAAATAAATCCAAGCATAAAAATAAAAGCATATTTTAAGGATATAAATCACAAAAATATAGAAGACTACATAAAACCAACCACCCAGCCTAGCTTAGTTCTTGATTGTACAGACAATATGCAAACTCGTTTTTTACTAAATGAGTTCTGTTTTAAGAAAGGCATAAGCTGGATATACACTGCAATAATTGAAAGCACAGGCATGCTCTTCAGTATAGTGCCAAAAAAAACGCCTTGCCTTACTTGCATTTTCAAGGAAATAAACCAGCCGTTGGATTCTTGCGATGTTTCGGGTGTAATAAATACAATCGCTCCATTTGCCTCTTCGCTTCAAACAACAGAGGCATTAAAGCATATAACAAACAAGGCAACAACAAAAGAGTTATTATACTTTGACGTCTGGAAAAATAAAATACAAAAAATAAAAGTAAAAAAGCAGAGCAGCTGCCCGACATGCAACTCAAATTTCTCTTATTTAAATGGGAAAAATATGAGCGAAACTATAGGGCTCTGTGGCTCAAACTCTTACCAACTCTATGGCCCTAAATTAAATCTGAAAGAAGTTGCAAAGAAGCTAGAAAAAATAGACAAAGTAGTAGCAAACGACTACTGCTTGTTGTTTAGAGAATTAACAGTTTTTAACGACGGTAGAACATTAATAAAAGCGCCGGACCAGCAAAAAGCAAGGTCGATTTACACAAAATATATAGGCTATTAAGCGCAATCGTATAAGGATAAAGTATAAGGATAAAAGAAGGTAGGATAGGATAATAAGATGAAAACACTTGTAACTGGCGGAGCTGGATTCATAGGAAGCCATCTTGTAGAAAGATTAGTACAACTTGGGCATGAAGTATCTGTAATAGATAATTTAGCCACTGGAAAAGAAGAGAATCTCGACGGGATAAGAAAAAAAATTATTTTTCATAAAGAATCAATAAATAATATAAAAGAAGTCCTAGAAGGGACTGATGTCGTCTTCCACGTTGCTGCGATTCCGCGAGTTCAATTTTCAATACATAATCCAATGGAATCACATCATACAAATATCAACGGATCTCTGAATCTGTTAAAGCAGTGCTCTGACTTAGGGATAAAGCGGTTTATTTTTTCATCATCATCCTCGGTATATGGAGATCAAAAATCGCTTCCCTTAGAAGAAACAATGAAGCCAAACCCGATGTCGCCTTACGCGCTTCAAAAACTTGCAATAGAGCACTATTGTAAATTATTCCACAGATTATATGGATTAAAAACAGTAAGCCTCCGCTATTTCAACGTATATGGGCCAAAGCAGGACAAGGAAAGCAATTATTCAAATCTCATTCCCAAATTCATAGGGCTAATACAAAAAAATGAGCAGCCAAAAATTCACGGCGACGGAAACCAGACGCGTGATTTTAGCTATGTTGAAGACGTTATCTCAGCAAATCTGGCAGCAATGAATTCAAAAAACCAAAAAATATTTGGAGATGTTTTTAATATAGGAACTGGAAATAACACCTCGGTAAACCATGTTGTTGAGAAAATAACCACATTGCTGAATTCAAAAATAAAACCAATTCACATCGATCCTGTCATAGAGCCAAAAGATACTCTTGCAGATATAACAAAAGCAAAAAGACTTCTTGATTGGGAGCCAAAAACAAATATAGATCAAGGGCTGCAAAAAACAGTAAATCATTTTATATTTCAAAAGCCTTAAAAATAAGAATTATTAAAACACTTTATGCCAGCTGTGCATCTAGAAAGAGAAAACAAAACAGTGAAAGTAAAGGGATTAAGAGTAAAAGAGATTTTAAAAGAGCTTAAAATAAATCCTACAACGGTTATAATAACAAGAAACAATGAGCTTATTACAGACGATGCGGAATTATCCAATAAAGAAAAGATAAAAATTCTCCCGGTTATCTCAGGTGGATAGGATGGTAGGTGGATAAATGCCATGCAAGATATGCAAGGAAAAGCCGGTAATGCAGCTACCAAACAGCAACATAAAGTTATGCAAATCCTGCTTCGTCAAATACTTTGAAAGAAAGGCATTAAGAACAATAAGAAAATACAAGCTAATAAGCAGGAAAGATCACGTAGTTACTGCGGTTTCCGGAGGAAAAGACAGCTTATCCCTCCTTCATTTTCTAAACAAGCTAGCTTCAAAAAAAATTGATTTCAAACTTTCAGCATTGCTGATAGACGAGGGAATAAAAGATTACAGGGATGGAACAATAGAGGCAGCAAAAAAATTCTGCAAAAAGAATAATATAAAATTGAATATCGCATCTTACAAGGAGGTAACAAGAAAAACCTTAGATGGCATAAAAAAACAATTCCCCGACACAATTGCATGTAGCATGTGCGGAGTTCTAAGACGATATATTTTGAACAAAAAATCGCGTGAATTAAAAGCAGACAAGTTGGCAACAGGACATAATCTCGACGATGAAGCCCAGTCAATCATAATGAACCAGTTCAGGCATAACATCGCACTCTCAGCTCGTTTGGGCCCTATCACAGGAGTAAAAAAAGACCCGAGATTTATACCAAGAATAAAGCCGTTTTATTTTTTGACAGAAAAAGAAGTGGCAACATATGCTTTCCTCAACAATCTAATGGACAAATTCAAGGAATGTACTTATTGTACTGAATCAAACAGGTTTGTAGTCCGGGACATGTTAAATGACATGGAAGCGAAATATCCGGGAACAAAGCATTCAATAGTGGCATCTTTTATAGAAATTCTTCCTTTATTAAAAGAAAAATTCAAGGACCAAGAGATTAAAAGTTGCAGAATATGCAAGGAGCCATGCTCATCTGAAATTTGCAATGCCTGCACCATAATGCAAAAAATAAAAACAGAGGCATGAATTATTATGGCTAACTATTATGACAAGATAGCAACAGGGTATGAGGAGCTTTATAAGGAAGAACAGCTAAAGAAATTAAAACTAATAAAAAAATATTTGAAAGTCAAGGTAGCAGATAAGCTATTAGATGTTGGATGCGGAACAGGTTTAACAACAAGTCCTTGGAAATGCAAAAGATACGGCATTGATCCCTCTGAAAAATTATTGGAACGAGCAAAGGAAAAGGGTAGGATAATTTATACAAAGGCGCCAGCAGAAAAAATCCCTTTCAGAGATAAATTTTTTGACGTCGTAATTTCAGTAACGGCAATTCAAAATTTTAATAACGTAGAAAAAGCATTAAAAGAGATAAGAAGAGTTGGAAAAGATAAATTTATTCTGACGTTTTTAAAAAAGTCAGCAAAGAAAGAAAAAATAAATATATTGATTAGAAAATATTTCAAAATTAAAAAAATAATAGAAGAAGAGAGGGATTTAGTTTATATTGCATATTAATAAAGAAGATAATAAAAAAGACAGCAACTAACAGTTATAAACCCTCGCAGTCATCCTCCTTGCACTTCTCGCTGCAAAAGCTAACACGCTCGCCTGCAAAAGGCATGTCTATTATCGCTTCCTCACTATTCTCGTCAATTTCTTTTCCGCAAACGCAGCATTTCCTTACCATTTATTCTCAATCCCCCCAACCAATCAGATTATAATGAAATAATGAAAATTATTAATCAAAAATATTGAATGGACTTCCCCTATCAAATTTTTTATTCTCAGAATCAACAGGAACTTCCTTCTTAACTTTGTTCAGCATATAATCAATGTCCTCTTTGCTGGCCTTGATTAGCCTCTCTCCGCTGCTTTTCTTCTCTTCTCTTACTCTATCTTCAGTTCTTTTAAGACCCATTCTCCTATTCACTTCCCTCATCACAGCCTCATCATCCTCGCTTTCTCTGCCTTCTCTCCTTCTAAGAAGGATCTCTTTCCCCCTCTCCCTCGCAACCTTCCTCCCTCCAAGTCTCTTCCTGCCTTTACTAACGACAACGAATATTAAAAACAAGAATACAAAAACCATTGCAAAATAACCTGCTGTAGAATTCTGCTTCAGATTTTCAAAGCTGCTTCCCTCCAGGACAACATTGCCAGTAATCAAGTTGCCCCCGACCTTTACATCATAATTTCCGCCAGGCACTTCATCATTAAGGTCGAGAGTTATTGTCTGGTTTGGCTTCAAAGAAGTTTCTTTAATTATCCTGAACACCTCTCCATTTTCTTTCTCTAGCTCTATCTCGATAGGCTCATCATAATTAACATTGCCGATATTCCTTATAATTAATTTGTTCTCCTCTAATAATTTAATCTCCTTATCCTTAACCTCTTCAACATAAAATTTTTTGCTTGTTTGAAACCCCTTGCTCTCAGCCCTTAAAATCCACACGCCAGGCAAGGTTAATTCATCCAAAAATAGCTCAAACTCATTTCCATTATCCACTATCTTAGTCAGTGCATCATCGCCATTAGGATCAACAAGCTGCACCGCGCTGCTTCCAAAAACATTTTCACCGCTCTGGTCATTTAAAAACACAGTCGCAACCAGATTCTCTCTTGGCCTGTAAATCTCCTTGTCAATATTAATTATCACCTCTTCAGGAACAGAAATCACCCTAAACCTTACTTCTCCATCGCCTTCATTGCCCTCAAGGTCCCGAGCTTTGATAAGAATAGTCTGCTCTCCAGAGCTGATATCCCTGGCAAGTGTAATCCTGTGGCTGAAAGCGCCATCGCTCAAGCCAACGCCATAAACCTTTCCACTGAGAGTTAATGCAACACTTCCGCTTTCAACCCTCAGTCCGTTTGCTTTCCTAATGACCCCGCTTACAACAATGTCCCTCCCGGGTTTTTGTGTAAGCACATCAGCATCGCCATCAACTCTAAGCTCGTTAGTAACAGTAAATTCTCCTGACCTTTTCTCTTCTGAAAATCCACCAGTTCCTTCCACACGAACAGCAAAATAACAGCTTCCGCCTGCGTCTTTAGCATCTTTATTAACAAGAAATTCCTGGGAAAAAGGATGCTTCTCTCCAGCATCTAAATTTATCAAAGAAAATAACATTGTCTTGCTTTCATTCCCGCATATAGAATTTATCTCCAAGGTGCCGCTGAATTTGCTCTGCTCCTGGATATATCCCTCTAGTAGCGCAGTCTCCCCAAAGTTATATCTTTCATTCTCAAGGCTTTCAGTATAAATCTCAGCATTTACATTATTTAACATCACAGCCGATAGCATTAAAAGTGCAACCAGTGCAGTTATCTCTTTTATCATATTAACCATATCAAAAATAAAGCACCACTAGTTTAAATAATTTGTGAAACCATCTTTCCATTATTTTTATTTGATTTCCAATTATTTTTATTTGAAATCGCTACTTTTAAATATATCATTCCAGTTTTATACAGTATGGACAAGCAATTGGATAAGGTCAGGCACTCTGCATCGCACATCCTGGCAGCAGCAATAAAAAAGCTGTATCCCAAAGCGCAGCTCGGCATTGGTCCGGCAACAGAGGAAGGCTTCTATTATGATTTCGACAACATCAATGTAACAGAGCAAGATTTAAAAAAAATCGAAGAGGAAATGCAAGGCATAATTGCCAACAATCCAAAATTCAAAAAAAAATGTACTACAAAAAAGGAAGCAGAAAAAATCCTAAACGGCGAAAGGTACAAATTGGAATTGCTAAAGGATCTAAAAGAAAAGCCGTCGTTCTACACTGTTGATAATTTTACAGATCTCTGCAAAGGCCCTCACTTAAGCTCGGCAGGAGGTATAGAAGCATTCAAGCTGCTGAGAATAGCAGGGGCATATTGGAAGGGAGACTCAAAAAATAAGATGTTAACTCGCATTTATGGAACAGCATTCAAGTCAAAAAAAGAGCTAGCAGATTATTTGGAAACAATAAGGCAGGCAGAATTAAGGAACCACCTAAAACTTGGAAAAGAGCTCGGCTTATTCAGCTTTCACAAAGAATCTCCTGGAGTGCCTTTTTTCCATCAAAAAGGAACAATTATCTATAATGAAATTCTCCAATTTCTAAGGGAGGAATACAAAAAAGAAGATTATCAAGAAGTTATAACCCCTTTAATATACGACAAATCGCTCTGGGAGACATCAGGCCATTGGGAGCATTTTAAAGAGGACATGTTTATTTTGAAAGTGGACAATAGGGAATTTGCGCTAAAGCCGATGAACTGCCCCTCTCACTGCCTTATATATAAGAACAGCCTGAGAAGCTACAAGGAGCTTCCATTAAGAATAGCAGATTTCGCCCCCCTACATAGAAATGAACTAAAGGGGGTTCTAGCAGGATTAACTCGTATCAGAAAATTCTCCCAAGATGATGCCCATATTTTCCTGACAGAGGACCAGATAGAATCAGAAATCTCAAAGTTAATTGACTTCACAAATTATGTTTATAAAAAAATTTTCAATTTCGAATACACGGCAAATCTCTCGACGCGCCCTGAAAAATACATGGGGGATATAAAGCTGTGGAACAAGGCAGAAAAGATTCTAAAGAAAGTCCTGAAAAATAAAAAGATTAAATTCAACATCAAGAAAGGTGAAGGTGCTTTCTACGGCCCGAAAATAGATTTTGATTTTAAAGATTCTCTAGGAAGGCTGCACCAATTGACCACAATACAATTAGATTTTCAGTTGCCAAAAAGATTTAACCTGACTTACGAGGGAGAAGACGGAAGAAAGCACGCTCCTGTAATGATCCATCGAGCAATATTAGGGGCAATAGAAAGATTCATGGGAATCTTAATAGAGCAATACTCGGGCCATTTTCCGTTATGGCTTTCCCCTGTTCAGGCAGTAATAGTGACTGTAAATGACGATTGCAAAAAATTCGCAAAAGAGATAGAAGCAAAAATGAAGGAAAATAAAATAAGGGTGGAGCTTGATGACAGGCCAGAATCAATTGGGAAAAAAATAAGGGATGCGGAAAATCAGAAAATTAATATTATCATAACCATCGGAGAGAAGGAAGTGAAAAATAAAACATTGGCAGTGAGGCAGGAAGGAAAAGTAAAGTTCGGAATCAGCCCGGAAAGATTTATTGAGGAGACAGCAGGAAAAATTAAGGAAAGATGCTAGAATTCAAACAGGCTTTGTCAAAGCTCCATGCTTCAGAAACATTCAGGGATTACCAGAAGAAAAATGCAAGCTCGTACTTGACAAACTCCCTCCACATTAACGAATGGCAGATAAACTATTTCTCGCCAAAAACGCATCTGATAACATCTTTCATAATAAACAGCAAGATCGACAGCAAAATCAAGAAAAAAACTCTTGAGGCAAAAAACCAAAAATTCCCGGTGCTTAACAAAAATAAGATTCATATCGATGTAGAAAAAGCGCTTAGCAACTCGGTAAATAATGCATCATCTAACGAATTAAACAAATCCAATGGAGTAACAATAATAATTATCCAGACAGAGAATTCAATCCCCGTCTGGAATATTTCAATCCCGACGGCGTCTCTAAAAGTAATCAACATTAAGGTCTCAGCAGAATCAGGGGATATTTTAGAAAAATCTGAAAAAAGCATAATAGAAACCAGATAAAAAATAAAAAAACCAAGGCAAACTAATTAAGGCAGGCTTCTAAACTTAGTATTCATCAACCCCCATTCAATCAATAGCAGCACAATACCTATTAATAGGAAGGCAACAGTTAAGTTCTTGCTAACCCTTTTTATCCTAAGCTCTGCAAGGTTCTCAAAAATATTCCTCAGCTCGTTAGCATCTCCTGCCCTAAAATAGCTCCCGCCGGTTTCTTTGGCAATGAATTTCAAGCTATCCTCGTCAATTTTAGAAACAACGTCGCCAATAAATTCCCCTCCCTCTATAGTCCCGATGCCTATAGCATGCACCAGCACATTGTTATCCAGCAAAAAAGGAATAGCATCTTTAATATCCAATCCAACATTGCTCTGCCCGTCGGTAATCAAAATCAAAACATTATCACTCTTCTCAACCCCGCCAGCAGATTCCCTGCCTAGAAAGAACAGGTTGCTTCCAACAACAAGGGTGTCGCCAATAGCAGTCCCGCCAACAGATTCTATCTTGATCCCCTCTATTACCTCCCTCACATCATTCAAATTATCAGTAAGCCTCTGCTTGATAAAAGTAGTTCCAGTAAAGGTAATAACCCCAATCCTTGCAAAGCCGACAGCATCCACAAAAGTAAGGGCAGCCTTTTTAGCAGCATCAATCCTGCTAGGAGTAAAGTCAGTCGCAGCCATGCTCACGCTCGCATCTATCAGCAGCCCGTAATTAAAGTCACTTCCTCTAGTACTATACCATACAGTTGCGCCGCTAGCGCTTAAGATTAAGCAGCTCAAAATTATCAGCCTTAAAAATAGCAGCGTCCAATTCTTGCTCATTATTTTTTTTCCAGTTATCTTTTCAATGACGCTAAAATTAGCAAACTTCAGCCCCTTTCTTCTTGTATACCTCAAGCTGAGAAAATGAATTAAAACAAGCACTGGAAGAGCAACAAAAAACCCCAGGAATTCAGGATCCTCAAAACTAATCAGCGGTATTTTAGCACCCTCCTCTTAAACATCTTAACAATAATATTAACAAAATTCATATCTGTGGTCAGCAACAAGAATTCCCCCCCGGATTGTGAAAAGATTTCAAGTATCCTGGCTTCTTCCATCTTCACGTAGCTTTCATAAGCTTGTTTGATAGCAGCAGGATTAACAATTTTTTTTCTGTCGTCCTCAGGACTTTCTAAAACAATCTCGCTATACTCGCTCGGCAATAATCTGTCCCTGACATCCCTAATCATAACCCCGATAACATCCATCCTCCTGCATGCAATCTTCAAGGCCTTGATCCAATCCTCCCCCTTCAACCCAATGAAATCAGATACAATAAAAAACAAGCTTCCTCTCGGCAAAAGTTCGGTGTAGTATTTTAAAGGCTTGGCAAGGTCAAAGCCATTTCCATACAGATTCAAATCCACCAGGCTGTTTATTATATTAAAATACTGTTTCTCGCCGCTTGCAGGAAGGAAATTTTTAATAATGTTTTTATTAAACATTCCCAATCCGACGCTGTCAGAAGAATGAATAATAGCAAAGCTCATGCTCGCAACTAATTCAGCCGCATATTGTGCTTTTATTTTATCCCTGCTTCCAAAAAGCATAGTGCTGCTGGCATCAACCAAAAAGAACACATTCAAATTTCTTTCCTCAACATATTCCCTCACTAAAAGATCATTTGCCCTAACGCTCGCCTTCCAGTCGATTCTGCTTGCATCATCAGACACGGAGTATTTTCTAAAGCCGTAAAACTCCAGTCCCGTTCCTCTGAAAGCAGTCTGGTAATTCCCGCTTAAATTCGATCTAAACATCTTTCTAGTAGAAATATCCAGCCTGTTAGCCAAATCTTTAATGTCTAATTTTAATTTTTTCATATGCCATATGATTTTAATTTTTTCATCCGATCGTCTTAAGCAATTTAAGCATTTAAGGAGTAGGAACCTTCTGCAAGACCTCAGAAATTATATCGTCAGTTTTAATGTTCTCGGCCTGCCCTTCATAATTTAAGATTATCCTGTGTCTTAAAATATCATATGCAACATTCTTTACATTTTTAGGGGTAACATAGTCTTTTCCATTAAGCAGTGCATCTGCCTTTGAAGCAATGTACAGCCCGATGCTCGCCCTGGGGCTGCTTCCCCATGCAATATATTTCGAATTATTGAGTTTGTATTTGCCAGAAAATCTAGTGGCATCGACAATTCTCACAATGTATTTCTCAATTTCAGGGCTTACATATATCCTCTTGACAACCTCCTGCATTTTAATTATTTCTTTAGAGGAGATAACTGACTTAATCTTGAAATCATCAAACGAGCTGATAGATATGTTTTTCTGCAGAATGCCTTGCTCCTCGTCAACACTGGGATAATTTATATATAGCTTAAAGAGAAACCTGTCCATCTGCGCCTCTGGCAAGGGAAAAATTGCAACGCTCTCAATAGGATTCTGCGTCGCAAGTACAAAGAAAGGCTCCTCGATAATGAATGTTTTTGTTCCAATAGTGACTTGCTTCTCTTGCATTGCCTCAAGCAGTGCGCTTTGCACCTTGGCAGGAGCCCGGTTTATCTCATCAGCAAGAAGAAAATTAGTGAACACAGGCCCTTTCACAACATAAAACCCCTTGTGCGGATCATAAGCAGTAATCCCGGTAATATCCGTCGGCAATAAGTCAGCTGTAAACTGCACTCTGTTATAATTGCTTGTAGTTACATGGGCTAAAGCGCGCATAATCAGGGTTTTAGCTATTCCAGGAACGCCCTCCAGCAAAACATGCCCCTTGGTTAAGATAGCTCTTATCAATCCATTAACAACCTCGTCCTGTCCGACAACGATTCTAGAAATCTCGCCCCTCATCAAATCCAAATCTCTCTTTATCTTGCTGATCTCGCTGCTGCTTACTTTTGTGCCCATACCCAAAAATACCTCAAGTAAATATATAAAGTTATATAACCACTTTAAAGAAATAAGAGAAATCTTATATACCTAAGTATACCTGAGTAGGACATAACTATACTATACTAATAGTTACATAGTACATAGGTATACATAAGTACTACCAGTGTATACTGAGGTACTACCTAGGTAATATGGCGGGGCAGGATGCAAAGATGCGGGACAAATAAAGTTAAAAAAGATAAAGAAACGAAGAGATAAAGAGATAAATAAATAAAGAAATAAATTAAAAAGGAAATGAATAGGACACAAGAAAAAGCGCTCCAATGGCTAATGCAGCAGGGATATAAAAGGGAAGATATTACTTTTAGGCAAAGCAGGTCTCCAAATTTCATCACGAAGGACAATAAGAAGTTCGACGTAAAAAGGCTGTATGGGACGCAAATAATTTTCTACAACACGCAATACCAGCAGCTGAAAAATCATCAAAAAACACTGATTCTTGTTTTCAGGGAGAATGAGCAGGAGCCGTTTGCAAAGTTCAGGTTCGAAGAAATCAGCTCGCTGCCGGGAAGCTACAAGGGGATAGATATTAATTGGGTAAATCTGGAGCAGGACCTAGGCTCAATCAGGATATCAAGGAAAACAAAGGAGCGCCTGCAGGCTTTTGGAAAGATGGGTGAGGATTTTGACAAGCTGATTAACAGGTTGCTTGACAAGATTAAAAAAAATGGATAAGCTAAGATCGCACTCAACAGTTGCATTAGTTTTAATATTTATAATAATAGCTTCAGCTTCAAGTGTGAATGCACAAAGTAACAAAATAGTGTCTAAATTCGAAAACATAGCAGACTTGGAAACTCCTTCTTTGAAAATATCATTCCATTCATGGGGAGAGGGAAGGACCGAGCAGCTCAATCTTGATCAGTATTTCCCGCTAAAGCGTGATCCAAACTCAAGATATGTATATCTTGCCCCTCCCGAAATATCAGTTAATATAGACCAAGATACTGGAGTTGCCCGCCTTACAGCATTCAACGACTGGACAGGAACAAAGGAGATAATCTTCTCATTGACAGATATATATAAGTTAGAAGCAACGATCAGTAATCTGCAGAAATACAGGGAGATAATAACGCAGCAAAGGGCTCCTGTAAGATTAAAGCAGGAGTTCGGAGACCTCCCAGCTTATCTGCTATTTGAAAAGATACTCGATGACTTGGAATCAGAAGCTGGCAAAGCGCCATCTCCCAGAGTCGAAGTTACAAAAGTAGGCAACAACATAAGGGTTTCATTGGAAGAAGAAATAAATATGGTTTTAGATTTGGAAACTCTCACAGAAGAAAACCTGCCAACTCTGAAGCCAAAAATCGCAATCACCATCCAGCCTGAAGAAGAGCCAGCTGGAATACAAGGAGAAGGGCTTTCGTTTTTCATCTTCATCCCGTTGATATTAATAGTAATCACCCTCTTGGTAATAGGGGCCTTCTACATCAGAAGCAACAAGGAAAAAATAAAGAAGCATTTCAAGAAAGCCAAGCTAAAACCAACGATATACAACAAGCTAATTGAGCAGAAGAGAGAATTGTCCTCGATAAACAGCAGGTTGGACCAGCAGCCAGTAAAAGAGTCAGAAAATGCAGTCTTCGCTATAATTAAGAATTTCCTCAATGCAGTAACACCGGCCGAATACCAGTTTTCATATTCAGAAATAAAGAAAGAGCAGCTGGAAAAAGAATTGAGCGAGGCATTGAAAGACAAGTTATGCAAATTTTCAAGGGAGATATCAGACACCAGGTTCAGTGGAAAAGAGATAAGCAAACCAGAATTAAAAAAGGTAATAAAAGAAACGCAGCAATTAATTAGCAGCGCAGCTGACGAAGAAAAGTTAATATCTACAAAAAGAGAGCATGAAAGATTAGGTAAAACTCTTCCAATAAGGATTATAAAGTATGTATTAGATTCATTCGCGCCAGGCAAAAAAGAAATTTCTGTATCAAAAATAAAAGAAAAAATTGACATAAAGAGAAAATCGGAAAACATCCTGCACAGATTAGGGATAATAAAGACGCTGGCAGAAAGGGAATTAGCAAGAAAAAGAACATACATTCAAAAATTAAGGAAGATAAAGGAAAAAGAGCAGAAAAAGGAATTAGAGAAAAGAAGGAAGGAAGAGGAAAAGCGCAAAAAAGAACTTTTAAGGCTAAAAGAAAAGCAACAAAAAGAGCATCTGAAATGGCTTGAAGCCCAAAGAAAGATCAGGGAAGTAGAAAGGAAACAAGAAGAGAAAAGAAAGAAAAGGCTGGAAAGGGCTAAAACAGTAAGAAATTTCTTCCATGAAAAATTCGGATTGTTCAAGACTGTAAAGGACCTGGAAAAAGAACTGGAAGAAAAAAGAAAGAAAAAATTAGAAGAGGAAAGACTGAAAAGGATAGGAAGAAGAAGGAAAAAGCAGTCGGTTATGAATTTCTTGCATTTCCTTAGATTGTATAAAACACCTGAAGAGAAGCACGAAGAGGAATTAATTCTTAAAAGAGAAGAAAGATTGAAGAAGCAGCAAAAAGAAAGAAGAAAAGAAGCAAGGAAGCAATCTGTTCTAAATTTCTTGCACACATTAAAGCTTTACAGAACACAGGAGGAAGTGGAGAGGGAAAAGGAGAGAAGATTAAAAAAATTAAGAGAAAAGCAAAGAAAAAAAGAAGACGAGCACAAAAGAAAGGAATTAGAAAGGTTACATAAAATAAAATTAAAGCAAAATGAAAAGCTGAGAGAGCTTGAAGAGAAAAAAAGAAAACAGCATTTAACAGCAAAAGAAAGAGAATTAGAAAGAGAAAAAAGAAGAGAGTATCTGCAGAGAAAAAAGAAGGAAGTTAAAAAGTATTTGCACAACAATCTTGGATTGTTCAAAACTCTCGAGGAGAAAGAGTATGATAGAAAAAAGAAATATCATGAGGAGCTCAAAAAGCAAAAAGAAAATATCAGGAAGAAGCTAATAGAAAAGCAGCAAAAAAAGAAAGAAAAAGAGCAGGCAGGGCTTGAAAGAAAAAGAAAATTAAAGGCATTCTTGCATGATCATCTAGGATTATTTAAAACAAGAGAAGAAGTAGAAAGAGCAAGGCTGGAAAGAAGAGAGCACAGGATAGAGCTCGAGCACAAGTTAGAAGACACAGTTTTAAAATCGATAGCTTCAAGGCTTGAAAGGAAAAAACTCTCTCCAGAGCAGGAAATAAAAATATTGATGCGGCTGGAGCAGGAGGCATTGAAAAAAGGAGAAACGGAAAAATCAAGGGAGATTCAAAAAAAGATAAACAAACTCTACACCAAGGTAAGAAAGTCAAAATCCCAGCGCCCGTCTATCCTGCTAAACAGTTTAAAGAATAATTTGGAATCCGTCAGGGATTATATCTTTTCATCGACGTCAAAATTGGATTCTCTATCCCCCTTCATTAAAAAATTAAATTCCGCAATAAGAAGCCCACTAGCTCCAAAAGTTGAAAATGCAAAACTCGACCAGATTAACTATCTGATAAACAAGTCAGAGATAGAGTTAAGAAGAAACAAAGGAGAAGAAGCCAAGGAATATTACAAAAGAGCAGTTTATTTATACAGATCATTAAATAAAACATCTCAAAAAATTGCACTCCCGGTGCTTTTAAAAGTAAAGGATGGAATAACCTCGACAGCAATAGCATCCTCATTGGAAAAGGCATTCAGCGCAATATACACTGGCCAAGTGAAAAAAGCAGAAAAATTATACCGGGATATAGATGTAAACTTCTTTAATCTCCCAACAAAAGAAAGAGAAAAAGTATACGACAAGAAAGAAGAGCTCTATCAAAAGATAAAAGAGCAAGAAAAAGCAGAGCCAGCTGTAAAAAATAAATTCTCGCTAAGCTCCCAGATAAGCCGGGCAATTAAAAATTTGTTTAAAAAAGAGGAGAAGCATAAATTCTATCCGCTAAAAGAAGAGGAGTTTAAACCGAAGCAACCACCTATTTCAATAAAAGAGGAAAAAGCTAAGCAGATTTATCCTCAGAAAAGAGAGTCCTTTATGGATTTCATGCTGGCAAGAAAGCCAAAATTCACGTCGATAAAAACAGAAATACAAAGCAAGAAATATTATCAAGCCCTGACCCAGAAAATGCTCAGCCATATAAGGGCGGCAGAGGCGCATTTGCAGAATAAAAACCATGAAAAGGCCCATCACAATTATAAATCAGCAATAGACATCTTCAAGGATCTCCATTTAGAACCAGAGGTAAGGGATAGCGTCTATAGAAATCTTAGTGGCTTAAAGGAAAAAATACTCCATACAAGCATGCACAATTTCATGGATAAAACAAAAGATTCTATAATGAAAGAGGAGGTGGAGCAGGCAAAAAAATTCCATCAGTCATCAGAGGGGATATATAATCATTTGCAGAGAAAAAAAGAAATCGAAGTACCAAAGAAACAAGAAATTACAAATGCAGTTCCTGGTTCATTGTTCCTGGAAAGAAAATTAGATGAGGCATTTTTAGCTCTAAAGAATGGAAAAGCAGGAGAAGCAACTAGCATCTATAACGAAGTAAACAACAGCTATAACAATTTGAAGCCAGAGGAAAAGAAAGCAATATATCCTAAACTATTAACACTGTATTCGGAATTAGCAAAAAGGTAAGGAGGTAATATGAAAACAAAAAGTTTGGGGGACACCGTAGTTGCAATTCTTGGGATCATAGGGATAATATTAGCAATAATCGGAATCGGATTGCTTTTATTTCAAATACTTAAGGGGTAATCGTGGTTTCTCTCATAGTCATAAGCGGAACATTAGACATAATGGCATTATTATTTACAGTCTTCTTGCTCGGCTTTGGCTTCTTAAGAGGTTATGCAATAATAGAATTAATGACATATAATATTTATTTCATCGTAGTATTATTAAATCAAATAGTGCATCTAAAAATCATTTCAAAGAAAAGATTTAAAACAGTTGCTGATTAAATAAATAATAAAGTAAAATGGGAGGTAAAATGAGCGAAATTCCAAAAGAGATTAAAAAAATAAATGAAGTAACCTGGGAAATTCCAACTAGCTACAAGCAAGGAATGAATGTTCCGGCAAGAATTATAGCAACAAAGTCCTTGTTGGATGCAATGGACCCGGGAGTATTCAACCAGGTAACAAATGTGGCAATGCTTCCAGGCATAGTAAAATACTCGATATGCCATGCCGATGGGCACTGGGGATAGCAATCGCAATTTGTGATTGCCCCTTTACGGTTTCCCAATAGGCGGGGTTGCAGCATTTGACATGGAAGAAGGTGTTATCTCTCCTGGCGGGATTGGTTTTGACATAATAGCTGTCAGAAAATTCTGAAGCTGTGTAGACTGTGGCATGAGGTCACTTGTAACCAATCTCACTCTAAAAGAAGTGCAGCCAAAGATAAAAGAGATAACAGACACGTTGTTCAAACTTGTCCCTGCTGGAGTAGGCTGCAAAGGCTTTATTAAGGTAAATAATTCGGAATTCGAAGAAGTGATGAGAGCCGGCTCTAAATGGTGTGTTGAAAAAGGCTTTGGCTGGCAGGAGGATTTGGAAAGGACAGAAGACAACGGTACATTAAAAGGAGCAAATCCAAAAAATGTCTCGGAAAAAGCACGCTCACGAGGAATAAACCAGCTTGGAACCCTTGGAAGTGGAAATCATTATCTAGAAGTGCAGATAGCCCATGCAGAGGATATCTACGATGAAAAAACTGCCAAAAAATTAGGTATCGTTGACAAAGACCAAGTAATAATAACAACGCATTGTGGAAGTAGGGGATTTGGGCATCAAAATGCTACAGATTATCTCAAAGTATTTGAAAGGGTAATGAAAGAGCACAACATAAAAGTCCCAGACAGGGAATTGTCATGCGCTCCATTCAAGACGCAAGAAGCACAAGATTATTATTCAGCAATGAAATGTTCAGGCAATATGGCATATGCGAATAGGCAGGTTATCATGCACAAAATTCGAGAAGCATTTCAGCAGGTTTTCAAAAAAGACGCAGAAAAGCTCGGAATGCATTTGATATACGACTGCACCCATAACTTAGCTCGCGAGCATAAAATAAAGGTTGATGGAAAAATGAAAAAAGTTCTGGTGCATTTAAAAGGAGCAACTACTTCTGTCGGCCCGGGAAGTGAAAGATTAACAAGTCTGTACAAAGATCTCGGCTCTCCAATAATTATAGGCGGCTCGATGGAAACAGGATCTTATTTAATGATAGGAACAAAAAAGGCAGAGGAGGAAACTTTCGGGACAACAATACACGGAGCAGGCAGGACAATGTCGAGGACAAAAGCAAAAAAAACAATTCGGGGAGAAGCGCTACAGAAGAGGATGATGGAAAAAGGAATCTATGTTAGAGGAGTTTCAATGTCAGGATTAGCTGAAGAAGCTGGTTTTGCATATAAAGATTTGCAACAAGTTGGAGACTCGGTTGAGAAAGCAGGAATCTCAAAAAGGATAGCTCTTTTAAAACCAATAAGCAATGTAAAAGGCTAGTCAAGTCGATAAGATTCATCTTCCATAAATAAAAGTTACTAATGTTACAACAATGTTTTTACATCATTTAATTGATTCTTTAAATAACCGTATAATTTTTCAGTCTCTTCCATTGTTGTGTTGTAGCTCTCATTTAAATCATTTTTAACTGTAAGATAAGATTCATAAGCATTATCCGCACCAGAAATTTTTCCAATTAATTTAATCAATTCTTTCTTTGAATGAACTTTGTTTCGGATCAGCTTTTGTATAATATAAAGCGTCCTTATTCTTAAAACCAAACTGTAAACTACTCGATCGTTTATTTTATTTCCATTTGTACTTTTAAGAATTTTTCTCACTAGTTTTAGTTTTTCCTCTGTCGTGTCTATATACCATTTTATGTTTTCCTTAGTAACTTTGATTTTTATAAGATCTAAGTACGAGGAATTAATTAACGGTTTAGCTTCTTTCAGCATGGCACCAACAGGAAGGAGGTCATGACTTAATTTCCACTCAAGCAGTTCTTCAGATACAATCAATATATTATAGATTCCTTCATGAATCATCTCCATGTCTATATTATCTGAAATAACAAGAACATCAATATCACTGTCATTATCTTCCTCCCCTCGGGCATAGCTTCCTACAAGATAAATCCCGATTATCTCGTCAAGCTCAACATACCCCCCAACAATATCAAGAATGTCCTTGAGAATAGTCTCCGGATTTTTTTTAACCAGCTCCACTCTAACTTCCTGATTAAGCCAAGCTTTTGGAAGTATGACCGCAGAAGAATTGCCTGCCTTGACTGTTTTTTTTATTTCAATATTCATTTTACCTTTCATTTATCTTTTTTATTCAAAAAATCGCGGTCTTTCTCAAGTTGTTTTAGAAATTTTTCATCAATTTCTTTCTGCCAGTAATCTTTAGTTGTATCTTTTCTCCCTTTTTCTGTTTTAATCTTATCTTTATGTTTTTCTATCTGGTTCTTTATCGATCTCATTCTTTTTCCTCTTATCTTTCTCATACGCTTTCTATTGCTTATCATTTTATGTTCTTACATGTACTTACATATTTATAAACATTGCGTTTCAAAATAATCGCTTTTTATCCCAAAATAATTGAAATTTAATTATGCTATTAATTTGAATTAGTTAAATATCCAACAAGACTCTGCATCTCCATCCTCTGCTGGTTTTCTTCAAAAAGAATTCATGAAGGGTAATCGCTTTAACGTCAGTTTTCAATTCATGCCTCTTAGGATTAATCTTCTCGCCAAAAGCAGAAGACTCTAAATAATAAACCATCTTCTTCTGGGTTATTTTAACATCAAATTTTCCGAACAACATATACTTTGCATCTTTAAGGTAAATCAGCTCCTCGAGAAAGTCAAAAAGCAAATCGCCCGCACTCTCATTTTTTAATTTTATCTTTTCCTTTATCTTTGGTTTTATTTTTTTTAAATCGCATTGAACATCAAACACAGCCAGAGCTGCATTCTCAAATACTTCATTCAAATTTTTTCCTTGAGCTTCAAACATCACATCGGCTGTATGCTCTAAAAATTTGTATTTCATCTCTATATCCGAATTAGTTTTAATCCATCAATGTCTGCAAAATGTTTTTCATTCAAGGTAATGAAATTACAATCCTCTCTCATGGAAATGGCAGCAATAAATATATCTCTAACATCAACTAACTTTCCTCGTCTTCTTAATAGTTTAGATACATTGCTAGCTATCTTTGCAGAAACCTCATCAAAAGGGATTACATCAACTCCGTCTAAAAAATCATCGATATCGCCCGGATTATCTTTCCTTAGATACAGTTCAAAAACGGAAATAGATGTCACGTTAAGCTGAAGAGAAGAGAATTGAATTAGCTTAGCCTTAACATCTTCATTGCCTTTAATAATTTCTATGCATACATCAGTGTCTAAGCATACCTTTTGTTCCATCTATCCCAACCTTTTCTTGCTTCCTTCATAACTGCATCATATTCCTTATCCCCTTTCAAAATGCCGAACTTATCTTTCAGTAGTTTTCCCAAGGTTTTAGTTTTACCATTATCAACTAATTCAACAACAACTTCGCTAAAACTCTTATCTTCTCTCTCCTTTATACTCTTTAATTTCGCGTATGCATCATTAGAAATCATTATTGTTTTTGCCATAGTATGCATATGAATATACATATATATAAAATTTGCTGTTTTTTAATTTCTGTGTGGTTTAATTCTTTTTTAATATAAGTATTTTTTAAAGTAATAAAATAGATATTTAAATAAGTTATAAATAAAGTATTAAAATAAGATTTTAGAAAAGTATATAAATAAGTTTAGATATAAGTATTTATATGGACCACGATCGCATCATTTTTAGAAGTGTTGATTTATTGAGCGTCCAAAGCACACCTCAGTCCCTGAAACCCCCTTCAGGGGCTTTTATTCTATTTCATTTAAACAGGGAGCCAAAAAATAATGGAATTCCGTAGAAAAATCTACAGGCGCGGAAGCAGCTTTGAAACTACAATCCCGATGCCTTTGCTTTTTGCATTAGACATGAAGAAAAAGCACAACATAGTTTTCAAATTTAATCAGAAAGAGAATCGCTGGTATATAGAGTTTGAAGAAGCAAGAGGTGCAGCATGAATAAATTATTCAAGATAATGCTGATAGCCATTGTAATTTTATCCTCGCTATATTCCGCATTCGCAGTAATAGACATGCTCTCATTCGAAGCATCTTTGTTCGACAGCAGTGGAGATCCAATCAACGGCAATATCACTATAGAAATCTACGACGCTGAAACCTCTGGAAATTTAATTTACAATTCAAATGGATTACTTGTCAGAAAAAACATAGCCAAAACAAAGGAGCCCAATTATGGATAAGAAATTAGCAGTTTTTAATCAAGAGGATATTAGAAGTAAAATTCACACTATTCGAAGTGTTCAAGTAATGTTAGATAGAGATTTAGCCGAGCTTTATGGTGTGGAAACTTTTAATTTAAACAAGGCTGTTAAAAGGAATATTGAAAGATTTCCATCTGATTTTATGTTTCAGCTTACTAAAGTTGAATATGATTCTTTGAAATTCCAATTTGGAATATCAAAAATAAAAGGTCGTGGCGGACGCCGGTCTTTTCCTTATGCTTTCACAGAACAAGGTGTAGCGACACTTTCTGGTGTATTAAAGAGTAAAAAAGCGATTGAAATAAACATTCAAATTATGAGGGCCTTTGTTTCCATGAGAAAGTTCCTGCTAAATAATGCCCAAGTCTTTCAAAGAATAGATACTGTTGAAAAAAAACAGATTGAATATAAAATAGAAACTGATGAAAAATTTAACAAAATATTTGATGCTATTGAAAGCAAAAGTATTAAGCCGGAAAAGGGAATTTTCTTTGACGGGCAGATTTTCGATGCGCATAAGTTTTTTTCAGACATAATAAGAACTGCCAATAATTCAATTGTTTTAATTGATAACTACATAGACGATTCTGTTTTAACATTATTTGGCAAAAGAAAAGAAAATGTAAAAGTTACAATATTCACTAAAGAAATATCAAAACAATTGTCTATAGATTTAAGGAAATACAATTCTCAATATCCATCTATTGAAATTAAAGAATTCAAAAGATCTCATGACAGGTTTATGATTATAGATGACAAAGAAGTTTATCATTTCGGAGCATCATTGAAAGATTTAGGAAAAAAATGGTTTGCTTTTTCTAAATTTAACAAAGAAGCATTAACTCTCCTTGATAAGTTGGAAGATAAAAGAGGTGCAGCATGAATAAATTAAGATTAGCATTGATAACAATCGTAATCCTATCATCAGTATACTCAGCATTCGCAGTTATCGACATGCTCTCATTTGAAGCATCTTTGTTCGACAGCAGCGGAGGGATAAATATATGAGACAAAGAGATTGTATATTAGATACAAATGTATATGGTGAGTTGCTGACAGAAAGAAACAGTGTAGAAATTATAGAAAAGATAAGAGAAGATAAATCAATAAATATTTATGGTTTAGACCTCATAGAAAAAGAATTAAAAGAAACACCTATTGAAGTAAGATATCAGAACAGATTATTAAAAGAGGCAGTTTTGTCAATTTATAAAGAGATTATTAATGAACAAATACCCTTATTCCCTCTAGCAAAATATCTAGCTTCTGAATATTATATAGAGTTTGATAGGCTAAGGAACTCTGGAAAATATCACAAGTCACTTAGTCAAAAAATAAAAAAGTATAAAGAAGCAGATCTAAAAGTCGATTTCCAAATAATAGCAATTGCCTCTTTAAAGAGTATTGATATAGTTGTCAGCACAGATCAAAGAACAATTCTTTCGCAAATAGCTGAAGATACATATAATAAGATCAATAGCATAAATAAATTAAGAACGCCAAAGTTAGTGAGATATTCTGATTTTATAAGGAGGTATACTAATGAACAATAGTTATAATTCAAGCACTACTTCCAAGATGAGCAACATATTTCTTAGCAATCTTCATAAGTCTTGGATTTCCATGAATCTTCCTAATTATCATTTTCAGCTTTTCCATATCTTGCTTTTTGTTTTTCATAATCGTATTAATACAAATCAAATTTATAAAACTTTCGAAGAGGTGCAGCATGAATAAATTATTCAAGATAATGCTGATAGCCATTGTAATTTTATCCTCGCTATATTCCGCATTCGCAGTAATAGACATGCTCTCATTCGAAGCATCTTTGTTCGACAGCAGTGGAGATCCAATAAATGGAAATATAACCGTGGAAATTTACGATGATGTTACAGGAGGAAATCTGATTTACAATTCAAGCGACGGTTATGAATAAAAGATTAAATATTCAAATAGTTTCAAAAAGAAATAAAATATCAAAAGAGGATTATTATAATAGCTTAATTACTTATATAGGCAGTATTCTAGAAAAAGGAAGACAGCAAACATATAGGGCTATTAATGAAATTCTTATTAAAACCTATTGGGAAATAGGAAAACAGATTGTAGAATATGAAGATAAAAATAAAGAAAATGCTGGATATGGTAGTAAATTGTTCGAAAAATTAGCAAGAGATTTAAAATTAAGATATGGTAGGGGATTTAGCAGAAGTAACGTTGTATATATGAGATTATTCTATCTTAAATATCCAACAAGTCAGACAGTGTCTGACCAATTGGGTTGGAGTCATTACATTGAATTACTGGGTATTGAGGAAGATTTAGAAAGGAGATTTTATGAGAAACAATGTATTTCAGAAGGATGGAGTGTAAGAGAGCTAAAAAGGCAGACAAATTCTGCTTTATTTCATAGGATAGCCTTGAGCAAGAATAAAAAAGGTGTTTTAGAACTATCAAAAAAAGGTCAAATTATTAAAAAAGAAGAAGACATTATTAAAGATCCTTATGTATTGGAATTCTTAAAAATACCAGAGAATCAAAAATATACAGAGAAACAGCTAGAGCAGAAAATAATAGATAATCTTCAGATGTTTTTATTAGAGTTAGGAAAAGGATTTACTTTTGTATCAAGACAATATAGAATTTCTTTAAAGAATAAACATTTTTATATTGATTTAGTTTTTTATAATTATATTTTGAAATGCTTTGTTCTTATTGATTTAAAAGTTGGAGAAGTTACCCACCAGGACATCGGCCAAATGAATCTGTATATTAATTACTTTAAGGAAGAAGAAAATAATGAAAATGACAATCCACCGATAGGGATTATTATAGGAACTGAAAAAGATCATTTAACTGCGAAATACGCTTTAGGTGGAATCTCAAATAAGCTATTCATATCAAAATACAGGCTATATTTGCCAGATAAAAAAGAATTAGCAAGAAGATTAGAGGAATCTTTAGCGAAAAGTAAAAGAGGGGGCCGATGAATAAATTATTCAAGATAATGCTGATAGCCATTGTAATTTTATCCTCGCTATATTCCGCATTCGCAGTAATAGACATGCTCTCATTCGAAGCATCTTTGTTCGACAGCAGTGGAGATCCAATCAACGGCAATATCACTATAGAAATCTACGACGCTGAAACCTCTGGAAATTTAATTTACAATTCAACAGATGATTTCATAGACAATATCACATCAGGAAAAATAGATATTGTATTGGGAGGAAGCAGGGCAACTAGTTCCAAATAAAGTTAAAGATTTATTAGACATGGGCTTTAAGCAAATTTACGAATTAACTACAAGCTCTGGAAGCTCGGTAAGCACAACAGCAACCCATCCTTACTTAGTAAAGATTCAAACATCTACTTCAAATCCTTCTTCATCAACTATGAAAAGCTTGCCTTTGAATGACTTGACTTCTGATAGAAGCGATGATAATGCCAATACAAGTTTTTTAGGTCTAGGAGGATGAATGACAAAGACCATTATTCCAGAGAAGTCTTTTGGAGGAAACAATAGTCTGTTAAGGAAATCTGAATCTCTGGAAACCAACACAGATTTAGTTTCTTTTGACAGTGAAGCCAATTTCCCATTTGCAATTCCTTTATCAGCATATCTTACAGAGAATCCTTTTGATTCAAGAAAATTCTTCACTGCTTTTGGAATATTTTCATCCAGCAGAAACTTTGGAGAATTTAACATAACTTCCCCCGCCAAGGAGTTTAGCGGCATATTTAATGGCAGCAGCAACATGTTTTCTAGTAATAGAAGGGTAGTTTTCAAGGATTTCTTCCATGGGCTCTCCGACAGCGACCAACTCAAGGATATCACTAACCAAGACCCTGGTTCCTCTGAAAGTGGGCTTACCATGGCAGATTTCACTGTCCGCAACAAGGTAATCATTAATCTCAACTCTCATAATCAAAAAGAGGAAAAAGAACTATTTAAAGATTTCGATGAAAATTTAGAAAATACAGCATGAATTAAAGTAAAAGGCCTAAAGCCCAGGATGGAAATAATAGTTTCAGATTCTAACAATAAAGGAATTAAGTGGGAAAAGACCACAAGCATAAATATTTTAGAAGAGCAGCATATCTATGGCCTTCCATAAATATATTAATTATATCTATTATATTAAATATAATAATTATCTTAAAAATCAATAGAAATATTTATATATAACAAAAATACTAAATATATCGTGAAAAAAGGGGAAATAACAACCATAAGGGTGCTAAAAGAAACAAAAGAAAAACTTGGCAATTATGGAAAAAAATCAGAAACATACGATGACATAATCAAAAGACTCTTAAAAGACTCTAAATTTTTCCTATTATTCATTTTCTTTTTGGCATTATTTTCCAGTTCAGCTCTCGCAGTTATCGACATGCTCTCATTGGAAGCATCTTTGTTCGACAGCTCAGGAGATCCAATAAACGGAAATATAACAATTGAAATTTACGACGCAGAAACCGCAGGCAATTTAATCTACAATTCAACAGATGATTTCATAGATAACATCACATCAGGAAAAATAGACATTGTATTGGGAGGAAGCAGGGCATCCAATGAATTAAACCTTACATTTGGCACTACTTATTATATGGACATTAATATCAATGGAAACGACATAGACTTCAACGGACTGGAAAGGCAGGAATTTCAAAGTCAAGTGGGAAATGTTTCATTGTCAAGAATTAACATTTCAGATTCAATAATTCCGGATGTTAATATAACTTTTGATCTTGGCTCATTGTCAAGTTATTTCAGAACTGCATTTATACAAAGCTTGTCTCTGCTAACTCCATTGGATTCAGGAAATATTTCTGACGTTTATTTATTTAACACCGGAGATACTGCAACAGGCGATTACAATTTTGATGGCAGCACGTTTTTTATTGATTCAGCAGGAAACAATATTGGTATAAGGACAAGCACTCCTGCTAATGCTTTAAACGTAATTGGTGATGCAAATATTACAGGAGAGCTGACAGTTGGAGGTGTATCAATAACAGCAGATTCAAATGTCTCAGGTGGGGGAACAACAGGATATTTAGCTAAATTCGTGAATGCATCAGAGCTGGGAAATTCTATAATAGAAGAAGAATCAGATAAGATTGCAATTGGAACAGGAATTTTATCTCCTACTCATTTGCTGTCAGTTTTCGGCTCTGGAAATTTCACAGGAGACTTGATTGTTGATGGTTTGGCAACTCTAGGAAACATAGCAGAAAACCTAATTAATGCAACTCATATAGCAGCTTCGGCAATAAACACAACCCATATTTTAGACGGGACAATAGCATTGGTTGATTTAGCTTTCAGCCCGTTGGAAAGAACAGACAATGTTGCATGGAAGAATGAAACTAACACATTTTCAGCAGATCAGATAATAGGAGATACTTTCAACAATGGAGGCATTGAATTAAAGACAGATGGAACTGCAATGGTGCAAAAATTATTTATTAATTCTGGAAACACAACAGTGATTGAGGGTCAGCTGGTTAATGGCTCATCCTATCCTGTATTAGACAGCGCATTTGAATTCGGAAATTCAAGCAACAGATGGACTTTAGTATATGCAAATGATCTATTCGCAAATGGAACTGTTGAATTAGGAGAAGCAGTTTATGTTGACTCCACTAATAAGAGAATAGGAATAGGAAAGCCATCTCCAGATGTCTTGCTTCAAGTACAAGACGATTCTTCAGACAACAGCACAATAAGCAACTTGTTAATATTAAGAAAAACAACAACAGATGAAAGCAATGGTACATCAGGACTAGGAAGCTCGATAATATTCCAGTCAGAAAATTCTCTAGGCAATATAATTAACCTGACAGAAATATCTTCAAATTTGACAGAGGCAACAAACGGCAGTGAATCAGCAGACTTGATTTTCTCGACAATATCAGCAGGAACATTAGCAGAAAGAGTCAGGATAAATGATTCAGGGTACGTTGGAATAGGAGTTGCAAATCCAGATGTAGCACTAAACGTTTCTGGAAGCATAGGAGCAACTGGAAACATAACAGCAAACACATTCTTTGGAGATGGCAGTCAGTTGTCAGGAGTAATAGACAATGCCAGCTTGAATTATGTTGGAAATGAGTCAGACCCAGGAAAATTCATACCAGCTTTAGGAACTACAGAAGGTATAATGAAAATAGATATTACATCTTTATCTGCAGAAAAATCTTTAGAAAACTTTACAGGCAGCGATTCTATCTTAACAGATTACATCTATCCAAATACTTTATCCTCTATTAATTTAGATAATATTACAATTCTAAAAGACCTAAGAGTTTTAGGCAGTTCCTACTTAGGCTCTTTAATCTTTGATTCTAACGGAACTTTCCCAGACAGCATTCTTACTGATTTTATTTTCCCAAATTCAGCCTCTTCTACTAGCGTAGACAACATTACAATATTAAAAGACCTAAGAGTTCTAGGAAACAGCTACCTCATAGGAGATATATTCTTACCAACAAACAGTTTATCAAGCTGCTCTGGTAAGTTAATTACCTCTGCTGATGGCAACATAACATGCGGAGTGGATGCTTCAGGCGGTGGGATGGATTACACAAACATAGCCATGCTTAATGAAACAGCAGATCAGACATTTATTGGCAATGTTTCATTTTCAGACAATTTGACAGTTGGCTCTGCTTTATATGTAGACGCTTCTTCAAACAGCGTCGGCATCGGCACAACCTCTCCAGGGGCGAAATTGGAAGTTTTAGGCACATCAGGAGACATCCTAAACATAACTAACGGCAGTGATAGTCATTTAGTTGTAAATAATCAAGCCAGGGTTAGTATCGGCACATCAGACTCTAATGGAACTTTACATATTTCTCAACCTACTGCAATGAATGAACCAAATATCGTACTAACCACTCATGCAGGAGGCTCAGGTACAATAATAGAAGGAAGGCACGCAAGAGGAACGCGAGATGCTCCAACTGCTGCAGCAATAGATTTTTATTTACTTTCTTTAGACGGAACCGGATATGATGGAGGAGGATTCACTAGCAGGCGTGCAAGAATAGCGTTAGCCGCAGCAGAAAACTGGAATACCTCAGACCAAGGAACCAACATAAAATTCTATACTACTCCCCTAAAAAGCAGCACAATGGCTGAAGTAATGAGGATAGACACAACAGGCAACGTCGGCATCGGGACGGTAAGCC
>Ga0209542_10000980_pt1 | contig 68156 bp, 54 predicted proteins | sample RifCSPhighO2_01_FD_184028 | JGI IMG/M metagenome (GOLD analysis project Ga0209542, IMG submission 184028) | Soil microbial communities from Rifle, Colorado - Rifle CSP2_plank highO2_0.1 (SPAdes) (version 2) | ecosystem: Environmental > Terrestrial > Deep subsurface > Rock core/Sediment ...
ACAAATGGTATAGATAAGTATGTCGTTAATGTAATGGAATATAAAAGATTAAGTTGGGATAAAATAAAAAATTTGCTTTTTAAATTTTGCGAAAAAGAAAAACGATGTCCTATAAATAAAGAACAATATAAAAATCACAATATAGGTATATGGTTGCAACATCAAAAGAAAAAAATAAAAAATAAAGATGATGAGATATACAAAAAGTTATCAATTAATCAATATGTAAAAGAAAGTTTAAATGAATATTTAATAAATAAAGATAAGAATAAAGATAAAGAAAAATTAGAATGGAAACAGTTAAAAGAATTATTGTTTGAGTTTTGCGAAAAAGAAAAACGATGTCCTATAAAAAAAGAACAATATAAAAATCAAAATATAGGTAGATGGTTGCAAACTCAAAAGAAAAAAATAAAAAATAAAGATGATGAGATATACAAAAAGTTATCAATTAATCAATATGTAAAAGAAAGTTTAAATGAATATTTAATAAATAAAGATAAAAAATTAGAATGGAAACAGTTAAAAGAATTATTGTTTGAGTTTTGCGAAAAAGAAAAACGATGTCCTATACAAAAAGAACAATATAAAACTCACAATATAGGTAGATGGTTGCAAACTCAAAAGCAAAAAATAAAAAATAAAGATGATGATATATACAAAAAGTTATCAATTAATCAATATGTAAAAAAAAGTTTAGATGAATATTTAATAAATAAATATAAAGAAAAATTAGAATAATAACAGTTAAAAGAATTATTGTTTAAGTTTTGCGAAAAAGAAAAACGATATTCTATACAAAAAGAACAATATAAAAATCAAAATATAGGTAGGTGGTTGAAACATCAAAAGATAAAATAAAAAATAAATATGAGCCAAATATAATATATATTCCATCATCATATCCATCTCTTTTTTCTACATATAATTATTAAATATTAAAAATATTATTTTAAAAAATATTTTTAAACTCAAAAATTATTTTGAGTTTCCTCGCTTTTTTCAGGCGGGGTTTGCCGCAGCCTCAGGGCAGACTTGAGCCGCCACAGGAGGACAGGCGTCTTGAGCAGGCGTTCCAAGCCTCAGAAAGACTTGGAACGCGTTCCGCGTCCATTCCGCCCGCTGCTCAGGAGGACCGCCGAGCGACTCGGCGACTTGAACAAGAAGCGGCGGGTGAATAACGCCCTTGAGCAGGCGTCCCCATTCGGACCCCTTGAAGTAGAGGGCGAGTCCGAGACCCCCGACAAGCACGCCCGAGAGAAACGCATCCCAGCCGTCGAACGTTCCGAACGTTTCGAACGTGGTAAAGAGGTGAACAATGAATGCGAGGAGCATTTCAAGTTCTTTGCAAATATATATAAATTAAATGAATTTATTAAGTAGTTAGAGTTATCAATTTTTTATTCATAACAACCAACCATTATATACAATCCACTAGGTTTATGGATAAGATAGTATAAAAATGGATGATTTACAAAGAATTGTTTTTCTGTTTCTATTCGTTTAGCTTTATGTTTACCTTTCAAACCAACTTTTATTTTAGTGTGATGAATATAGTTTGCCATTCGCATTGGGATTGGGGACATATCATATTGATTATCTACGAATAGACCATTAAACTCCATTTTTCTAAATAATCCATCCATTCTGAAACGATTATTTAGCTCAAATAGGGGTAATTTAATATGAACATTTTTTGATTGAAGTCCCTGGGGGGACATGGGATAAGTAGGCGGAATATTTGATTTTGGCAAAATTACACCAAAAAATAAGTCGCTATCTGTTGTCGATATTTCAATTTGCTGTATATCATTGTTTTCTCCATATAAAACATTTTGTGTACCCGTTGCACACTTTATATTTTTAATGTTTTTTCCCATAAATTTGATATTTTCGATAGATAAAAATTGTTCTTTCCATTCAACGTCATAGTTATATACGTTAATTATACTGTACCCATCAAAAGATAAATTTTTAGACAACGTCTGAGAATTAATAATCGAATATGTTATATTATTTATTTTGTCAATATTTTGCTTAGTTATTTTAATGTTTTCTACTAGCATTAGACTTTTAACATATTGTTGAAACACTGGAGATAATGGATATTTATTTGGTAAAATTGTTATATTTACACTATCTTTTTGTTCAATTGAACGATGTATATGTTGGGCTAACGAAAACGCCGAATCCTTTGTCGTCATTTCAAACGCTGACGATAATTCACGTTCAACATCTCCTTTAGAACTTCTATATAAAACAATAATTGATAACAATAAGTTATATGGACAGATAACGAAAGTTCCTATATCTCTAAGAAATTCTATATAGAAACTGTTAGTTATTTTATTGAAAGTGTATATCAATTTTGATGTTGGATCTAATCGTTCTGCTGGTGGTAATATATGTCCTATACCATTTAGATCCGCATACTCTACTAAAGATCCGACAGTTGGATCGTTATATTGAATTGTTTCGAACGTTTGACCGCGATATAAATCAAAGTCTAAGTTTGGATTGTAATTTTGTGGTTGTTCTCTCATATTAATATGTTCCATTCTTAACGGCATACCTTTATCGATGTCGTCTAAAACAATAGGTGCACCAGTTATTTCCCCGATATTAGTGCGATTTGGATCTTCATGTATAGGTGGATTAAAAGCTAATTTTTTACGACTGTTAAAGTTTCCGTATACATCGTTTCGTTCATCTAATCGCTGATTTATATTAGAAATATGTCTATTTGGATTATTAAAAGTTCTATTTGATATTAGATCGTCTATTATATCACTCATAATATAATAGATTGATGTTATATTATAAATAAATTAAACGTTAAATTGACCATAAAGGATAATTTCGTTTAAACCGTATATCTTCATGTCGTAAGCAATTACCAGATGATCCATACGTTCCTGTTGATGAGATACCATATCCACTTACACCAGATGGATCAACTTGATCTGCTTCTTTACATGTTCTATTAACATTGTACAACCATTTTCCGAATTCAACCTGGTTGTTTGGAACTTGTTGAGAAGGCAACGTGTAAAATTGGCGTTGAGAATTTCCGCGATCCCATAACTCGTCAACGTCTCTATACAGTTTATCGTTAAATTTGCTCATTACTTTTTCGTTTATATCCTTATCGTCAGCATTACTAGCTTCTGGTGGATTGTTATTGTTGTAATCAAACAAAGACGGATTCATAAATGGATTATTTTCGCTTGGCAATCTATAACGAACTGGTTCGGGTTCTTGGTCTTTCTTTGGATATGGAGGAAGATATGATCCATATTGTATGGTATTATTTGAATCTATATATCCAGCTTGTAAATCTTCATTTGGAGTTGAATGTAACTCGTTAACATTATTTTGTAATGTATCATCATTAAATAATTCTTTTGATGGTTTTGATTTAGATAATTTATAAATAGCTATAGTAATAACAAGTAACGTTATACTAAAATAATAGTTCGACGAATCCATACTAAACACGAATACTATAAACATATATATTATGGCTAATCTAGAAATTGCATTTAATTTTTCATCCTGGGACATTTTTGAAGTAGGTATAATTTTTAATATGTTATCTTTTTCAAATAATACTTTATAATTATCAATCCAGAACATTTATATACTTACTTTATATATTTAATTATGTAATTAAATATATTTTTTTAATATATATAAATATAGATTAAAACATTTGTTTATATTCTATAGGCGTTGTTTTATATAATCATATAAATTTGTTAATCAGTTAATTGTTTAGATGTATAATATAGTGTGTCAACATCATCTCCAGTATATTCATAAACAATGCATTCACCTAATAAGCTTTTTCTAAATTTATTTAGATGCATAAGTTCTATTATTAAAGGATTATTATCTGTTTTTATAGAGAAACTATCAAAATTAATTTTTTTATATTTTTCTTCGGTTGGATATGTATAAATATTTTTGTATAACGACGTTATTAGTTTTATATAAGTATTCTTTTTTTCTAATTGTTTTATCTTTGCAATTATTTCGTCAATGGCTACATGTACATATTGTACTGGTTCAGATAATTGTTCAATTTCCATCGTGTTTAGAAAATTTATTGGATAACCAGATATAATAATATTATTTGCTTCGAAATCTATTTTACATGAATATTTAACTAAAAAATCTAGTCCTAATATAAACAGATCATAATCATCCATATTAATTACATCAAATGATATCATCATAGTACATTTGTTGTCAATAAGAATTGGGTAATTTTGAATTCGTCCTAATGATCGTCTACGTCCAATAATTCCAGCTATCATTATTATATTTTCACGATCTATCATATGTGCAATATCTAAGTTTTCTACAATTGATATTGATATAGAACATCGTGTTGAACCAGTATCGATAAGAGCTTTATACAGTTTGTTGTTTATAGTAATATGTATATATAAAGCATCGTACCGTACATGATCTTCGAAAAAATCCATTACAATAATATAACAATTTATATTATATAATAAATCAATTTTTTAAACAACAATAGAACCTCTTTGTTCAAGTTGTCTTTTTTCCATATCTTCTTTTAATTTTTTAAGCTGTTGCAACTTTTGTAGTTGTATTAATTTGTCATTATGCTGTTTTGAATTTAATTCGTTCAATTGCTCAATTTCCTTTATTTTTGTGGTTCTTTCATTAGTTTCTTCTTTAGGAATTTCTACAACTAACTGTCGTTTTCTTTCTTCTAATTTATTTAATAGAAATGTAAGTATTTGTTTTAGTTCTACTGGATTTGCTCCCTTTAAATGAGCGAACTTTTCTCCGTTATAATAATATATAAACATCGGAGTTTCATGTATGTCATTGGTATATTTATATGTATAATCTTCATAATCATTTAAATTTACATACAGAAACATACAATTTGTTGCTTCCTGTGATAATTTAATAAAATGTGGTTTTATTATTCTACATGGTGGACATGTTTTAGTACCAAACATAACTATACATAATTTGTCAGTGTTATCGCTCATTATTTCATCCATATTGGATTCTGAAGTAATGCGATATAAATTATTACTGGTCATTATATTCATTTACATATATGAATATAATTAATCTATAAACGCAATTTATATTTATTTTTTTCTTGTCTCGTCGTTGCTATCGCTCCTTCTCGATAAGGGTTGCTTTGCACCCCTTGTCTCGTCGTTGCTATCGCTCCTTCTCGATAAGGGTTGCTTTGCACCCCTTGTCTCGTCGTTGCTATCGCTCCTTCTCGATAAGGGTTGCTTTGCACCCCTTGTCTCGTCGTTGCTATCGCTCCTTCTCGATAAGGGTTGTTTTGCACCCCTTGTCTCGTCGTTGCTATCGCTCCTTCTCGATAAGGGTTGTTTTGCACCCCTTGTAAATGTTTTCTTATGACCATCTAAATTTAGAAAATTTGAATTAATCATTTCATCTGATAAACCCATTTTTTTCATTTGTTTTAATATTTCAGCTGGATTTCCATTTAATCCCATTTGTTTCATACCTTCCGCAATTTTATCCATTTCGTCTGGATTATTTATCGCACCCATTACTTGTTTAAATATATCAGAATTTCCAATATTTCCAGACAAACTCTCCATAGATTTCATTAGATCGTCTGGATTCATTTCTCCTGATTTGAGTTTAGGATTCATTCGTTTTGCTACTTTTTTAGCTATACCTGTTATTAGTTCCATAGGATTTTTCTCTTTTAAATCTGTAGCTTTTAACTCACCAGATATCATTCCTAACATATCACCTATCATTTTCTTTGATCCTGTATCATTTCCCAATATACCCATTATATTATCAGTTGCCTTATCTATATCTTCTGGTGTCATGGTTTGTAATTGTTCAGATAAACCCTTCATATCTATCATTTTGTCTAGACCTAACACTTTAGACATACTAGCTAAATCTTTTGGATCTATATCTTTATCATATTCTTGTCCATCAAACAATTTACCAACAGATAGATTTATTTTTTCAGATTTGTGAAATAGATTTTTTTTTCTTTGCAGCGATAATATCATATCACTTTGTAATAATAACATTTTTAGTATAAGTAAAATTCTATTTTTCTTATCTTTGTTTAATCTCGGATAATATTTACTTAAATCAATGTTTGGAAGAATAAAAATAGGCTTAACAAACATAGTAGGTTCTAACTCATCTTTTTCTATTGTATCTTTATGTTTAGATAAAATCGTATTAATACGAATAACAATTTTATTCATATCTAGTTTTTGATATATATCTATTAGTTTCTCTGTATCTTCTGTTGGAAATATTGTATGTAGATAACGTAGCAATTCAAAGAGAGTTAACGAAAACTCTTGACTTAATTGTTCCATATATACAGATGATATATATTAGGTTTTATATAATATCATAAAAAATTGAAATATACAAATATTTAAAAAGTCCAGTATAAATTATCTATTGCTTTTGCAAAATGACGCACTCGCCGCCCTCACGGGACGCAGCTGGGACCGCGTCATTTTGTACCACCTGTTGTGGAGCGAAAAAACCTGACGGAACATGCCTCTTGTGTGAGCACACATCACATGGGGCAGAAAACGCGTTTTGCCTGATCTGCGGGCTGTGGGTGTCGCGGTCTTGCACTGACCACGAAGCCCATGCGGCGGAACACATCGCAAAGGGTGACACAGTCACCCTTGAGCCTAAGATATGCGACCGCTGCGGCGTGTGGCTTCTCGTTCCCTCACCTGGGGGACGTGCGGCGTTCATGCATCACAACACGAACGACTGCCCGCAGCGTCTTGGCTTCCATGCCAAGTGCCGCAAGTGCGAGGCGGTTATCGCGACGCCGCGTGGGCGAGCAACGGCGTTTCGCAATCACAAGTGCGGTTCCAAGTAAAAAAAAATTTATATTTTTTTCTATTTTTACATAGATATACTATTATTTTCAATAAAATAATCTTGTGCTAATTTACATAAACATTTCATATATTTTTTAACTACATATCTATTTCGATCCGATAATTTTACCCATATATTTTTAAATTCAAATACTTTTTTAATCATATGTCCATCATCTTTTGTTATATCTTCATATCCTTTATTCATAAAATAGTTATCGTCTTCTTTATCTATCATATCTTTGTCTTTTAACACGTAAATAACGAATGCGTCAATTAATAAATTTGGGTGTTTATCTAACAAATTAAATATATAACCTTTATTATTTGATATAATCGAATGAGGAACTGCAATAGATAATTGTTCGGTAAGAACTTTAACTGTCATATTAAATTTATCAACAAAAGACATATTGTTATGATAATAAATACTCTTATATATTTAAATTTTTTTACGACGCATTAAAATCTTCTCTTTTGATTTAAATGTTGTAACGTTTGCATCCGTCTTTGTTGTTCTTGCATTAATATTTGTTTTTGCCCAAGAGACGTATTTACAATTTGTTCTTTATCTAGTTTTAATAGAGCATGTGCTTGTTGAGTTCTTGTTATTTCTGTTATCGCTTCTGCTTGTTTATCACGTTCTGATGTTATATCTTTGATTTTAGATGCCAATTCATCTTTTCTTAGTTTATTTAACTCAGGAGCCGTAAAAATAGAAGTCGAATCCTCTTTGTAACGTTGATATGCATGTGGTAAAGCCATATCGGTATTTAAATAAGTAAATTCATCTGATATTCCTGTCATTTCTTCTGGTCTATATCCTAACAATAGTTTATCTGTTGTGGCTGTTGTTGGTGGTGGTGGAAGTTGAACTGGTTGAACTGGTTGTGATGATTGAACCCTTAAAAATTTCATATGTTCTACCCATTTGAATGTATCATGTGCAACTATTGGATTAGGAATATTCTTTACAATCATTGTTGGAACCATCTTTATTTGTGGGGGTAATTTATCGAGTTGTCCATCCACACAATGCAACACAAACATATTAATTAAATTTTCAGATTGCAATATTTGTAATAACGATTTACTTACATGACATGTTTTGCTATAAAACAATATATTAACGCTCATATTTATATTTAGTATAAAGATATTACATAATCAAATACATACTTATAATATCTAAATAATTGAAAATTAAAATATTAAGCTTTATATATATATGATTGTATTATATATGGATAAGATCAAAGTTGAAATATTAAATAAACAGAAGCGTGTTCCTTTAGAATCGTCATTTCTTACTCTAAAGTTTACAAATACACCATATCATTTTGTCAACTCTATTAGAAGATTATTATACAACGATATTCCAACATATGCATTTAGCGATATTAATATACAAATTAACACATCAAAAGCATACCATAATGATATTATAAAAATGCGATTACGACAATTACCAATATATAACGTTAAAACTGATGAAATTGTGTGTGGTGATAGTGTTGATGGATTTCACAAGATACAATTATATATATCGGAAAAAAATACAACTATGCATACAACAAATGTAACTACGAACAAAGCTCGAGTTTTGGTTGATGGAGTAGAAACCAAGATGTATAACGAAGAATATCCAATTTTAATTATTAAACTACAACCGAATGAAGAATTTCAATGTGTATTAAATGCTAAACTTGGATATGGACGAACACATTCAATGTGGAATAGCGTAAGTGCTGCATATTATGAAATTGACGATAAAGATATAATTAATCTAACTGTAAAATCTAGTGGTAGTTGTACAGAAATCGATTTACTTAAACGTGCTTGTTTAATTGCAATTTATAAACTTGACCAAATCAAAAAACAAATAGAAGATGAATATAATGGCAACAAATCAAAAGACATCGAAATATATATCGAAAATGCGGATGAGACATTAATTAATCCATTAAACTATATTATTCAATCTTACAAAGAAATTAAATTTAGTGGGATGTCCAAACCGACTATGTTAGAATCTACAATGAAATTAAGCATTGTGGCAAACGAAGGTAGTGCTATAAATTATGTATATAATGCAATAGACGAATTAAAGAAAGTATATAATTATCTAGAAAACACAATATAAATATATATTTAATATTAAATATATATTTATAAATTAAACATTAGTTTTGTTTGCATATATGTTTCATTACATTTTAATAAAAAATCAGTTTGATTTGAATTAAATTGTTGCATACGTTCATAATATATTTGTCTTAAATGTTCAGGTGATGTTCGTTTTAAATAATGATATACATCAAAAATAGACAATGATCGAAATAGTTGTTTTTTTGCTAAATCTTCAGCTCGCATTTTTATATATATACCGTGTAGTTCATATAAAGCATTTTTTTGTCCAGATCTTAATTTGTTATAAATTTCTTGATTTTGTTTGTGTCTTGTAGCATGATATAAATTTAACAGTTCTTTAGATAATGTTTTAAAGCTTGTATCGATACGATTTACAATTTTTCCTCCATATCGCGACGTATATTTAAGATAATCAATTAATTGATTTTTTTGATACAGTTCTAAATATAATTGTTCAGTATTACTAATATTCGGTTTAATCGAAGATATATATTTATATAAATCAGTTTGTAGTTTATATGTTTTACAAAATGTTTTGTCTTTGTTATATAATTTAACAATTAAACCTTCGTTTGTTATCAACTGTTGAGATATATCATAATCATTCATTTGTTTTACGAACGTTAGTGCATTGTTTAAATTAACAATAGGGATTTTAGCTACGCCGTTTGCTGGTATATTTTTAAGGGTATATTTTTCCATAATGTTAGTATTAACAAGTACTTTATATTCTTTAGGAAGATTTGCATAAGTGACAATATTTTTGTTTAAATAATGAACTAAAACATACTGATAACAATAATTTGAATTAAGAGTTGCGAAATCTAAACCAATTTGTAAAAACATATCATAATATGATATACCTTTAATCCAAATTGATTTTGATGCATCTATACATCTACGAGTAGATATATACCATTTATTTTCAAAATTATATACTAATAACACCGTTCCTTCAAAACATGGTTCAACTTCTACATAGTTCCAGTTTATTTTTTTTAATTCGTCAATTGCGTCATCGTTATATACAATATTATTAAACTGTGAACCGATTGGTTTCATTGTTTGTTTCTCAAAGATAATAGATTTTGTCCATAACTCTACATCGTTTGACGGATTAAAATTATCACAATAAACAATTACTAATTTATCGGTTTCTTTAATTTCGAGATTATATATGCGTTGTCCATCTTCAGATTTTTCGTTAATTTTTGTTTTAAATTGTTCAAATGTTGGATGTATATCAAAAATATCTAATATAACAATAGGGTTAATAGTATTCATCAATAATATATATGATAGTATCATATATTCTTTATATATATTTTACGGTGAAGCGAAAACAAAAATTATAGTTAGCAAAGCTAACTATAATTTATACTATATAAAAACAGCATTGCTGTTTTTATTTATTGATACTAAATATATTCTATGAAATCTAATTTTTTCGTATATTATTTCGTGTGGGTTAATAATAAAAATATAAGTTGAATATATATTATTTACAATGTTTGTAGATGGAATTGATAAATTTATTGATGATATATTAAACAAATTTAACAACTATATAACATCTAAAATATCAAAATATACAATTAAAGACTTCTCTAAAAAAAATAAAGAAATGTATGAAGATTTAGCACAATTTGTAGATACACTTAAAATGTCTGATGATATCAAACATCAAACCCAAATATCACAAGATGATATTGATATTATTGTAGATACTTTTAAACGATATTTAATAACTTATTTGTTAATAATGGTTGCGTATAGATACGAATGGGACGATAAAAGTTATATAACAAATTTAGTAAATTTATCAATGAGTTATTCATACACATCCAGCAAGTTCAAAGTCAAATACATATATACTAGTTCTTATAACGCAACATTGGTAGAATTTTATAAAACATGCAATCAAATTAAACGTTATCTAACTAATGATAAATCAGATCTCCCAAAAGCAAAAGAGTTTTTTAATAACTTTGATGGTAATATTCTAGATACTATGTTTTATAAACAAGATAACAAACAATTATTAGAACATAACATAATTAAATCGCTAATATTAATAAATTTATACATCAACTCTGATAAAATAAACATAAATCATATTGTAATGACTAAAGAAAAGGAAAACGCCGAATATCGGTATATAGATATTATTTTACCAAAACACGATTATGTTGATTTTGCAAGTATATTAGCATCTTTACCATTTCAATATTTAGAATATGCAAGAGATGCATATTATTTGTTTGAAGAGGAAGTTAAACTATTAGATGTTAAAAATACAATTATTGATAACGACGATAAAATTTTATATTTGTTTGATACATTATTTACACCTGTGTTAGAAGATTTTTTGTTATATCATAAAGACACATACAAATATGATATCTTTAAAGATGAAAAGAAAGATAACTCTAAAATTAAATACATCGTTAATAAAATAGATGAAACAACCGAATATTATTCAAATGTAGTAACAGACAATATAAATATATATAACAAAGTACGTCAAAACTTCTTTCAACCATTATATAATCGACGAGTTATTTTGCACAATCAGCTTATTGATGTAGATATTATACATAAATTGCAGATGATCGGAAAGAAAGTTATTGAAAATAATACGTTATACTATGATTTTTTACAATATAAAACGTATCCATATATTAACTTTAAAACGATGGGTCGTGATGGATTTTCAATTACAACGGCAAAAACAATCGATGCAATTAGAGATATTTCGTTTGATCAAATTAACAAACGAAAATATCTACAAACCAGAGTTGGAGGAGAATATACAAATATTAACGTGGTTGGTGTATTTATAGGTAACCCATACTGTACAATTGCATCAACGGTAAAACCATTAACTACCGATATATTAGAAAAAATCATAGATAATAAATTTTCACAGAATTTGTTTAATACATATTATGATAATAAATATTTGTTAATGTTTGATAGCATTAATACTACTAATATTAAAGAATATCTGTTGTCGATATGTAATAATACAGGCGATATATTATTTGATATATTAAAAAACAAAATATCTACAAAAGTAAAATTCTATGTAGCAAACACGCTTATAGAAAAATATTTGTTTAGATATTCTTATACTAATATTAATAGAATTCGAGAATATCAAAAATATCTAAATGTACTTTCTAAAAATCAACAAATTCAGTTAGTAAAATATATATATAACTATACAAAAGATGCGGAAGATATAGAAGACGATAAAGAAAACGAAGTTCCTTTAAATGTAAGTATAGTTAAACGTCAATCCGTAGACAAACCAACGTATATATGTCAACATGTAATATCGTGGACTCATATTAAGAAAGCCCAAGCATATAATCAAAAACTAAGTATAGAGTTACTACGCAAATTTACGCAGAGATATGTATATACAAACGAGGAGGATAAATATATATGTAACAGTTGCAACTATTTATTAGATATTGAGAAATATGTAGAAGACGGTGAATTTACTTCAGATGGTCGTTTTATTGTATTTCATGAGAAATTATCAGTGCCATTAGAAGATATACCGTTTTATGCTAGATATAAACATATTATTAATAACATCGATAAACTAATTGAAAAATTAGGATATATCTATGAAATTCCTTACTATATTGGCAATTCATATGTGTCAGTTGAAAATCGCCGAGAAATAACAAAACAGGTATTTGATATGATATTAGAAAACAACAAACATTTGAATAAAATATGGGAAAAACGTTCATCATCTGTATTAGATAAATACGGTATTACGTCAGAGTTATATATGTTTGAATTGTCGAATAATATGTTTGAAGGTAAAAACAAAGAATCTGAATTTTACAATATTCGAGTGAATAACGTTATATCATATGTCATGTTGTTTATGTTGTTAAATGTCGACGAATACACACTGAAATATTTTAAGGGAAATAAATTATGTAATTATTCTGTATTTGATAAATACAAAGATAAAATTATCGGTAATATAAAGATTTATTTAGGCAATAATAAAACAGTCAATTTAAATAAATATTTGTTATTATCATATTTGTTATATATGTTTGCTTGTTCAGCTTCAAGATATAATTTGTGGAGGGGTAATTACAAAGGAATCGAAAAAATTAAAATTACTATTAATACAATGGTAGATATGTTAAACAGTATATTAGAAGTAAAACAAGGTGTCGATATATTTGAAATATTTAAACTTCGATTTTATACATTGTTAGATAAGTACATGAGCAATTTAGATCTAATAAACGATTATTTTATTAAACCAATCTTAACTCCAATGACTGTTCCACCAGATGTATTGAATATATACACATTTAAACAAGATGGAATCTACAGCATACAACCATTTTTTGTTAAATATTATCCTAAAATTTTACCACCAGTGTTATATTATAAATCGAAGAAATATGTAAAATTGCGTTCTTATATAAATGAAGCTACAAACTGTCCAACTGGACAATTTCATGTATGGAACGGAATCCTTTGTACGTTATGTAATACAAAAATAGAAGATGTAATAAAAATTAAAAATACACCAGATGATAAACTTCTTAATAAATATTTAAAATATATAAATGATTTATATCATACAACTCCTAAAGAAATAATTTTATCACTTGAAAGTTATAATACTAGGAAATACGAAATATTAAACGAGTTATTATCTAAAGCATCTGACAACAACGAATTTAATAAACAAATATATCTATTTATGAAAAATAGCTATGAAACAAACAAAGAAAGTTATATTAATTCATTTATAAATTTATTAAAATCAATGGTAGGAGATATAAATATAAATGGTGAAAACATTTATTTAGATAAAGATATTTATATAATAGATCACAATTACACAGGTAAAATGTTGAAAACTAACATAATTATAGACGGTAAACATATTAAATATCAATATAATCATCCAGAATTTAAACGTAATGTTCTTTATTATACGAATTTACAAACTGGACGTGTTGATGTATACTATGATCTAAATACTTATCAATTATTAGGATATAAGGAAGCAAATAAAAATATTGTACATATGCAACATACAATAAACCGATATATTGTTATAAATTATAGCGTTAAAAGTATGATTGATATGATGGGATATAAATATTATTATGTGAGATTAATTAACTATTATCCTGAACATTTAGAATTGTTTAGTAATGAAAAAATATATAATTATATAATCAATAATATAAACTCTGAAAGAAATAATATACTAAAATTTATAATAAATGATCTACAACAAAAAATAAATCGATTTGCTTATAAAAAACATGATGAGTTAGATCCGTTAGCAGTTAAATACAAAAATAAACTAAATGATATGAGTACTAGTATTGATGATGAAACTTATGTGTTTGATAGAATAATTAATATTAAAAATATTATAATATTCCAACCATATACTGAAACTTTAGATATAGATATCTCCAGAGATAATCTTGTATGTACAGAACTTAGGAAATACGACAATTCTGGTAATGTGTTATTATTTTATTTAATATCAGAACTAGAAAAATTGTTAGACATTAATCGTAAAGTTAATATGATGCCATATTTAATAATCGATTTATTTATATACATATACCGTGAATATAGCTCCCAAATGTATATAGCAAACGAAGAGATATCTAGATTTAAACATATTTTGTTAAACCAGGGATTTTTAGTAGATTTAGCTAATAATGGTTATACTCCAGAAGATTTCACAGAGGGACTATATGGTGATTATGTAGATCCAACAGAACAACCATCTAACGAAAAACAAGAAGAACAAATTGATTTAGAAGAATCAATAAATGCGATTGATATAGATTATATGATGAATGACGGAGATAATGCCGACGATTTCGAGAGTGATATGCTCTACTCAATTGATTATAATACAGCACCAGACTTTTCGGCGAATGATTAGTGTATTTATACAAAAATATAATATTATTGTTGTATTTTATATCTATTATTTATATATAATGGATATAATAGACTTATTGTTAATTCTTGCAATTATATATATAATAATAGATTTATCAAAAAAGAGAAATAAAGGTAAAACACCTCCAAAAATGGAAAAGATGTCGGATGGGGGATATATAAACGATCTATTTGAAGATGCTGGTGTAATAGATGGTTCATGTTATGAGATACCGACGAGAGATAACAAAGTTAAACCACGATTTTTAAACGTCAAATTTCACACTGATTATAGAGATACTATATCATCGTTTAATGATATTATACCAATGCAAAGACAAGTTTTTAATATAGAAAATCAACCAATACATTATTCAGAACCAACAGTGGCTAATGCAAAAATAGAATCTCTAGTTCGATGGTTTTTGTTTAATTTAAATAAAGCGTCATCAAGACAACAAAACTATAGAACGGCTAACACTGGATGGGACGAACCATTACCAGAACAAAAAATGGAAAGTGGATGGGATAAAATGCGTCGTTCTCTTGGATTACCTACGTCATTATATAACGATCCAGTTGAAAAAGGTTATGTTGGTTTAGTCAAAATAGATAAAATACAAAGATATCAAGCAGAAGAAGAAATTAAAACAACTATAGTAATGATATTACAGAAATCTCACGTTGAAGATCAAATGGTTGTTAAAGTATCAATCGTTGAGAAAACGGGGGTAGTTCATAACGAAAATGAGTTATGGGTAAAAGATCCTAAAAATGTATATTTGCCGATAGTTGAGGAAATTTCTATAATTGGGTTTATGTCAGATAAGGGAATTGATGACGAAAAACAATATGAATTTACTCGTGATACGATGTATGATATAGATAATATGGAATATAACAATATGACTGATCCTAAGTTAGTAATGCGTAAATTAATGGATAAGTATAAAGAACGAACAAGAGAAATGGAAGGACGCAATGCAATGTTGGATGAAGAGGGGCGTTATTTTCATTCTACTTTACCAGCTCCATATGATTACATAACTTATAAAGGAACTAGAACAATATTCGACGATATAACTAAAGATAAACAGTTCTCATGAAATATATGTTTACTTTATGATAACATAAAGTAAAAATAACAAATTGAAATTTATAATTAACATATAATTGAAATAATAAATGCTTCTAAATGTATGATTTCTCTTCTCGATTTTTTACAACGATATTCATATTTTGCAGCATTTTCAATAATTGATATCTTTTTATCAAAAGATATACTTTTACGTGAACACATATTATTAGTTATTATACGTATTATATCAGTGTTACTAATTAACGTAATAGTTAAATCATATAAAATTTTTCGTATTTTTAACACATTGTCTCGGTTTCCGTTTATGATTAAATTAATAATTTCGTTAATTGCTTTATCTATTGATATTTCATAGGGCATATTGTTAATTTTTAAACTCAACAGCCACATTGATAGCTTATAGTTCCGATTACTTTTATCGATGACGTACATATAATCGGACGGTTCTAATTTTAAGTTATATTTATCATTTACTTTAACAATATTATTAAATATGTCATATCTTGTTGGAGAACTAACTCGTATACATAAACATCGACTTTGTAAAGGTTCTATTATTTTAGACAAATTATCAACCCACATAATAAACCGACATGTATTAGAATACTTTTCTAACGTTCGTCTTAATGAAGTTTGAGCATAATATGATAAGTTCCCGACGTTATTTATCAAGATAGTTTTATATATATATTTTTTGTCTAGATAAAATGACAACGATAATTTTGTAGCGTATTCTTTAATAACAGATTGTATTATATATCTATCAAAATTATTCTTATTTGGATCAATAATAATATGATGAGGACTTTGAACAATATCTACTTTAGTTGTAGTATTACCACTTCCAATTATTTTATATGGTATTTTTTTAAGATAAGTTACGTTATTTCCATATAACTCACGCAACATAGTATTAATTAATGTTTTCTTTCCACTCCCTTCTATGCCATGAAATATAAGATGTGGCATACTATTATCTTTTATCATTTTACGCAAAGATGGAACTAGATCACTATGAAAATTTAAATCATCTAAATTTCCAGTTTTTAGTTCCTTTAATAAAAACATTATACTCGTATATATTTATTAAGGTTTATACAATATTATATTCACTTTTTATTATATTTATGGTTTATATAACACAATATGAAATTTATAGGAGCACACTCATCTATATTAAATGGTTTAGTTAACGCCGCAGAAGAGATACATAAAATAGGAGGGAATGTTATACAAATATATCTCGGAGATTCAAACGATGAACTAGATTTTACGGCTTCTAAGAAAGAAATAGAACAATTTAAATCATATATCACGGAAAACAATATGTTAATCTTTGTACATGCTACCTATCTTCATAATATCGCTTCTGAATTTGATAAAAACAAGCCTACATTTATACAACTGGTTAACGAGATGAAAATAGCTGAAAAAATAGGTGCAGAAGGATTTATAGTACATACTGGTAATAGAAACAAACTAATAATCGATGAAGCATATAACAATATGTATATGACAATACTATATCTTATTAATTTAATCAAACAAGAAGACTTTAAAATATATATTGAAACTAACTCTGGACAAGGAACTGGTTTATGTTACAAAATCAATGATTTAGCATACTTTTATAGAAAGTTGACAAGAAATGCTAAAATTGGTGCTAAAGTTAAAATTTGTATAGATACATGTCATATATATCAAGCGGGATATGATATATCTAACAAAAGCAAAGTTAAGTTATTTATCGAAGAACTAGACGAATTAATTGGTATACATAACGTGCAATTAATACATCTCAATGATAGCGTTAATAGTATTGGAATGCGGGTAGATAGACACGAAAGTATTGGAAAAGGAAAGATCGGTCTAGTAGGTTTATATGAGTTCTTTAAATATTTCTATGATCGAGAAGTTCCGATTATATTAGAAACTCCAGGAGTTAGCTACATAAAAGAAATTAAAATGTTATCTAAGTAAATATTACTTAAGTAATATTTATAAATATTATTTTACACAACTTCAGTCACCTTAGCCATTTCTTTTTTTGTTGGTTTATAATTCGAATATTTAACGATTAAATTTTGACAAATATTTAATTGTTCGACTGCTTTCTTAACAACTTGTAATGATTGCACAATCGCAAACGATTCATTTAAATCAAAGTTTCCACTTTTGTTCGCCGAATTTAATGAATTAGATAAAATATTAAATGCATCATTTACTTGTTTAATATCAATAATATCTACTTTCTCTTCACCCATTTGTATATAATATATATAATCAATCTGTATCTTTATATTAATTTAGACCGCACTCAAAAAATTTTAACGAGATACAAATTTATTATTTAATTTTAACGAATTAAACAATAAACTTGTATATCGTCAAAACTTCGATGTACCCAATCTGGTTGAAATCCCTTCGATGTATAAAACTTCATTAGAACTGGATTTTTAGTGTCAAACGTTAATAATATATTATTGTATTTAGAATGTTGTATTGCAAAATCTAACAGTTTAGAACCAATTTTTTTGTGTCGATAAGGCTTGATAACATAGATATATGATATATAATACGCTTTTCGTCCATCATCTAATATCATATATTCACCAATAATATATCCCAAAATACCTTGCTTTTTAACATTATTTAATGCTACTATTAAATTGCCTTTATTTAATATCTCATTTATATATTCTCTTGTATGTTTAACGTTATCTTTAGTAGCTAGATCGGCAAAATGTTGATATACACATTCTATAAATTTAGAACGTAATTTTGGTTTAATACTTGCATATAAAATTATCATATATTAAATACACAGATATAAAATACATATGCTTAAGTTTACTAATAAAAATTATATAAGCTATCTATATAAATAATGATCTTAATATTAATATTTATATTAATAATATTATTATCAATAACATCTGAACATTTTGATGCTAAGATAACGACAACAACAGTAGAAGAATGCTCCAACTTATGTAAACAATCTGCTGGTTGTATAGGATTTGCATATGACATCGATAATAATATATGTTATCCATCTAAAACAATCTTGTCTAACATATCATCACCATATCATTATGATGATAACCCAGATATAATGAAATGTTCTAAAAATAAAGTGTTCGCTTATCCTGCAACCAACATAGACGAACAATCACGTTTCCATAACGAAACATATAAATGTACAGATACGGATAGAAACGATCCATATTATAATATACATAACAAACATCGATTTTATCAAATAGCCGATGCAAATGATGCAGGGTGGTATAGAGAAATCGATGAATATAACGTAAAAGAGTTTAATTGGATAGAACGAAAACTAGAAGAAGGTAGTGAACTTGATAAATATAATAAACGAATACGTAAAGATTTTCCTGATGTTTATATTAACGAAAAATTATATTTAGATAAATAAAAAACTTATATCAAAAAGAATATAAAATATTGATCGGTATATATAAATATCAACATAATAACAACGATGTAGAAGATTTTTAATATTTATTTATATTTAACGATAACGCGAAATATACATTCTTAACTATTTCTCGGAGTGCTAATATATCAATAAATTTTATTTTCAAGCGTCTTGCGTAAGTGACACATTTTATATAAATATAATGTGTGGTATTAATTTACTTTTTTGCTTTCTTAGTTGCTCGTTTCTTTTTCTTACTTGTCGTTTCTTCAATGTTTATACCTATTTTCATATATAGCTCTTTAAACTCATTTATCTCTTTGTTCCATAAATTAATTTCTGTCATATTCTCGTAATCTTCTAGATCTTTCTTTCTCTTATTTGCTTCTTCTTTAAGATCTTCTATTTTTTCATATGTTAACGAAAACAAAGGCATATCAATAAGATATTTAAAACTAACATCTGGATTGTTAATATCTGTAGCTAGTTCTGGAAATTTTAATTCTACTAACCGTTCAATAATTTTGTCTTTCTTTTGTTTGTTAATAATAATCTTTCCATCAATAATATATTCAATAAATTTAATCTTGTAATCAATAATATTTAGTTTATTACGTAGATCTTTAATATGGTGTATTTTTCTAATTTTATAAACTTCAAGCCGTTTTTCATAAAACTCTTCGATAATTTCTAACTCTGTATTATAACGTTTAATATGGTGATTTGCATCATATAGATGCATATTAGTTATGTTAATTTTATCTGTTAATTTTAGTTTCTTTTCTATTAAATTTTTCTTAACTAACCGTTTCAATGTACTATTATAAAACTTAACAGTTATGTCTACTTTCATATCACCACTGTCGTTAATAACTTTTTCAATAACATATTGATCTTTATATTTGTGTTTGTCTTTTGATTTATCATAATTTTTATCTTCATATATTAAACTATCTAAAAATATCCGATAATCGTCCGTCCAAGTTTCTATAGGTAACTCTGTTATATGTAATGTTTTTTCGTCAATTTGTTTATATTTACCATGTACAATATATGATTTATCATTTGGAACAATATCACCTGTAAATCCTCGATACCACGGTGTCATACGTTCCATTTCTTTTCCTTTCATTTTACGGTGTATATTATTTATGATATCAAGAGGATTATAACATGGAATGTTAACCGAAAATCCTGTTCCAATACCATGTGCACCATTGATTAGTACTATTGGTAAAATAGGAAAATATACGATCGGTTCAATCTCATTTCCATCATCCATTTCATGTTTAAGAATTTTATCATCTTCTTTACGAAACAATAATGATGTTAATTGAGGAATATATGTAAAAATATACCTAGGACTCGCAGCATCTTTTCCTCCTTGTAGACGTGATCCAAATGCACCGTTTGGATACAGTAAATTAATATTATTTGAACCAACAAACGTTTGAGCAAGGTTAATAATTGCTCCTTGTAAACTTGTTTCACCATGATGGTAAGCGGATTCTGCACTAACATAACCAGCTAGTTGAGCCACTTTAACTTCTTTCTTTTCATCATGAATATTACGTTTAAATGCAACATACATAATTTTACGTTGAGAAGGTTTTAGCCCATCACATATAGATGGAATTGAACGTATATTATCATAGTTAGAAAAGTGTATTAACGTTTTATCAATAAACTCATCTATTCTAACTTCTTTCTGAGTATTATCTATAACTATATTTCGATCATAGTTAGCCAACCAATCTTTACGATCATTCGCTCTCTTCTTAGAGAATGCTTTAGTTAGAGCATCATAACATTTACTAGATTTGTCTTCTAAGTCTAAAGTTATACTACTTTGTTCGGTTTCATCTGTTACTGTTTCTTTATCTTCCGCATCTTCCTTCTTTTCTTTTTTATCTTTAGATTTACGTTTCTTTTTTTCATTTATCATAGGTAAAATTAGTTTATCCCACGTGTATTTGACGACTTTCTCATCAAAGTCTTCAAAGCAATCTGTAATACTTTCTCCTTTATGAGTTCCTAGACCTTTATAGTATTTGCTCGTCCATTTATTCATGTTTGTTTTTGCTTTCCAATTATCATAATCTGTTAAATTGTAGAACACTTTAACATCAGATTTAGACTGATTGTTAGTGACCTTAACAATAGGTGTAGATAGTGTCTGTATAAATCCTTTAATTTTAACGAGAGACGGCCAGAAATATTCAAAAAAGTTAATTAATAAACCTTTGATATGATCACCATCTACATCTTGATCTGTTAATATAACAACATGTCCATATCGAAGTTTTGCAGTATCTTGATATTTCTGATTAAACCGTAATCCCATAATTTTAACGATATTTTCTATTTCTTTGTTTTGTTGTAATTTTTGTATCGATACATCACGGACATTTAACAGTTTCCCTCTTAACGGAAATACACCATATTTTTTTCTTCCTAACATAGACGAAATTCCGCTTATAACAAACGTTTTTGCTGAATCTCCCTCTGTTAGAATTAATGAACAATCCATTGATCTGCGTGTTCCTGCATCGTGAGCATCATCTAGTTTATCTATTCCTTTTAATGAATTCGTTTTAGTTCCTTTAATTGTTTTCTCTAATTTTGCCGCTTCACGTTGTTTTGAGAACTCGATAACTTCATCTAATAATCCAGTCTTAATAACTTGTTGAACAAATTTGTCGTTGATTTCACACTTAGAACCAAAATCTTTAACTTTGCGTGTCATTTCTTCTTTTGTTTGAGAACTAAAATCTGGATTTTCGATAATGCAGTCTATAAACACCGTAATATTGTCTTTAATATATGCAGGTTTAACGATTAAACTTTTATTTTTGGCTAATATCTGCTTCGATATACTAGATACTAACTGTTCTATGACGTGATTAACATGTGTCCCACCTTTGTATGTACATATACCATTAACAAACGAAATTTGTCGATATCCACTTTCGTTGTCAAACAAAACACATACTTTCCATCTATCATTAATATTCTCATAAATTGGTTTCGATGGAAGATCACTATAATACAAGTTTACATAATCAATAAAGTCGTTAATTTTGATATGTTCATTGTTTAGATATACTTTAGTCTTCTTAAACTTAATAGTACAAACTGCGATATCATATACTCGTTTTTTAAACAACGCAACAATATTATCTGTTAACCCATTTAGTTTAAATCTTTTGTAGTCTGGTCTAAATGTAATTTTGGTATACGATTTGGAAGATTTAGTTATTTCTGCCTCTTCTTTTTTATACATGTTATCTCTAAAAACTTGTTTGTAGTTCTTCTTTCCATCAGCTGTTTCAATAATGAATTTAGACGAATAAATATTAGTTAGTTTTGCACCATATCCATTTTTTCCGCCTACTATTTTTTTATCTTTTTCATCATAGTTTTCAGAAGTCAGCAAATTACCAAACAACATTTCAGGGACATAAATTTTATGCTTTTTGTGTATTTCTACAGGTATCCCTGATCCATCGTTATATATAGATATATCTCCCTTCTCTTGATCAATATCGACTTTAATAGTACAACAATGTTTATCTCGAACAACGTGATCACTCGCATTAACAAGAATTTCATCAAAAATTTTATATAACCCCCATGATACCATAATTTCACGTTGTTGAAAACGACTTTTTTCTTCGTCAAACACCCAAGTTAATTGAGTATCTAGCTCTATAGAACCAATATAACTGTCGGGTCTAGCTAATACATGCTCGTGGTGAGACATTTTCTCATATCGTTCTTCAATAGTTTTCTTATTCATTGCGGTTAATACAAGATAATCTAAAAACTATTTTATGCTATTTCTACAGATGTAAAGTTTTTCAATTTTTATAAAAAATTGAAATTTAAGTTATACTATATATATTCTGTATATTGCAATGCATAATTATGTAAACCAAGATATATACGATAATATTGCAAAATATCTATCTTTCATGGATGAGTTTAATTTAATCAAAGCATCTCATTTAAACGTCATAACTCAAGTGGAAAAACGATGTATCAATTTTAAATATGTCTTTACGAAAATGCTAATAAACAATTGTAATTTTACAAGCGATGAAATTGATTTTTTGTTTGCTTATCTTAACAAATATAACGTTATATTATGCGGTGAAATGATTGATAACTATATATTAAATAATTTTTTGAATGGCGAGATAAAAGTATATAATCAAATTAACTATAATTATAATAACATTTGCACACATACACCAAAACATCACGATATGTTTGAAACTACAGAAAACCACATATCAGAACAGTTATTAAAAGATATAGATTATAAACGTCCTTATTCGGGCGATATAGATAATTGTTTAAAATATTATTTATATTATCGTAATGTTAACAAAACAATAGATGAATTGAGATATAAAAATTTGTATTATTATGATAGAGATGAAATAAAAAAATATTTGCCGATATTAACAAAAAATAAACATAGGTTTAACAGAAATGATGTATATGACAATACACCACTTATTCGATTGTATACAGATTCAATGCATCAAAATCATTTATTTTTCGTTCTAAAATATTATTTGAACAAATGTACATCTATTGATTGGAAATCTGGAATATATAATTACAATACTATAACTTATATATTTATACAAATACCGCAATATAATCAAATGTTTAACTATGAAATATGGGGTTTTAGTTGCGATAAATTTGATACGTTTGTTAAGAACTATTTTAATTGTTATAGTAAAAGTTATCACTTCTTCTTTGATGGTTATATTATAAATAAACATTGTTTGAATAGAGTAAATTAAAATATCGTTAACATATATAAATATATATGTTAGCTAATAGTAAATTTATAACAACAAAAATTGACGATGGTACATTAAACAAACAAGAAAAAGATAAAGAAGTAACAGAACAGAATCGCGTTATAACTCAATTTCCAGTGTTATCTAGTACAAATTCAGAAATACCTTCTCGAGTTGACGTTTATACTAACATTGCAAAGACTCCACAAGCACAATTAATTCATTCTATTGATACAAGAAAAGAACAAAATAGGAATATTGGTGGTGTACTTAATAAAGAAGGTAAGTATGATCCATATAAAGGATTTCTATACGAACATGGTTTATTAAGTGACCAATTTCAAACTCGATACACTACTTTCTATTATAATATCGATAGTCGAGATAGACAGAAAACACCATATAATACAACAGATACAAAACGTAAGTTGGCGACAAATCCTCTTAATTTTACAGCTAATTCTAATGTTATAACCATAACTGATCCAGATCATAATTTTGTAGTAGGAGACAAAATACAGCTTTTAAATATAACTCCTGTGCCGATTAGACTTCGTACTAAAGTAGGATTAAATTATGGTATAGTGTTCGTAGACGGATCGGCATATGTTAAAATTAACTATGAGCATAGTTTACCGTCATCTTATAGCGGAACATATATAGAAGTAACTATACAAGGATTTAACGGTACAACAAGTATAACTAAATTTAACAATATACCTATAAATTTAATAAACCGAAAACATACAGTTTATTTAATTTCTGATTCTGAATCTTATTCAGCATCTTATTTTTTTATTAAACTACCAATTGAATTTAGTGGGACTTTTACGATACAAAACTATAACATAATATTGACGTTTAACTCGATTGCAGGTATACCTACTCACTATTTAAATGCAGATTATCCAATTAATATAAATAGACATCAAGGATTTCATATTGTAAGATCGATTACAACCACCACATATACAATTAATTTATTACAAACGGCGATATATACAACGATTGGAGGAGGAAATAATATTAACGTTGCTAAAATTATTTCTATATCAGAAGCATATCCAGATCAAAATTCTTATAGAATATATTTTAAATCACCGATCAATAATATTGTAAGTATACGGTTAGTTAGTTCAGAGTTTCCAAATAGTGGAAGAATTGTAAAGAATCATCCCATCAATGATGTAAATAACAAGATATATTGGCAAATATTAAACGATGGAGATTACGTGTATTCTGCATCTATAACATCTGGAAACTATACAGTCACATCAATTGCGTCGGTTATACAAACCGCCATTAATTCAGTGGAACGTATAGAAAATATTACAACTGATTCAACGTTATCCAGTACAACTACGGTGTATGATAACTATAACAATATGACTATATCATTAGATATCGATACTAGTATTATGACGTTTAAACTATACAAAAAAGCAACAATTATACAGCCTATCGACGAAATTTCACCAGATATACCACTAGATTCATCAAATGATACATCTGAGATTAATACATATATATTGACTATACAACAAACAAACCATAACTTAACTGTTGGGGATAGTATTATTATATCAAATGCAATAGCCACAAACGGTATACCAGCTAGCGTAATAAACAATACACATGAAATAACCGCAATAGTTGATGAAAACCATTATCACATAACTCTACCTAAATTTAATTTAGAATCTACTAGACCTCAAAATCACGGTGGTGTAAACGTTGTTATTTTAACTCCCGAAATATTTCGTTTACGTTTTGATTATAGTGATACACTTGGTAAAATGATAGGTTTCCGAAACGTTGGTGAATCTACTTCTATTACACAATATGGTACATCTATAACAAACAACGATAGCTATGAAAATGAAGAGTCGATAAACTCAATTGGTGAAACAATTGTTATCGAAAATAACGCTTTAGATTTACACGGAGATTCATATATATTACTACAAAGCGAACAACTAAGTACAATGTTATCGACTGGAACAGTAGATAAAATATTTGCAAAGATTCAACTATCTGATGTTAAAGGAGAAACTTTATATAACACGTTTGTATCTTCAGCTAAATATTTTTATGATCCGATTGCACTTACGCATTTAGATTTTTCGTTCCATGATGCGGATGGAGATTTGTATGATTTCAATGGTATAAATCATTCGTTTACTCTAGAGATCGTTACTGTAAACGACAGTCCAATAAATACTGGAATATCTGCAAAAACTGGCAAATTGAACTAAATTTATTTATATAAATTTAGTGCGTTTCTATTTCTTGTTTAGCTTTTGTAAATAAAGCATTTAATATATTAATTTGATTGTATTCGTTTAATATATATACACCATAATGAGTAAGAGCTAAATATAATTCATTAATTGATAATTTGAGCATTTCTTTGTAATATTTTTCGATGACATTTTTTAATTGTGTAATTATTGTTAACGACTTATCAGATTTGGTGCTAGTTAATTGTTCATTAGTTTCTATAAAACTGGCGATTGGCTTAAAAATAGTATCTTCAGAGTTATACGTCTTATCATCATCATCTTTATCGTACATGTTTAATATCATTTTAGTATATAATGTTGCTATATTACGATTATTCAGAGTTCCTATTATATATTTATCCAACTCGCTTGTTTGTTTGTATATTTCTTTTATTTTGGCTTTATATTTATCTATATCTTTATCAATATCTTTCTCGATATCTTTATCCTCTATTTTAACATCCTTTTTATCACCTTCTTTTGTTACAGTAATTTGATCTTCTTCGACTGTAAACTCTTGACGTTGTAATATCTTGGATATTGTTTTGAATATATAGTAATACATTGAGGTACAAACAACGTGTCGAACAACAAAAGATATAATATCAACAATAACTTTATTTTGTTTATTTGGATAAGGATTTAAACCGTTGCGTATAAAAGAAATTTGGTTATCTTTTAAATTAAATAGTTTTTTGAAGTCTTTAACCTTATCTTTCTTTTTAGTATCAAGTTCATTTATTTTGTTACTATCTGTACAATGCATATTTATATGATAAAGTTGTTTTAATATGCTATCATCAAGTTTACTTTCGTCATATTTAATTATTATCTCATGTATCATTTGTCTAAATAATATATAAAAGAATTTAGGTGTATCATCTGCATCTTTATATTTAGAAATTTGAGATAATCCTTCATAATATTTCAATACATCTTTTTTATTAGCCTCATCTGTGTCAAGTGTATATATAATGTGTTCTTTTATTTTATCTCGATTTGGGATTTTGGCTTTTTCCAATATCGTATCTTTACCTGGTATAATCTCTTTATACTCTATCAGTGTATTATCTTTATTAGCTAACAAATATAAGTAGTTATTATACATGATCAATGCAAATTTAAATATATCGCTAAAATTTTTTAGCATTAATTGGCGATATACAGAATCAGATTTAATTGCCTGCTTTACATGACCCATATATGGCTTTACAAAGTTATTTAATCTGTCTTTATCACATTTAAATAAATCCGCTTGAAGTTTGTATAAATCGATCGCATATTCAAGCGGACGTTTATTATTGATATTTACATAGTTGTATACAATAGCGTTATTATCAATTAATTCTTGAACTATCTCTACATTTCCAGTAGATATAGCTCTATATATTGGCGTCAGTTTATTTTTGTCTGGCATATTAACTAAAGTTATAGCTTTATTTGCAATTAATTTTAATAGATCTTTGTTAAATTCGTATACTATTTTTTTAATTTTAGATTCAGAACCAACGTTAGCAGATAATACCATTAATTTTGATTTATCTTTACCGCTTTCAACTTCTCTATCCCTTGCATATATATCGTCGAATAGTTGTTGTTCTGCAAAAATATAGTGTTCCAACAATAACAATGAATCGTCTAATTTGGTTGATATATATTCATTTAATTTACTTTCGGTAGCATCGGTATATTTCTTAATAGATGGTTTTAATATAATATCGAAATCATCTTCTTTAAATAATTTTTTTATATCTAAACTTTTTAATTTATCACTTGTTAATATTGCAGTATATTTAGACGCAATCTTATCAATATTATATTCGATATGTTCTTTAATTATACCATCTGCCAGCGAAGCTATTGTAACATATAAAAGTTCTTTGTTTTGTGAATATTGTTGTAAATATTTTTCTATGTTTTTAATTTGAGCATATTGTTTTTCTAATAAGTGTCTAATCATTTTATATTTAAGATAATTGATATGTTTGTCTGCAATATATGTGATAGAATACATATTATTATCTTTATTTTTAATATTAAATGTTTGTTTCATTTCATACAGACCATTCTTATCAATATTAGGTGTTAGTTTTGTTAAATCAATTTTTAAAGTGTCGTCTATATCTATGTTATTTAATGACTTATTTAATATATGTCCTGGTTTTTTTTCTTCATTCTGTGTTGTATAATATTCTAAATATTTGTTAACTTTATCGTTAATAACTGGAATAAATTTTTCATACATTAACTGTTTATAATTAACAGAATAATCTTTAATAAAATCAGCGATTGTAAACGGAAACTTCGTTGCATATTCTATGCGACTAGGTGCTACAGTATATATATCTTGTGTATATACAGTTTTTAAATCGTTATTAAAAAATAATTCGTGATATTTAAATCCAGATAATTCACCCAAAAAAAGAATTAACTGATTATCTACTATTTTTTTAAGATGATCGTTAATTATTGACTCGTATAATATTTTATTATTTTTTTCTAATAAATCAATTGTTTTATCGAAGTCATTTAATTCTAACAATATATTATCAACACTGAATTTATATGGATATTCCGCTTTGTTGTAGTTCGTATTAAGTTCGTTATATTTATCTTTTAACATTGTTATTTTAACTCTAACATATTCTATGTTTCTCTCTATTTCTGCACATGATATCATAATGTTTAACATTTTAATAATTATGGTAATTATACGTTTTACATACATTATATGCATCGTGGAATCACCGATGTCTTCTATATTTTTATTGTCAATTGTTATTCTGTAATTTATATCCATATCTTTAGTTAGTTGTCTTAATTCGGCATCTATGGTTTCGAAATTTTTACGTATGTTAAACATTAGATAATTTAAATAAGATGTAAAAGATAAAGATAAACCGTTTAGTTTGTTTATCGCGTGGTCAGTTATAAATGGAATATAGTTTTTAGGATTTATCATTTTAGACATAAATTTAGAGAAGTCGATTTTATCAAATAGCACATTTTTATGATTTAGTTTAAAGAACAAAAATAATAAATTTTTTAACAGTGAATAATTAGACAAATATTGTATTGGTTTTTTATATTCTGTGTTATCTAATTTATACCAGTTAACTACTATATGATTATTGCTATTAGAATCATCGATGGATATATCTATATTGTTTGGATTATTAGGTTCAGTATTACTAATTTTAGTATTTGGTATTAGAGGAACTGCATTATTATTTAGTGTATATGAAAAATATACTGGATATATTCCATAAATTGCATATGGTAATAATATTATGGATTCCCACAGTTCATGTATAATATTTTGTAATCGTGATGGTTGATTTGGTTGTGGAGGAGTATTTGCAGTTTTTAGAAATTCATTTATTGTATATTCAACACCTTGTTTATTTGACACTGGTCTATCATTATTTAAATGTTTTAATAACGTATTGATTATATCATTTGCTAAATCTATATACATATGTTGTCCTAGTTTAACTAAATATTGATAGTTTAACTCATTTTGGCTGACCAATATAGTACTTAATTCAGTTGAACTTTTAGTTTCATCATATATAATTATATTTGCATCATATACTTTTCGCAATATAGTTTGTATAACATCTCGTTGATAATATGTAATAGCTGATGTAATATGCTTGTCAATAGTTTTGTTGAAAGCTTCATTTAATTTAGGCATAAAGTAAGTTGCTAATATAGTTTGTTTATCGTTATAATTATTTCGCAATTGATTATTGCCGTTATCTACACTACTTAATATAGTTGATATCTTATAGATAGTTTGACGTATTAAGTTCCATTTAAATGATATATGCATATGAGTGGTTGGCAGATTGCTACATGCTTGTTGAATATTTGCAATATGTATACCATAATTAGGAGGTTGAGTTGGATTATGTCGATAACCAACTGCTGCACCTGGAACACGTTGTGGTGGTTGTGGTTGTTGTGGATCTGGAAACAATACAGTATTTAGAGAATTTCTCTCTGTACCCACATTTATCATATTATTAAAATCATTCTCATTATTGATTGGATTCACCAGATGGTCATGGGTTAAATCATCTAAATAAAACAGCAATTGTACATCATTACAATTTTGTTTAATCATAGGCCATGTATGATTCTTTAGAGGTGGTGCAGGTGGTGCAGGTGGTACAGTGGGCGGTATTTGAATTACAGTTATAAATTGATCAAATGTCGCATTATTTGGTAGGTGGTTATGAACTAATGCTGGATTAGCAATCATTTCCTCGATGGTATTGCCATTTATATATATATTAGCTAATAAGTTATAAATGTTAGTATACACATCATATTTATCTTGATTAAAATTTGCAATCTCGTTGACTATATTATTTATAGGAGTTTGCTGTTTTGGTTTTATATAACAATGTGAAACCACTTCTTGTTCGATCTGTTTTAATGTATTTTTCATGTGTTCTATTACATATTTAACTCCATCATCAGGTCTAGACATTATCTTTTTAGAAAATTGCTCTACAAAATATTCTTGAGATAACAATGTAGTTTGTAAAGCTGGATCAACTTGTCCAGTAGCTAATTTTGTTTGATATTCTCCATAGTTCATCTTAAACATCACCAACTTATTCTCATATATTTCTTTTCTCTGTGAATCTAGATCATCTCCAACAATAGCCTCAATTTGTTCGCTATCATCTGATAACGGATATTTTTTAGCTTTTGCTTTATCTTCTAATACTCTTGGTGAGCTGACTATTCCAGTTAGGTTTATACCACACTCAGTTAAGATATCATAGGATATACCATTAAAATAATTGGTATCTGTGTTATCATCAATTTCAATATTATTATTTTTAAATTTATCAATTTCATCATTTGTTGGCAATATGTATTGTTTATCGTTATTTGGATCTAGAAATATAAAATTTGTATCGAACTTACCTTTATCAACTATAAATTTCTCGTTGGCTTTCAAGTTATAATTGTTGTATAATATAACAGAAAAATGTTTATTAATTTGTGATCTAATTTTATTAAAATTATTATTTGTAGATGCGATATCTTTATTAATAAACTGATATATATATTTAGTAGCGTTATCTATCATATATTTAATGTTATATTTAACTTGTAAGTTACGTTCAATTGGCATAATTTTATATGGTTTTCCATCTATATTAATTGCGTCTTTTGCCAGATCAGCTTTAAAGGGTAAACGATCTAATGATGTTTTAATTGCACTCTTATAAAATTCAATTATTGATTTTTTTGTTTCGCTAACTTTATCAATTACTTTTTTGCTAATTTCTTCGTCAGTTGAATCGGAGTTAACTATATCAGATATCGAATTTACTAAATCTTTCTCATATTTTTCAAATTCAAAGTTATGTGATACAATAAATTTCTTTAGAGTTAATACAATTTCTTTGTAATATTTAATCTCGTCATTATTGGTCATTAACAATCTTGTTAGTTCGTTTTTTGCGTCAACAAGTTCTTTAGGTGGTTGCTTTTGAGTTTCAAATATATCTTGTTCTGGTTTGATAAATGATTTTTCGTTCATTACACCGTTTGCTAAATAATGCATAATTGTTAATCCATCTTTATTCTTCATGGTTATATTAACACCATTATCAATTAAATATTTAGCTATCTCTGTATATCCGTGCTTAACTGCTAAATGTAACGGCGAATCGTTATTATTGTTAGTTATATTTAAGTTTAATCCTCTATTATGTAACAACTTTAATATTCGTAATATTTTTTCTTCTCTAGCTCTGTCACGTGAAACTTCTACCAATGTGTGAACAAGATATTCTCCATTTTGTTGAATTTGGTTGATATCTTTATCATATTTATTAAACAACATAGACAGTTCAATTTCGTCCACGTTACTTATTGCATTAAAATATTCTTGTACAATTTTCGGTTCTATTGTTGAAAATTGCAATACGTCCTTATCTTTAAATGCTGGTCTCATTTATATAATTTAACATTATATTTTAATTTATATTACTTGTTTAATTCATTAGTTAGAACCATTCAAATTAAAATATTAAATACATTTATAATAAAATGATCAAAACGAATAGTATCGAAGTTAATAAAATATATTCAAATCGTAATTCAATTTACATAAATCATATTGGTCTAGATGATGATACATATCCAATGAGTTTTGGCATGCACGGATTTAAAAAAATTACTATAGGTCATGTAGCATACTCAGACGCCATATCTATTGGTTCAAGTAAAACTATTACATTAGATGCAACTGAAGGTATGATATTTCGTGCATCTAATGGATCTATATGTTTTCCTACAGAGACAACTTTTAATACTTTAACTGCCGATGCGATATATTTGACAGGTTCCTTAATTAATGATAGTCAAGCAGTTACAAAAGCATATGTCGATAAAGCAACTTTTGATATAACCGTACATGAAGCCGTACACGCTAAAACAACGTCTTTGTTAAATGTTACGGCATATGGCTCTAAAGTTGGAAAAACATTGATTAATAATTCAAATGGTACAATTGATTCAAATTTGTTTGATAATGTTAGTTTAAATGTTGGTGATAGAGTATTGGTTGATAACACTGCTTTTGGTGGACAAAGTATACATTTAGGGGCATATACAATTACATCTGTTGGATCGGCTATAACACCGTGGATATTAACTAGAGCATCTGACGCAGATACAAACTCCGAAGTTAGATATGGTTTTCTAGTTATGATACTAGAAGGAACATTACATAAAAATAAAGGTTTTATACTTATAACTTCGAATCCTTTAGATTTAGATGTTGATTTATTAAATTTTACACAATATATAGTAACAGGTGAATTTCAAGCTGGAGATGGTCTAACGAAAATGAATAATATATTAGAAATAGATTTTTCATATCCATGTATCTGGACAACAAATCAAACATTTAATCATGGTTTAACTACATCAGGTACATCGATAGTAAATATTGGTGCCGATTTAACAACTGCACAAATTAATGTTGGTACAGGAGGAAATAAATCTGTGTATATTGGAAGTAGTTTATCAACGACAGAAGTTGATGGTGATACAATAGTAATAGACGGGGATACATCGATAACTATAACATCATCGTTGATATCTTTGTTATCAACAACTAATATAATATCATCGTCATTTCAAATAAATGCTGAGAGCAAACTATACACTGATATAATCGAAGCTACAACAGACACAACGGGATTAGTAACGATAAATGATGATGCAAAAATAACTGGAACTTTAATAATTGATACGATTAATTCTAGCGGAACAACTACAACTGTATCATCTATATTAGCCGTTAATTCTATTTCTTCAGCTTCAGGAACAATTACGTTGTTTACGCAAAATGTAGGAGTTGCAACTGGAAAAATCTTTTTAGTAGACACAATTGAAGCCAACAATGCGACACAAGATTTAATAACAATTAACGATAACGTTACTATAAACGGATTATTAATTTCTACAAATATATCATTCGATGGAAAAGACACTCTAGGTACTTGGTCTAATTTTACTATAACGAACAACAAGTATGCATCTAATATAACAACTTCTCACGCCAGATATGTAAGAGTAAATAAAATATGTTATGTAAGTTTTAACTTTAAATTTCAAGCATCAGACAATACTAATATAATAGTTATTGATACAACATTACCAGTGTCCGCTAATTATGACACGGATGATAATATAATGAAGAGCAGTGCATACGCATTACAGCAATTTAATGAATATCAACCAATTGGAGTTGAAATATCTGGTAATATTGTAGATATATTTGGAAATTTGACACATCCGACAATAACATTTAGAGGAAACTTTGTAATTAGTCATACTTACAAAATATGTACGCAACTTTTTTATGAATTAGAGTAATATCATATTAAAATATTATTGCGTGTTTTATAAATATTACAAAATAATATTTATAAAATGTTCAACTTTTACATACTTGGACACATGCGATAATCTTTTCTTGGTACACAGTTAGTTGGACCTTTATTTAAACGATCGAGAGGAAAAATAGTATCAAAATCTGCACGCTCCGCAACCATTTCTTTCATCGTGCAACGTGTTGGATAGTTATGTATGCATACGTTTACCCATACATCATCATGTTTCTTATGGTCATCCCATGTAGCATTCATCATCGCCTTTCCTTGGGTTTGCAAAAATAATCTATATTGATCATCTCTATATATACGATTCATATACTTGATACTTTCGTTTCTTCTAGTAGGAGTTCTATAATCTGTTATAAATCTGGCATCTTCCATACGAGCTGGATAGTTAAAATGTTTGTTATCTGACATGTTATATATAATTATATAACATAATATCTTATAAATTATAAATAATATTATTTTCAATTAATACTAATGATCATAAAAATCTTTAATTTTTATAATTGATGCACAGCAGATTTGATTTTGTCCATTAATTCTAGTTTTTTTAAATTAGCTTTAATACCAAGTTCTTTAGCTTTTGATTTAAGTTGATTATATGTCATTTTATCAATATCGATTATTTTGGTTTTATCTTCTTCCTTTTCTTCTCGTTGGTTATTTTCATGACTTGTTTTGTCATCATTTTCATTAGTTTCATCTTTTATAACCTCGATTCTTTCCGTATTGTTAATATCTTTATTCATTAATAATTTGATTTTTTCCAAATCATTTATTATACTAACTGGGTTTATAATCTCATGATCATTGCTTAATAATTCATCTAATATAATATTATGTATATTATTATTCAATACACATGAGGGATCATTATATTCTTCATTCGAATCAGTTTTAGCTTTTTGCTCATCATCTCTACTCATATAAAATTTTTGTATATCATCTTTAGCAGATTTGATATCAGAATTAGTTTGTTTATTGTTCACAAACGGTGTAGTATCACCGCCTCCTTCTTTTTGTGATTTATCATAACTTTCATCATTGCTTAATGCGATATCTCCATCACCGTCAGAAAAGTTGTTTACCATGTCTGTAATTGGTTGTTCGCTAATAAGTTTTATTTTACGAATTTGATTAACGCTATCTGTATTAATTTTGCGTATACGAGATACACAACTATTTATATCACCTTGCATTTTGTATGATATTTGCATCATGTTATGCTCGACGTTATGTATACGATGTTCAATACCTTTAGAAAATTCTATCATATATTTTGTAAAGTTATCATAGATAAACTTGCATATAATAATAATAACCACTGCTATTATAATATATTTATATTTTGAAAAATCAAAGCTATCCATATAAATTAAACAACTAATTAATATTTATATGTTTAAACTCAAAAAAATTAATTATACTATATACTAAATTACTATGCCTATTTTTATAAATAGTGATAGTGTTAAATATAAATAAATTTCTTAACGTCCAGCATTTAATTTTTCTTCGATATATTGAGTATTAATTTGATCTGGTGGAGTAATTCTTCTAGATGAATTAAATTCTTTCAAATCTAAGAATTGATTGCTAGTATAAGTGGGATTTACATTGCTTGGTTTTTCACATACACAAATTGGAGGTCTCGGAGGAGTGGGAAACCATTTTTCAGGGGGTAAAAACGAATCGCCATATTCATATGCTTTGCTATCATATCCATCGGACATAGGTAAATGATTGTAATCCGTATATACCATTTCATCCGCAAGAACACCATTTTGATATCTTGATCCAACAGATTGTTTTATATTACGTACATCACTTGGTTCTTTATCATTCGTGGCAGATGTCCCTATATTTTCATATGTAGTGTTTGCATAGTTTAAATTAGCAAAATTTGTTGTTCCAGTTTGATACTGTGATGGGGCTTGTGTTTTAGGTTGTAATGAAGAAATTGGCGGTAAAGCAGGTTGAATTGGAGCCGTTTCTACTTTTGAAGTTTCTATTTGAGGAACTGGAGGTGGTTGATTTGTTACTTCAGTTGAATTAGTGGACTCTTCGTGTTTTACATTGTTATTTAGAATAGTTTGTTGTACCGCGGTGTTGACATTAGCAATAGCAGACGTTGCAAATGCTGGTAAATTTTGTACGTTGTCCATTTTTTCGATCTTGCATGATTTACATGAATTTTTTTGCGATTTAAATGTTTCAACAATTAATATACCTAAAGTTTCTAACAAACTTAAACTTAACATTATAATTATTGCTATAAGTAATAAATCTTGTTGATTTAATTCAACCTTTGGAATGACTCTCAATAAACCGTATATTATTGAACCCACTATAGTATATTTAATTACTTTAGCCAAATTAATAGTAATTTGCATTATGGTTTATATAATATATCATCATAAAATTTTTATTTGTAATTAATATATTTTAATTGTTATTTTAGTTATATTTTATTATAACTAAACTATATTATATTTAATAAAAAGATGAATGAGACGATAACGATGATTCAGTTTCTTCTTTTTTTACTTTTGCAACTTTTTGTTTTTTCATTGGTTTTTCACTAGAGATTTCGGTCGTCGTCTTTTTGTCGCTTGTTTTTTCATCCATCTTTGATTTTAATAATTCTTTTCGTTCTTTGATAGCTTTATCGCTAAATTTTTCTAGATCTTTCTTTGTTGTTAGTTTCTCCATTTCGATTGCTCTATCATATCCAGACAGATTTGGATTGGCATCTTTTATTTTCGCATATAATAATGATTTATATGCTTTTGCAGTAAGATCATCTACTTTAAGTAACTCTATTATTTTCTTTAATACCCGTTCATGAACTTCATCTTTTTGACTTTTTAATAAACGCTCTATACGGGATTGAGAACGAGATGTTGGAACAGTAGAAGATTCAGAATACATATGTAATTTTCTTGTTCCAGCAATTCTTCCTCCTTCTTGTCCTATTACTAATTGTGGGGTACCAACATTAGCTATCATGCGATCAGATTCTGTAACTCCTAACGTATCAGGTAATGAACCTGCAATTGTTTCAGATGGTTGTGATGCGGATGGCAATACACTTATAAATTTAGCAATTAGATCGTTTATAATTCCACCTCCAACTAAATTGTTGTTTGTATTAGCAACAGATGCATCAGTTTCAGAAAAAGCAACTTGATATCCAGCATTGTTTTTTATATCTAACTTAGCACCAGATCCAACTAATACATCGCACAAGTTCATTTGATTATTTTGAACTGCTTTTATAAGAGGTGTATTACCTCCACCATCTTGGATGTTAATAAATGAATCGGCATTTTTCTTGTTAATAATTTTGTGTATTATAGAGTTACACAATGAATCTTTGGCTCCTCCTACTAAGTGATGTAAAAGTGTATTACCGTTGACATCTTGTGTTCCATAATTAGAAATCATATTGTTATTAACCATAAAGTCAACTACTGGGTAATTGGATTCATTTGCAGCTTTTATTGCTAATAATGCATTATTATCAGCATTATTATTCCAAATAGCCCCACCTTTTTGAGCAGAATAATCATCTGAATTATTAATATTAATTGTATTTAATTCTTTTAATAGTTCATTGTTAAGATCACTCATTATATATATAATATATAGATATTTTTTATCCTATAATTATAATTAATTCAAAAATAAAAAATAATCTAATATATAGTATATATATGATGTTTGAAACTTGTGATTCTGATACAATATTAACATTGTTAGCAATTGCCGCATTAATATGGCTAATGTTTTTTAAAGATTCTAACAAAAAGGTTGATCATTTTGACGATGCAACAGAGGACGTCAAAGAAGAACCAGAACCAACACCAAAAGCCACATATATGGAACCACCCACTGATATAGAACCTGCAGCAGAACAAACGGTTCATGGTTTAAATTATGATTCTGTTGATGGAGTAGTTCCTGGAACAGAAGGAAAATTCGATAGTAATAATATGGCAAAGAATGGTTATAAAAAAGATGATTATAGAAATGGCAAACGTTCTCAAGCTCCAACAGATAGATGGGATACAATGTTTGACAACGCAAATAACTTAATGCTAGGTCAAACTGGTGAAAACTCAAACTTTAAACCATTTGATGAATCTGGTGGAAATCTTGCGTCTTATAAAGGTGGAAACGGAAAATGTGGAAGCAACCAAGACTGTGAACCTGAAGATTTATTTAATTCTAATAACTACTTACCTCAAGAAGTAAACAAAGATTGGTTCGAAGTAATGAAAGATCCAGTAGCTGTAAAAAATAGACATTTAATTAACGTAACTCGTCCAATTGGTGTTGATACAGTGGGAACTAGCCATAAGAACAGTTCATATGATCTTCGCCAAGCACCACCTAACCCGAAATTCGTCGTATCACCATGGTTGCAATCAGCCATTGAACCAGATACAAACATAAAGGCATTCTATTAAGCATAGCAAAAATAAAATGCCTTTATGTTTATTGAGAAAAAAAAGAAAGTATAGCTTAACAAACAAATATTCAATTTAATAATATAAATTATTAAATTCAATAAAAAATTGACAATATGAATACATTAAAATATTCATTAGTTATATATAAAAATGTTATGCACCCACCGCCACCACCACACCCTTCTCGCATACCAGAGGGAGGATTCGGGTGTTTCTCCCGCTTGGGATTTCATTACGCGAATCTTCGCCGACATGAGATGGTTGCCAGGTTCAACAACGAAACCATCCATGCACGCAGGACCCCGTATGGGCACATCGGGAGACGTCCAATTCCGCTGGCACGTGATGGTACTGAGCGGCGTGGACGTTCGCGTCTCATCGAGAAGCGTGGGAGGAACTAGAAATAAATTTCTATTTTCTTAGAAAATTGAAAATATAACAATATAACAATAATATATAATATTATTGTTATAATGGCAGAATACCAAGCATATGGGTTAAGCAATATATTACAAATTTTTAAACAATATTATTCATCTCCCATATCACCAACACAAATGTTTACATTGTTAAATGCATATCAAATATATTACCGAAAAACATATAATGTTGAATCTAAAAACCCGTTGTTTAATAATATCAACGATGTATATGATACGAATCATTGTATAGAACATCTGAGATTAATTTTATTAGAACATTTTACCAATATCAAAGATAACAATCTTATATATAATCAAACGTTTTATCTTAGAGAACATCCGTATAATCCAAATGATGATGTATATGTACTAGTAATAAATGAAATAAATTATAAATTATCTATGTCTATTATAGCGTTATTAAACGAAGTAATTAGGTTAGATGACTGGCATAAATTAAACTGGCAAATAAAAGAGTGTGTTGTAGAATAAAAAGAAAATTATTTTTCTTTTTACGGACTGGAGGACGTGTATATCCGATACGTCAGCATCTTCTCTCGTGCAACCCGACGCGCGACGCACGACTTATCATGTGGGTCGAGCCTGTGCCCACACCCCCAAACCGAGCACATGTTTGGATTCATCCACTCATATGATGGCTCTGTGGGATAGTCGAATGCGGCCAGGTCCAGGTCAGTGTAATACGTATGCACACACCCGCACGGAACGCTCATTGTGGGCGTGATCGAAACACTTGATTAAAATAAAAGAAGAATCTAAAGAATTTGAATTGTCAATTTTTTGCGTTAAATATATAAAAACATTATTATTAATACTAGTATATATGAGTGACACAGACCAAAACGATGATGATAGTAGAGAAGACGAATCTTCCCGTAAATCAGAGTCAGAATCTGATAGTGATTCCGAAATTAAAATGAACGAAGAATTTAACAATACCGTTAAAAAGTTTGTTAAACTTGATAATGAAATTAGAGAATATATGAAAAAATTTAAAGCTTTAAAAGATCAACGCAAAATATGCGAAACGTATATAATTAAAGCTTTAGGAGAGCAAGGTGTAAAAACAATAGAAATAAACGGGGGACGCCTTAAACTTAACAAAAAAGATACTAAAACGAAACTAAAAGAACAACAAATCAAAACTATTTTACATGATGTTATTAAAGATGCCGATAAAATAGAGGATATTGTAAGAGCAATGAACGCCTTAAAACAAGTTAAAACAAATGTTGGATTGTATAGAATATTTAAGAAACAAAAAGATGACGACTAAATTATTAGTTTATTAATAAGCTAATATAAATATTTATATATATATATTGATATAATCCAATTTATCTTAATGATACCGCGAAAATCTTTAAATATATGGTTAAAAGAAAAGGTAAACGATAAATATATAACAAATAAATATATTCCAGATAAACAATTTACTCCACCGCCTCAATTAAATAATACTATATTATGTTATGATAAAGCTTTATATTTAAAACATGATGATATTGATATAAAATATCAAGACGAATGTTACCGTGATATTTTGTTATATTCGTTAGATAAAGATTTAGAAGAAGATGGATTACTTGAGGCAAAATCATATTTAGAATCATATTGTTGTGATCGCCAATGTAATGATGATCTAACCATATTTATACCACCAAATACAAAACATTATCATGCATCATATTTATATAAACAAATCTTAGACAGCAACTCTAATTATAACATGTATGAAATAATTAATCCAATGCAAAATATAAACTATCAAGTTGAAAAACCAAATTATATTAAATTTGATATATTTGATTTAAAATTTAAAAAAGATTTTTATAAATTTTGTATGAAATATACATTATAAAAGATTAGTTATATAATATAAATATTAAATCTTGTAATGACTAATTTAACAACAGATCTTGTCTCATCGCTCCTCCTCGATAAGGGTCGCTTTGTTCCCCTTGTAAATACAAATTATAAAAATCCGTTAACTAAAAACGAAATATATGATTTTATATGTTATAAACTTCGTATATTAGAGGACCAACAGGAACATATTGATGAGCATTTACGAGAAGTATGGAACACGATTATAAGTCCATATATTGTTAGATATGGGGGGATATTGGACAAATTAACTGAACATGATTATGCTAAATTTTATTCGTATATGCTACAACACAATGTTAATATACAAATGATATTTAAAGAAATAAATCGATTACAAAATCAATTAACTTTGTTAACTTAAATTTATATATATAAATTTAAAATTTAATCAGTTTTCGCAGATTTTTCAGTATATAACGAAAATGGTGTCCAAATATTAACGTATGGTAAAAGAGGTAGTTTAAACGTTGGAATAAATATATCTTTTAATCCGTAAATATATGGAGTATACCACCAATATGAAACAACTTGGGTTGGTTTAAAAGCGTTTCTATAATAACGTTCGAAGTAATCATCTTCTTCGAAATCTGAGCTTGAACTATCATCATATTTTTTACTTTTTTTGCTCTTTTTGCTCTTTTTATGATGGTGTTTGCCTCCTTCCATTGTTTCGAATGCTTTTAATTTATTTTTAAATTCGTTAAGAGCTTTTTCGTTTTTAATCGCTAGAGAGTCAATAACATATGATACTTCATCTGCATTTTTCTTTTCTCGAACCATATAATGATTAAAATCACCTTCTCCGCTTTGTAAAGTGAACGCAAATCTTGGGGTATCATTTGTTATATGTTTTGATAATTGTACCCAAAATTGTTCAGCTGCATCATGCGAAGAACTTGCATTGATTTCAGTATTAAACGTTCCTTCTATATGTGGATTAACTATTTTAAATATCGGCATTTCTATAATATATCAGATATTTAGAAAATAAAAATGATTTTATATATTTATAAAAAATTGATTTAAACTATATTAATATATAAATTTGATTATAGATATATTATTATGAATAAACCTGTTAATATATTTACTGCGTCAACACATCATTCGGCAACCATAAAAATTATCATAGGTATATTATCTAGCGTATTTCAAGAGGCAACTGTTAATATTCACAGTTCTACAGAAGATATAAAAGATAGCAAAGATTCAAACGAAACTGAAGATATCAAGAAAGTTGAAGAAGAACCCATCAAAAAGAAAAAACATAAAAAACATAGTAAAAATATTTGTAACGAAAAGATCGAAGTGTTTGACAAAAATATTTCTCAAGAACAAAATAAAGAATTAGAAAAGAACGATTCAGTTATAGATAATTTAATAAAAAAGAAGAAAAATAAAGCAAAAGAAGATAAAACTGTACCAAATGAAAATGGATATATCAAAATAGTAGCGGTAGATCCTACTGGAACGATTATGGTTTATCTCAGATTAAAAGGAAGTGGTTTTAAACCGTTTATATGTAAGAAACCAAGAATTACGATTGGACAAAATTTTAATAATTTGGAAGCACTATTTAAAAATATGAATAAAAACGATGAACTTACATTTAAAATAGATGATTCGTTACAATGTATGGAAATCAATATGACAAATCCAAAAGGAGATCGTATAATTGAGCTTAAATCTAAGCGTGTAGAGTTGCCAGAAAGTAAAATACCTAGAAAAAGTTTTGATTATCCTGTATCAGTAACGATGAAATCTAGCGAGTTTCATAGATTATGCCGAAATTTAAGCACATGGTCTAAAGCAGTTGATATTATATGCACAAGCACATCAATTTCGTTTAGATGCAAAAATGAAACTAATGATTTTAAAACAGAATACAAAGTAAGAAATGATGGAGATTCGGATTCTGATAGTATATCTATTAATTGGAACAAAGGATATAAACATGATATTGTTCAAGGAAGATTTGATTTATCTCAATTAACGTTGTTTACAAAATGTAATTCTCTTTGTGATTATGTTAATATATATTTGAAAAACGATTTTTTGATGACAATTAATTATACAATAGAATCATTAGGTGTAATGAGAGTAGTATTTTCACCACAGACAACGATGCACGAACTACATGAAGAATATTATAACAAGAAGGAAATTAAAATTAAAGCTGATAAGTAAAATTTTTAATATTATTATTAAAAATTATTTTTGATGAGTTACATATTTTGTGCTAAATTTGTCACATTTATCGCGAAACTCTTTACTAAATAAGTTTGCTATATTTGTAGGTTTATTGTTCCAAATTTTTATAACCATCCAATTATTTTTATGACTAATAGATATACCAGTTATTTCATTTGCATGTTCGATATCTACAAGATTCTTTGATAGCGTATAAATTCCTACATCTTCCCACAACTGTTGAAAGTTGCTTATTTCGATTTTAAACGAGCATATTCCACCATTTTTATTTTTTAAATCTTCCCATATTGGAGTTATATTTTCTTTCATTAGATAAAAGTTATACGATCTATAATTTAATTTATGGAAATTATTAAATAAACGCCAAAATTTTGATACAGTGTCTATTATAGTTATTTTAGAATGACTTTCAATAGACCAATCTTTATTATCTATAGTATGCGACCATAATGTCCAATAAGTTGGCAATTGTATATCAATTAATTTATCCATATGAATATGTAGTTATCTATTTAAATGTTTATATCTTCTAATAGAACTAACCATAGCAATTAATTGAATAGAATCTTTTAATATAATATTGTTGTTATCTTCTATTTTACGTAAGTTAGACATAATATTACAAAACTCAGAATCAGTTAATATATTTTTATTATAATCATTTAATAATCTAATAAACATTTCATTAAATATATCGTTTATTGTTATGCCTGTATTTTTAATATTTAATGTATTATTAATGCATGTATTGAAATCATCATTTAATATTGAGTCGTACACATTATCAAATATTTTTTCGTTTGGATGATTAACTACTTTGTTGATATGTACATAATCTATATTTTTTTCGATTGAACTAATTGTTTGCAATGTATTTAATGCTTTACGCATATCTCCATCAGATATTTTAATTATTAAATCTAATCCGCGTTTAGTTATTGTAATATTTTCTTTTTTACAAATTTCTTTTATTTTATTTTTCATTTGATTATTATTTAACGGAACAAATCTAAAACATATAGTACGTGATTGGATAGATGGAATAATCTTTCGTATATAATTGCAAATTAAACAAAATTTTACATTGTAAGAATAATTATCCATAATTTGTCGCAAAACCGATTGGGCATCTTCAGTTATTGCGTCTGCTTCATCTAATATAATTAATTTAAATTTATCTTGACTATGTGTAGATGCAAATGTTTTGATTCGTTGTCTTACTACTTTAATTCCTCGATCATTAGATGCATTTAACTCCATTACGTTATATGGAGTAATTTCACCAAAAATTTGTTTAGCACCAGTTAAAATAGCCGACGATTTCCCAGTCCCCGACGGTCCATAAAATAATAAATGTGGAAAATCATTAGATGAAAAAAAAATTTTTAATGTTTTAATTATTAGTTCTTGTGATATTATATCGTCGAGAGTCGGGGGACGATATTTTACGATCCATGGTAAACTATCCATATAACAATAATTATACGATATCATTTAGGTTGATTATCTGTCAATTTTTAACTTCTTAAAAATTATATAAAAGTATATATATAATTTCTATAAATAATGAGATATCCGTTTGTTCAGAATTTCGTATATTTATATGTACTATATAACAGCACAATATGGGACTTTTTGCGACGTATATATTATTTTAAACCTAGAGTAACTAACGTAGTATATCGATATAATAATCAATTTAAATATGATAATGTATATAGATATTTGTATAGTTTTTTTAATATTCTATTTACTATGTCTAATTTGACAACAAACTATATTCGACATATTAGAGACAAATTTAATTTACCATGCAATGATGTAGAAGTATCTATTTCTGACAAAGATATGAAGTATAAAATTATATCAAATAACTCAAATATACAAAATGGAATAATATATGCATATCAAGTATATGCAGATCATAAACAAATGAATCAACAAATTCATATGAATCATGTAGTTTCAGTATTAATTAATGAAAAAAACTTATGGGGATTACTATTTCAATTTCGTAAAATATATAGTTTAACGCATACAATACATAACATACTTTCTATGTATGGAATACAAATCAATGATAACGATAATGTAGTTATACAATATTTAAACGAAGATGCAGATTTAGATACTAGAATTATCAAATATGAGGAATTTAAAACATATAATATTATAAATATGTAGATCTTACAAATTAGAACGTTTTATAATAATAAAAATCAAAGATTTTTATTATTGTTGAACAAGCAATTAAACAATTTATATTTAATTAGAATTGATCGATAAAAAATTGATATAATTTTAATTAATAATATAATCACATAAATTGTTTTATATAGTAGTTAATATATATCGATGGACACAAATCTTTACACATTTGGTGAAGATATAAGCAATATTGAACAAATCGATTTTTGTGTATTAGGAAACCGACAAGTTTTGCAAATGTCTGCATTAGATAAAAGATCAGTGGGTATTGAAAATCCAGAGTTATATGATAATTTAGAACCAAAAGTAGGAGGATTAATTGATATGCGTATGGGAACAAGTACAAATAGTTTAAATTGTGCTACATGCGGTTTGGACACATCACATTGTAATGGGCATTTTGGACATATTGTCCTAGCAGATAGAGTATTTCATTTAGGATATCTTGAAGCAGTAAAACGTATTTTAAGTTGTGTATGTTTAAAATGTTCAAAACTATTAATTAATAAAAACGAAGATGAATTAAAAAAAATTTTGAAGACAAACAGAGGAAAAACACGATTTGCGGAAATTAGAAATTTAGTCAAAAAAGTAAAATCTTGCAGTAAAGACAACTATGGCTGTGGAATGCCTGTTCCTAAAATAACAATTAACCCAAATAAAAAACAATCATCTTTAACAATTGGTGCTGAATACAATGTGTCAGATTCTAAGAAAAGCGAATCTACTCCCGATGCAAACTTTGAGAAAAAAAAAAGTATATCAATATTAACACCCGAAAATTGTTACGATATATTGCGTAATATAAGTGATAAAGATTGGGAATTAATGGGATTTGATCACAAGATATATCGCCCAGAAGATTTAATTATTAAAATTCTGCCAGTTCCGCCAGTTCAAATTCGTCCATCAACCAAAGCAGATTTTATATCATCTGGTGGAACTTCTGAAGATACATTAACTCATAAATTGGGTGATATTGTCAAAGCGAATAATTATATTATAAAAGATAAAGAAACTGAAACTGGTATAAAATATGCACCTGAACATCAGCATTTATTACAAGTTCATGTTGCTTCATATTTTAATAACAAATCTACTTATTTTCCTTCTTCTGAAATTAGGGGGAGACCAATTAAACCATTAGCCGATCGAATTAAAGGAAAAGAGGGACGCATACGTGGTAATTTGATGGGAAAACGAACAGATTATTCTGGCAGAACTGTTATTACACCTGATCCATCAATTGATTTAAATGAACTACGTATTCCACTTAAAATAGCAAAGAATTTAACAAAGAAAGAAACTGTAACTGTACAAAACATCAAGCGTTTGACACAATATGTGCGTAATGGACGAGATATATATCCTGGTGCAAACTTTTATTTACAGACTAGTATGTTAGATACGCATAATCGTGTTATGAAAATTGATTTGAGATATAGAAATCATGATATACAACTTAAATATGGAGATATAGTTGAACGTCATTTAATAGACGGAGATCCAGTATTGTTTAATCGTCAACCAACGCTTCATCGACCATCAATGATGTGTCATTATGTTAAAGTTTGCAAAGATAAAACAATAAATTCATTTGGTCTGAATTTAGCTATTACGAATCCGTACAATGCAGATTTTGATGGAGATGAAATGAATATGTTTGTATCGCAAGATGTACATGCTGATACAGAACTTAGAGAACTATTTGATGCAAAAAAACAAATTGTTTTACCTAGTAATAGTAAAAATACTATTGGTGTTATACAAGATGGCATATTAGGTGCATATTTACTAACACAAGATGAAACAGAAATCGATTGGCGTGTTGCAATGAATCTAATATCAGTTACTAATGTAGATAAGAAAACAGTAAATATAAAGAAAAATAAAAAAATAACTGGCAAAGAATTATATTCTTTTATTATACCAAACAATATTAATATTAAAACGTCCAAAGTAACTATAACAAACGGTATTTTAATTAAAGGTGTAATGAACAAAGAAATGTTAGGTCCAAATAGTGATATTGGATTAATACGTACAATATTGGATGAATTAGGAACAAATAGATGTAAATATTTCCTTGATAATACGCAAAAGTTAGTTAACGCTTATAATTTACATAATGGGTTTTCGATTGGAATTGGTGATATAATGATATCTAAAGATATAGATCAAAAATTAAAACTTACTTATAGTACTCGTATGTTAGAAGTTTTACATAAAATAACAGAGATGGAAAACAACTATGAAGTTACTGATGAAGTTGCTGTTGAAATATATATTCATTCGTTGTTATCTAGCTTGTTATCTACATCAGGTGATTTACTACAAAAAAATTTAAATAAATATAATGGTCTTAGCGTAATGGTTACGTCAAAAGCAAGAGGAAGTGCTGTTAATATTGCTCAAATGGGGGGATGCGTTGGACAGCAAGATCAGGATTCTGGAGATCCAAGTATTGTGCGTGTTAAAAAGAAATGTAATAATAGAGTATTTAACTATTATCATCAAAACGATGATAGTGCGGAAGCACGGGGTTTCGTGCCAGAATCATTTGTAGGAGGGTTACCGTTGGGATCATTTGTAATGCACTGTTTAGGTGGTCGTGAAGGTTTGATAGATACCGCGATCAAAACTGCTGATAGTGGTTATGAACAAAAAAAGTTAATTAAATTATTAGAAGATATGATCGTAAAATATGACTGTTTAGTTAGAACTGGAAGTAATGCAGTTATACAGTTTATGTATGCCGACAGTGGAATAAATCCGACTAAACAATTGTTACAACATATTAATTTAATCAAACTTAATAATAAAGACATTAAAGAACAATATTTATTTACTACCAACGAATTAAAAGAAGTAGGTCAATTTGACAACGACGCATATTATAAAAAACTAATAAAAATGCGAGATACTTTACGCAAAAATTTAATTAAAGCCAAATTAGATGAAACAATAATTAATCCTGATATGATAGATTCATACTTTTTACCAGTTAATTTTTCTATGATTATCAATAATATACATCCGACAGAAGGAAAACTAACTGCTAAATATGTATTGGATACAATTGATAATATACTTGATTATAAAAACACACAATTGCTACCAATTGCAACAGAAGGAAGACGAGAGCAAAGCGAATCTTATCGAGGAGGAGCGATTGCGACGACGAAACAAAACTCATTGAAAATGGAAGATGAAAGAACTATAAAATATGTATTTGAGACTGCTCTTCATAGTTATTTAGCACCTAAATTATGTATATACGAATATAAATGGAGCAAAAATGATTTTGATCGTGTAGTTTCTCGTATTATTGAAGACTTTACTAAAGCGATAATTGAACCTGGTGAAATGGTTGGTATCATAACAGCTCAATCAATCGGTGAGAGAACAACACAACTTACGCTTAACAGTTTTCATAGTGCTGGTATTGGAGCTGACAGTGCTGCTAACTTAGGTGTTGGAAGATTAAAAGAAATATTATCTTTATCTAAAACACTAAAAAAACCAATAATGACGATCTATTTAGATCACATTCACCGACAAAACAAAGAATTTGCTAAAATTGCTGCGTCGCATATTGAATATGTAACTATTGAGTCTATTAAAAAACGTATCGATATAATATATGATCCTAATGTTAAGAATGGTTTAATGACAAAAGATAAAATTTATAATGTATTCTATTCGCATTCTCAACGTGGTTGCAAAGCGGAAATTGATGGTTTACCATGGGTAGCAAGAATTGAACTAGATAGATTTAAATTAACGGAAAAGAATTTAACTTTATTAGAAATTAAAAGTAAGTTTTGTAGTATTTGGGAGAAACGTAGCCAACACTTAAAGAAAGCCCGCAAAGACGAGCGTGATGTATTAGATAAGATAACTAATATTGCCGTTTTATCTTCGTCCGAAGACGACGATCCATTATTGCTTCATGTTAGATTTGAAATGAAAGAATATGAATTCGATGTTATATTAAGCTTTGTCAATGTAATTTTGGATAGATTTATTATCAAAGGAATGCATAACATAGATAAAGTGCTTGATACTAAAGAAATCAAAACAGTAGAATATACAGATGAAGGTGATATAACAAATAAGAAAGAATATATCATTAACACATTGGGTATTAATATGGAAGCAATCCGATATTTGAATGGTATAGATTCGTATAGAACTATTTGTAACGATGTGTTAAAAATGTATAAGTTGTTTGGTATTGAATCTGCAAGATTTGTATTGTTAAAAGAAATTGGTATAATAATTAACTCATCATCTTATCACAACTTATCTGTACTCGCAGATTCAATGACACAGTCAGGAAATATTATGGCGATTAATAGGCATGGTATGATGAAAATGGATTATTCACCATTATCAAAAGCATCATTTGAAAAAACCGTTGATAATTTACTTGATGCGGCTTTTTATAATGAAACAGATAAAATGATTGGTGTATCATCACGAATTATGGTAGGTAAAGTTATCAAAGGAGGGACTGGTTTATGTTCTATTTTGTTAGATACCGATATGTTAAAGAAAGCTGATTACGGAGAACCCGAAGAAACAATGGTTGGAATTGAAGAAAATACTTTAATGAAAGATATAATTCAAAAGAAAGAAGTAAGTGGATTTGTACCGATGTGAAATAATTATTAATAATTATTTTACATTTTACGAAGCTCGATTACTGCCTCACTATTCATTTTATAATTGGTATCTGTATCAAAATCAAATCGAGTAATTGCATTATTATATAAATTATATAATTTTATCAAGTCGGGTAGAGGTTTCTTAAACAAAAATTTATATGTATATTCGTTAATTTTTGCTATTTTATAAATTTCAATTATTTCTTCATATGTTAGTTTAGCACCCATCGTAATAATTTGAGTGTTATAATCGTTTTGCAAATAAATATCATCAATTGGTATTCTAAACAAATACCATTCTAGATGTATACCCCGACTTTTTACATCGAATTTGTCAGTCGATCCTATTCCAACATCAAAATATCCTTCATAAAATCCACCAGATTCATCTATTGCGTCAACCCATAAATGGTTTAACCTATTGCGATAAAATGTATATATTAAATAATGTACGTTAAAATACAAAGGTCCGTGAGGATCTTCATGATTACGTTCTCCAGTTATTGGATCCCACATATATTTAAAACCGAAACGGTCACATATATTTACTGTTTCTAATGATATCGGACACATACTACATTTTCTCATAGTTTTATAATACTGTGTTGTGCGTTCGTTATAGTTATATTTTGGTGTTTTACATTCGATGATGTCGTCGTCTGCAATGCCTGTAAAATCGATTTCTTCCATTATGTTAATACAATATGTAAAGTATTTATAAAATGAGTTTATAAATCAATTTTTTAATTATTTATAGTGTAATAAAAAAATTGAATAAAAAAGATTTAAAAAGAAATATACTATATAGTGTATTATCCCGTTAGTTGTTATGTCAGAAGATAAGACACAAAAACCAAACACAGAAAAACCATCAAAGTTAAAAGACATTGATCCTAAACGTATTATTTTCACAGTTCCAGATAACAAAGGTGATAAAGTAAAATTTAATCAACAACAACAACAAGATATTAGATTTGTTTCATACAAACATAGTAATGGAAGGGAAGGACAACTCAAAATGAGAACCAACTGGATGAAACAAGAATCTTATACTTTTGCACCGTTAAAGAGACCTGGTAAGAGCGGAAAAGGTGTGGAAAGTGATGAGAAACGATTGTTTATGAAAGTTCGTTTATCACCAAATGATCCGAATTGTGCTGAATACGAACATGTCATGAACAAAATAGATAAACGAATTGAAGAACAGAAAACTGAAATTATTGGAAAAAATAGTTCTAAGCGAGATTATAAATATAGTAAAATTATTCGTATTCCTCAAGAGAAAGATGAAGATGAAGTAGTTGAAGAACCGAAAGAAAAAGGTGAAGATTATGTAGACTATCCTAACTTAAACTGGTCAAAAATTACATTTAAAATTAATGAAAATAAAGAAATTATAACAAAATGTTTTTTAGTGACATTTTATATGAGCGATGATGGTAAATATACTGATGAGAACGGTAATGTAGTTGACAAACCAGTTATCAAAAAACGTGAACAACTTGATGTTAAGAAAACATCGGATTTAGAACATTATCTTGGCATTGGTTCATATGTTCGTTATTCTTTTATTTTCAATAAACTATGGATTGATAAATTAAAAGGAAAGGATGAAGTACATCGTTTTGGACTAGGAATTCAATCTGATTATATTGAGTTAACGAAGAAAACTGTTGTTTTTGAATCAAAATCAAACGAAGAAGGCTGTTTAGATAGTGATGGCGAACAACCAGTTAAAGTATCAGACATAAAAAATAAGAAAGCTCAAAAGGAAGATAAGAAAAAAGAGACTAAAGAAAAATCTGAAAGTGAGGGCGATGAAAGTAGTAACGATAGTGATGGCAGCAACGTAAGTGATAATAATGATAAAACCGTAGTAAAAAAAGAAGAAAAGAAAGAAGACAAATCAGGAAATGAGAGTGATGATGATAAGAGTGAAAGCGAAAGTGAAGATGAAGTAAAACCACCACCAAAGAAAGGAAATAAAAACAAAAAAGGAAAAAAGTAAATAATATACAGTTATAAAATTGCGTTTATATGATAATGTTATATATAATTTATATTTATATAACATGGGTACAATACTACAGTTTGATAATATCGATATGAATAAAATTATATTTTCAGAGCCTGTAAAAGATGGGAAAACGATTTATATTTATTTATCATATGGCGAGGTAGATAATGCATTTATTTTTAGTTTACCGTCAATATATACCGAAGATGGATTTGATAAAACATTTAATAAACATGTATCTTTCCAAATTAACGTTCCGATAAACTGTAGAGATCAAAAATATAACGAACAAATAGTTTCTTTTTTTAATAATCTAGATGAGAAAATCATTGAGATGCTAAAAGTTAAAGCAGATTCATGGTTTGAAGACGATGAACAAGTTAAATATAAAACATTTGTTCACAACGTCGAAAACGACGGTGAAATCTATAAATATGGACTAATGAAATTTAAAGTAGTAAACTCAGATGATTTTAAAACTATAGTTTATGGAGATAAAGATAAAGTTTTAGACGATGGAGAAATTAACGCTTTTAATAAAGGATACATAAAATCAATTGTTGAACCATTAGCTATTTGGATTAAAAATGGAACTATTGGATTATACATTCGCCCTCACCAGTTCAAACTTAAGGGAAAATATAAACGCAAAATCGTTTTAGATAAATGTATGTTAGATAGTGACAGCGAAAGCAAAGAAGAAGTAATAATTGATACAGAGTTAAAATCTCCATCTTTAGAAAAACCAAATTTGGCTAATCGATTAGAAGAAATGAAATTTAGTGATAGTGATTAAAACTAATTATAAATTTATTTGTTTTATCTTACGATAGAACAAAAAAATAATTTAATCAAACTCTATTTCTAATTCTGCTGGTATTGGCATTGCTGGCTGCGTATATTTATGATCGCTATCGTCAGAGCTATCAGTTTTATCTTTCTTTTTTTGCTTAATTTGTTTATAATAGTTACACATTTCTTTAGATAAATTTTCATAATCCTTATTGATTATATCAACTAGTTTAGTTTGTAAAGCCCACATAAAAAAATTTAACTGACAAATGGATGTTTTGATAACCTTAGTTTTATCTTTCTTATCATAATTATATGTAAATTTATTTGAAAAACCATTTTTACTTCTACAAAACGGATCAAAAAATATTTTCTTATATACATCTAACATTGATTTATAACTAATATATACTGTTGTTGGTTCTCCTTCTGTATTATTGCAATTAACTACATGATGTTTAACATATTGAGTCACATACCAATCAAACAATCTAAGGGACAACTGTGATTCACCGTTTATTATATCTATTATTCGTCCAACATCTTTTTTATCTATTTTTGTGTAAAACGAATTGATTTCTTTATATAAAAATTTTTCTTTAGAATATAATTTTGATGTTTCACTCATGGCTTATATATAAAAGAAATAACACGCATTTTTTAAGTTTAAATATAATTTGTATATATATATAGAATAATGAATCCAATCTTAATATTTTTATTAGTTCTTAGTTCTATTCTTTTTGGTCCTGTAATATTGGGTATAATTTTCTGGATATATTTATTATCGATTGGCTTAATACTAATTGGTTTAGAAAGTGCAACATTTAAATTTGCGGTCATTATGACATATACAATAGGTTTAATATATTTAGCTTATAGATATATATTAAAACCTTTATTTAAAACAGCACCTATAGCAAGCTCACCAGTGCTTCCTCCTAGTTAAATATTATTATAATATAATATTCAAAAAAAAAATGAATTTTATTTATTTAAAAATTACTACTAATATATAGTATTATGCAGAACTATACACCATTATTCTATGATAAATTAAACGGCAATAATCAATATAGTAATTCAAAAACTCGCCACATTGATATACCATATATAAATAAAATGCAATTCAAAGAACTAACTGGAAACGATGCCAAAATATTATTTAAATCTTTAAACGACATTGAATACCCCGATTTTGATGAAAAGTTCGTTCGACTTAAAATATATCAACATGATAAAGAAAGTTATACTGTTATATATATTAATAACGAGCTACTTGAAGAATATGTCGAGAAAAAAAAAATACCAAACGAACAATTTTTAGCTAGAACATGCTATTTTCATATTATGTATCTTTTTAAAGAACATGCAATTACTACGGACTATTCGAGTTTAATTAATACAAATCTACAAAATGCGATCAGTTCGATTATGAAAAACACATCATACGATGACTTTGATGAAATAGAGCAACCTAAACAAATTATAGAAAAGTTATTTTCTTATCAAAAACGTTCTATTAAATGGATGATTGATAAGGAGAAAAATATTAAACAAATTAGTTATAACGAAAATTCAAAAGAAGTTATAATTGGAAATACATATTATGATTCAAGAGAAAAATTGTTTAGAAATATAAAAGATAGAGATGTGTTAACATTTTATGGAGGAGGTATAATTGACGAAGTCGGATTAGGTAAAACAGTTCAAATAACGGCATTAACTTTGCTTAATACTCCGATTTCTGTGAACTACTATTCTAATGATAAATTCCTACATAGTAAGGCGACTTTAGTTATTTGTCCAAATCATCTGTGTAAACAATGGGAACGCGAACTAAAGAAAATGATAAAGCCAGAATATAAATGTAAAGTTGAATTGCTATTAACTAAAACACACTTTGATGATTTAACATATGAAAAAATATTAATTGCGGATTATGTTATTGTATCATATCAATTCCTCGGAAACAAAGTTTATTCTGCAGAATGGCTAAAACAAATATCGAATCGAATAAATTATTTATCAAATACGCATGTTGATCATAATAAGTTAAATACGATTTTTACTACAATTCGAAATAAGATCTACGAAGATCCGCTTAATGCTATTTACAATAAACGCCCTAATTTAAGTGCTATATATTGGTATCGTGTTGTAGTTGACGAGTTTCATGAAACTACAACAAATGCAAAATATAAACATGTACAGCATTTACTTAGATATATCCAAGGAAACTATAAATGGTGTGTTACAGGTACTCCGTTTAGCAAAAACGAAAATTTAATCGATATGATTAATTTTATAACAAATTATAAATTTGAAAAGGAACTGTTACATGAAACAAACAGTAAAATTTTTATTTGTAATGATATTATCGAATATGTCAGTCATCAATGTTTTAGAAGAAATACTAAAAGGGACGTCGAAAATGAATTTAAACCACCTCCGATTAAAGAGAAAATTTTTTTGCTTACGTTTACTATGATTGAACGTATGATATATAAAGCATATCAACTAAACGAAGCGAACAATGAAGATTCTGTATTTTTACGTCAACTATGTTGTCATCCGAATATAGCTGAAGAAACAAAGGACAGTTTAGGGGAATGTAAAACATTGGAAGATATGAAACGGTCTATGGTAGATCATTATTTAGCCAAGGTTAATACTGCTCAAAGGGATATAAATAACAACGAATTAAAAATATTACGCACGAAAAAACGCATTAGAATTAAAGAAGTTAAAATTATTGCTATGAAAGAAGAAGATGAATATTACGAGGATGATGAACTTGATTTAGATAAATTTACTGATCCGTATCTTGATAAGGTTTGTTTAACTCTGAATCATTCAAAGAATGAATACATAACAGCAGATAAAAAGATAATTAAAATAAGAAAATATTTGTTAGATATGCACGAATTGTTAAATACTTATATTTACAATCGTATTAATCTACAAAAAAAATTTGATGGTGCGAACTCGTCTTATCAGTTTTTTAATAACGTTATTAACAAAATTAAAAAAATAATTACTTTTGATGAGAATGGCGAATTAATTGCAAAAGATAAAAACGATATTATTGATAGTGATAGTGATTCTGAAGATAATGATGAAAAATGTGGTATTTGTTTAGGAAGTATAGTTGAACTAAATATTGGAGTTACCAAATGTGGACATTTATTTTGTTTTAATTGTATTAAAGAGTATACATTAAAAGTATCAAAATGTCCAGCTTGTCTTGTGCATATTAACAACAACGAAGTATATCAATTATCATTTACGTTACCAAAGAAAAATGAACCAGCGACTGATGGTAAATTAACTAAGAGTCAACTTATAGATAAGATTGGCACTAAACTCGCTAATTTAATCGCATATCTTAAGAAATATCCAAAACATACTATTGTGTTTTCTCAATGGACTGATTTATTATTAAAAGTTGGTGAAGTATTAAATGAATATAATATTAAAAATGTCTTTTGTCGGGGTAATGTGTACACTCGAGATAAAGCAATTAGAGATTTTTCTGAAAATGATAACATTAAAGTAATTATGTTGTCATCTGAATCAGCAGCCGCTGGTGCGAATTTAACTAAAGCAAAAAGAATTGTTTTGTTAGATCCAGTTTATGGAGATTATCAATATCGTAAAGATACAGAATATCAAGCTATTGGTCGAGCACACCGTTTAGGACAAACTGACGAATTAGAAGTTTGTCGTTTTATTGTTAAAGATACAATAGAAGAGGATATATATAAAAAAAATAAAATTAATGATATGAAATATATTCCAGAAAACGAAGTTGAAGAGTTTGAAATTGATTAAGGAGGCTAATTATTAAATTAAGATATCTTAATTTAACAAGTTAGACATGTTGATGAATATGATAATTCAATTGCTGACATACGCATTGTATTGTTTAAATAAGGGTCTTCAACTGATAAATTTATAAAATAATTAACCGCATCATTATATAAAGGATTTTCAAAACCAGTCATTATTATTTTATATAGCTCTTTCAAATCGTGTTTATCTTCGTGATTTTCGTCATATAAAATCAACTCATTTGCATGTAATAAAAACGCGGTTTTAACAAGGAAATATGAAAATACAGACGTTTTTTGTTTAATTGTATGTGTAGTTTGAGTTTGTTTATATATGTCTTTAAATTCCTTTATATCGGATAATCTTAATATTTTAGCTACTTGAAATAACGAAAAGTTAAGTTCGGTAGTTAATATATCGTTTGGAGGAACATTGTTCATATAAGCAACAATAAAACTATGTAATATAATTGCTTCTACTTCTGTATATCCCTCATATGGTTTTATTGTCCCGTTTACATTAAATATATTTTTTAACATTTTAACCATATCAAAATGTCCTAATTTAAAATCTATATTCATATAATGTATAAGTTCGTGAACAAGAACTTTTAATAATTCTTCTTCTCTCCACAATTCTATTTGTTCACCGTAATCTCCGAACAATGTTGAACCAGAATTAATCTGTAATGCATCAAATGTATTATTTATCATTCCTTCCGTAGTTTTTCTATTTGGTGTTAAATAAACATATAAATTAACGGTTCTCTTATAATTATAAAATTGTGTAGTTGCATATACAAATTTATATATTAATTTTATGAGTTCAATTATTACCTCTGTATCGAGTTTATCTTGATATGCATAGAGTTCTAAGTTTAAGATAGGAGATATATATTTATATTGACAAAATTTTTTATCCCTTAACGTTTGTTTAATAATATCATCTATAAAAATATTACTTTCAAACTGTTCTGGAATTGCTATATTACATGTGTATTTAATATCGGTATCATTAATTTTTTCGTTTAGATATGTTTTAATTCGTTCATATCTTTTAGAGTTTATTTTTAAATTTATTTTTATATGTTGGTTTATAAATTTTGATATTTTATAAGAATTTGTTGTTATAAACATTATATTATTTACACAGGTTAAATATTTTATCTTTTTTATATTGCCACTTTCAAAAAGCTATACGAAGTAATATTTATAAAACACACGTTTTATAAATCGCATAAACAAAGTTCCTTGTCTCGATGAATGAAAATTGCTTTGTTGTTTTCATTTAGCGTAAATTATAGTTAGTAAAGATAACTATAATTTTTGTTGTCGCTATCGCTTCTTCGTAATTATTTACCTATTAGTTAAACATCATATAACTTTTTTATTTATATTTAACAAGTTAAAAATATCAATTTGACTTTACGTTTAAGACTATTATTTAAATATAACTTTAATTAATATAGTATATATGAGTAATAAGTTATTACAACAAAATATTGTGAATAATCCATTAATGCAACAGCAATTATTGCAACAATATAATCAAGCTCTACAAATGCAAAATGAAATAAACAGACTAAAAATGGAGCAACAAGCTAAAATTTTAGAGAAAAGAAAAATATTAGAAAAATTAAATCCCGATGAAATTAAAAATGCATTATTTCCACAACAAGTTATTAATAAAAAAGACGATATAGACAAAATAGTTTTATACAAGGAGAAACTTATCCCAATAAAAGATGCCGAAAAAATTATTGAAACTGAATATTTACCAGAACGAGATGAAATGTGGAAAGGAAGAACAAACGATCCATATAAAGTTATTATTAAAAATGATGATTTTAAAAAGAATATACAAAATCCAGAAGACATGATCGTTTATACGGTATCTGAGGAAGATAAAAACGAAGAAAAACTTGACAAAGAACTACATAAATTTGAAGGAGTTATAAATGAACATAACAACGAATTAAAAAGTGTTTATTCTAAAAGTAAAGAGCTAAAAAATAAGAAAGCTTTTGAATATACAATGGTTCATCAATATAGAGAAAAGTTTGATCCATCAACTCATAATAAATTAAAGAAAGATCAATTGACAGAATATAAAAAGGAACAAATTAAACAGGAAATAGGAAAACAAAAATTAGATGAAATTGTGGAAAGTTTACTATCAACAGGTATAATATCAATAAATGATTTGGAGAAACATTGAAATAATTTGATAATTATCGCTTAGATACAGTTTTAAATTACCTTCATGTTTAGTATTAAACATGAGCGATGAAACTGATAAAATCGAATATATTATGGGTATAGATCTTGGAACGACTAATAGTTGTGCAGGTATATGGAGAGATGGTAATTTTGTCATAGCTCCTGATGAATACGGAAGTCATACAATTCCTAGTATTGTATCTGTAATGCCACATTCAAGATATATTGGAATAGAAGCAAAAAATCAAATTGCTCTAAATCCTGTAAATACAATATATGAAGTAAAAAGATTAATTGGTAAACCATATAATGACGATATGGTGCAAAATGATATTAACTTGCTAACATATAATATTATCGATGTAGATAACACGATATATATAAAAACTGATTATAACGTGTTTGCACCTGAACAAATATCTGCGATGGTATTGGCTAAATTAAAAGATAATGTTAATAGACATTTTAAACAATATATCAATAAAGCCGTTATAACAGTTCCAGCGTATTTTAACGATGCACAACGCCAAGCAACAAAGAATGCTGCGGAAATTGCTGGCATTGATTGTATAAGAATCATAAATGAGCCAATCGCGTCTGCACTAGCTTTTGGTTTACATAATCGTTCAAAAATGGAAGGGGATAAAGAAACAGTTGTAGTAGTATACGATTTAGGCGGTGGAACACTTGATGTAAGTTTACTAGTTATAGCACAAGGAGTATTTCAAGTTATTGCATCTGCTGGAAATACTCATTTAGGGGGAGCTGATTTTGACGAAAAGCTCATTAAATATTGTATACAAACATTTAAAGATGTATATAAAATAACGGATTTAGATATAGATCTTATATCATTGCAAAAACTTAAAAAATCATGTGAAAAAGCAAAATGTATATTGTCTTCATACCAAAGCAGTAGAATATTCGTAAACAATTTTTACAACAATATTGATTTAAATATACCATTGACTAGGGAACAATTTGAAACAATATGTGTAGAGTTGTTTGTGATTGCGTTAGAACCAATTCACAACGTAATGGAACACAGTGGATATAATATTAAAGATGTCGATGAAATTTTATTAGTTGGAGGTGGAACAAAAATGCCATTAATTAAAAAAAATATTAAAGATTATTTCAATAAATCTCCAAACATTTCTCTTAATCCAGATGAAGTAGTTGCGATTGGTGCAAGTATACAAGGTTGGATATTAAATAATATCAATGATCCATTTGCATCATCTGTCGTATTGTTAGATGTTTTGCCTTTATCTTTAGGAATAGAAACAATGGGGGGAGAAATGAATATTATTATACAAAGAAACTCTACGATACCGATAACTAAAACAAAAGCATATACAACAGATTGCGATTTTGAAACATCTGTAACAATTAAAATTTATGAAGGAGAACGAACGTTTACTAAAGATAACCACTACGTTGGACAGTTTGATTTTGAAGATATCGAACAAGCACCGCGTGGTGTTGCACAAATAGACATAACCTTTTCGATAGATACAAACGGTATAGTAAGCGTAACCGCCCTTGACAGAAAAAATCCAAATAATGAAAAGAGAATATCTGTTTCAAGCATCAAAACTGGATTAACAAAAGAACAAATAGCCAACATGATTGCGACTGCACAAAAAATGGAAAAAATAGACGATGAAAATAAAGAAAAGAAAGAATATTATTATAATATTAAAGATATGTGTGATATTGTAATATATAATTGTAACTTAGAAAGTTGTATGATAGAAGATAGTTCCAAGCACATTATATTAAAAGAAATAAACAATATATATGACTGGATAAAAGAGAAATCTTTTGATCAACGAGAACTAAACGAGTATGCAAATTTAACGTGCAAATTAAAGAAAGATTATGGAACTTTAATATTACGTCCATCGACCAATACGATAAAAGAAACAATTACAACAAATATAGAAGTTGGAACTAGTATATACAATGAAGATGACGAAATCGTAGATTTAGACAAAATAGATGGAGACGATACAAAACAGTTAGGAATAATAACAAAGAAAGATGAACTTGTTGCATTATGTTCTAATGTATCAGATGTTATCTCTTCTATAGATGATCCAATAGTTAAAGCAATTCGAGATTATATAAATGATACAATGATATGGGTTTATGTTAAACAGAATATAAAAGAAGATGATATAGCGAAACGTATAGTATATATAAATACATTATGCAATAAGTTAGTTGACGACGGGTGTATAAAACCATCAAAGAAACAAGAACTTGAACAATTATGTTATTCAACGTTAAGTTTTATGGCGTGCACATTTAAGCACAGCGAGGAAATAAATTCATATATAACCGAAATATTAGAATGGTTAGTTGATATAGATGTTAATAATAAAACAGTTACTGATGACGAATATAACGATAAAATTAGTTATATTAATGATATAAATAGATCATTATTAACTATTTAATTTATTCTAATATTAGAATAAATTACGATATATCTAATTTATATAAAATTAGCTATCATATTTTTGGTTATTGTATATATGTATTTTTGTGATGATTCAAGCATATTATTTAGATAAACTTCTCGATCAATTAACTTCATAATATCAGAGTTTAAATTTTGTATTGCTTTCTGAAATATATTGTTATCTTCAATAATTTTGTTATATTCATTATTTAAATCCATATAAATATAAGTATATAAAAAATTGATAATTATAACCTTAAATATATAAATGTAATATTGTTTTATCACATTGGATCAATCCGAACGTGATCATCTAATAAAAGTATATGATGATACGTTTAAACTAACGAAACATAATAAAATATATGGTTCAAATAGATATTTAGGTCTAGTTGATGAAAGTTATGAATTCAAACCAGTATGTGATGCAACAAAAACATTCGTTGATAAAATGGATTCATTTGGTTGTGCACAGATGCTATTAAAACAAGGTTTAAATCCTGTTGTACTCAACATGGCAAGTGAATATAAACCTGGTGGTGGAGTCATGAAGGGATCGACTGCACAAGAAGAATGTCTATTTAGGCGTAGTGATTATTATCGTCAATACAACAAACGCCTTGTTCAACCGCATCCAGACGGAACAGTTATTGCATATAACGAACTAGTGTATACTCCAAAAGTTACAGTCATCAAAGATGAAAATTATGATCTATGCGAACCATGGACTGTCAGTTGTATTGCTTGTCCTGCGATAAGAAATCCCGTAATACACAGCACTGATAGATATAGTAAAATAGATTATCAAATTATGCAGTTCAAGATCAAGGCGATTTTGCAAACTGCATATTTTCATGAACACGATAGCGTTGTATTGGGTGCATTAGGATGTGGATCATTTCACAATCCACCAACTCGTGTTGCACTTATGTTTAAGAGTGAACTACCAGTGTGGGACAAGAAATTCAAAGAAATTCATTTCGCTATTTTAGGCGATGAAAACTATGATATATTCAAAAAAATAATCGTATAAAAATTTAATATTAAACTTTTATGGCATCCAATTTATATATTAAACTCAACACTATTCCGTTCTGCATAATCATCTATTGTTCCTCCTACAATAGGTGCATCTTTTTGAACAGATTTAGTACTTTCGATAATTGTTGTAGCGTCTGCTTTTAATTTACGTTCACTTGCGACAGATACTTGTTTATCCAATTTATCTGAATAATGCTCATCTACTGATTTAGATTTATCTGTTACGGATATTTGCTTATATTCATCGATTTTATTGAGAGCTTTATCAAATTTCTCATTATATACTTTCATATTTTTATCTAAATCAACCATTTGATTTTGTATTGATACTGATAAATTTCTAGTGCTTTCAAGAATTTTAAATGTGTCTAATAGTTTTAATTTTAATTTAGTTTGTTCGTTTATAACGTGTTGTGATATACGATATGTTATTCCTATTGAATATTTTAAAAAAGTTTTAATATATTCGTCTGAATCAGACATTTGTTTACTTGTTAACGCTAATATTTTTAATGTATGGATCAACATATCATAGATAAAATCTAATATATATTTGTCAGGTTGTTTCAACATGTTTTGTTCATAATCATATAAAGAGTTGTTTAATTTGATTAAACTTTCTACATCTTTCATTAATATACTTTCTTCTAGTGATTTTAAAATCATATGACCATCTTTCATTTTTCCGATAAAACCCTCAATTATATAATCGTAATCTTTAATATTAATAGACGGTAAAAACTCTGGATTTTGTGATACGTATTTTAATATATGTTCAATAGTAAACGTTGTAATTAATCTTTCGCCATCATAGACGTTAATATTATATTGATCTATTTTAATATTAATATCACTGAATTGTTCTTTTTGTGGATTTAATGTTGGTTGTTTATGTTCATCTTGTATTTTATCTTCTGTTTCCTCTTTAATTGGTGCTTTAAATAAACCGACTCCATATTGAATTGGTCTAATCGGTACTATTTTAGTTAAATTAATAGTTCGCAACATTATATTATTAGTATGTATATTATTTATTATCTATAATACTTATATATGGATAATTTAATAATATCATTAATATTAGTAATTGGAACAATGTATTTATATTATTTGCATCATCAACCAGAATATACTGGAGATTATAATGAAGATAATGTGTATAAAAATATATCTCCTTTAAAATTCGATATGTTCCGTATAATGACTTTACAAATGTTTCCATTGTTCATATATGGATTTTCAAGTGATGGACCATTTTATAACCCCGATGATTTCTTAAATTCTAAAATAGGCAAAATAACAGTATCTATTTTTAGTATGGTCGTCTTTTATAATATAATGCAACCCTACGTATCTAATAAACTACCATATTGGTAATCTGTAAAATAGTATTATAATATTATTTATAATACTATTAATTTATTTATTCTTTTTTTCTTTAACTACTTTCTCTTTTTTAGGCGGCTTCTCTTCCTTAACTTCTTGTGTTTCCTTAACTATTTTCCCTTTTTTCGATGGCTTCTCTTTCTTAACTTCTTGTGTTTTCTTAACTACTTTCTCTGTTTTCGGCGGCTTTTCTTTCTTAACTACTTTTTCTTTTTTCAGTGGCTTATCTTCTTTAACTACTTTTGTTTCCTTAACTACTTTCTCTTTTTTCGGTGGCTTATCTTCTGTAACTACTTTTTCGTTTTGTTTTATTTTCTTTTCATCATTATTTTTCTTTTTTGGGTTTTTAGATTTATCCATTTTTACCGTAATATTCTTAGCATATTTAACTTGTTCAACTTTTTCTTCTATTTTACCTGTTTCTTTATTAAGCTTCTTCTTTTTAACATTAATAATATTTGGTTTGTCTAAAAGTTCACGCATTCCTGTATAATAACGCTCCTTTTTCTTAAATAGCGAATTACGAGTAGATTCAATGATTGAAAATTCATGTTCAATACCATCTCCTTTTAATCCTTTTTCAATTAAATAATTAGAAATTGTCGACACTGCTTTACGAGCTGCTTGTTTTGGTTTACATCCTTTGCATTTTCCAATTTGTTCATCGTGATATTTAATTTTAAATCTACGAATAATTTTTTCTGTTACAACCCTGTCTCCATTTTTAAAACGTCCAGAAAAATATTTTTTTATTTTCTTATCATCGGCATTAGTAGCAACAACAAAGGAATACGGTTTTTTTAGTGTGTCTGCTGTAAATTTGTTTTGTTTACATATGTTTTTAAACGCCGCCTCAGATATATCTTTTAACAAGGTTCCTTTTATATTGCCAAAGTTTTCTTTTCCATGAGTAATTTCGCACTTATATTCTAAATTTTGTTTATTTTGTACATCGTTAGTTGGTTGTTTAGTGGGCTTTTTAATAGCTTTTTTAGATAAAGACATTAAGTATAATACTTTAATAATGTTTATATTGTTTAAGTCATTTTATTATAAATTATATCGAGTAATGCGTTTTTAATAAAATAAAAATTTTATTAATAAAATTTTTATTTAAGACGAATTTTACACAAATTAATTATTTTAGATGTATCATCATATAACGTATTAATTTCATTCATAATAAGTTTAAAATTAATCATTGATTGATCTTTATATATTTGACACTTCATTATCATATTATATGTATCTAAATATAATGTATTGATATCGTCCGTTAGTATATTAATATTGACAACCGCTTGCTCAAGTTCGATCCTACTTTTGTCAATTGCGATATTAACTGGAATAACATAGTTGGATAAATTATTTTGAATATTATATATTTTATCGACTGTTGAATTATCTATCAAAATAGAATATATATCTTTTATTTTATCATATGTTTTAGTAATCGTAACTTCGGAAACTCCAAGGGATTTAATTATTTGTTTTTTGTTCATATTAATTTTATTAGCATAAATAACTAATAAAATACTGCTTGCTGCAATCGATTCTGGATTGTGTGATGATGCTATATTTAATTTGTGCACATTATTAGCAATTTGTTTAGCCTGTTCTATATATATTTTTTTTAATTTAATCATATTACAAAATCGTATAATATAATGTTCTGGGGGGCTTGGTTCATAGTTATATTGGGATTTTGATAAATATTTTCTAAACAATCGACATCCTTTAGTTAAATCTTTTGGATGAATATTAAACAAAGTAGATATTTCTTTTTTACTTTTAATTTTAGCGTTTAATTTACATGCAAAATATATACATGCCGCAATAATACTAGTTCTATTAACTCCTCGTATAATAACCCGTTTGCCATTTGTTTTTTTATGTTTATCTATTTTATTGTATAAATGTTTTGCATCATCTTCTATACATTTTAATATATGTCCTTTCTCACATTTGTCTTCGATTATTTTTAATACATAATATAGGCTTCTCTCCTGATACGGCATTTTAGTCCATGTATGTATTCGATTAATACTATTTTTATAGTTTCCCCGTAACATAGTTCCACATGATGATTGTGGTAAAAAATCGTTAATCGCGGCAGTTCCCACTGCGTCTAAATTGCCCTCCTCGTTTGCTTTATGTTCTGTATCAAATTCTAATATTTGTTTTATAACATTTCCACATACAATACATGTTAAAGTTCCTTCTGAAATATTAGTAACTAAATTATTATTGTTTATACATGAATAACATTCGATTTTTTGTTGTTCAACTGTTACATTATTTTGTTCATCTAACTTAATCAAATTTAATAATGTTTGCAAACTAGTTTTCATATAAACGCCAAATAGCCATATCTATATATAGACTTAAAGATTTAAGTTTAAATATATCAATTTTTATAAATATAAAAATTGTATTTATTATGGTTTATAAATAGAACTAATTGTATAATTTATGATTAGCTTTGATCATTATAAATATAGGAGTTGGGAAAAAAAATTTAAAGATTATAAAGTCGATATACGAAGGTTAAAAATTAAGAATAGTTGGAAATGGATATTAGAACATGAAGATATTGATGAGATTAATAAAATGTTATCGTTTGCTCTAAAGAAAACCGACGGAGAAGTTCGAATATTTCCATATCCCAAATTGTTGTTTTTTGCGTTTAATATTTGTTCATTTGATAAAGTAAAAGTTGTTATTTTAGGACAAGATCCGTATCAAGACGATGAAATATATAATAACACAGTTTATCCGCAAACTATGGGATTATCATTTTCTGTGCCTTTAGGATGCAATATACCATCGTCTTTAGCTAATATTTTCAAAAACATGATTGAATACGGACATTTAAAATCCAAGCCAAAACACGGAAATTTAGAAGACTGGGCAAAGCAAGGCTGTCTTATGTTTAACTCAGGACTAACAGTACAAAAAAAAAATCCAGGAAAAACGCATTTAGAAAAATGGACATCTATTACAGATGATATAATTAAACGTATATCTGACGAAAAAGAGTTCGTTATCTTCGTATTATGGGGGAGACCTTCATATAATAAACATAAACTAATAGATAAAACAAAACATAAAATAATTGCGTCATCGCATCCTTCTGGCTTATCATATGCAACTACTACAAGTTTTGGTAAAGCGTTTAAAGACACTGATCATTTCGGTTTAATAAACCAATATTTGAAAGAGAAGAACCTATCACAAATTGATTGGACAATCAATTAAAAATATAAACTATATAAAACAACATAATTTAATTAATATAGTGATTATATGGTATATAAAAAAGATGATAAATTATCTTCTTTAGGATTATGGAGAGATTTATATAATATACTTAATATAAATGAAATTATTAAACTTTAATATGAACATTAAATAAAAATTGATATTTTTATTTTTAAGAAATAAATACTTAAAGAATTTTTTACTTAAATAGTATATAGACATGTACACTTGCGAATTATGTGGAAAAGAATATAAGCAAAAAAATGATTGGTTGCGACATTGTAAAAAAAAGAATGCATGTATTAAACCAGAAGTAGTAAAAGAATTAAAAGATGTTATCGTAAGTAATAGTACTGATATTTACGCATTTTTTAAAAGTTGTTTGGATGTGTTTTATAGAGACGGAATTGTTGGTCAAGATGCCTTAAAAAATTTAACATATTTTTTATTTTTAAAAACAGCAAAACGCCATTATAAAACTCATATCGATATTTATAATAAAAAATGTTATAATTTTGGAAATAGTCAAAAAGATAAATATGCAATGTATTTAATAGATAATAAATTAATAGAACTTGAAAATATGCAAAAATCAAAGGATGATGATATATTTCAACATTATCAAATTAT
>Ga0209542_10000981_pt1 | contig 68150 bp, 73 predicted proteins | sample RifCSPhighO2_01_FD_184028 | JGI IMG/M metagenome (GOLD analysis project Ga0209542, IMG submission 184028) | Soil microbial communities from Rifle, Colorado - Rifle CSP2_plank highO2_0.1 (SPAdes) (version 2) | ecosystem: Environmental > Terrestrial > Deep subsurface > Rock core/Sediment ...
TCGGTGTTGCACTTTGGACAATTAGCCATAAAAGTAATTAGTTAAGCTGACAAAAAAAGAACACCGACCTTTGTACGCACACCATACCATATGCAATGCAAAAAAGCAAGTCTATACAATAAAAACCATAATGTGTCAATACCAAAAAACAAAGCAAGGACAACAAAAACAACCTGTTAATAAAGAGTTAATTTTATGTAAATAAACTGTGTCGGGGTGCCGAGAATCGAACTCGGTCTACCTGCTCCCAAAGCAGGCGTACTACCGGTATACTACACCCCGCTAATCCCACTCTCCCAAACCTCCCAAACTTAGTTTGGGTAGATTACAAGCCAATATCCTCGGTAATTCTAATCGTAGCTTTTTTGGCCTCAAAATCAAGAAAAACAGCCGCGACATCAACCTGCCACTCGGTTTCATCATCAACATTTTTTTCTATCAAATATGTCTGTATCGCGCGCGAAAGCCGTTTTAATTTCCACGGATGCACATTTTCTTCCGGATCATAATTCTCCAAACTGTTCCACATGAAACTTTCCAATTCTTTCGTTTTAACTTCAACAAAATGAATAACCCCGTCTTTTTTAGCCACCATATCTATTTCGCCCCATTTTTTAAGATAATTTCTATCTAGAATATCATACCCTTGTTTCACAAGATGTTTCACACAAAAATCTTCCCCCGTATTCCCCAACTTTCTCTTTTCAGAAATCATTTTCCAGTTTTCCCAAACTTAGTTTAGGTGCGTCATAAAATGTTTAACGTGAAACTTCTTCAAGATCACCGTCTTTATACTGTTCAACAAAAAGTTTATACTCATCATTATTATTAAATTGAGACAAAACAATGTCTGTTTTTAATAAACGGCCCCACCTGTTTTTTATTGCATAATCCTGATAACTCGACCAAGGATATAAATACTCTTTGCCGGACCATTCTTTTGTATCCTTTGGATTAAGATGAACATAGCACGAAACGCTAAGCAAATACTCGTTATCTTGTAAGTGTTTGGAGTTAAAGTTTCTCTCAAACAGGTGGCCGCGCCGATCGTGTTTAATATTGTAATATTTTGCATAGCTGACTTGAGATTTGTGCATAAATCTGGAGATATTTCCTTCTTCTCTTTCGCCTAAAACCAGGTGTGCGTGAGTAGGATTGCAACAAAAACCAACAATATCTACCATTTCTTCCCCCACGTCGACATCGCCATCCCTTATATCCCAAACTAAGTTTAGGTAGTTTGAGCCTTCTATTCTTGGAACCGACTTGGTTCCGTTGGCAGCAAAAAGGGTAGTGATGAATCTTTCATAATCCTCTGTGTTATTGAATAAATTTCTGCCCTCAATAGCATGAATATAAACATGATAAAATTCTCCTTTAATAAATTGGTGATTTCTCATAAATGTTTCATATGAAACAAAGTAATTATACTACCCAAACTAAGTTTGGGTCAAATTGAAGACATAAAACAGTTATAATGGACATAAAAATGAGTCATGTTGTCTGTCCAATAGCGCATATGTCCGTTACAGCCGTCCCCAAACTAAGTTTGAGTAGTAATAAAAACAGGTTTGTAAAACGTGAAACTGGCCAGAAACCACAAAATCAATAAGATAATTATACACAAGCTTGTTTTGGTTTATCTGTGTATAATAAAATTATTGAGCGCTAAAAAGCTTAGGTTTATTGAGTTTTTGATTATCGGAGTACTCTTGGGAATAATAGAGGACTTAATTGCTATTTTCTTCGCAACTGACGCTAAAATAGATTTGGGGGTCATTTGGGTCGCTTTTATTGTCGCCCTGCCTTTCGCCGTGTTTAGCGAACTGGTAGTTGACCATCCCAGGTTTTGGGAGTTATTTTTTAAGAAGAAAACGGCGGACTAATAATAAAAACAATGGAGGAGATTCGGGAAAATAATAACAACGAAACAATGAGCCAGAAGAAAAATGTTCCGGCTTTGATGATTGTGGCTGTTATTGCGGTTGCCGGTGTAGCGTTGTATTACTTTTTCCTGTATCAGCCCAAAGAGTCTCAGTACCAAACCTTTAGTTTTGTTTCCGGAGATGTTGTTGGAAAGGACGACGCTTTAAGAACAATAACCATAGCTTCGGCCGAGGACCAGCTTATACCGCCCGGAATAAGAAAAACATTTTATATAGCCGACGAAGCCATTATTCAGAGGATAATACAGCCGGAGACCGAAAACCAAAGCCGGGCCGCGATGTTTAAAAAGGCCGATTTCGATAATATTCAAATAGGAGACGGCGTTGTTATACAAGGAGAGTTTACAACGGACACGACCGTTCAGGAAAAAATGGCCACTGCCGTCAGTATATTGCCGGAAAAACCGGCAATAATTTACGGGGAGCAGGTCGTTGGAGACGTGCCGGATATTTTTAAGGCTACGTTCAGCGGGGTTGTGACCGAAAAGGACGGCGACTATATAATCGTGAGCGCAAACGACGCGATCACGAGAACCGGACAAAACTACGCGCCGGAAGGAAAATATCTCCCCAAGGGAGCGTTGCGCAAAGTCCTTATTACCGGCAAAACCAAGATCACCAAGATCGCATCCTCCGAAAAAGCCGCCCCTGAAGACATCAGCGTGGGCGCCCAGGTCGTTGTGGGCAGTAAAGATTTCGTAAACATTATCGAAAATACTTCTTTTGAGGCCGCAAGCATCGCTATTGTAGAGATAAATTAAACAAGAACATGAAAAAAATCTACCTTATACTTATACCTCTAGCACTTGCGGCCGCTTTCGGGATGGCCCAGGCACAAACTTCCGTCTCGATTCCCGCCATAACAACCACAATCCAGCCGCTTTACAGTGGTCCAGGAACGGCCACCATTGACCTTCGCTCTTACCCGGAAGTGATCATCCCCGCAAGCACTCGGTTGAGTTACTATTCTTACTCGTTGTATGAGGATGGCGGCAATCTGGCCGCCGCGGGCTTTGGAAGTCCTCCTTTCTTCAACATGAACTTCGCGGGAACTCTGCTCAACAGCAGATGCGGGGACGATGGCGGGACGCCCTATTGGTGCTTCATATCCATCAACGGCGTCAGCTATCAAAATAAAATCCTGACAATAAACTACCAATGGAGGCACACCAAAGGCGGTGGAGTTGACGATAGATTTGCAAGCGGAATGAAACTTCAATTCACGTTCCCGGGCGGCAACTACCAGCAAGTCGTTCAACCGCCCACCCTTACCTTCACTGCCGACAACACGAATATTCCATATGGCGGCGCAACCACGCTTCGCTGGTCGTCGGCCAACACCGTTTCGCCTTGCGTCGCCTCCGGAGACTGGTCGGGGACTAAACCCATAGCCGGCGCAGAAAACACCGGAACGCTGACTTCAAATAAAAACTACATACTGACTTGTCTTGCGCAAGATGGAACAAGCGCCCCCGCAATAAAAACCGTAAACATAAATGTTGCGCCTCCTGTCCCGCCGTCTGTTTCATTATCTGCAAGTCGCACTGACATCCGATTGGGCGAATCTTCAACTCTTTCTTGGGATGTAACCGGAACCAATGTCTCCTGTTCGGCTTCCGGCGCTTGGTCTGGCGGAAAATCAACAACCGGCTCGCAAAGCGTAACGCCTCCGAGCGTTGGCAACCACACTTATACACTAGGTTGTTCCGGCCCCGGCGGAAATGACTCTAAGTCCAGAACCATAACCGTTTCCGACCCGTTGCCCTCGGCCGACATTAAGGCCAGCGGCTCCGACGGGCCGATTAGTATTGGCTATTACCAATCGGAAACCATTTCCTGGACATCTGTCTATGCGCCCCAACTCGGTTCGCAATTTCCTCAATACAGCGGTTCGTGTTCCGTTTCCAAAGACGGAACATTGTTCGCTCCAGGAACATCAGGCAATCAATCAACCGGCCCGCTTCAATCCTCGCAAACATATTCAATTTCCTGCACGGGCGCGCTCGGCTCGGCCTCGGATTCGGTAAGGGTCAATGTCGCCGCTCCAACGCTGTCGGTCGCGCTTTCGGCAAACCCGCTACCGCCTCCGGGAACAGCCTCAAGTTACACCACCACACTTACGGCAAACACGAGCGGAACGGCGATTGGGAAAATAAATTATTCCTTGTGGTGGAGCTGTCCGAACCCGACAGACCACGTTAACGTTGCCGAAAACGATAACCGCTGCGGCCCACTGCCTTCTTCGGCATCAACGCCCTCAGGAACCTGCAGTGAAAACTCAAACGGGGTTAAATGCGAGGCGGTAAATTCGCCCTCGCTTTCGCGTCCGCATACTTTCACCTGCTCTGCCGGCGGCGGAACATGCAATTTCAGGCCAAAAGTAATAACGGAGCGCGACAGCTTGTCGGCAACAAATGCCATAGGCACTCCTCTTTTAACAATTCTTGAACCCCCTCGATATTTCACCCTCTCAAAAAGCGGAAATCTTGAGGCCGGAGTTTCGGTAAATCCGCTTGCGGAGTCAAACAAAATCCAGATAACCGTAAACCCGCTCAATCTCTTTGATGCCAACGTTGGTCTTTCAGTCGAACCCGCCGGCATGCCAGCAGGCGGAACGGCTTATTTCGGAACAAGCGGAGCGTCAACGGCAAATCTTTCAGCGCCTTACCCCAAAACAGTTGATTTCTGGGTGACTATACCAAGGACAACCGCGACTGGCGGATACACGATAAGAATCCGAGGGACCGGCGGAGGAGTTTCGGACACAGTAAATATTCCGCTCAATGTAATCGAGCGCCTCCCGGAATTCAGGGAGATATAAAATTTAATTTTGGACCTAGGCAGAATCGAACTGCCGTCTCCACAATGCGAATGTGGCGTCGTACCACTAGACCATAGGCCCAAACAAAATAACTCTATCAAAGTTGGGACATTTTTAAAAGACGTGTCATAATATAAACATGAAAAACAAATATATTTTATGGATTCTGATAGCGGTGATAATCGCCGGCATAGGTTATTGGTACTGGTACGAGAACGTGCGGATAATCAAAATCAGCCGAGGAACGCCCAGAGGAACTGTAACCGAAATGAAATATATAATAATGAAACATTTCGGCCTGGACAAAAAACACGGTTTGGATATTGATTTTCCGGTGTTTGATCCGGGAGAGCTGGAAAGGAGGTTTTTCAGCGGAGAAACCGGGGGTCTTGGAGGAATGTCGCCTCTGGTGGCATCCAAAGCAAATCTTGAAGATAAAAAGGTTAGAATTCTTTCGGCTGAGCTTCAAATGAACTACTATATTGCGGTAAGAAACGATTCAAACATACGAACGCTTGAAGACTTAAAAGGAAAAAGGGTGGGGGTGTTGCCAAAAGCCACGGCCGCCTACAGCTCGCTTGCCCTCATCCTGCTGCACGTCGGGATAAATCCGGACACCGACTTGAGTCTTACCTTCGGCCCGATACCGGAAATGGTTAAACTGGTGCGAGAAGGACGGGCTGACGCGGCAATGGTTTCGTATCCGACGGCGGCCTCGCTTTTTGCAAGCGGGGAGTTTAGATTTGTGGCCGATCTTGAAAAAATTTGGGAAGAAAGCCACAACACGAGCCATCCGTTCGTGGTAATGGTCGCTTTTGAAGACTGGCTTCGCGTCAAAGAAAATAGGAGAACAGTCAAAAGATTCGTAGAGGCCAGCAACGAAACAGCACAGCTTATAAAAGATACGCCGGAACTCCTAACCGACGAGTCAATCCCGGGCATCAAAGAGTTTCTGGAAAAAAACGGCCTTAATTCCGAGGAAACCAAAAAACTGCTGCGCGAAAACGCTCCGGAGTTTATTTATTCGGAATGGGGAGAAAAAGAGGTTGAAGCGGTGGGAGTACTTTTGTCCCACGCTAAAGAGGAGAGCCTTCTGCCGGCCGACGCCCCAGATGACATAATAATCGGGCCGAGCGAACTATAGAGCGCGCCGGCCAATCACCATAAACCATCTGTTCCATTTATTCCATCTGGCAATAAAATCTTTTTCTTTTATCTCAAAATTTTTTCCTGACAAGGGATCGTTTAAAACAACACAACCGCGGCCAACTCCAGCAAGAACCGAGTAATGGTCTTCTTCCGAAGACGGCTCAACAAAAATGACTATTGCTATATTGCCGGTGTTTAAAAATTTTTTAACTTCGTCCAAATTTTTTCCAAAAAATCCCCTGGCCGAAAGGCCGAACCCTCTTGCTGTCTTTATCATGTCCCGCCTTAAGGTTCCCCGCTTTTCGTTTGTTTTAAGGAGCCCGGCGAGTTTTTTCTGGCTTACTTTTTTACCGAAAAATTCCAGAGCCATTTTCAAAGCGGCCGGTCCGCAAAAATAATCCGTTTCCTGGCGATAATAGGGTATTTTTAATTTTTTCATGTCGGGATGCTGGGAATCGAACCCAGTCTTTGCCTCCCTCGGAACCACGGACTTCCGCAGGAAGTCCGGAAATTTTTATTGTCGTTTTACGAATCCTGTCGGGATGCTGGGAATCGAACCCAGTCTTTGCGCACCCGAAGCGCACGTACTGCCGGTATACTACATCCCGACAGGATTCACAAAAACTTGTTTTAAAAATTTCCCCGAAGCGCACGTACTGCCGATATACTGCATCCCGCTTGCCCCGCCATGGCGGGGAAAATTACTTCACATAATATTTCTTTTTTATCTTTCCAACCTCTTCCTCCTCAAATCCGACTTTCTTTTTTTTAGCATCTTCACGCATTTTAGACAACTCGGAGTCCGACACCGCGCATAATTCCTTGGCTTTTCCGGAAAGATAATCCTTATCGTTAAGTTTCGGATCGTCAAGCACATCCTCGAGCAAAACATCCAGAACCGCGCCGACTTTAGGCCCGGCCGGAATTTCGCAAATTTTCATCACCTCGTCACCGTTGAGTTTTAGCATACGCACCGAAATAGGGTCGCGTTGGAGCTTTTCAACCATGAACCGAAAATGGCGAAGCTTGTAGGGTTCGGCCTTGGGTACGCCCGAACCGATACGCTCTGCTATGCGCACGTTTATCAGGTCGTTCATGTCATCGGGCCCGACTTTGGCCAAAAGACGCCTGACCGAGGAATCGGTCACCTCGCCGACGTTGTAATAAAACATATGATAGCGCACGAGCTTGACCACTTTCTCGATCGTTTTTTTAGAAAAACGCAATCTGGACAAAATCTGGGCGGCCATTTTCGCGCCGACCATCTGGTGGTTGTAAAAAGTTGAATCTGGGCCATCGCCTTCCTTGGTTCTAGGCTTGGCCACATCGTGAAGGAGGGATGCGATTCTCAGTTCCAAAGACCAGCCTTCTTTGGCTGCGTAATCCATGGTGCGCACGTTATGTTCCCAGACGGTATAAATGTGGTGCTTGTTTTGTCCCACCATCCAGCCCTCTTCAACTTCCGGCATAACGTATTTTAAAATACCGAGTTCACGCATTAACTCAAAACCCAAAGATGGCCGGCTTGTTTCAAAAATCTTTATGAGCTCGTCTCTGACCCTTTCTTTTGAGACAAATTCCAGAAGGCCCTTTTTGGCCTCAAGCGCGTCTCGTGTTTTGTCTTCAATCGAAAAACCAAGCTCCGCCGCGAATCTCACCGCCCGCATTATTCGCAAAGCATCTTCTTCAAACCTTTCTTTCGGATTGCCAACCGCGCGGATAATTTTATTTTTCAGGTCTTTTTCACCATCAAAAAGATCAACGACCCCCAACTTGGACGTTTCACGTCCAAGTTGGAGCGCAAGAGCGTTTGTCGTGAAATCGCGTCGTTTCAAATCGTCCTCAAGTTTGTCGGCGAATTTCACGGAGTCGGGATGTCGTTTGTCGGAATATTTTTCCTCAACGCGGTATGGTGTTATTTCAACAACGGCCAAAGTCGGATCTTCGGAGGCGGTCTTTACTCCAACTGTTCCGAAATCGTTTTCATAAAAACTGTCCGGAAATATTTTTTGAACCTCTTCCGGCTTCGCGTTCGTCGTTATGTCCCAGTCCTTCGGCTTAACTCCGCGCAACAGGTCCCGCACGCACCCGCCGACAAGATACACCTCGTATCCGGCATTCGCCAGTTCGTCATAAACCTCTTTAATTTCCTTCGGGATTTTCATTGATAAATCGAATGGTCGCCAACTGAGTGGAACCAAATAATATTTTCGGACGCAAACTCAAAAATAATCCTATATTTATAATCAACCGAAAACGACCAATATCTATTCATTCTTCCTGAAAGTTTGTGCGTTCGCAATCTTTTATCAAAAAGATTTTTTCTAAAAATCAGCGTTCTGTTCTCGGCAGCATCCTGAACCTTTACGGGTAATTGTTCATATTCTCGAACAAATTTGCTCGAGTAAAAAATCTTCATGACTACCGAAGGTCTTTCAGAGAACGCAAAATTTTACCCTTTCCCATAGCCAACTCATTATGCGACTCCTCAAGCTCGCGAACCAGCCTGTCTTCCTCGACTTTTTCACGGATAAGTTCTCGAAAATATTCGCTTTTGGAAGAATAGTGGCCCTTTTTAACCCTTTTTTCCACCTCCTGATTCAACTCTTTGGACAACGATATGTTGATTATGTTTCTCATATAAAGCCATTATAATCTGTAATAATTTATATTACAACTACAAGAACCTGACAATTATTTGAAAATAGAATATAATTACGACTATTAAGATATAATAAATTAATATGCTTCAGGAACTTCAAGATTTTGGTTTGTCAGAAAAAGAGGCAAGAGTCTATCTTGCGGCTTTGGAATTGGGGCGTGCGACAGCGGACGAACTGGCCAAACAAGCCAAAGTGAACCGCTCAACAACCTATGTCCAGATTGAAACATTAAAACAAAAGGGACTTATGAGCTCATACGACGAGGACAAAAAAACGTATTTCGCGCCGGAATCTCCCGAATATTTAAAACGGCTTTTTGAAAAACAGGCCGGCGATCTGGAATCAAAACAAAAAGAACTCGAGAAACTTCTGCCTAATCTCACAAAAATGTTTGAGACCGCGGGCGAACGCCCCCGCGTTCGCTTTTTTGAAGGAAAAGAGGGGCTGATTACGATGCGAGGGGAGTTTTTGAAAACCGACTCCAAAAAAATAGAAGCGATTTATTCTTTTGATGCAATTGAGGGTGTATTTTCAAAAAAAGAACGCGAAGAGTATTTAAAAGAGCGGGCTAAAAAGAAAATTTCGGTAAGAGCCATATACACGCGTGCGAGCGGAGAGCGTTTAGAACCGCCGGAGCTAACCGAGTATAAATTTGTGCCGGAAAAAATATTCCCGATAGACGCAGACATTGTAATTTACGAAAATAAAATTGCCATAATGGGCCTAAAAGAAAAATTGATGGGCGTAATTATAGAAAACAACGACATGGCCAATAGCCTGCGTTCAATTTTTAATCTGGCATGGGAGGCGACAGAAAAGTATAAATAAAAAATAAGGGCCGCGCATTCGCACGACCCCAGAAGAATCAACAAAGACTTGCTCACTGATTTTATTGCTTCTTACTTAATAACCGCCGTCGCCGCCTATATTCACTCGGCGTCCCTCCGATTGGCTGTGGAGGGCCGCTTTTCTTGCTTTTTATCTGCTCTATATGTCTCTCTTTGGCTTCTAAAGTGGGTTCTTATTTGACCCGCTTCTTTTGCCACAGAGCAGCCCTCCGATTGAACCATGCGGCCGACCCCATGCCGACCGCTTCATACTTCTGGTTGCATTATAGCAAATAGTTGACACTTTGTCAAGTGAAATTGACAATATTATAAAATTGCTCTCGTTGGCCGACTTTGACAATTTTTATCTAGTCTTAAAAATGGCTTAAATAAGCCGTTTTTTAACATTTCTGACATGAAAATAAACAAAACTTGTCAAGGGGGCTTGACAAATGAACTCATTGGGTGTATAATGCGTTTAGTAACATTGATAGACAGGGGTATACGCATGGGGAATCACAAGCTGGGCATCTTTAATGGGTCTTGACCATAAAACTCTTGAAAGGTGCTCCGGTGTTAGTTTGCGAAGGGAAAAGGCTTCAAATTAGAAAATTCGGCCTGATGTACCGATGCGAACTAAAAGCGGCGTGGGGCCGTACTGGGGAATTAAGTTTCCCCGCCCCGCTTCAGTCCCGCTAGACATTTTTTGTATTACAAGTAAGTAGCGGGGCTGAATCGGAGTTGGGAAGTTCCTTCATTTAATAAAAAAGGGGGTGTCATGCACAACAGAGTCGGTGGTGTGTTTGCTGGCGCGCTTTTCGCCTTATGCGGACTCGGGATCGTGGGCGCGATCCAGCTTGCGGTCCAAAAGGCATCTGAAACCGGCCAGATCATTCACAATTACGGCCCGCTGACGGTGATATTTTACGTCGGCATCCTGGCAATCGTGTTCGGCGTCGGTCTGATTTGGCGCAGTTCGCGTCAGTAAGGCCGAAGCAAAGCAACGTTGGACAACCGAAATTTGGTTGTCCTCCTACCAAAGCCAACTTTGGTTAGAACTCGGTTCTGACCAACAGTGGTTAGAACCGAGTTCTAACCACTGTAAAGAAGCTGGTTTTGGCGGGGGTTCATTTCAAAAACAAAAAACGGGGCGTTCGCGCAAAACATTCGCGCGGGCGCCCTGTTTTTTATTTTTTGATTTTTTAGTATAATCAAAAACATGAATCCGGAAAATAAAAAAATAACATATTTTTATGGAAACGGGTGCCCTTTTTGCGAGGCGATTGCACCTGCGGTTGAAAAGCCGGCTTCCGAGGGCGTTGAGTTTGAAAAATTGGAGGTGTGGGAAGGCACTAAGCACGAAAAAACATACAACGAAACCAATCAGGCGCGTATGGACTCTCTCAAGCGCCATTACGACGCCAACTGCTCGGGCTATATGATCGTGCCGAGTTTTTACGACGCAAAGCAAGACCGCCTCATCTGCAACCCGGGCTCCTACGAAAACCTCAAAGAGTGGGTTTTTTCGGTTCTTAACTTATAAAAGATTTTAATATTTTGAAAAAATAAATTTTCATCCCCGGAGGGATTCGCCTACAAGTAAAATTGTCTTCGTGCGTCCCCGGAGGGATTCGAACCCCCAACAACTGCTTCGAAGGCAGTCGTGATATCCATTTCACCACGGGGACTTGTAATAACCCTATAAATTATAAGTCGTATCGGATTTTCGCTCAATCGCGAGAATTCTCGGCTCTTTTTTGTCCTCCAAACTAAAAATAACGCGGATTCTGCCTTTTCGCAGACGAAAAATATTTTTAAGACCCTTAAGTTTTTTCAGGTCGAGTCCCTTAAAATTTTTAACTATAATTTTTCGCAGCAAGAATTCAATTCTCCTTATTTCTTTTTGAGAAAATTTTTTGAGCTCCCTTTCAAAATTTTTCATTATTTACAAAGAGCCGATTCTTTTTAAAAGCTGTTTCGCGGAAATTCCGTCTTTGTAAAAATCGGTGAAATTAACGACGGTTTCCCACGCCCCATCATCCTCGTCGGGCGGCGTTATTTTAAATACCGGCTTAGAACGCTTAACTACAATAAAGGATTTCCCCTTTTCCACCTCCGATATGTAAACATCCGCGTTTTTCCTAAGCTCTTTTAATCCGATGAGTTTATTCATATAAACAAAGTTTATCTTAAGATAAACTTTTGTCAAGTATTGAAAATTATCATAAAATCTGGCTAAATTAAAGCGGGTTTTGGTTTCTTTTAAATAAGGAGTAAGAGCGTGGCCAATTTCATCATCTTCGGCGCGGGACGGCAGGGTTTTGCTTTGGGATATTTTCTCGCCAAACACTACGGCGCGAATCAAATCGCTTTCGTTGACATAGATAAAAAAAGGGCGGCGAAAACAGCCATTGAACTCAAAAAACTTCTCGGTCCTGAATGCAAAACCGCCTTCTTAAACGCCGTGGTGGAAGATTGCGACAACAAGGCAGTAAAACTTGTTTCTCGTTTTAACGTTTTAATAAGCGCTCTTCCTCACAGATTCAACTTGGAATTGACGAAACTCGCCATTAAAGCCGGAACAAATTACTGCGACTACGGTTTTGACGAAGGCGTCGTCGCGCGTCAGCTGGAACTAGACGAATCGGCGAAAGAAAAAAATGTTACGGTAATACCAAACTGCGGAGTTGAGCCGGGACTTTCGGACATTGTGGCCGTCGGTGGCGCCAAAAAGTGGCAGGCAAACGGCGTTGAAATTTACGTCGGCGGAATCGCATCAAAACCAAAAACGGCATTCCGATACGCGAAACTTTTCGCGGGAGTTTTCGACGAATATGTCGGCAAAACCGTTGTTCTTGAAGACGGCGAAATAAAAGAAGTTGAAGCGCTCGGCGGTTATTCTTTGATTGAGTCGGGCGACTGTGAGGAAGACTACGAGGCTTTTTATACAAGAATGCCTTTCGGCCCGACAGCAAAAGCATTGCAAAACGCCGGAGTCAAAAACGCGTTCTCAAAAACCCTTCGTCCGAAAGGCCACCATCAAGTGCTCATGGCCTTAAAAGAGCTCGGCCTTCTTTCGGAGAAACCCCTGTGGGTCGGAGTAAATAGAATTATTCCGCTTGAAATTACCGAGCGACTTTTTGACCAAAATATGCCCGAGGCCGAAAAAGATTATATGATTTTCAGAGTCGTTTTCAAAAAAGACTGGAAAAAAATACAGCAGATTGAAACAACAATCTACTGCAACCGCGAAACTGGACTCTCGGCAATGCAGATTGCGACGTCAAGCGTTGTCGCGGCCATAGCCCAAAAACTTTCGCGAAAAAAATTTCCGGCGGGAGTTTATTTGCCTCACGAAGTTGCGGATTTTGAAGACATCCTTGGTGAATTGATAAAGATGAAAATCGCGCCTATAATGACGCTTGAACCGTTCCTGGAAAATAAGGAGGGCGAGGGATGAAAATGTTTCTGGACACCTGCAACGTGGAAGCGGTAAGAAACGCGGCCGATACCGGCCTTATTTCGGGAGTTACAACCAATCCGACTTTGGCCAAAAAGGCGAATCGGCCGGATTACCGAAAAATGATTTCCGAAATGTGCGATATAAGCGGCCTTGAAAGCGTAAGCGCTCAAGCAAGGGAAGACCAGAACGCCGACGGAATGTTCAGAGAAGGAATTGAACTTGATGCGATTTTCCCTGGTAAAATAGCGGTAAAACTTCCAATGAATCCGCACGGCCTGACAGCAGCGAAACTTCTTCGCAGAAAGAAGGAGATACACACGAACATAACTCTTACGTTTACTCCAAATCAGGCATTGCTCGCGATGGAAGCGAAAGTGACCTTCATCAGCTATTTCATGGGCAGGCAGGAAGACAAGATTCGTGAAAAACATGGCGAGGACCCCAAGGCCCCGTCGGAAGCCGAATCTTACGCCATATCTGAAATAAGACGCGATCTTGAGAGAATGGTGTCTTACAAAGAACGGTACGGTTCTGAATCTAAAATTCTCGCGGCAAGCGTGCGGGACTTCACGCACGTCACACTCGCAGCCGATTGCGGAGTAGATGTGATTTCAATGCCTCCGGAAGTTTTCTGGGATATTTTTTCGGACCCTCTCGGCCTTACCGAGGACGGAATTAAAAGATTCCTAAAAGACAGGGAACCTTTAACTTCATAGCAACAAAATGTGCACTTCAGAAGTGCACATTTTTATTTTCTTTTTTTCGCATGAAATGCCTTATGGATATCTTTTAACTGGCGGTTGGTTATGTGGGTGTAAATTTGAGTGGTTGAAATGTTTGCGTGCCCAAGCATCATTTGAACCGAACGCAAATCCGCTCCGCCCGAAAGAAGGTCGGTGGCAAAGCAATGACGCAAGGTGTGAGGTGTAACTTTTTTGGAAATTCCGGCCTTAATCGCGTAATGTTTTATGGTGCGTTCAACCGAACGAGGCGTCAGGCGCGCGTTTTCGTCCAGATTATCTTTTTTTCCGGGCTTGAAGTTGACAAAAAGAGCTTCGTGGACATCGGCGCGTTTGCCAAGCCAATTTTCAACAGCGATTTTCGCGCCATCGGACAAAAACACAACCCGCATTTTTTCTCCTTTCCCGCGAATTGAAAACTCGCCCTTTTTTAAATTGACGGAGTCGCGGTTAAGCGAACAAAGCTCGGAGACGCGGAGCCCTGTTGAAAACAAAAGTTCCAGAATCGCTTTATCACGCAAAGTTTTGGGTTCTTTGCTGGCGGGAGCAGAAAGCAGTCGCTCCAAATCATCTTCTGAAATCAGGTCAATTTCCCGCTCGCCCGTTTTGGCCAGCTCTATTTTTTCGGCAGCCAAAGACGGGATTTCTTTACGCGCCAGATATTTCAAAAATCCGCGAAGCGCAATCAGGTGATAATTTTGCGTTTTCTTCTTGAGGTTTTTGCGATTAAGCCACATCCGAAAATCGCGCACCACATCGTCGGTGATGTCCACGGGCGTAGCAATTTTTGAAAAATTAAAAAAAACAGAGAGATACCGGCCGTAATTTTCAACCGTCTTCAAACTCCGCCCCTTCTCAATTTCCAGATATTCCAAATATTGCCTTAAAAAATCGTTTTTGTCCGACTGCGCCATGGTTATATTTTACGACATTGAAATGAGGCTTAAAAGGGGCCGACATTGCATAAAATCCAGATATGTGCTAGGATTTAACCAATGTTGGCAACTAAAACCAAGCAGAAAGTAATAGAAAAGTACAAGCTCCACGAGAAAGACACGGGTTCTTCCGAGGTTCAGATCGCGCTTATTACCGAGGAAATCAAGCGCCTGACCACGCATTTGAAAGACCACCCCAAAGACACCCATTCAAGGCGCGGGCTTTTGAAAATGGTTTCAAAAAGAAAGGCTCTTTTGAAATATCTTTCCGACGAAGACGAAAAGCGCTACTCCAGCATTATCAAAAAAATAGGACTAAAGAAGTAATAAAACATGACCGTAATAAAACACCGCGAACAAAGAGTCGCCGTTTTAATCGACGTTCAAAACATGTACCATTCGGCGCGCAATCTCTACGGAAAGCGCGTCAACTTCAAGGAAGTTTTAAAAACGGCGGTCGCCGGAAGAAAACTCGTCCGGGCCATAGGATACGTTATAAAAACGGAGTCCGGGGAAGAATCGGCATTTTTTGAGGCTTTGGCAAAAATAGGAATAGAGCCGAAATTCAAGGATTTGCAAATTTTTGCCGGAGGAATGAAAAAAGCCGACTGGGATGTCGGGCTGACGATTGACGCCGTACGTCTCGGACATAGCGTTGATGCCCTGGTTCTGATTACCGGAGACGGCGATTTTGTCCCTCTTGTTGAATACCTTAAAGGCATGCACGGCACGCAAGTTGAAGTCATGGCTTTCGGCCGTTCGGCTTCGGGAAAATTGAAAGACGAGGCCGACGAGTTTATTGACTTGGGAGAATCGGCCAAGTTTTTGTTGGAACTCCCAAAGAAAAACATAAAATAAATATGCAAATAAAAAAATATTCGACCGAAATAGCCGGACGCAAACTTGAAGTCGAGTTTTCCGATTTAGCCCTGCACGCGAGCGGATCGGTTTTGGTCAGATACGGTAAAACCGCCATTTTTGCGGCAGCCACCATGTCTAAAGAAGCCAGAACCGGAATAGATTATTTTCCGCTCTCCGTGAATTACGAAGAAAAGTTTTACGCCGCGGGGCAAATTCTGGGCTCGCGCTTTATGAAAAGGGAGGGCAAGCCGTCCGACGAAGCGGTGCTCACCGGACGCTTAATCGACCGGACGCTTCGTCCGCTTTTTTCAAACAAATTGAGAAACGAAGTACAAATCGTAATAATGCCTCTTTCGATTGACGGAGAAAATGACCCGGATGTTCCGTCGATAATCGCGGCCTCACTCGCTCTCGCCACATCCGACATTCCATGGGCGGGACCGGTAAGTCCTTTAAGACTGGGATTTGACGGCAAAAAGGTTATTTTCAATCCAACAAACGCCGAACGCGAAAACTCCCCGCTTGACCTTGTTGCCTGCGCCAAAGAAGGAAAAATAAACATGATTGAAGCCGGAGCCAAAGAGGTCGCCGAAGAAGACATAATGTCGGCGCTCAAAGAGGCTGTCCCCGAATTTGAAAAAATAGAAAAGTTCCAAAAAGAAATAATATCAAAAGAGGGCAAAGAAAAGCTGGAAATAAAATTACCCGAGGAGCCGGAGAAACTTGCGGAGGCTTTTAATAAAAACATTAAAGGGCGCCTTGAAGACTATATTTATATTTCTGAAAAGGCTGTGAGAAACACGAGGCTGGGCGAGCTGAAAAAAGAATGGACCGACTGGGCGGAAGAAAACCTTGGCGAAGACTCATTGCTTTTTGCCGACGATATTTACGAGGAAGCCATTAACGATATTGTCCACAAAAACATTATTGAACACGAAAAAAGGCCTGATACCCGCAAACTCAACGAGCTGAGAGACATATTCGCCAAAGCTGGCGTACTTGACCGTGTTCACGGTTCCGGAATTTTTTATCGCGGGGAAACTCATATTTTGTCTGTCGCCACTCTCGGCGCGCCCGGAGACGTTCAACTTATCGAGGGGATGGAAATCCAGACCAAAAAAAGGTTCATGCACCACTACAACTTTCCTCCTTTTTCCACCGGAGAAACGGGCAGAATGGGCTCTCCCGGAAGACGGGAAATCGGGCACGGGGCGCTGGCCGAGCGCGCGCTTGAAGCCGTAATTCCGCCCAAAGAAATTTTTCCTTACACCATACGCCTCGTATCCGAAGCCATGTCTTCAAACGGCTCAACTTCAATGGGATCGGTCTGCGCTTCAACCTTGGCGCTGATGGACGCGGGCGTTCCGATAAAAGAGCCGGTGGCGGGCATCGCGATGGGCCTCATGATGGAAAACGATAAAAAATATAAAGTTTTAACCGACATTCAGGGCCCCGAAGACCACCATGGCGACATGGACTTTAAGGCCGCGGGAACAAAAAACGGAATAAGCGCGATACAGATGGACGTAAAAGTGGGGGGTGTTACTTTGGAAATTTTAAGCGAAACCCTGCGCGACGCAAAAGCGGCCAGAATTAAAATAATGGAAGTAATGCTCAAAGAAATCGCGAAACCCAGAGCGGAGGTTTCGCCAAGCGCCCCCAAGATCATAATAATGACCATAAATCCTGATAAAATAAGAGATGTGGTCGGTCCCGGAGGAAAAACGATTAACAAGATCATCGACGAAACCGGGGCGGAAATAGACATCGAGCAGACCGGGGAGATTTTCATAACCGGCAGGAACCGGGAATCCGCAGAAAAGGCGGCCGAGGCAGTAAAAAATCTGACCCATGAGTACGCGGTCGGCGAGGAATTCACGGGAAAAGTAAGCCGCATATTTGAATTCGGAGCAATGGTTGAAATGGGCACGAAGCAGGAAGGCCTGGTGCACATTTCCGAACTTGCGCCTTACCGGGTAGGCAAAGTCCGCGATGTCGTAAACATAGGCGACGAGGTGCCGGTGAAAATAATAAGCATAGACGAGCTGGGCAGAGTAAACCTTTCGATAAAACAGTCAAGCCAATACCGAGAAAAAAAATAAAAAATGAGTCCCGAGAATCAGAATGTTCCGGAAAAAACCGAACCAAAAAAGTCCGGCATAAGGACCATGGTTTCGGACGTTCAGGAGTACGCGAGCGGTAAGAAGTTTTCCTTGGGCGAACTCGTGGCAAACAAAGGAAGAAGGACAGAGGATGAGGACGAATCGGTAATCGAAAAAATAAAACCCTGGGCTTACGTTATATCCGCGGTTTTAATTCTGATTCTTGCGGGCTTCGGGGCTTTTTGGATCAAACAAGCCTTCGAACCATCCGACAAAGCGGTAATAACTGCCCCCGCTCCGCTCGTAACGGCCGGAAAAGAATACCTGCTGGAGCTCAAAAGTTCCGGAGACAAAGAAGCCCTGTTTAAAGAATGGCAAAAACTCGCGGACAGCCAGCTGCTCCCCAGAGAATTTCTTTACATTAAAACGCTCGACCAAGAACAAAATAAATACCTGGATTGGCTGGAAATGCTGGCTGTTTTGGAATCATTCCCTCCTCCGTTGCTTTCGGACAGCTTCGGTCAAAGAAGCACTGTCGGATTCATGGATACATCCCGCGGAAACGAAGCAATTTTTATAATCGAGGTTAAATCCTACTCGCAGGCTTTTGCCGGACTTCTGCGGTGGGAAGAAAAGATGGCCGACGATCTGAAAGACTTGCTTATACCGGGACTTTCTTACGATCGGGGGGAGGAGGTCTTCACCGACTTGGTCGTGGCCAACAACGACGCAAGATTCCTCCGAAACAGGCTTGGTGAATTCATTCTTGGATATTCAATATTCAACAGGAGGTTTTTAATAATCGCCCAATCGCCCCAAGCGATAGAAGCCGCAATAAGGCAGATGTCGGCGCTTCCACCGAGGTGAAATCGGCGTTAAGCCGTGCTATAATTTTTAAATGGCTTTGGATTTAAATCATTTCAGAAGAAGATTGGACGAAGAGCGCCTTAGGGTTGAAGGCGAACTTAAAACTATCGCCAAAATATCGCCGGATAACCCCAAGGACTGGCAATCGGTGCCTCCCGAGACCGACATACAGCCGGGGGAAATAAGCGAGATGGCTGACCGTTTTGAAGAAATGGGCAACCGCGCCGCCCGCGAGATTGAACTTGAAACTCGCCTCAATGAAATAAACGCGGCGATTACCCGTATTGAAAAAAGAACCTACGGCCACTGCTCCGTTGACCAAGTTCCCATACCGGAAGCGCGTCTTGAGGCCAACCCAGCGGCCGAAACCTGCATAGAACACGCCACTGGTTAGAACTCGGTTCTAACCATTTTATTACCCAAACCCTGCCTGCCGGTAGGTAGGTAAGTTTGGGTAGGGAAGCTAAAAAACGTTGAAAATAAAGGGGTTTTAGTGCTCGCTATTGACAAGGGGGTATATTTTTGCTATAATTAGGAGAGTAAAGCTGGAAACGACGAAGTACACTAAAACACAGCCCAAAAACGCAAAGGGGGGAAGGACATGCGAGAAATGTTTCGTTGCACCTGACTTTCGCGACGCTCGTGGCCTCCAGTCTCGTCGGTCTGACCTACCGCCTGATGGTGGAAAGCCCGAAGTACGGGCCGGAAGCCGCGGCGCCCGTCGGCATGATTCTCGTGGTCGTCGTAGTTCTGGCCGTCATGTCCAGCCTCGTGACCCTGAAGCTGTTCATCACGGAGCGTGTCCGAACGTAACGCCGCAACAGAAACAGAACCGCCGCCCAGTCCTTCGGGACCGGGCGGGTTTTTTTATTTATAAAAATAAGTTAGGATTTATCCTATTATGTCAGTCAAACTGCACGCGGCGGAAGTTTTGGGTCTTTCCGGAGAAATAATTGATGTTGAGGTTGACTACTCAAAAGGCCTTCGCTCTTTTACCATTGTGGGTCTTGCCGACAAAGCCGTAGATGAAGCCAAAGAAAGAATATCTTACGCGATAAAAAACATAGGACTCAAGCCCCCGCATAAACAAAATCAAAAAGTCATAGTGTCTTTAGCGCCCGCCGACCTCAAAAAAGAAGGGTCGGCTTTTGATCTGGCCATCGCTCTGGGCTACATAATGGCATCTAAACAAGCCGAATTCGACACAAAAGAAAAAATATTTCTTGGAGAACTCGCTCTAGACGGAACACTAAGGCCGGTAAAAGGAACTCTGGCTCTTGCCAGAAAAGCCGTGTCTGCCGGTTTTAAAGAAATTTACGTGCCTAAGGGCAACGGGGAAGAGGCGGCAATAATCGGAGATATTGCCGTCCGCGAAGCTGAAAGTCTGAACCACGTGCTTAGCCACCTTAGAAACGAGTCTTTAATCGACCCTCTGCCTAAAACAGAAATAAATTACGGCGCCGCGACAACGGACCATGATCTTTCGGACATACGAGGACAAGAAAATGCCAAAAGGGCTTTGATGATCGCGGCGGCCGGAGGCCACAACATTTTGATGTCCGGCCCTCCCGGAACAGGAAAAACGCTTCTTGCCAGAGCCCTGCCGTCGATACTGCCGCCACTTTCACACGAAGAAGCTCTTGAAGTTACCACGATTCACAGCGTCGCGGGAACAATAGACGGACCCTTTGCCAAAATCAGGCCGTTTCGTTCTCCCCACCACACATCTTCGTACGTCGCCATTGTAGGAGGAGGAGTCTGGCCGAGGCCGGGGGAAATAACGCTGGCGCATCGCGGAGTTTTGTTCGCCGACGAGTTTCCGGAATTTGAACGAAGAGTCATCGAGGCCCTGCGCCAGCCGCTTGAAGACGGGGTCATAACCGTGGCCCGCGCCAAAGGAACCGTGAAATTCCCAGCCAAGTTCATGCTTGTTGCGGCAATGAACCCTTGCCCGTGCGGAAATCTCGGCTCAAAAAACAAAATGTGTCTTTGCTCTCCCTCATCCCTTTTTCGCTATCAAAGAAAGGTTTCGGGTCCGATAGCGGATCGAATCGACCTTTGGATGGAGGTGTCCAACATCGACCACGAAGAATTGTCTCAAAAAAATACCGCGCCCGAGTCAGCCGAAATACGCCTTAAAGTCATTGACGCCAGAAACAGGCAAATCGCCAGATTCAAAAATCTAGGCATAATTTCAAACAGCGAAATCGGCGTTCGCGACATTGAAACGCTCGCTCCGCTGTCGTCGGAAGCAAGAAACTCTCTGAATCTCGCGGCAAAACATATGGACCTTTCGCCCAGAGCCTATCATCGGGTGATAAAAATAAGCCGGACAATTGCCGACCTGGAAAACGAGAACGAAATAAAACAAGGCCACATTCTTGAGGCCCTGCAGTATAGACCAAAGAATAATTTTTGAATGTTTAAATAAACGGATTGGCGGCACCTCTGACTTCAAAGTGGACATGGCATCCGGTCGCGTTGCCGGTTGCCCCTTCGTAGCCGATTACCTGTCCTTGAACCACGTTCCAGCCTTGTTGTACTATCGCCGAACTTAAATGCGAATAAAGAGTCTGGGTTCCGTTGGTATGGCTTATAACAACGTAAAGCCCGTAACCCCCGTTCCAGCCGTAAGACCTTGATACAATAACTCTGCCCGAAGCCGAAGCCATTACCGGCGCCCCGCAGTAGCTGGCAAGATCAACCCCGTTATAGCCGTGGAGTCCTTGTGTTTTCCTGCCTCCCGATATCGGACGCAGATAATAACTGGAGTAACTCGGTCCGCCTCCTCCGCGGTACGGGTTCGTGGAATAAATCCCGCTTGAAACCAAGTATGATTCGCCGTTAGGGATAACTATGGTCTGCCCCACGGCAAGAGTTCCGTTCGCGGGCAGATCGTTAAAACTTATTATTTCATCCGCATCGCCCTTAAACTGCTTGGCGACGGATTGAATCGTATCTCCTTTTTTAACTTCATATTGGACTCCGGAGATCGGAAGAATGACCAGGGTCTGCCCGGGAGTTATCAGGTCGTTTCTTTTGAGATCGTTCGCCCACACGATAGTGTTTACCGAAACCCCGAACATTTTGGCAATGCTTGAAAGATTGTCCTTCTCGCGGACAACATAAATCGAAATCTGATCCCGTTTTCGCGATTCAACCTCTGCGTCAGCCAGGCTCCCTAAAGGACCGGAAACCGCAAGCAGAGCGCTGTTCTGGACTATGGTTATATCACCGCCGCCGATACCCGCCAAAGGATTGACGTTGTTCGGCGCCTCCAGAAGAGGCATGGTCTGCGGGTTGAAAACCGATGCCTCCTGCGTCTTGGCCTCCGCCGAGAACATGTTTTTTAGGATATCAAAAAAACCGGCCTCTGCTTCGTTAAAAAGTATAAAAAATAGGCCAAAAATGGCCACAAAAGTCAACAGCCCAAACCGTCCTGAAGGGGTCAAAAAAGTGGTTTTAAAGCCTTGTCTGCCCGATCTCGGCAAAGGGTCAAAGCGATGTTTGGAGTCTAAAATAGGCTTAAATTAAAGGAAAAACGGTCAAGTCGGCCTTTAACAACAAAACCGGTAACATTTACCGGAGTATTCTCATCATAGCTCTTCCGAGACAGAAAATCAATCCGGACAAAACAACTTATCCACAGCCCAAAAAGATGCTAAACTCTGGGCAGTGGAAAAAAACGAGGCACTAGAAGGGTTGAATCCGGCGCAAATGGAGGCCGTTTTGCATAAAAACGGCCCGCTTTTAATCGTGGCAGGCGCCGGATCCGGAAAAACCCGGGTCCTGACCCACCGCGTGGCCCAACTGGTTTATGGCGGAGTAAGGCCGGAAAGCATCCTTGCGATAACTTTCACCAACAAGGCCGCAAACGAAATGAAAAACCGCGTATCGCGACTGCTCCCGACTTCCGGCCCGCAACCCCAAACATCCGCCCCGTGGATCGGCACGTTCCACTCGCTCGGGGCATGGATTTTAAGGCACGAGGGGAAACCCGCGGGATTAAGCAAAAATTTCTCCATAGCCGACGAGGAAGACAGCCTGTCGCTTATAAAGGAATCTATAAAAGAGGCCGGAGCCGACCCAAAGCAGTTCCAGCCGTTCAGAATAAGAAAGGCCATCTCCAGAAAAAAATGCGAACTCGAAAGCGCCGATGGATTTTCGGCCGAGGCCCGGGATCCGTTCTCAAAAACGCTCGCCCTTATCTGGCGCATCTACGAAGGCAAGTTAAAATCGTCGGACTCCGCGGACTTTGACGATCTGCTTGTAAAAACCGCCGGTCTTTTTTCGTCTCATTCCGAAATTTTGGAAAAATACCAGAGTCTTTGGAAATATATTTTAATTGACGAGTTTCAGGATACCGACCATGTCCAATATAAAATCGCAAGCGCCCTTGCCGCCAAACACTCTAATATCTGCGTCGTAGGCGACGTGGACCAGTCCATTTACTCTTTCCGCGGAGCCGACTTTAGAAATATTTTGAACTTTGAAATAGGATGGCCCGAAGCCAAAATAATAACTCTCGAAGAAAATTACCGCTCAACCCCGCAGATTTTAAGCGCGGCAAACGCCGTCATAGCCAAAAACAAACTCCGTAAGCCAAAAAATCTTTTTACCAAAACCGGCGACGGGGAGAAGATCGCAATATACGCAGCCGAAAGTGGAGAAGACGAGGCCGATTTTATAGCCGCCCGTACAAAAAGCGCGCTCGATGCCGGAATAAAACCGGAGAATATTGCCGTTTTATTCAGAACAAACGCGCAATCAAGAATCCTCGAAGAAAAATTCCTGGCCTACGGAGTTCCTTACTACGTCGTCGGCGTCAAGTTCTATGCCCGCAAGGAAGTCAAAGATGTTCTGGCTTATATCCGGGCAAGCCTGAACCCATCCGACCTGATCAGTAAAAAAAGGATAATAAATTCGCCCACGCGAGGAATAGGCAAGACACTTTTGGTAAAATATCTGGCCGGAGCGGAGTTAAAACCGGCGGAACGGGATAAAATATCCGACTTCGAAAAATTGCTCCTGGGGATACGCTCTTCGGCCGAAAGACTGCCGGCGTCGCGTGCGGTCATGTCGGTCATCAAAAAAAGCGGATACCCGGAAATTTTCGACCCCGAAACAGAAGAAGGCGCAATGCGCCTTGCGAATATTAAAGAATTGGTCAGCCTTTCGGTCAAATTTGACGGGTTAAATCCGCCGGAGGGAATTATAAAAATGCTCGAGGAGGCAAGCCTTATGTCGGAGCAGGACTCCGTTAGCGAAAACAAAAAAGGTGTTCCCTTGACAACGGTACACGCGGCCAAGGGACTGGAATTCGATCATGTGTTCATCGCCGGACTCGAAGACGGCCTGTTTCCGCACACAACAGTCGGCGGCGGAGACGAAAAGTTAAGGCTTGAGGAAGAGAGAAGGCTCTTCTACGTAGCGCTGACCCGGGCGCGCAAGAAAATATATTTGTCGCTCGCCTTTTTCCGCACCATATTCGGCGAGCGCCAGGTTAATATGCCTTCAAGATTTTTGGAGGACATACCGGCCGAAATCTTGGAACAGGCGGATAACGGAAAAACGATAGAACTTTCTTAGCGCGCCATGGCCAAACTCGGACAAAATTTTCTGATATCGAAACGCATCGCGCAAAAAATGGCGGATTTGGCCGAAACAGGCCCAAAAGATATTGTTCTGGAAATAGGTCCCGGCAGGGGAATTTTAACCGAAGAGCTTTTGAAAACGGGCGCGAGGGTCGTCGCCGTCGAAAAAGACCCTAAACTTTTTGATTTTTTAAACAAAAAGTTTGAAACTTTCGTGCTCTCGAGCCGTTTGACCCTCGTTCGTGCCGACATCCGCGATTTTTTCCGTGGCAAGAATGACAAGAGCCGTGCTCTGACCATTTCTGACAAGAGCACGGCTCTTGTCACTTTGACCGTAGACAAGGTGGTGGCCAATATTCCTTACTATCTTACCGGCCAGATCTTGCGCCTCCTCCTGTCTGAAACCAAGTTTGGGATAAAAATGGTGGTTTTAATGTTGCAAAAAGAGGTGGCCAAAAGAATCGTGGCCGATCAGAGTCGGGTTCTAACCATTTCTGACAAGAGCACGGCTCTTGTCGAAAAAAAAGAGAAAAAGAGTGTTTTGTCCATTTCCGTACAGGCATACGCTGATCCAAAAATTGCTTTTTTGGTCAAAAAAGGCAATTTTTGGCCTCAACCAAAGGTTGATTCGGCGGTTGTGGTGTTCAAAAGACGCGAAAAAGACTTCTTTCGCCAGCATAAAATCAGCCAAGAAGGGTTTTTTGACATAGTTAAGGCCGGTTTTTCACACCCCCGCAAACTCCTCAAAAACAATCTGAAGGGCCTACTCGACATCGGATGTCGAGTAAAATGCGGGGTGAAAGAGAATGCGCGAGCGGAAGATTTGTCGCTCGAAAATTGGGCTTGTTTGGCAAAAAATATCCCAAAACTATAAGCTGGTCCCGATCATTATGACCGTGTATTGGGTCGGATATGTTTTTTTTCCGGCAACACAAACACCGCCGGCGCTGGCAAGGCCCAAAGCCCATTTACCTGGCCTGTTTGGAGGACCATAAAGGTAGGTAACCGCGAAGTAAGGATAAAAATAAAGGCCCGGGCTTGGAGGACCGAGGATGAATGTAAAACCTCCGGCACAGAACCTGTCTATTTTGAGGACCTGTCCTCCGAACGGCCCGCCAACCAGAGCGGCCGAAACCAAGTTCTTGTTGCCAAGAACTGAAAACGGCGCAAAAACCATGAAAATGACCACAAAAACAGATATCAAAACCTTCTTCATGTTTTAATTATAGCAAATGATCGTTGCACAGTGGTAATTATCCACACCCCAAAACAACGAAAAATCAATATAAAAAGTAAATGCTATAATTATTGTAAGGCGCACTGCCTGCAATTTTGGCATTTTTAAAAAACAAAAGAATAGTTTTCGCAGCAATTCTTGCTCTGGCGATAGCCGCAAGTTCTTTTTGGATTTTCAGAAAACCCGAAAATGAAAAAGTCGCGCTCGAGGCAAACACCGTCACGGTCTTGGACAAAAAACCAGCCGGAGAGACTCCGGATTCCGACTCGGACGGCCTAAAAGACTGGGAAGAACGGCTTTGGGGCACGGACCCGAATAATCAAGACACCGATAACGACGGAACAACAGACGGAGAAGAAATAAAACTGGGCCGGGATCCGCTCAATCCAGGACCGGACGATTATGTAAGTCCGTCCGTCACCAGCAACGACAACGGTGTGTCGCCGGAAGAGCTAAACCTCACCCAAAAAACAACGCGCGATCTTTTTGTCTCCTACATACAACAAAGACAGGCGGGGCTTGACCCGTCATCAGCCTCCGAAGGAATAGTAAACTCAGTTTTAAATAACGCCGGCGCTCCCGAGTTTAAAAACAATTTTTCCCAAAAAGACATAAAAACAGTCGACAATGCTTCACTGACAGAAAATAAATTCTATATCAACGAACTTGCGAGAATTAGCGGCGAGGGCGGAGAAAAAATAAAAGAAAACGAACTAAACTCCTTGGAGAGGGCGATAAATCTTGCCAACTCCTCGGACAGTTTTGAAAAATTCGGCGAATTTGCGGGCAACGCCGCGGTTTACAAAAAAATGACCGCGGATATTTTAAAAATGTCCGTACCGCGAAATTACGCCTTGTCCCATCTTCGGTATTTGAACGCGCTCAACAACCTATCCGAAATAAACCTGGCCTTCTCAACATTCATGTCCGACCCCATATCCGGCCTCTCTGCGGTCAGACAATACCTGGACGAAGCCGATAACATAAAAAATTCTCTTATCGTTTTGAGTGTGTCTATATACGCCGATCGTTTGGTTTTCGGACCTGAAGAATACGGATTCGCGTTTCTTAACCTAATAAACCAACTACAATGAGGACCAGACCGGACATAAAATTTTCAAAGATTATCGCCGTCGTTCTTATCTGCGTCTTTGCGTTGACTGTTTTTCCTCTTCACAAAACAAACGCCCAGCTTGCAGGACTAGGACTTTCCGTCCCAACACTGGACATCGGCCTCAACCCTAAAGAATTTTCGCTTGATGCGATAACCAACGCCATCGGAGTCGCTTTGATACGGACAATGTCCGACAACATCCAGAGCTGGGTGCGAAACGGTTTTGACGGCAAGCCGCTGTTTGTCACCGACTGGGAAAATTTTTTGCAGAAAGCCGGAAATGAAGCCTTCGGTATTTTCGTAGACGACCTGATCGCCAAGGGCGCGCCTGATATCTGCGGTCCGTTCAGGGAGGATGTGGTGCTTGGGCTGGTGTCAACATCAAGGCCTCGGGCCAGATGCACGCTTGATCTCGTGGTCGCCAATGTCAATTCTATTTACAATAATTTTGAAACTTACGGCTGGGCCGGTTTTGCATCAATATCCACGGCCAACGTCGCCAATAACGCCTTCGGTTCCTTTCTTCTGAACCTAGACAGAGTTTCGCTTGAGGTAGCGAAAAAAACAACCGGACTCCAAAATGAAGCCCTTGCTTCGCGCGGATTTTTGAGCTGGAAAGAATGCGCGAATTACAACGAGGACGCCGAATGCGATACATGGCGAACCGTAACTCCGGGAAGTTATGTCGCAAACCAACTTGACCTTCCTCAGCAGTATTCGGCAATCAAAACCGCGGTCAGCGACGAGTTTAATGAACTGGTTTCGGTCGTTGCGCAAGAACTTATAAGAAACGCGGTAAGCGGTTCGAGACCCGGCGGGTTTTACAGAAGCCAGGCCCAGCCTCCACCTGATTACTCGAGCGTCATAGAAAGCCAGAGGGCATATTTATCGTCGGTGTTAAGAGGCGACCTAATCGCTCCCGAAACTCAATATGTCGAGGCAAAACAACTGTCGGCAAATGCCCTGCTTCATTCAATATCCGTTCTGCAGGAACTGGAAAAGGCGCAAGGTGTGTCACGAAGCTCCGAAATAACCCAGAACCGCGACGCCTTCGACAGAATCCGGACCGAGTTTAACCTCGCCGATATAAAGCTCGCACGATTTGAAAATATTTTAAGGGACGTCGGGCGCATGACGACTATCGCGGAAGTAAACAACCTCGCCCAGTTGGTGGTTGGCATCCAAAGGGACACGCGGTCCCAGACGGAAATACTTGATGCCCAAGCTCAAAACGCATCTTTGCAAACCAGCCTCGACGCGCTCATCTCGGAACTGCAAACTTCCGGCCCATCACGCCAATTTCTGACGCTTTCTGCGTTTCCGACTTTTATAACCTCCGGCAGATCATCGATTCTTTCATGGTCAAGTCTGAACGTAACGAGCTGTACCGCTTTGGGCACCGGCTGGAGCGGCTCAAGACCCGTCTCGAACGACCAAAAGGTTTTTCCGATAACAACCTCGAGTTACCGGCTCGAGTGCCCAGGCATATCGGGAACACTGACCGCCAGCACCACAATAACCGTTTCACCTTAAAATGACTGTGTTAAATTACAAAAAAATAATAATATTGGTTCTGGTTTTGGCCGCTCTGACAGCGGTATCGGTGCTCAAAACATTCGCCCAAGACGTGGAGGGCCTGCCCCCCGAGGAAGAAGCCGCGCTGATTGAAGAGGCGACAAACTCAAACACAACGCCGGCCGCAAACGCGTCTTCTCCCGCAAAAATAGACCTTTCGAGTGTTCTGAGTGGAGCAACATGCGACATAGCCAAAGAACCAATAACCGGACTTTGTATAGGAAAACTAGTCGCATGGCCGATTTTTTATATCCTTGCTTTCGTGTCTGCAATGTTCATGGTTTTTGGAATGCTTTTCGACCAAGTGGCCGGTCTGACCCTGGACCCAACAACCTACAACGTGGGAGCTATATACCAGGGATGGGAAATGGTCCGCGACACGGCAAATCTGTTTTTCATATTTATTCTTCTCACAATCGCCATAGCCACGATTTTACAGATTGAAACGTACGGCGCAAAAAAACTTCTTCCAAAACTGATAACCGCGGCAATTTTAATAAACTTTTCGTTTTTGATAACGCAGTATGTCGTTTATTCGGCAAATTCTATGGTCAAATTTTTCTATCCCGGAGGGGAAAAACTGTCGGTCATGTTTCTTGCCGGAGCAAATCCAAATGTGATGTTTTCCGGTTTTTCGCCTGACTATAAAAATATAGAAACGGTTGACCAACAATATAAAAATGTCCTGGACAAATACGGGATTGGGACGGAAGAAGACGAATTTTTGGTCGAAAGCGAGGAAACGAATCGGGCACAAAAAGAGCTTGTCAGCGCGGCCAACGACCGGAAAAACAAAGAGCTCGCCACGACATTGAGCCAGGTCATAATAGCAATGCTCGGAACAATCGTGTTCATACTTGTGGCCATGTTCGCTCTGGCGTTCGCGGGTCTGGCCCTCTTAATACGCGTCGTGATTTTATGGTTTTTGATGATTCTTTCACCCATCGCGTTTTTGTTCTGGGTCGTTCCGGGACTTGATTCGCACGCCAAACAATGGTGGAGCGAGCTTTTCAAACAAGCGTTTTTCGCTCCCGCGTTTTTCTTTCTTTTCGGAGTAACGGTTTCAATGATAAGATACGGACAAGCCAAAAACTTGTTTCAGGCGGACGCAGGCGCTGCGTCAAACCTTCTCGGATCGGCCTTCATAACCAACTTCCCTTTGATCGGCTACTACACACTTTTAATAATAATGCTTCTCACAAGCGTGCTTCTGGCAAAAAAAATTGGCGGAGTTGCGGCCCAATGGGCTGATATAGGAGCAAAGGCCGCGAGAGGATATGCTTGGGACCGGGTTAAACGCTACACCGGAAGAGCTGTTGCCAGAACATCTGAGGGCCTCTCAACCGAAGAAAACCGCGGAAAGATTGTCAGGAGTCTTTCAAATATACCTCTTGTCGGCGGGATGATGGGAGGAGCGGCGATCCGCGCGCTCGAAAGAGGAAAGAAACTCGGCGGGCTTGACGAAATAAGAAAGGGACAACTTGAATCAGCGAAGCTCCTTTCGCCGGTTGACCAGGCGACCTACGCCGCCGGCCTTACGACGGTGGCCAGAGGCAACCTATTAAACAGCATGTCCGAGGCAGAAATAGCCCAGATGCTTACGTCAGCCAATGTCTCCCCGGAAAACAAAAACTCTATTGAATCTGGACTTACGCGCCTCGCGAGAAGCAAGGTAGAGGGCGTAAGGCTGGAACAGTTCAAACGGACTCCGGAAAACGAAAGAGCAAACTTCTTTAACGGCCTGCCCCAGCAAATGCAGAATTCATTCATACAAGACAAGCTGTCACAGCGCGAATTGGTTGCCCTTTACAACGACACCGGTCCCACGGCCAACAACATAAGAACAACGATAGGCAACACGCTGACGCAATCCCCGATAGAAAAACAGGAAAAATTCGCGGACGAGTTCAACAAGGCCGCGCTGAAACTTTCCGGAAACGATCTGGCAAACGCCATCGATTCTCTGCCCGACCAGCTCAGGGTCAGCTCATTCAACTTGATGAAGAAAGAAGATGTCCAAAAGGCGGCCAAAGCGTACGAAGGCAGAGGAGGCGCCGGAGCCAGCGACTTTTTGGCAGGGTTGAGCCGAATCCGCGCTCTTCCCAACGTTAACCAGCAAGCCATTGACCGCGCCATAAGCGACGCATTAACCGTGATTCCAATGAGCGCAAACGCCGTCGGCAAACAAATAACGGATGTCGCAAACAAAATTGACTTTACAAAAGTCTCCCAGAACGACGGGGCGGCGGCAATAAATCAAGCGTTCGCCAGAATCACTTCGGCGCAAATACAAGATATAATCAAAGCCGGCGGAGATATGGAAAGGTCGCTTAAACAAGCCCTTTCGGGACTTGGCAACAACGTAGACGCCATAGCCGACGCCCTGGAAACACAGGTTCCTCCGACTTCTTATTCAAACTGGGTCAGACTTAACGGCGTAAGGCGCCTCGGACTTCCGCCGCGGCCGCAACCCCCGCAACAACCTCCACCGCAACAACCTCCACCGCAACAACCACCGACAGGAGGCCAGCACCAAGGAGGGCGCGGAGCAGGATTTCAGCCCCCGGGCACCCCTATCCGGCCACAAAATCCGTAAACTAGTTTGAGATAAAACCAACATGGAAGAAGAATTACAACAAAAACTTAAAAACCTGCCCCAGAACCTTCAGGACGCGATTTTTTCTGAAGACGTCGCGAATAAGATAATGGCCATCGGAAAAAAATACAGCCTGGCAATTGACGGGATCGGGGACCTTAACGATGAAACAATGAACGTCATCGCCGGAATTACTCACCCGCGCGATTACGTTTCACGTCTTTCAAAAAGGCTGGAAGTCGGCGCCGACACCGCAAAAAATATCGCAGGCGACGTAAACGAACAGATTTTCGCGCCCTTAAGGGAGTCCCTTAAGAGTATCCACGATATAAAAGAAACGGGGACTGCATCGCAACCAACACAACCGCCCGCGATAAAATCTCCGTTCGAACAAAAACTTGAAGAAAAAGTTTTCATCCCTCCGTTAAAAACAGAGGTCGAGCGGGCGCAAAAAGAAAACCGTTATCCGGATAAGGCCGACCCGTATAGGGAACCTAAAACATGAGACAATTTTCAGTTCCGCAATTCATAGAAGTTGAAGACAAAATTTTTGGACCGCTTACGCTCAAGCAGTTTATTTATCTTCTGGGAGGGGGGGCGGCGGCGTTTATAATTTACGTTCTGGGAGGAATGATCGGCCTTTTTATCCTAGGGGTGCCTATTTTGGCGCTAGCGCTGGCTCTCGCTTTTTACAAAATAAACGGCCAGCCTTTTATAAATATCGCGTCCAGCGCCATCTCCCACTACACCAAATCCAAACTCTACATCTGGAAAAGGCGGGAGGTTAAAAAGGAGGACGCTCAAAAGGCGCCGGCCATTGAACAAAAACTGGTACTTCCGAAAATCGCCGGAAGTAAATTAAAAGATCTGGCCTGGAGTCTGGACGTAAAGGAAAAGGTTAAATAAAACGCATGGCCAAAGCATTATCATCACAGGAATTCGTTCCAATAAAAGAAATCCGCGACGGGATACTGATAACCGACGACGGCAATTTGCATATGATCCTGATGGCCTCGTCTCTCAATTTCGCCCTCCGCTCGGGAGAGGAACAGGAGGCCATCACCGCCCAATATCAGAATTTTTTAAACTCACTGGACTTTTCGGTTCAAATAATGATCCAGTCAAGACGCCTTAACATCGAACCATATCTCGAAACGCTCCGTGAGGCGGAAAGGAACCAGACGAACGACCTCTTAAAAATACAGACGCGCGAATACGTGGAGTTCGTGCGCACCTTCGTGTCAAATACAAAAATCGTAACCAAAAGTTTTTACATTGTGGTTACGTTCGTCCCGCCGCTTCTCGGAATAGGCAAAAAAGAAGGCCTTGGCGGGATTTTTAAAAAATTCATGGGCGGGGAAAAAAGAATCCCCAAACAGGTCGCCGACGAAAAATTCGAAGAATACCGTGCCCAGCTTTGGCAAAGAGCCGAGACGGTCTCGGGTGCCATCGCTTCAACCGGAGTAAGGACTGTCCCGCTAAACACCGAAGAGCTGGTCGAACTTTTTTACGGGTTATTCAATCCGGGCGAGCTGGAAAGAGGCCGGGCGCCTCAAGTCGGAATTTAAATATGGCTCTAAAAGATTTATTCGGAAAAAAAGAAGAGCGCGCAAATGACGAAATAATCGCCATAGAGCCTTCGCAAATATACGAGGCCGCGGTTTTGGAGTTAAAAGACGTCGTTGCGCCCTCCGCGCTCGAAATAAACTCCAACTTCATAAAAATCGGAGAAAAAATCGCCCGCACCCTTTTTGTTTTTTCGTATCCGCGATACCTCGCCATGAATTGGTTTAGTCCGATAATAAACATGGACAAAGTTTTCGACATATCGCTTTACGTGCACCCGATAGATACCGCGACGGTTTTGAGACAGCTGCAAAAAAAGGTGGCCGAGGTCCAGTCGCAAATCCACATGCGCGAAGAAAAGGGGCTGGTGAGAGACCCGATGCTGGACGCCGCGCATCAAAACCTTGAGGATCTCCGCGACAGACTACAGCAGGCCACAGAAAAACTTTTCTCGTTCGGCCTATACATAACCCTGTACGCCGACACAATCGAGGAGCTTGATCGCGAGGAATCGGAAATAAGATCGATGCTCGAATCCAAACTGATTTACGCCAAGCCCGCGCTTTTCCAGCAAGGCGAGGGACTGCTGACGGTGTTTCCGCTCGGATACGACAAGATAGGCATAAATTCCAAACTTAATTCGTCGCCGATTTCCAGCCTTTTTCCGTTCGTTTCGTTCGACCTGACATCCAACAAAGGAATCCTCTACGGCGTCAACCGGCACAACAACAGCTTAGTACTTTTCGACAGATTCAGCCTCGAAAATTACAACTCGGTTATTTTTGCCAAATCCGGTTCAGGAAAAAGCTACGCGGCGAAACTCGAGATACTGCGCTCGCTTATGTTTGATACCGACGTAATAATAATCGATCCCGAACGCGAGTATGAATATTTGGCCGAAGCGGTTGACGGCAGATATTTCAACATTTCCCTTTCGTCACAGCATCACATAAATCCGTTTGACCTACCCAAACCCCGCGAAGACGAGGATCCGGCCGACGTATTGAGATCAAACATAATAAATCTCGTGGGTCTTTTCAGAATAATGCTCGGCGGACTCACCCCCGAAGAAGACTCGGTGCTTGATAAGGCGATCACCGAAACTTACGCCTCCAGGGACATAACGCCCGATTCCGACTTTTCCTCCAAAATACCGCCGATACTTTCGGACTTAGAACTGGTGCTCGTGAACATGGAAGGCGGGGAAGGGCTGGCCCAAAAAATGCGCAAATACACCCAGGGCACCTGGGCCGGATTCATAAACCAGCCGACCAACGTGGACATAAATAAAAAACTGGTGGCTTTCTCGGTGCGGGATATGGAAGACGAACTAAGGCCGGTCGCGATGTATCTTATTGTCCACTATATCTGGAACGCCGTTCGTAAAACGATTAAAAAAAGAATTCTCGTTATTGACGAGGCGTGGTGGATCATGAAAGAAGAACAAGGGGCCTCGTTTTTATTCGGAATAGCCAAACGAGCGAGGAAATATTTTTTGGGAGTGGCAACCATAACGCAGGACGTCGGAGACTTTCTACGCTCTCCTTACGGCGTGCCCATCATCACCAACTCGTCTATCCAGATTCTTCTAAAACAATCACCTGCGACCATTGACCTTGTGCAAAAAACATTCACCCTGACCGACGAAGAAAAATTTTTGATACTGGAATCAGGCGTCGGCGAAGGGTTGTTTTTCGCGGGATTGAAACATGTGGCGATAAAAATAATATCGTCTTACACCGAAGACCAGGTCATAACCTCGGACCCCCACCAGCTTTTGGCGATTAAAAGGGCCAAACAGGAAATTAGCCCCGATAACAAATAAAAGTGGCGGAGCAAAACCAAATTGAAAACGAACAGGCGATGAGTCTTGCCGAATCGCGCAAAAACGACGGACCGTCCGATGCCGGCCCCAAAGCTCCGGTAGGCCCGAAAGTAGAAATGCTCGATGGAGGGCTTATGCTGGCTATCGCCGGATTCAACGACCTTACCGACTACTTAGTTATCGGCTCGATTCCGATAGTAGGTGATATAATAGACGGTATAGTGTGGTTTTCGATTTATGCCTGGGTCATGAGCAAAGGACTGGACAGGCCCCAGATGCTTATGTGGTCAGGCGCGGTTGAAATGATTCCTTTGGGCGATTTGCTTCCAACGTACACCGCGATGGTCATGACCATAATTCTTTATAACAACAGCCCGCAGTTCAGAACATTTTTCGGAGGATAAATTATGACAAACAAATTTTTATCAACAACAATACTTCTTCTGGTTTTTCTGGCTTTGCCGGCTTCGGCGCAATTTGATTTTCAGGCCCAGAATTTTTTCATCATACTTGCGCCATCCGACACTCCGGCCCCGGGCCAGTACGTAACCGCGCGCCTGACAACGACTTCGTTCGATCTTAACGGCGCGCAGATAACCTGGACCCATAACGGCCGGACCGTCGCCCAGGGAGGGGGTGTCAAAGAATACTCCTTCACCGCCGGCTCTCTCGGCTCAAGAGAAAAGCTCGTAGTCTTGGCAACCGACACGAACGGTCTTCGTTACGACACCGAACTCTCGTTCGTCGTAACCGATATCTATATGCCGTGGCATGCGGATACATCAATCCCTTATTGGTACAAAGGCAAGGCGCTGGCTTCTCCGAAATCCGCGGTAACCGTAAGCGCGTTTCCGGAGATTGTTTCTGGAGGAAGAAAAATTCCTTCCTCCGGCCTGATCTTTCGCTGGTTCTTGGACGATGATTTCAAACAACAGCAATCGGGAACCGGAAAAAACACGTTCCGGTTCACGGCCGGATTTTCTTCGGGCGTTGCCCACACCGTGAGCCTCGAAGTTTCAAACATCGCGGGCGACATTACCGCCAAAAAATCGGTGAACATAGATGTGGTAAGCCCGTCAGTTTTAATTTACGAACACGACGCTCTTTTGGGAACGAAAAATAATCTGGCTTTTGGCGGACAAAGAAGCGGCGCCATTTTTGCCGGGGAAGAAAAATCGTTTGTGGCCCATCCGTTTTTCTTTTCTTTCTCAAACGGAAGCGTAAATTTAGACTACGTCTGGATCGTCAACGGACAAGAGGCTTTTGGGGACGAACCAAAAAACATTCTTCGTTTAAAAACAACGGCTGACGCCGGAGGGTTTGCGTCAATAAATATTCTGGTAAAAAATTTGTCCAACATATTACAAGACGCTAGACAAAGTTTTTCAATAAATGTTTTCTAAAATGTTCTATTTTTTAATAACGTCGGCCGTTTTCGCAAGCCCTATTTCTGTTTTTGCCGCGGTTGAAGCAAACATAACAGGAAGCTCTCCGGTCCCTGTTCCCGAGTGGGCCACGGGCGGTTTTCTTAATTTTCTTGGCTGGCTTTTTCCGGTAATGATCGCGGGCGCCGCTTTAATCGCCACTCTTTCCATTATATTCGCCGGTTTCCAATGGATGGCCGGCGCCATTTCTCCTCCGCAGGTTGAAGCCGCCAAAAACAGGATTTCGGCCTCCGTCTTGGGCTTGGCCATAGCCCTCGGCTCGTGGCTCATTTTAAATACCATAAACCCGGCGTTCACCACCCTAAAAGCGCCGAAGGGATTTACGTTGCAATGCCCCGGCGGAGTGTGCCCGAGTTGGGGAGAGGTGTTGTTTGGAACATCTAACACAGCCGACCTAACGCCGAAACCACTGGGTGAACTTGGGGGTTCTGCTCAAAAATTCGTCGGCTCTCCGGGCGGACAAGAACAAATAAATGCCGCAAACAATTTTGAAAACGTCGTGTGCCCAGGTAGGGGACAAGAGGCGCTTAAAAATCAATCTGGATCTGGTGGCGTGTGTGTTGAACCCACAAACGGAAACACGCGGTTAAGAGTGAAACAAATAAACTGCATAAATATATTTCAGGCGATGGAACTAAAAAGACTGGGAATTGTGCAGTCTGCCCCAGAACGACTCCCCGCTGGGTGTGAGAAAATATTAGACGAGTTTGTAGAAATTCCATGAATAAACCAATTTCTCCGGGGATTCGATCCCAGGATTATCCGAAAACTATTGGGATTCCTGGGATTCGATCCCAGGATTTTTAACCAGCAGTTATTTCTTTTATTAAATCCGCCTCGGCAACACCCCAGGACAAAACGAACTCTTTGAGTTCACTATGGCTATCAAAAAATTCCTTCACAAAATCTTCGTTGACAACCCCATTAAATCTTTTGTCATTTTTAAACAACGACCCGAAATTTGACCACTTGGCATTGATCAGAAGTTCTTCTGCTTTTTTCCGGTCGGTGATACCGCCATCTCTCCACTCCGGCATATCATTATCAAGGCTATTTAACGCAATATACGCAAAAAGGTGCTTTAAATAACGGTCTTTGTCTACCAACTTTGCTCGAAAGGCTCCCTGAAACAAAGGACCGGATCTCTTGTTTTTTAAATTATAAAAAGTGGTAAAACCAGTACCAATTTTCTGCATAAAAAGGGATATGCCATTCGGGACAACTTGTCTGAGTAACAAATGATAGTGTGTCGGCCTAAGATTAAATAGGCCAACATCAACAAGCCTTTCGCCCCCTCTTCCCTGGGATCGAATCCCAGGGTTGCTGGAATTGACGACCACATCCTTAATGTTTACCGGATCTGCTGTGTTAAACAAGCCTAATCCCTGAATAAATCTTTCATAGTACTCGTTTTTAGGAAAAACGATTTTGCCATCTATTCCGCGATTATAAATATGATATATCTCATCATCGGCCAGTTGTGGCTTAAAGGTGGGCATATAAATAATTGTAGCACAGTCTTCCCTGGGATTCGATCCCAGGGTGAAGGTTTAGAATGTTTTAGTTTTAGTAAAAATTCGGTTGACCACAAAAACACAACGACTAGTGTATGGTATAATAAAATCAGCGGATGAATAAACCTTTAGCCATCGGATTAATAATATTTTTCATACTCGTAATCGCCGGCGGGGCGATTTGGCTTACAATGAGACCCGCGGAAGAACCAACAACGACGGAGCGGGGGACTATTTTAAGATTTCCTTTCGGGTTGTTCGGCGGGGGGGAAGAGGAGCCGGTCACAACAACCCCAACCCCGACAGAAGAAGGGGAAAAACCAGCCCTTCTGCTTCTGGATTCGGGGCCAATTGAAAGTTTTACTCCAACCCAAAAGGGCGTAAGATACATTTCAAAACAAAACGGACACGTCTCCGAAATAGGCCCGAGGGGAGAGGAGCAAACGCGCGTTTCAAATACGACCATAACCGGAATTTTTGATTCCGCGTGGTCTCCAAACGCGTCAAAAACGGTTCTTAGATACTTGGAGAGCGGAAACACGAGAACCGTCTCCGCCGAATTCGTTTCAACTTCAACCAGGGCGGTTGTCCTCCCGCAAAACATAATCTCATTTGCTTTCGCGCCCGACAGAAACCGAATCGCCTACTTAGTACCAACATCCGCCGGCTCAAGATTGATCGCCGCGGACCCCGACAACACAAAACAAACCGAGACAACAAACCTGCCGTTCAAAGATTTCGACATCTTCTGGCCGGAAAATAATTTCGTATATTTTTTGAGCCGTCCATCTGGATCAGCCGGGGGATTTCTCTTCAGATACAGCATATCGGCAGGAACCTTGGATAAAATTTTGGATAATCTCGCCGGTCTGCAAATAAAATTCTCGGCCGACGGCCAAAAACTGGTCTACTCGGCATACGACTCGCAATTCCGCCAGCCAAGATTATACGTATATAATCTAAAAACCAAAGAAACAGCCAACATTCAGCTGCTGGGACTCGCCGACAAGTGCGTTTTCTCAAAAAATAACCAGAACAAGATTTACTGCGGACTTGACCGCAACCTGCCCGCATCCCTCTACCCGGACGATTGGATGAGGGGCGCCGTATCAACAAACGACTTGGTCTGGGAAATTGATTCCGCGGGCGGACAAAGAAAACAACTGGCTGATCGTGGGTTCGACATAGAACAAGTGGCGCTTTCCGAAGACGGCAAGTTTCTATATTTCACGGAAAAAAACAACGGCTCACTTTGGAGCCTCAGGATAGTTAACTAATTTTTTAGAGCGGCTTTATCACCACCCTCCTTTCCATTCCTTCGCCGGTGCTTTGAGTGACGATGTCCGGATATTCGGTGAGTGTCGCATGGATTATCCGCCGTTCATATGCGGTCATCGGGCGCATTTCAACTTCTTTTTTAAAATAACGCACCCGCTGGGCCGAAAGGCGCGCAAGGTCTTTTATCTCTTCTATTTTTTGTTTTTGGTAATCGTTGATGTCCACAAAAAATCTCAAATCGTCGGCATCGCTCGGAAATTCGCGCTCAACCATCTTGCGAACAACGTGGTTAAGCGCTTTGAGTCTTTCCCCGTCCTCTCCTATTAAAATTCCGCCGTCTCTGGTGTGAACCGTAAAAAAAAGATTTTCGGGATATTCGATAAGGTCCACCGAACCGGAACATCCCATCCGGTCAATCATGTTTTGTATTATCGTTTGAATTTTCTTTGTTGTTTCCTCCGGTATCATAAATATTTTTGGCCTTTTCCCGCACCACCCACTCGTGCACTATAGCAAAAAGGTTGAGGGTTGTCCAATACAAAGCCACCGCGGACGGAAAACGCATCGCGATAAAAAAAATGAAAACCGGCATGAAATAAGTCATCTGCAGGCTGAACATCTTTCCGAAGTCGTTTGCGGTCTTTTGCTGTTTTTGCGCCGTTTGCGGCAGTTGCGCAAGTTTTATCTGGACAAACTGTGAAACGGCGGCGGTGGCCGCAAGAACAATGCTTCCGCGCCCGAGATCAATCAGTCCCAGAAAAAAAGAGTTTATATGGGACGGCACAGGAACGAAAGAATAAAGATACGACGGATCGGGCTGGATACTCGCGCGAAAAACCAGATAGAGCGCTATAAGAACCGGAAGCTGTAAAAACAGAAGCAGTACCCCCGAAAGCGGATTGACACCGTGCGCGCGGTAAAGTTCCATTGTGCGCTTTGCCTGCTCCTCTTTATTTTTGAAACCGTCTTTTATTTTTTTAAGTTCCGGCTCTATCATTTTCATTTTTTGCTGCGTTTTTATAGAACGGTGCATCAAGGGAGATAAGGCAAGGCGAACCGTAAGAGTAAGCACAATAACCGCGAACCCTAAGTCGTTAAACGGCAGGACATCGGTCAAAAACACCAGCGCATTTAAAAGCGGGCGATAAAAAATTTCGTTAAAAAGAAATGAGAACCAGGACATTTTTATAAACTCGCCATAGATTTAAAAACTCGGACAAATTCGCCGTTCAGCCGTTCAAAATCAAGACCTGCCGCTTCTGGACGGACCTGAATAAATATATCAAAACATCTGTTTTTTCCGGTAATGTTTTTTTTCATTATTTCACTTATCCGGCGGCGCAACTTATTCCTGACCGTCGAGCGTTTATCCACTTTTTTTGAAACCGATATCGCCGCCCTCCAATTTTTTTCCGCGGACTCTTTGAAATAGGCGATAAAACCTCCGCTGACAACCTTTCTCCCCCCGCGGATGACGGCGTTTACGGCATTTTTGCCGCTTAGGCGGTTTTTACGCGCAAACGCCATTATTTAACCGTGAGTCTTTTGCGTCCTTTTTTCCTACGGGCGCTTAAAACGCGCCTCCCGCCCGCGGACCTTGACCTCTTAAGAAATCCGTGGACTCTTCTTCTTTTACGGCGCTTTGGCTGATATGTTCTTTTTGGCATACAAGGCCTGGTTTTTATTGAATAATAAGACCTGTCCGTCGAATCCCTCCGCTTTTGTTAAAAATTTTCAGGCGATTATTTAACCTTACCACAAAAAAACAGCCCGAACAATATTCACAAGACATCCACACTTTATTAACATCAGTATTAAGGTTTAGTAAAAATCCGGACATTAGTAAACGAGAAACATCGAGGATATAATATAAACATTGTCTTAAAATTTTTTAAAAAGTTTTCTTAATAAATTCAATCAATATATGACCAACGAAGAGCTCTGGAGAGAAATCCTTGGGGAACTGGAACTGACGGTCTCAAAGGCCAATTTCGCGACATGGTTTCAAAACACTTTTGTCGCTGACCAGTCAGAAGGAAAAATAACCGTAGGAACTCCGTCAGCTTTCGTTAAAGAGTGGCTCGAGGACAAATACCAAAAAAATATTTTAAAATTTCTGCGCCTACGTTCACCCGAAGTGCGTTCAATCGAGTTCAAGGTCGTGTCCAAGGAGGCTCCGCAAGAGAAAAAGGTGTCCGAAACCAAAAACGCCGAGGAACAAATGGACTTTAGGGAGATATATATAGATCGGGAGACAAATCTCAACCCACGATACACTTTTGATAACTTTATTGTGGGTACGTTTAACGAGCTGGTCCACGCTTCGGCTTTATCGGTAATAAACAACCTCGGGGTTTTATATAACCCGCTTTTTATTTACGGCGGAGTGGGACTGGGCAAGACTCATTTAATGCAGGCCATAGGAAACAAAATAAAAACAGACCGTCCGGAAAAAAAGATCTTTTATATTTCAGCCGAAAGATTCGCCAATGAGCTGGTCTCAGCCATCAGGAATAACGAAACAGGGATTTTTAAAGATAAATATCGTTCCTATGACGTAATGATACTCGACGATATTCAGTTTATATCAAGCCGCGGGTCGTCCACGCAGGAAGAAATATTCCATACTTTCAATACCCTGTATCAGGCAAACAAACAAATCATATTCTCCTCGGACCGCCCGCCCAAGTCCATTTCCAACATAGAAGACCGATTAAGATCCCGCTTTGAGGGCGGAATGATTGCCGATATAGCCGAACCGGACTATGAGACAAGACTCGCGATACTCCAGTCTAAGGCGGCCGAGAAACAGGAATATAGGCCGTCTTCCGAAGTGTTGGAACACATAGCGGCAAGCGTTCAGTCCAACATAAGAGAGCTTGAAGGATCACTCAATTCAATAATCGCGAGATCCAAAATCAAAAAAAGACCGTTAAGCCTGCCTGAAGTCAAAGAAATACTGATCAAAAACGAGAAACCAAGAAAAACCCTGAGCTCTCAGCATATAATAAGAAAAATAGCCCAATTTTACGAAGTGCCTGAAAAAAATCTTTTTGAAAAAACAAGAAGAAAGGAGGTGGTTAAACCCAGACAGATTGCCATGTATCTTATGAGGGAGGATTTTAACGGCTCTTTTCCTTATATCGGCAAGAAATTTGGCGGCCGCGATCACACAACAGCCATACACGCCTATACAAAAATATTAAACGATCTGAAAAAAGACGATCGGCTTAAAGAAGAATTGAAAACAATTAGAGCGCAGTTATATGAAGAAGAAAAACAGTGATTATTTTTAGGAAATCCTGTTGAAAAAATGTTTACAATTAAAATTTTTTTCTGCCGGCGCAAAAGTTACATGGTTTTTTTCACTGATTATCCACAAAAACAACAAAAAGTCCGTGTTAAAATTTGTTGTAAATAAAGATTAAAACGTGCTTTCCACTTATTCACATGAGTATCTACTTCAACAGTTATTTAAATTAAATAAAAATATATTATGGAACTGGTCTGTGTAAAAAACCAAATACAAAAATGTCTTCAACTGGCCGACAGACATACAAATCATACAGAAACAAATCCGATTCTTACCGGAGTGTTTTTAAAAGCCGAGAAAAATAATTTAATTATAAGATCGACCGACTTATACAGCGGTTTTGAAACAAAAATACCCGCTCAAATTAAAAAAGAGGGGGAGTTGGTTATTCCGTCAAAACCGGCCATATCGGTGTTGTCGTCCATAAACGACGAAAAAATAAAAATGGAGTCGAAGGAAGGAAATTTATATCTGACGACAAAAAATACATCTACAGTTTTAAAAACATACAACAACGAGGATTTTCCTAAATTACCAAAAATAAAAAACGGTTATAAGCTGGTTTTGGAAACAGAGAAACTTTTTTCTAATTTAAAAAATGTTTTTTTCGCCGCGGCGAATTCGGACATTAAACCGGAAATATCGGCTATTTTGTTTTCGGCCGGAGGAAGTAAGAATAAGTCCGAGGGCTCGCTTAAAATAACGGCCACGGATTCTTTCCGTTTAGCCGAGAAATCTTTCGAAGCAAATTTTGAAAAAACAGGGTCTTTTCTTTTTCCGGCGAGATCAGCGTCGAATTTTATGAAAATAATAGAAAATTTTGACGACCAGGTCGAAATAAACTTCGACGCCCAGCATCTTTTTGTTTCGCATCCTTATTTTTCATACTTTACCCGGCTGACGGAAGGAAGTTTTCCTGATTACGAACAAATAATACCATCATCGTTTACCACTGAAGCCACCCTGTCTAAAAAAGATCTTATCGAAAATTTAAAATTGGCCGGAGTTTTGTCGGGACGCCTAAAAGAAATAAAAATGCGCATTTATTCCGGGGACAACCTTCTCGAAATAACCACCAGCGACAACGAGTTCGGAGAACACACAAGCCATCTTCCGGCGCAAATAACCGGAGAGAATTTGGAGATATCCTTTAATCAAAGGTATTTACTTGAGGGCCTTGAGCCCGTGAATTCAGACGGAGTTATTTTGCGTTTTTCCGGCGCGAATCGGCCGCTTTTGATACAAAACCCCAGGGATGTTTCCTATTTGTATCTGGTGATGCCGATGAAGAGTTCCTGATTACGATGTCTTTTAAAAAAATTTTTGAACTTCTCGAGAGGTTTGAAAATATAAAAAACCACGGCTCGGCCGTGGAAAAAGAAGTTGTCGGATGGTGTTTAAAAAAAACCAACCTGGATCCGAAAGAAATAAGCATTAAAGTACGGAGACCCAATATAATCATTTCAACAAGAAGCGCCTCGGCTAAAACCGTTATTTTTACCGCGCAGAACTCCCTTTTTAAAGAATTAAGAGACAAATTCGGTGAAAAAGCCCCGGAGAAGATTCTCTTCAAGTAGTTATTTTAAGCGGATGTCTTTTTCCAGAGAAGACCTGTTTCCGACACTATCGTAAATATTTATTACCAGTTTTTCCTGAGGCTTAAGATCTTTTATTTTGGACAAGTCTATGGAAAAAAAGTACGGCGGATTTTTTATCGATCCCATGAACCTGTTTCCGAAAATAATGTCCATTTGGCTTACGGGATAGCGCGACGACGCGGATATGGAAAACGGAACCAATCCCGAGTAGGAAGTTTCGTCGGGAGGCGGAATGTGGAAAGAAATTTTTGGTTCGTACTCAGGCAGATGGACGTCGTCGAACTGAGACGGAATATCGTTTTCGTTTTCTTCGCGGATATTTTTTGACTGGGTCCATAATCTTACCGGATATTCCCACAAACTAAATTGCGAATCTGCCGACGAATTTTCCGGAAACGGCCCGTCCGGATTGTTTTTATCAACCCAATAAAGAATAGAATGAATTTGGGTCAGCGGTTTTTCCTCGCGGTATTGGGGCGGAGTGAATTCCGTTGCAAGTTTGCCGGATATTTTGTCTATCAAATATGTTTTACTTCCGCGCCACTCTCCTTTGAGAACCGCTTTTTGTGCGGAGCCGGAGACCGGCGGAACAAACTCTTTTTTCTCTAAATTTTTCGACGCCTCTTGAAAAAAAGCATTCCACAAAGGAGCTGCGATAAATCCGGCAATGCTTTTAACCATTTCGGAATTATCGTTGTTTCCAAACCAAACGCCCCAGGCCAGATTCGGCGTGTATCCTATAACCCAGGCGTCTCGGGAGTCGTTGGTTGTTCCTGTTTTGGCCGCAACACTCCAGCCCGGAAAATATAAAGGAGAACTGACTCCGAACGCGGGCGATCTTGCGGCGTTGTCCGAGAGAATATCGTTTATTAAACGTGCCGTCTGCGGGTCGAGGACTTGTGCAGGCTGGTGATGGAATTCTTCGAGGATATTTCCTTTCGAGTCTTCGACACGCAGGATCGCGACTAGGGGGTTTTTTATTCCGTCGTTCGCAAAAACACCGTAAGCGCCCACCATTTCAAGCAGTTTAACTTCTCCTCCTCCTAAAACCAAGGACAATCCGTAGCGATCAGGCTCGGTAAGTGTTGTTATACCCAAAGAACCGGCTGTTTTTAACGCGTTATTTATTCCGGCAAGATATAAAGTTTTAACTGCCGGTATGTTTATTGACTGTGCCAGGGCTTCGCGCAGGGTCACCGGCCCGCGGAAAATTTCGTCGTAATTTTTAGGATGATAGCACTCGTCCTTTTTTTCTTCGCCGGAGGCCTCCCTCACGATGGCAGATGCCGCATCCGGATCGCACGACGGATTAAATTCGGTCGGAAGGTCAAAAACCGCCGTATCGGGCGTATAACCTTTACTGAAGGCTGTTGCGTAAACAAACGGCTTGAAAGCCGACCCGGGTTGGCGGCCCGAAGCGTAAGCGGTTACGTTTACGTGCGGTTCAAATTTGCAGTCTACTCCCGGAGAACATCCTTCCGGTTCCGGGTCCGAAAACCAGTTTTTTGATCCGACCATAACGAGTATTTGTCCTGTTTGGGGATCCGTTGCCGTAAGGCCCGCGTTATAAACATTGAATTTTATTTCCTCGTCTTCAACGAATTGTTCGGTCAGATCCTCCGCTTTTTGCTGAAGTTCCCAATCAAGCGTGGTTATAACCTTTAGACCGCCCGACTCCACCGCGTCTTCGCCGTACTTTTCGGTAAGATAGTCCCGAACGTAGAACACGAAATGGGGAGCTTTGAGGGTTTCGTTTCCGCGCGCGACAAACTCAACTTTTTCTTCCGTTGCTTTTTGGGCCTCTTCGGAATTTATGAAACCAAGATCAAGCATCCTTTTTAAAACCAGATTTTTTCTGTCATCAAGCTTGTCTCTGTGCGAGCCGTATGGGGAATAAAAGGTCGGAGCGTTGGGCAGTGACACCAAGTAAGCCGACTCGGCCAAGGTCAGATCCCGGACTTTTTTTCCGAAAAACGTTTCGGCGGCGGCCGCAATGCCGTAGGCCGAAGACCCGTAGGGTATTTCGTTTAGGTAAAAACCCAAAATTTCATCTTTATTGAAAACCCGCTCAACTTTAAGGGCCAAAACCAGCTCTTTCAGTTTTCGGCTGATTGTTTTTTCGTCGGTTAAAAGGGCTTTTTTGACCAGCTGCTGGGTTATGGTTGATCCCCCTTGGCGCGCTCCTCCATATAGGGTGTTGACTAGGGCCGCGCGTACGATAGCGAAAGGCCTTACCCCGCGATGGTTATAAAAACTTGAGTCTTCTATCGCCACGGTAGCGTTCCTTATGGACGGAGGAATATCCGCGAGCGGTACGACTGTTCTTCTGATGTCGTTATGTATATCGTAAAGGAGAATGTTTTCGGATCGGTCGTATATTTTGGTTGATTGTATTATTTTTCGGGCGTCAAACGACTCAAAATCAGGGATATCCAAAGTAAGCGCCCAGACGGAAATCGCGCCGGCCAAAAAAACCGCGAGGACTAGGGCGTATACCGAATATTTTTTTATTTTTGTTGATAGTCTGGTTACTCTTGCCATTTAGCGTTTATATTATCTTATTTTACTGAAAAAACAAAGTTTTCATGCTATCCTTTAAAAATGACCGGTTTTTTAGATTCCAAATTGAACGAAAAAATATCGCGCCTTTCGGAGAGCATAATCACCGAGAGGGAACTTGAGGGCCGGCTGAAATCAGGCAAAAAACTTCGCATAAAATACGGGGTCGATGTGACCTCGCCTTTTTTACATTTGGGGCACGCGGTTAATTTGTGGCTCATGCGCGCCTTTCAGGAAGGGGGGCACAAGGTTGTTTTTCTTATTGGGGACTTCACGACCAAAATCGGCGACCCGACCGGAAGAAACGAGAAAAGACCGAGGGTTTCCGATAACGATATAAAAAAAAGCGCCAAGGAGTTCATAAAACAGGTTTCCAAAATACTTTTGACCGATAAAAATGTTTTTGAAATTCGGAAAAATTCCGAATGGTATTCAAAAATGGGGGCGGGAGGGTTGGTCGAGCTGATGTCTCTTTTTACCAATGCCCAGCTTATCGAGCGCGACATGTTTCAAAAACGTATCAGGGAGGGAAAGGAGGTTTACGAACATGAGCTTATTTATCCTCTGCTTCAAGGTTATGATTCCGTGATACTGAAATCCGACATGACCATAATCGGTTCGGACCAGCTTTTTAACGAAATGAGAGGCAGGGATCTGCAGGAAAAATTCGGCCAGAAACCTCAAATCATAATTACCACCAAAATAACTCCGGGCATTCGCGGAGGAGAAAAACAGTCAAAAAGTTTGGGCAATTACATTGCCCTGAACGATTCCGCCCGGGAAAAATTCGGGAAAATCATGAGCGTGCCCGACGATCTTACGGTCCAATATTTTGAGATTTATAGCGATGTTGCTCTTGCGCGCATTGAAAAAATCAAACAGGGCGTTTCGGGCGGGACACTTAATCCCAGAGACGCGAAAATGGAACTGGCTGAAGCGATTGCGTTGAAATATCACGGAAAAAAAGAGGCGGAGGAGGCAAGGAACTTTTTTGTAAAAACTTTCCAAAAAAGAAGCGCGCCGGAAGACGCCGAAGAGCTAGCGGTCAAAAACGGCAGCACGCTGAAAGACGCGCTTGTAGCCGGGAAACTTGCCCGGTCCAATGCCGAAGCTCACAGGCTGATAATAGACGGCGCGGTTGAGTTCGACGGGATAGCTATAAGAAATCCGAATGAAAAAATAAAATCCGGCGGGACATTGAGGGTTGGGAAAAAACGCTTTGCCAAAATAAAAATAAAGTAAAACCAAAACCCGCCATATGGCGGGGTTTGGTTTTTGTTTTTGTTATTCAGTTTCCTCGTCTTCCTCTTTTTCGTCCATTCCGGCGGCCTCAGGCTCTTTATCTTCGTCTTCGGTCATTTCGTCACCGTCTTGCGCGAAAACTTCAGAAACGTTGTCTTCGTAAAGCATGTTTTTAAGACTTGCTTATAAAACTGTCCGACCAGCTCCCGATAGTTATTGGGGGCTGACTTCATTTTTATCAATTACGCCCGTGCTTGTAAAGCGGGATTGGCGCGAGATGTGGATAACTTATATCCTGCCTGCGGCCGTGAAAGCTATGGCTATGGCATCTAAAGCATCGTCATTCAGCCCGTCCGCGGTCTTAAAAATCATCTTGACCATCCGTCCGACTTGTTGTTTGTCTGCTCGTCCGTATCCGCATACGGCGAGTTTAACTTCCGGAGGCGAAAATTCGCGAATCTCAAGACCACTTGCTGCGGAAAGAACGGCGCCCCTTGCCTCCGCCACGCGTATTGCTGTTTTATGATTGGAGGTTAGAAAAAGTTTTTCAATCGCTAAAACTTCCGGCTTGTGTTTAAGAAGCAACTTTTTAAAACCGTCAGCCATGAACGAAAGGCGCTCCTCATGCTCCATATTTTTCGCCGTTTCAAAACACCCCGCGTCCAGCAGTTTGTCATTTTCCAAAACGGCATATCCCAGCCGTCCGTACCCGGGGTCAATTCCTAAAATTTTACGTTTAGATTTCAGCATTTGTGTAAATGTTGTTTACGTCGTCGTTTTCGTCTAGGGCCTCAAAAAGTTTTGAAAGGGACTCTTTTATTTTTTCGTCAACCGGCAGATTTGCCGCCGCTTGCCAGCCGTCATCTGTTTTTTGAAATAAAAATTTGGCGGAGCCCGGCGAAGCCAGTTTGACCCCGTGTTCGGAAAGAAGGTGTTTTATTTCCTGTGAGGTTCTGTTTTTGTTGTCCGTAATTCCCGAAATCAAAATCGCGGTACCCCCGGGCCCGTATGCCTCAAACAAGACCTCCTCCAAAACACTTTCATCTTTCGAGGTCGCGCGTTTGATTGCCCGCTCGATATTGTCGGAGGGCATATTGAAAGAGCGCGCTTTTTCCACAACTGCTCTTAAGGACGGATTTGATGCCGGATCAGGCCCTTTTTCGCGGGCAGCCACCGTGATTTGCCGCGCCAGTTTACCGAACTCTTTGCTTTTTTTGGCGTCGGTCAGCGACTTTTTATGTTTAATCTGGCTCCATTTAGAATGTCCGGACATGATTTGCTTTTCTGGCTTCGGCCAGAATTATGTCTTTTATTTTATCCGGCTTTGGAACATCTTTGGCGGTAAAACTTTGCTGCCCCGCGGTCTGCACTCTTATGTTTCCGTAGCGAAGAAGGGTCGCGACAAAACTCGGAATTTCAATCGTTATGTCTTGAACTCGGGAAAGCAAAAATTCGGAAACCTCGCGCTTGAACATCCCGATTTGCTCCACATCGATTATTCTTTCGTTGGTCACGATCCAGATATCAAGATAATAATCAAACCATATTACGAAAGCGATCATTAAAGCGACCATCATATAGGCGATGATAAAATAATAAACCAGCACCATAAGTCCGGCGTTTATTTCAATAGCCGGCAGGGCGACCAGAGCGACAAGCGCCGGAAGAAACAAAGCCGCGGCGAAAGTCATTTTGTTGGCAACAACAATCCAGTGGCGATGAAAGGCGATTATGATTTTTTCGTTTTCGTGAAGACGCAGCATATTACTGGCTTATTATTTCGTCCCACGGGACGGCGAACAAAAGAATTGTGGCGGTTAAGGCGAAAATGACGGCAAAAAATATAAATATTCCCCAAATCCAGCGCGCGCGATCTTTTGGAAGACTGTACTTTTTGTAATGCCACAAAAGGGCCCAGACCAGAAGCCCGTATACAAACAAAAACGCAAAATGCGCGAATACCGCAATTATTTTTATATTTACCTCCACGTTTATATTATACTCTAAATCAGTTTACCTTGCGGTCCGCCAGCTGGCGGATTAAAACCGAGATGTTCAAAAGCCCTGGAAGTAGCCACGCGGCCTTTCGGAGTGCGCTCAATGAAGCCAAGGCGCAAGAGAAACGGCTCGTAGACCTCTTCAACCGTTCCAGAGTCCTCTGACGAGGCGGCCGCGAGTGTGTTTAGGCCTACCGGCCCTCCGCCGAATTTTTCCACCAGAATTTTTAAAAGCCTTCGATCGGACTCTTCCAAGCCCTCGCTGTCTACTCCGAGGAGATCCAAGGTTTTTAAGACGACCTCGCTGTTTATTTCTGGGATTTTGTGCACCTGAGCGTAATCTCTTGAACGCTTCAGCAGGCGGTTGGCTATTCTTGGAGTAAAACGCGAACGTGACGCTATAAGTCCGGCAGCTTCAGCGGAAATTTTGGCATTAAGAATTTTAGCCGAACGGCTGATTATTTTCATCAATTCGTCGGCCGTATAATAGTCCAGCCTGAAAGTTCCGCCGGAAAATCTTGAGCGAAGCGGATTGGAAAGTAAAGCCATCCGGGTAGTCGCGGCAATAAGAGTGAAGGGCGGAAGTTCCAACTGTATCGATCGAGCGCCCGGACCCTTTCCGATTATGATGTCCAAAGTTCTGGATTCCATGGCCGGATATAAAATCTCTTCGATCGCCTTATTTAGCCGATGGATTTCGTCGATGAACAGAATGTCGTTTGCCGACAGGTTCGTCAGTATGGAAGCAAGATCTCCCACGCGCTCTATGGCCGGGCCCGATGTTATTTTTATTTGGGACGACATCTCTCGGGCGATAAGATGGGCGAGACTTGTTTTACCGAGACCCGCCGGACCATGCAAAAGCACGTGTTCGAGCGCTTCACCGCGCTCCAGAGACGCCTGCATCAGTATTTTCAGGTTCTTTTTGATAGCTTCCTGTCCGACATATTCATCCCACCTTGTCGGACGCAGGGTTTCTGAGAGACCAATATCTTCATGTTCCTTTTTTACCGTCTGCATAGTTATATTATATGTTCTTTTGGAATCTTTTGCTGGGTATTGACAAACCCGCTATTTTTTGCTATACTTCTAGCGAAAGGTGTTTTTTACAGCGCCCCGAGGTCTCTAGGCAAACTTTATTATTTTGGGTTTTCATTGAACGGGCGGCTTTGCCCTCTCCTCGTTGAGATTAAAGCTCGGTCGTTTCTTCAGTAAATCCTTAGCTTGTGGTTCCCCATGCCACTTGCCCCTGCCTAGAGACCCCGGGGCGTTTTATTGTTAATCCTGCGCTACCCGGTTCAACTCCTCCAGCGAAGTAATTCCGGCCAGGACCTTCAATATGCCGTCGTCGAACATGGTTACCATTTCTTGGCGCTCCATCGCCTCTTTGAGATCGGCCTCGGAAGGTTTTTTTAGAATCATTTTTTCGACCTTATCATCCACCAAAAAAGCCTCGAATATTCCGATTCGGCCCTTGTATCCTATGCCGTTACACTCTTTGCAGCCCGCCGGTCTCCAGACAGACAGATCTTTTTTTGAGACGTCCTTTTTATATTTAGCCGGCATTCCGTCAAGCGATTTTTTTATTACACGCTCTTCTTCCGCGTTTGGGGAGCCTTTCTTTCGGCATTTGTCGCAAAGTTTTCTTACCAGACGCTGGGCCATGGCCATGTTTACGGCCGGCGCGATTATTGTCGGGTCGGCCTTTAAGTCAATGAGCCGCGGTATGGTGCCCGCGGCGTTGTTCGTATGAAGAGTCGAGAATACCAGGTGTCCGGTAAGCGCGGCATGCATCGATATTTCGGCGGTCTCGAGATCTCGTATTTCCCCGACAAGGATAACATCGGGGTCTTGTCTTAAAATCGAGCGCAGTCCGTTTGCGAAGTCATATCCTTTTTTGGAATCAACCTGGGTTTGATTGATTCCGGTCAGGTGGTACTCTATCGGATCTTCTATGGTTACTATGTTTATTCCGGGCCGATTGGTTTTCCTGACGAAGGCGTATAAAGTGGTGGTTTTTCCGGATCCGGTCGGTCCCGTGGTCAAAATCATGCCGTTCGGTCTTTTTAACTCTTTTTCCACGGTTTTTAGAAATTCTGGATGCATGCCCAAGTCGCTTAGGGTTATGGATATTGTTTTGGGGTTCAAAACTCTTAAAACCAGAGTTTCTCCGTAAGGGCCGGGGAGGGACGACGTTCTGACTTCCATGTCGGCGGTTTTGGTCCTGATGGTGAATCTTCCGTCTTGCGCGCGGTCGTGGATGTTCAGTTTCATTTCCGAGATAAGTTTGATCCTTGAGAGTATCAGTCCGTATGAAGACGCCCTGAAAGAGGAAATATCATGCAGAACTCCGTCAAGGCGAAAACGCACCTTGGCCTCTTTCTCCCTTGGTTCCAAATGCACGTCGGATGCCTCTAAAGCCAAAGCTCCGGCCAAAATAGCCTCTACCGTCTCCGACACCCTTCTTATTTTTTGCGCGTTCAAATGCGGTTCAATGAGCCTTTGCAGATCGGCGATATTTCGTACTTCTTTTTGAAATTCTTCCAGGCGTTCCGGTGAGATGTCTATTAGTCCCGACTCTATCTCCTCAAAGGCCGGAACCTCTTTGTATCTTGACCAAGCCCTTAAAAGGCTTGATTCCGAGACAAAAAAAAGGTCTATCCGGTAGCCGTCTTCCGAAAGCCTGTTTAAAACATCTTTGGTTTTGGCGAGTTCGGGATTTAAAACCGCTATTTGCAGTTTTTTGGCCACTTTCTGGAATATTGCCATTTTAACGGCTCTGGCCTCGTCTTCGGGGACGAGCTTCAGGGCGTCAAGATCAATGGTCATTCTGGAAAGATCGGCGTAAGGCAGACCGTGTTTTTCGGCGAGCATTCTCGCCAAATCCTCGGCCTCTTTTTGCCGGAGCTCTTCCAGTTTGAGTTCAATGCCGTTATTTTTGTCCATCCTATGCACTCATTTTATCCGATTTTTTTTCTCTTAACAAATTTCTTATTTTTACTTCGGCTTCCGAAAAGTTTTTGAAGCCGGAGGCGAAAAAGTACGGACTTTGGATTACGGCGCCGAGCGAAGAAGCCAACCCCCAGAGCGCCTTTTTGTCTTCGTGAAAAATCAAAGACCTAACTCCGTCTTCGTGTTCACGGCAGAGCACCGAGCAGGTGTGAGGAGCAATATTAGCTCTTACTTTTTTGAGTATGGAAAGAGAATTTTCGTCGGTCGGCTCAACGCCGGTCTTTTCAAAATCGTGTTTGGTCAGAAACGTCCAACTTGTCTTTATCTCCGTGTCCGAAGCGGTCCTGGCCAAAGCCCGGCCGAGAATTTGGGCTGTTCCGGTCTTTTTATCGGCGTTCAGAATTTCTTCGATGGCTTTTTTGTCCGCTCCGAATGAAAGGAGTCGGCTTGCGAGGGCAAAAACGCCCTCGCCGGATTTTTTTTGGAAGTTATCGGTTTCGTACATCAAAGAAGCCATAATCAGCGAGGCGGTTTTCGGCGGTACGGGTGTTTGGCCGTTCAGGACTCCGCCGATCTCGTTTATTTTTTCCGCAAGTGTTTTTTCTCCGTTCACGAAATACCCCGTTTTTCCCTCTGGCGGCTTGTTGACCGGAGCCGACATTTTGTTCCATACCGATCCGATTTCTTGCGCGGAAAAAAAACAAAAAGCCGCATCTATATCATGAGGTGATTTTTCAATGGAAATGACCGACGGCTCGAGTTCTGTTTTTGGAGATATTATTATGCTGAAAAATCCGGTTTCTTCCTCATACTTTAATTCATCCAAGGGAATATTTTTCGGTATTTTGATTTTTATTTTTTGAGGTACCCTGTACTCTGACGGTTTCGGAATTATCTTCTCGAATTTAGCCGCGAACCCACTGCCGCAATCGGGCCACAAAAAAGTTTTTTTCCCGGCTTTTTCGAGAATTTCTCTTAGAGCCAGCATTACAAGTTGTGTCGCCTCATCGGCCGACGGCTCCCCGGCTACCAGGATTTTATCGCCCGAATCCAGGAGTTTTTTTACCGCCTCTTGAGTTTGGTCCATGTCTTTTATTATCACCACCGGGATTTTTTTGCAAATGTTTTTGATAATAAACTGTGTGTTCGTTGTGGATTTTGTGTTGAAAACCACATGAAATGTGCGTAAGGCGTGAACAAATAGCGCAAAACCTGTGGATTTTGTTTTATCCCGCTTAATTTTCGGGTAAAATTACTTAATGGTATTTGAAACAAATTCCGGGAAAGAAACCAAAAAACTCGGAGAAATTTTGGCTCGTGAACTCGTAAAAATAAAAACGGAAAAAACCGCGCTTGTTTTGGCCTTTTCGGGCGAGCTTGGCGCGGGGAAGACAACTTTTGTTCAAGGACTCGCAAAGGGCCTCGGTATAAAGGAAAAAATAAAAAGCCCAACTTTTTTGATAGTTAAAAACTATAAACTAAAAACTAAAAACCATAAACTATTTATCCACATTGACGCCTATCGTCTCAAAAAACCGAAAGATATTTTATCTCTCGGCTGGCGCGAAATGTCGGGCGATCAAAAGAACATAATAGTTATAGAATGGGCCAAACACATCGCAAAAATTCTGCCCGCGCATCACATAGACATAAGTTTCAAACACATTTCCGAAAACAAAAGGAAAATTGAATTTCGTTTAGAAAGCTAACAAAAAATTCGGAGGTCCAAAAAATTCGAATGTCCAAATGGTGACAAAACGCTGCTATAGCAGCGTTTTGTCACCATTTTAGATTGGGTAAGTTATAAAAAAACAAAAATCCCGCGGGCTTGAAAAAGCCGCGCGGGGTCGTTTGTGCTGGAACCAGCATTCAAACTAGTTTCCTGGAGTTGTGTTTAATGCCTCATCGGCGCTCCACATCGCCCGCAAGTGTGAGTGATGTACGCCCACATACTCCCGCGCCTGTGCCCCCTTATCCTACAGATTTGCCGCCGTTCCCGATAGAATTCGTCATCTCTCGCATCATACCAAGCCTGACTTTTATCAAAGTGAGCCGCAATCATAATTAGGACCACTACTAAAACACCAAATACAGCGAGCAGCGTCATGGCAAAAGGGCCGTAATAATAATCAATGGCTTCTGGGCTTGGATTTCCACTCACTAACATTTCATAAAAAACATCGCGTAGGGACATCTTGTGTCCTCCTTGTCCGATCTTTGGTAGTCTGTAAGTTACGAGGAGAAGTTGCTTACAAAAAACTTTGAAATGCGGCACCTCAATATGCCCAGCGCACACGAGACGCTCCCCTTTCTTATATTACAAGACAAGTAAAAAGTCAAGGGCTCGTGAAAGGGGGCGTTTTTCTTTACAATATGAATAATGACGGCTAAAAAGGCCAACAAACTTCTCGTGATTCTGGACGCTCATGCTATTTTGCATCGGGCGTATCATGCCTTGCCTCATTTTACATCGCCCAAGGGCGAGCCGACGGGGGCTTTATACGGATTTACGGCCATGCTTTTGAAAATTATCCGCGAGCTCAAGCCTGATTATTTGGCCGCGGCTTATGATGTGGCCGAGCCGACATTCCGCCATATTGCCTACGAAAAATATAAAGCAACTCGCGCCAAAACAGACGACGAACTGATTCCGCAATTCGACAGATCTAAAGAAATTCTGAAAGCTTTCGGTGTTCCGGTTTATGGAGAGCCGAGATTTGAGGCCGACGACATCATAGGAACGGTTGTTGATAAAAATAAAAAAACAAAAAATCTGGACATCGTCATCGCTTCCGGTGATTTGGACACGCTTCAGCTTGTTTCGGGAGACAAGGTGCGGGTTTATACTTTACGCAAAGGCAACGAAGAGATGATTTATGATGAAAAAGAGGTTGAAAAAAGATACGGTTTCGGGCCGGAGCTGGTGCCCGACTATAAAGGGCTGGTGGGGGATCCTTCGGACAACATACCGGGAATTAAAGGGATAGGGGAGAAAATTGCCGGACTCTTAATTCAGAAATTCGGGTCGGTTGAAAAAATAATGGAAATAGCCAAAAACGAACCCGAAAAATTAAAAAGCGCCGGCGTAAAAGAGCGCGCCATAAAGCTTCTTGCCGAAGGCGAAGAAGAGGCTCTCTTTTCAAAAACTTTGGCCACAATACGCCTGGATGCGCCCATAAAATTTGAATTTAAAAAAATGGAATGGTCCGGTTTTGATAAAGCAGAATTGGAGAAAACTTTTCGTGAACTGGGTTTTAACAGTCTTCTGGGCCGAATTCCGGGAAGCGAAGGTGTTGTAACAAAAATAGAAAAAACCGCAACCGATCCAAAGCTTGCCAAAAAAATAGAAATAGCTTTCTGGCTTCTGGATTCCAGACGCATAAATGTTTCAAGCGATGAGGTTTTAAAAATAATTGGCGCAAGTTCCGTCGAAAGTGCTTACAAAAAACTTTCGGCGGAGCTTGAAAAATCGGGACTCGCCAAAATTTTTAAAGAAATTGAAGAGCCGCTGACGGGGGTTTTGGCGCAGATGCAAAAAGAAGGCATTTTACTTGACGCTAAGCTTTTAAAAAATCTTTCTAAAAAATATCAGCAGGAGCTTGATGTTTTGACGTCCGAAATCCACAAAATCGCGGGCGAAGAATTTAATATAAATTCAACCAAAGAAATGCGCCGGATTTTATTTGAAAAGCTTAAACTGGATACCAAAAAAATAAAAAAAACTGGAGGAGGGGAAAAATCAACCAGATTTTCGGAGCTTTTAAAACTCAAAGGACTGAACCCAATAATTGACGCGATCTTAAAATATCGTGAATTGGCCAAACTCAAATCCACTTATGTTGATGCCCTGCCCGAACTTGTGGGAGAAGACGGCAGGATCCATACCACTTTTTTACAGACCGGAACTGCGACCGGACGCCTTGCGTCACGCGACCCAAATTTGCAAAATATTCCGATAAGAACCGAGCTTGGGCGCGAAGTTCGGGCGGCTTTTACGGCGCCCAAAGGCAAGGCGATTCTTACGGCCGACTACTCGCAGATAGAGTTAAGGATCGCCGCCATATTGTCGGGTGATAAAAAAATGAAAGAAGCCTTTATTGAAGGCAAGGATATTCATACCATGACCGCTTCCGAAGTTTTTAATACGCCCGAAAAAAAAGTAACGTCTGAAATGCGAAGAAGAGCGAAAGTTATAAATTTCGGAATACTTTACGGGATGGGCAAACGCGCCTTGGCTGAAAATCTGGGAATAAGCCAGGACGAGGCCGAGCTTTACATTCGCGAATATTTCAGCGATTTTGAGGGTATCAGAAGTTACGCCGAGAGGGTTAAAAACGACGCGAGGAGCAAGGGATATGTTGAGACAATGTTCGGGCGCAAGAGATTTTTGCCCGAAATTAATTCCCCGATGCAGTTTATGCGCTCGGAAGCAGAAAGAATGGCGGTCAATTCGCCGATACAGGGTACTGCCGCCGACATAATAAAAAAAGCCATGATAAAAATACAGGATATGATTGAGAAAGACTTTGGAGCGAAAAAACTAAAAATGATTTTGCAGATTCACGACGAACTTTTGTTTGAGGCCGAGGCGGGCGCGCTTAAAGAGGCGGCCCGGCGCGTAAAAGATATAATGGAGGGCGTCTTGAAAACCGATATTCCAATAAAGGTTGAATTGTCTTACGGCCCCAACTGGTCCGAGTTGGAAAAATTAGAAGTTAGAAATTAGAAGTTTTTTTGCATGTTGTACTTAATTTACGGCGGGGATTCGTATAGAGCGAGAAAAAATGTCCGTGAAATAGTCGCGAATCTGATTTTGCGAAACCCCGGCGCCGCTGTCCACAGACTAACTCCGGAAAATTCAAACGAAGAAAATCTGGCTGACCTAATTTACGGCCAGAATCTTTTTGGCCAAAAGTCCGTTATTGTTTTTGATGGACTTCTTGAGGGGGAACTCGGCGGTTTTTTGGAAAAGAAAGCGAAGGACGCGGCGGATTCGAAAAACGTTTATATTATTTTGGATGGGAAACTAGACGCGGGGCTCGCAAAAAAAATATCAAAATTCGCTCAAAAAACATTAAAGCTGAATAAACTTTCTCCCGACGAAATAAGGGGGTGGATTGTGAAAGAAGCGAAAGAAAGAGAGATTTCTTTATCCGCCGGAGAAATTGATTTTTTTGCAAAAAATTTTGAATCCGACCTTTGGGCGGTGAGTCAGGCGCTAGAACTCAAAAGTCTTGGCGGGGAAATAGATATTAAAAAATTTTTATATAACCCCTTTGGCCTTGCCGATTTGTTTGCGCAAAGAAACAAGCGCGAGGCGTATAAACTTTTTCACAAAAATCTGTCAAGCGGAGTAACGGCCGAAGAAATGTTTTGGAAGCTGTGGTGGCAGATGCGCACTCTTTTGGCCGTCTCCTCCTTCAAAGAATCGGGGTTTGATAATTTTCAAATTAAAGCAAGCGCGGGCTTGCATCCGTACGTTATTCAAAAAAGTTTGTCCGCCGCCTCCCGTTTTCGGAAAGACGAGCTTGCGCGTATTTGGGACGAATTGTTCGCCATTTGGCGCGGTTCAAGAGAAGGAAACGCGGACCTTGAGTCCGGCCTTGAGCGCGTGATTTTAGGACTTGCCTGATTTTTTTATTAATTTTGTCAGCCGCGATTTTTTGCGGCTGGCCGCGTTTTTGTGAATGACGTTTGTTTTGGCCGCTTTGTCCAGCGCTTTATAGGCCTGCGGCAAGAGGGCGAGGGCTTCCGATTGTTTGTTTAGCGCAACCAGTTTTTTTATTTTTCCCACAACTTCGCGTACGGCGTCTTTACGCGCGATGTTTTTAATCCTGCGCCTTGTCGCTTGCTTTATGGCTTTTTTGGCTGATTTCGTTATTGGCATGATAGAAATAGTATACTTTTTGTTGTCCCGAGGTCAAGGCTGCCGGCCGTTGACGCGTCTGTTTTTGGGTAGTACCATATGGACAGCTTTCTTTTTGACGAGGGGTGAAAATGGAAAATGAGAGTTGGTCTGAATTCTTCTACTGCCCGAAGTGCAGTAAAATTATTCTGGAAACCGAAAAAGAATCTGTCGCGGGCGATGATTCAGGCAGGGTGTTCCACTCGACCTGCAAGACCGAACTGGTCAAAAGGCCCGTTCCAGACCATCCTTCTGACTGCTATGACTGATTGCCGGCAAAAACGAAGCGCTCTCGCGAGGGCGCTTTTCAAATTATCTTAAGCAAATCTCTCAACCTTGCCGCCTCCTCAAAACGGAGTTCGGAGGCGGCTTCGAGCATCTGGCGTTCAAGTTCGGCTTTAATAAGCGCGGGGTCTATAAGTTCTTGCTGGAGTTTTTTTAACTCGATTTCAAACGGATCTTTCCCCGTCTTTTCTTCAAGCCAAAACGGGGGACGAATTTCTTTTTTTATGGCGCTCGGAGTTATGCCGTGTTTTTTATTATACTCTTCCTGAATTTTTCTTCTTCGCTCGGTTTCCTTGATTGTTTTTTTAATTGAGCCGGTCAATGTGTCGGCGTAAAGTATGGCCCGTCCGTTGGGATGCCGCGCCGCTCTGCCGATTGTCTGGGTAAGTGAAGTATAATTTCTCAAAAACCCCTCTTTGTCGGCGTCCAATACGGCGACCAGAGCCACCTCCGGAAGATCAAGCCCTTCGCGTAAAAGATTTATCCCGACCAAAACGTCAAAATCGCCTTTGCGCAGATTTTGCAGGGTTTTGGAACGCTCCAAAGTTTTGACCTCCGAATGCAGATACTCCGTTTTTATGTTTTTTTCCCGCAAGTAGTCCGCTATTTCTTCCGCGAGCCGTTTGGTCAGCGTAATCAGTAAAACCCGCTCCTGGTTTTTGGCGGCCTTCGCGATTTCTTTCTCAACATCTTTTATTTGGCTTACGGCGGGTCTGACTTCTATTTCTGGCTCAAGAAGTCCTGTCGGTCGGATTAGTTGTTCTGCGACCTCCTCGTTGGATTTTTTAATTTCAAAATCTGCCGGCGTGGCCGACACAAAAATTGTCTGTCCAATTTTTTGTTCAAATTCGTTAAATTTCAACGGCCTGTTGTCCAGGGCGGAAGGAAGCCGAAAGCCGTAATCCACAAGCACCTGTTTTCTGGCCTTGTCTCCCTCATACATCCCGCGTATTTGGGGCACGGACATGTGTGATTCATCAATTACTATTAAGGTGTCTTTAGGCAGGTAATCCAAAAGGGTTGAGGGCGGGGAGCCGGGTTCACGAAAAGATATGTGGCGTGAATAATTCTCAATGCCCGAAACGTAGCCGGTTTCGCGAAGCATTTCCAGATCAAAATTGGTCCGTTGTTTCAACCGTTCGGCTTCAAGTATTTTTCCGCCGTCCGCGAGTTCTTTGAGGCGGTTGTCCAATTCTGTTTTTATGTTGTGGGACGCGATGTCCAGTTTTTCTTTTTCGGTTACAAAGTGTTTGGCCGGAAATATCTTCCTATTTTCTAATTCGCGCGAATTAGACGATAAAGAGTTTTTGCGTTCCGAAAGCGATTCAATTTCGTCTCCGAAAAAATCAAGGCGGGTTATTTTTTCGCCGTCAGGAGAAACTATTTCAATCGCATCGCCCTTGACCGAAAAAGTTCCGTGGAGTTTGTCCAGATCGTTTCGGATATATTGCATATCGGCAAGGCGTTTTAAAAAATCACCCCGTTTTATTTTTTGGCCGGCACGCAAGTCCAAAGCAATTTTTTCGTATTCTTCAGGGTCGCCTATGCCGTAGATACACGAAACCGAGGCGACTATCACGAAGTCGCGGCGTGTTAGAGCCGATTCGGTTGAAGCGTGGCGCAGGCGGTCAATGAAGTCGTTTATTTTGGCGTCCTTTTCTATATATGTATCGGTTGCCGGCATATATGCCTCGGGCTGGTAGTAGTCGTAATAGGACACAAAGTAGTGGACGGCGTTTTTGGGAAAAAATTCTTTAAATTCCTGATAGAGTTGGGCGGCCAGAGTTTTGTTGTGAGAAATGACAAGCGCGGGCCTATTTAAGCCGGCGATGACGTTGGCCATCGTGAAAGTTTTGCCGGAGCCGGTTACTCCGACTAAGGTCTGGAATACTCGCCCGGATTTTAATCCCGCAATCAATTTTTCGATTGCTTGCGGCTGGTCTCCGGTTGGTTTATACGGAGAATGCAATTTGAAGTCCATAATTATATAATGTGTGTATGATTATTTCTTTGGAGGGAAAAGTAAGTTTTAAGGGCCTGCGGTACATGATTGTTGATGTGAATGGAGTTGGATATAAGATTTTTGTCGGCCCCGAAACTTTAAGAAAAATAACACAAAACGATGGAAAAATAAAGATTTTTACTTCGCTTTACGTTCGCGAAGATGCCATGGATTTGTATGGATTTTTGACTTTGGCCGAAATGGAGCTTTTTGAGACCCTAAAAGGTGTTTCGGGTGTAGGACCCAGAACGGCTTTGGGTGTTTTGAGTGTGGGCCCGGTTGATACGCTAAAGCGGGCCATTGCCGGGGGAGAGACCGCATACTTAACCAAAGTTTCGGGGATTGGCCGAAAGACAGCCGAGCGTATAGTAATCGAGCTTCGCGAAAAAATGGGCAAGGGGCTTGAAGGCTCGGAAGAATTTCGTCACGAGGAGGATGCTTTGGACGCTTTGCACTCGCTCGGATATTCCTTGCGCGAAGCCCGCGAAGCGTTAAACAAGGTTCCGTCCGAAGTTAAGGGCGCTTCGGATCGCATCAAATCCGCGCTGAATATTTTGGGTAAAGCCAGATGAATTTCACAAAAAAATTTATTCCGGGGCCGGTTTTGGATTTCTTGAGGCCGATTTATCACCGGCTGTTTTCGGTCTTGTCCGTTGTTTTTTACGGCCGGCCGTCAAGAGAGATGGTTGTTGTCGGTATTACGGGGACGAACGGCAAGACAAGCGTCGTTGAATACATCACGCAGATTTTACGTGAGGCGGGGATTAAAACGGCTTCCGTTTCCTCGCTTTACTTCCGGATAGGGGACGAGGCCGAAAAAAACACGCTGAAAATGACAATGCCCGGTCGATTTTTTCTGCAAAAGTTTTTGCGCCGAGCCTTGAAGGCCGGTTGCACGCACGCCGTTTTGGAAATAACATCCGAGGGCATAAGACAATTCAGGCACAAAAATATTGACTGGGATGTTTTGGTTTTGACCAACATAACGCCCGAACATATTGAATCTCACGGCTCTTTTGAAAACTATCGTAAAGCCAAAGAAAAAGTTTTCGCCGAGCTTTCAAAAACCTATTGCAAATCGGATGTCGCCAAAACTTTTATTATAAATGGCGATGACCCCGCGGCCCCGGAGTTTTTGAAATACGAAGCGGATAAAAAAATAATTTATTCAAAAAAAGACGCGCCGAGAGAACTAAAACTTTTGGGTGAATTTAATCTTTATAATATCGCCGCGGCGGTTAAAACGGCCCAGGCACTTGGTATACCGCAAGAGGTCATTACAAAAGCAGTTGAAAAAATTGAAGGAGTTCCCGGAAGGATGGAATTCGTCCAGCGTGAGCCGTTTGTGGTTGTTGTTGATTACGCGCATACTCCGGACGCGCTTCGCAAGGTTTATGAAACCCTGCGTCCGCCAGCCAGCGGGCGTTTAATTTGCGTTTTGGGCTCTGCCGGAGGAGGCAGAGATAAATGGAAGCGACCCGAAATGGGCAAAATCGCATCCGAATTCTGCCAGGAAATTATTTTGACGAACGAAGACCCTTACGACGAAAAACCCGAAGTAATTATTGAAGATATATTTGGCGGCATTGCGGGGATTCGATCCCCGGGAATCCTGGGATCGAATCCCGGGGTGTTGGAAATTATTGATAGAAAAGAAGCGATTAAAAAGGCGATTTCGGACGCAAAAACCGGTGATGTCGTAGTTATCACCGGCAAGGGAGCGGAGCCGTGGATAATGGGTCCCGGCGGGACAAAAACTCCGTGGGACGACCGTGAAATCGCACGTGAAGCGTTAAAAAATAAAGAGTGAAAAAAAGAGCCGACTACGCGGCTCTTTTTTAGAAAGATTTATAGGACATGAATAACAAACATGGTAGAGGAGAAAATGCTCGAACACCCGTTTTGTAAATTTATTGCTTTCACTTGAGGGGTATGCGCTGGCAGAACACCGTCTGTGTGGCTATCGCTCGTTTTTATAAAAATATAATGTGCTTTCTTAAAACCTCCGTGTCCAGAGTTATCACCAGGCTCGGGGAGAACGATAAACTTTGAACCAACAGGAAGCTCGTTCAAGGTAAGTGGCTCAAAAAACCTTGGAGATATCTGCATCCACCTTTCTTTCAGAAAAACAGCTTCCTTAAGGTTGTCCGTCACTGTTTTCTCCTTTGACCAAAGAACCTAACTCCTGCATATCACAAAACGTTTTGGACGTCAAATATATGCATTAAGACGACATCTTAATAGCCGAGATTTTTAAGTTTCTATATGTTAATATATCGACATATCGAAATACATTTTATGGCCACGATTCAAAAATTTGAGGATTTGGTGTGCTGGAAAAAGTCAAGAGAACTTGCTAATTTTATTTTTGACATTACAGATGCGCCTATATTCAAAGATTACGACCTAAAACGGCAAATCAGGCGCGCTTCTATATCACCAATGTCAAATATTGCCGAGGGCTTTGACCGAGGCACGAGGCAGGAGTTTGTTGACGCCCTTTTCATAGCAAAAGGAGAAGTTGGGGAAGTCAGAAGCCAGCTTTACATCGCCAACGACAGAGAATATGTCGATATATCGAAATTTCGAAAGGGTTTGGCGCTGACGGATGAATGTTCGCGGCTTATCCAAAGTTTCTCCACAAAAGTAAAAGGCGGGTCAATGAGAGGAGAACAATTTAAATATGTAAAACCGAAAGATCCTATGGAAGAGATTACAAAAAACTTAGATCCCGTATTATATAAAAGATTTTATGAGAACAAAAAATAATATTTCGACATTTCGACATTTCGACATTTCGATATGTTGCTATGTCGATATTTCGATATATTAACACATCGGAATTTTAAAAAATGGCATGACAAAAAAGTTTCCAAAATCAATCCGAAAATTTTTGCGTAAAGAAAAGGCGAGAATCCGTCAGCAGTTTTTAGAGTCGGGGAAACAAAAAGAAGAAATCGCCGCGCTTTTCGAAAAAATAAAAAAGACAGATATAATAAAAAATAACAAAGGTCGAAGAAAAACTATAAAATAATTATTACAAACTATTAACCATGATGAAGGATCATAATCACGATTTGGTACACGCGCTTTCTGAAAAAAATGACGCTGTCTGGAGATACGAAAAAGAATATTTGAAAAACGCCGAAGGATGCGATTCTTGCACTCAAATGTGGCGGAAAATGAGAGACGACGACAACAAGCATATTGAGATGCTTGTGGCGGAAGTAAAAAAACACGCGAGCGAAAACAGGTTTGATTAGCTTAAATTTTAAATCAAAAAGCCTCGCGCTTGCGGTGCCTTTTGGTTGTGCTATCTTAAAATAAGATTATATATATCCGGGGGAAAAATGGCCGCAGGCGAAAGTTCCTGTCCGCGGATAGTCGTTTTTTTTGACATAAACGTTTCACACAAAGCCAGAGAAGTCATTGAAAAGGCGGCGGATGGCGTGAAAGTCGTTTTCTTGAAACACAATTTGAGCCGGGAGAAAGACGATGTTGTTTTGGAACACTTTGAAGAAGAAACCAGACGAAACCATCCCGGAGCACAGGCCTTCATCCTTACTCATGACCGCAATTTTGAAAACGACTCCGGATATTCTTTGTCCAGCCCCCTTTCCATAATAAAAATACCGATGTCAACGTCGGAAAGTAAAATCTTAACTGGAATCGCTCTGGAAGTAGTCGTTAATTTTTTGAAATTTCTTGTTTCCCAACCGAGGCCAATGCGTTTCACCGGGGTTTTAAATATAGAATAAAAACGAAAAAGAGCTCTTTAGAGCTCTTTTATTTTTTCCCAGGAAAATCCGTCTCTGCCGAAGTGGCCGTAAGCGGCGGTTTTGAAATAAATCGGTTTCAGTAAATCCAAATACTCAATAATCGCTTTTGGTCTGAAATCAAATTTTTCACCGAGTAATTTTGTCGCCTTCTCCGAGTTTTCGTCAAAAGTATTCGCGAAAAGCATCAATGGTTCGGCTTTGCCTATGGCGTAGGCCACACTGACCAGACATTCTTTGGCCAAGCCCGAGGCGACCACTGATTTAGCGGCATGCCGGGCCATGTAGGCGGCAGAGCGGTCAACTTTGGTCGGGTCTTTTCCGGAAAACGCGCCTCCGCCGTGGGGGGCGAGTCCGCAGTAGGTGTCCACCATTATTTTGCGTCCGGTAAGACCCGAGTCTCCGGCAAACCCGCCGATTACAAACCGGCCGGTGGGATTTACAAGGGTATTTTCGGGTTCGTTTAATTCGTATTTTACAAGAAGAGGCCTGATAAGCTTGCGGACAAGAAACTCCTTTAATTCATCATGGCTCACGCTTTCGGCGTGCTGGGTTGAAACAAGCAGGGTTGTTAATTTGTCTTTTTCAAAACTTACCTGGGCTTTTCCGTCGGGACCTATAATTTTTTTGGCTTCCGTGTCATTTTTCCTAAGTTCGGCCAGCCCACTTGTCAGTTCGTGGGCCAGGGCCACCGCCAGAGGCATCATTTCTTTTGTTTCATCACAGGCGTATCCGTACATAATGCCCTGGTCTCCGGCGCCTCCGGTGTCAACACCCCGCGCTATATCTGGCGATTGTCTTGCTATTTTCACCGTGACATTTATTGGTTCTTCGTAGCCGATCTGTCGGTAAATCTTTTTCGCTGTTTCGGCCGCGTCCACCCCTTTAGCCGTGCTTGTAACTTCCCCGCCGATGAACAAGTCGCCGTGAGAACCCAGAATTTCTATAGCCGTGCGGCTTTTCGGGTCTTCGCGCAAAAACTCGTCCAAAAGCGCGTCAGCCATCTGGTCACAGACCTTGTCGGGATGGCCCTCGGTGACGCTTTCGGCGGTGCGGTGTGGATAAATTTTGGAAAGCATAGTATTTATAGTATTTATGTTATAATTAAGAGATTATATTATCAATTATTAAATTTTAAATCAAATGGCAAAAATGTCCAATGGCAAAAATATTTTTAGTACGCGCGATCTTTGGACGCGCTGCGAGTCGGGTTATTATTTTCTCATAATTTTATTGGTCGCCCTTTCTTTCTGGGTCGCCGCAAAATTTTTAAATGAGGTAAAGAGTTTTACCAGACCGTCTCTTTCTTCGCCCACGATTCTGGTAACCGGCGAGGGAAAAGTGCTGGCCAAACCGGATGTTGGCGTGGTTAATTTTTCCATGGTATCAAGCTCTCTTGACATGGCTTTCGCCAGAGATGGCGTAAACGAGCAGGCCGACAAAATCATCAGTTTCCTGAAAAGTTCGGGCGTTGAGGACAAAGATATCAAGACGACGGCTTATAATATCAGCCCCCAATACGATTACCCCAAAGGCCGAAGGGAATTTTTGGGCTATGAGGTGCGCCAAACCCTGCAGGTCAAAATACGGGATCTGGAAAAAATCGACATGGTTGTGGGCGGTATTACTGAATTTGGAGCGATTGAAATTGGAGACCTCCGTTTCGTTGTCGATAACGATGAAGTTTTGAAACAGGAGGCCAGAGCCAAGGCGATAGTCGATGCCAAAACCAAGGCTCTTGTATTGTCTAAGTCGCTCGGGGTTAGGCTCGGAGATATTGTTTCTTTCAGCGAATTCGGCGGTCCGGTTCCTTTTTACGGCTATGCCGCCAGTCTTGGTGTCGGAGGGGATTTCGAGAGGTCTATAGCGCCATCAATTCCGACCGGCGAAAACGAGATTGTTTCGAACGTAAATATATCCTTCGAGATCAGATAGTTTCCTATATAGACGTTTCGGCGATCAAATTGGAATTTTGGTCGAAAAGTTTTATTGTCTCACGCACATTTGACCAGGCTTCTTCGTTTTGTTCCAGGTATACCCTCCATTCCTTGGAGAAAAATTCCGCCTCATTTTTGTGGGCTTCAACGCAGCCGGCGTAGTTTAGTCTTTGTTCAACGAACTCGCGGCAGGCAAAATTTACGTCCGAGGGGGCGGACGATAAATTCGGTGTCTGGCATTTTGACAGAGTTTTTAAGTAAGAAAAGCAGGCGTTGTTTTGGGCGCTAACGCCCGCCTCTTTGTCCGGATCCGGGCAATCTTCCGGCAGTCTTGGCTTAAACTCGTAAAGTCTGTTGAAGTAGCCCGCGCAGATATTTGGCCTGAAACTCGTGTTAAAAGGACTTTTGCCCGTGATTATAATTGCCTTCTCTCCCGGAGATAGTTTTATGTCGCCTTGAATATTGACTTGCGCCGTGTAAGGGAGGCTTGCTCCTTTTGGTATAATGAAATAATCCTTGTCCCTGTTTTCCAGTCTCCACCCGCTTATATTTACCGGTTCTGTGTTGGAATAGTCGGCCGATATTTCAATGTATTCTTCGTCTTGTTTTTCGGCTCTGTAGTTGGCGGTATAAATTCTGACGGTCTTTACCGCGTTTTTTTCCGAAGACGGCTCCGAAGCGCCGTTTCCGTCAGAGGGATTATTTTGCCGGGCTTCGGGAGGCTGCAGACCTATCTGGTTTATTAAGCTTCCACCGGAAAATAAAAAAAAAGCGATCAGTATTATTACCAGAATTACAAAAATTACGTTAATTACGTTGGCCATGGATACCTTTCAGTATAATCATATAATTGTTAAAATAAAAACATGCCGGAAAAGGTTAATTTAAAAACAGCCGACGGAATTAATATCGCCGGCGACCATTACAAAGGACCGATCGGCAGCGCCGGTGTTTTGCTTTTACACATGATGCCGGCCGCAAAAGAAAGCTGGGCAGGATTCGCCTTGAAGCTGAACGAGGCCGGATTCGGGGCGCTGGCGATTGACTTGAGGGGACACGGCGAATCCGAGGGCGGACCGCGGGGCTTCCGCGATTTTTCGGACGAAGACCATCAAAAAAGCATTGAAGACGTCCGCGCGGCGGTTGATTTTCAAATTGCCGAGGGTCATTCAAAACTGTTTTTGGCTGGAGCTTCAATTGGCGCGAATTTGGCTTTGTGGGAGCTGGTGGAATCAGATAGGGTTTCGGCGGCGGCTCTTTTATCGGCAGGGCTAAATTATCGCGGTATTGAGACCTTGCCTTTAGCGCGGAAAGTCAGACCAGAGCAGGGGTTTTTACTGGTCGCGGCGAAAGACGATGCCCGTTCCGGAGGGTCCGCGGCTGAAATGGCTGAAGAAATTTTCAGGGCATCCGCAAGCAAAAAAGAAATAAAAATTTTTGAAACAGGAGGGCACGGAACCGACCTGTTAAACTCGCATCCGGATCTTGCGGATGATATAATAAATTGGTTTAAAGAATTTTAAAGGTCGTCAGTTGTTAGAAGTTAGATTTTGGTAATTAGAAACTAAAAAACTATCATGCTTAATATTTTTCCTGACCTGCTTAGTTACTCGTTTTTCGCGCCGTTTTTGTTGCGCGTTGTGCTGGGGTTGGTTTTTATCGCCCATGGCTATCCCAAACTATTCGGCGGCTTTACCCAAACCGTCGGATTTTTTGAGTCGGTTGGAATAAAACCGGCCAAGTTTTGGGTTTTTGTCGTGGGAGCTGTTGAATTTTTTGGCGGAATCGCTCTTGTTCTCGGATTTGCCACGCAGATCGCGGCCGCTTTAATAGCGATAAACATGTTTGTCGCGATTTGGAAAGTTAAATTCAAAATGGGATTCATCAACGGCTACGAATTTGACTTGGTTTTACTTGTAATGGCCCTGTCCCTGGCCTTAACTGGAGCGGGCGCTTACGCAATTGATTTACCCCTATAGAAACTTTCCACAAGTCTGACTTGTAGATGAACAAACACGCCGTGCGACCGGCGTGTTTGTTTTTGGCTTGACAACCACATAAACTTAATATATAATGCGTGGATAGTTCGTTAAACATGGCCTGAACGGCTCTCGCATTGGGCGGGACCCGCATAGGGCCAAAAATCCCCGCGAGTGGGGAGAAAGGAGCTGATCGTGGACCAGTATCCTGGCGCGCTCGGCAATGCTGTAAAGAAGCTCGTGGAACTCCCGGCAAACATGATCGGGGCCATCTACGACCTTCTGGAGAAGCTGGGAGGCAAGGATGGCGATATGTGGCTCACGGCTCTTTGTCGGTTTCTGCGCAAGGAGAGTGTTTGGGGGAACATCTTCCTCGTGAAGATGGGCGGAAAGCGAGGCATTGCCGCAGTCGTCGAGGCAAGCGGCTACACGGGGTACGACCCCTCAATCATTGAGCGGTGTGAGCTTCAAAAGGCATACCAGCGTT